>Ga0210101_1000642_pt1 | contig 11237 bp, 11 predicted proteins | sample Muzzi_PWC_D1_FD_185534 | JGI IMG/M metagenome (GOLD analysis project Ga0210101, IMG submission 185534) | Wetland microbial communities from San Francisco Bay, California, USA, that impact long-term carbon sequestration - Muzzi_PWC_D1 (SPAdes) | ecosystem: Environmental > Aquatic > Marine >...
ACCGGCAAGGCGGTGGTCGACATGCTGGTCACCGACCTCGCCGTCTTCGACGTCGACGCCGCGAAGGGGATGACGCTGACCGAACTGGCCCCCGGGGCCACCCTGGAGATGGTCGAGGCCCGCACCGGCTGCCCGATCCGGATCGCGGACGACCTGGAAAGGAGAGAACGATGAGCCAGCGCACCGCCCTCGTCACCGGCGCGGCCAGCGGCATCGGCCTGGCCGTATCGCAGGCCCTCGCCGGGGCCGGCCACCAGGTGGTCATGGCCGATCTCAACGAGAAGGCCGGCACCTGGGAGGCCGAACGGATCGGCGCCCATTTCCGCCGCACCGATCTGTCGAAACAGGACGACTGCCACGCCCTGGTCGTCGCCGCCCTGGAGACCTTCGGCGCCGTCGATATCCTGGTGAACAACGCCGGTATTCAGCATGTCGCGCCGATCGAGGAGTTCCCCGAGGAGAAATGGAATCTCATCCTGTCCCTGATGCTGACCGCCCCCTTCCTGCTGACCAAGTACGTCTGGCCGGGGATGAAAAAGAACGGCTGGGGGCGGGTGATCAACATCAACTCGGTCCACGGCCTGATTGCCTCCCCCTTTAAGGCGGCCTACATCTCGGCCAAGCACGGCCTGATGGGGCTGACCAAAACCGCGGCCCTCGAGGGGGGGCCGGCCGGCATCACCGTCAACTCCATCTGCCCGTCCTACGTCCGCACCCCCCTGGTCGACAACCAGATCGCCGACCAGGCCCGCACCCACAACATCAGCGAAAACGAGGTCATCGAGCAGATCATGCTTAAGAATACCGCCGTCAAGCGGCTCATCGAGCCGGACGAGATCGGCAACCTGGTCCTCTACCTCATCAGCGACGCCGCCGCCTGCATTACCGGGTCGGGCCTGACCATCGACTGCGGCTGGACTGCAACTTAATTATTATGATGTCAAATTCGGTGCATAAAAAAAGCCCGCGGCAAGCGGGCTTTTCTTTACTGCGGGAAGGAACGAGGGCAAATGGAATGAAAGGCCTTAGTCCGTCGCCTGAACAGCCTTCCTGATATGCAATCCAATAATTTTTGTCGCGGCCACCACACTCACCGTGAAGGCGAAGAACGGCCCAAAATCCCGAGCGGCGGCCATGCTTGTGAAAAACAGCCCCGGAATGCTGCTTTGCAGGTGGTTGTCCAACACCGGATAACCCTCAATTGTTTTCAAAGTGGCCAGGATGTTTCCATTCGCCAGGAACGGGACCTTTTCCATCTCCACTTTATACCCCGTGGCAAGAATGATTTGATCGACAACCAGCTTTTTCCCGGTATCGAGAGTCACATCGAGATCGCCTGCCGGCAAGGCATCACAACCGACAACTTGGGATTTCGGCCATACCCTGACGGTGTCATGGTTGATCCTGGATCCCAGCCATGGCTCGAGTTTCAACCGGCCTTCGGTCCAAAACCGCCGGACAAGGTCTTGCTTTTCTTCGGGCGGCAAATTCCGAAACCAGCCGGGATTTTCGACCATCCCCGCGACCATCGGGCCGACCCACGACCAGTCCGACGCCTCGAAGGCCGGGGTCTCCTGACGGTGCGACACGTGGACCGCCGCCGCCCCGGCCTCGTGGAGCAGGGCCGCCCATTCGTAGGCGCTCTGGCGGCCGCCGATGATGAGGCAGCGCTTTCCCCCGAAGCGCTCGATATCCACCGCGTCACAGGTATGGGCAAAGCGGCCCGCGGGAAGGATGTCCGCCAGTTCCGCTGGGACGTTCGGGAAATACCGGAAGCCCAGGGCGAGCAATACCTTGTTGGCGATCAGGTCCGTCCCGTCGTCCAGCGTGGCCCTGAAGCGGTCCCCGTTGGCATCATGATCGAGCCGCTCCACGAGAGCGGGCCGGATCTCGATCTGTTTCTGCTTTTGAAACCACTCGACGTAGCCTAAATAGAACTTGAGAGAGAGGGGCTCGACATCGGCGGGGGTCAGGTTCTGCGTTTGCAGGTAATTTACGATGGTGTGGATTTCGAACGGGTCGAGGTGCCAGTCGCAGGCCGAGCGGAGGATCAACCCCGCGGGCATGTGGGCTCTCCAGAACTCCATTGGTTTCCCGACGATCACGTGGTCGATCTTCATGGCCTTGGCATAGGCGGCCATGGCCAATCCGAAAGGCCCGGCCCCGATGATGAGCAAATCCGTCTGTCCGGTCATTTCCGTCTCCCTTTTCATTGTCAAGTCGCTGTTTGGACACGATTGCCGCCCCCCACCCGAAGAGACCGGGCCGCTCGGAATCCCAAAACCCTTCGGGGACTTGGCGTCCGTACAAGGTAATTCTACACAAAACAGAATCGGTTCAACTGCGGTTGGACGACGCCGTCGCGGGAGATTCCGGAAGAGCGCCCAGGCATCCGAATGCGTGATGAAGGAAGGGCTTCTGGTAAACTGTCATCAAAGAAGCGTCAGCGACCCCCCTGTTCGAGGAGATGACCATGCAAACCCGCCGGTTTTTCACGCGGTTCCTGCTCATAGCCGCCGCCCTGTTGGGCTGCACCGCGGCCCGGTCGGCCGATAACGAGGTCAGGCGAATCAGCATCGACGACCTGCGCGCCCGGCTCGGTCAACCCGGCCTAGTGGTCATCGACGTGCGCGGTTCCTTCCATTGGGAACGCAGCCAGGTCAAAATCCCCGGCGCGGTGCTCCAGGACCCCGTCCATCTCGAGTGGACGGAGGACCTCCCGCGGGACAAGACCATCGTCCTCTACTGCTCCTGACCGAACGAAGGGACCAGTGCCCGTGTGGCACGGCACATGATTGACCAAGGATTCACCGACGTCTTCGCCCTGCGCGGGGGCTGGAATGCCTGGGAGACGGCCGGTTTTCCGACCGACCCGAAGTAAGGTTCAGGATTCGCCGGCGGCAGACGTGATACTTTCTCTTATTCCCCGCCGCCTGCATCACCGGCTCGAATCTCACCATCGACTGCGGCTGGACGGCGATGTCATCGGGCACATTCGAATTTTGAAAAACCAAAAGCCCGCTTCACGCGGGCATTTTTTTGCTGGACAAGCCATTTTTTCATGGCCCTGAGGGCGTTCTTATTCACCCCCCAGGACATCCCGCTATATCTGACCAACGATCAGCCGGTTTGACAGACCCGTTAACACTTTCTAAACTTCCAGGCACCAAGCGTTTCTGTCAGAAAACTGCCTGTTGCGACGGGAGGAATAAGCCTCATGTACACCATGCAGGAAATTCGGAGCCATTACCTTTTCATGGAAGAAGAGGCGGAAACCCTCAAGTCCCTGCTGCCTTTGGCCGAAGCGCAGAAGGAGCGAATGATCAACGAGTTTTACGATTATCTCCTGGGAAGACCTGAGACCGCGGCCTTCCTCGCCAACGAAGAGGTTTTGGGGCGATTGAAACAAAGCCACTCCGAATGGTTCTTGAACCTCTTTCGCGGCAGTTACGACAACCACTATCTGCGCAACCTGCAGCGGGTCGGTCAAGTTCACGTCAAGATCGGCCTGAACGCCCATTTCGTGAACGCCGCCATGCACATGGTACGGCGTTTCACGACCGCCATGATTCAGGAAAATTTCGTCGAACAGGAAGAACGACGCAAAAAAATGGACGCGGTGCAAAAAATCCTCGACATCAACCTGGACATCATCACTGAAGCCTTCATGGAGGAAGAGCTGAGAAAGGTCTTCATCTCCCGGAAGTTCGAATCAAAGCTCATCAAGGCGACGGAACGCTTCACCTATGGCCTCAACCTTATCCTCATCCTTGCCCTGGTCGGCGTTTCCCTGTCCGTCGTCGGCCTTTTCATCTGGGACATTGCCCATATTTTCACTGGAAATGTGGAAAAGGGCATCCTGGGCGCGCTGGGAACCCTCCTCATCCTCTGGATGATGATCGAGCTCATGGACAACGAGATCAAGAACCTGAAAGGGGGACGCTTCAACATCCTGATTTTCATCGGTGTGGTCATCGTCGCCATCATCCGGGAGATCCTCATTTCCACCCTTAGCCATGACCCCCTGACCACGCAGTTTTTCCTGGCGGGAACGCTCCTGGTGCTCGGCCTGGTCTATTATCTGGTCGCCAAGGGCCAGCCCGTGTCGACGTCTAATTAACGACGGAATTCCTGTCTGTCCTGCACCTTTTCCCTGCAACGTGTTCCGGGTTTCCGGGCTCACGCAAAAAAAGGAGGACCAGCCTTGAAAACTATTAAACGCGCCTCGATCCTGGCCCTGGGGATGTCCCTCGCCTTCGCCGTCCAGACTTTCGCCCATTGCGACAGCATGGACGGCCCAGTCATCGCGGATGCCCGGAGAGCCCTGGCCGCCGGGAATGTAGCCCCGGTCCTGAAATGGGTGCCGGCCCAAGGCGAGGAGGAGATCAGGTCCGCATTTGCGATGGCGGTCACGGTCCGGGACCAGGGCGAGCCGGCCCACCATGTTGCAGATCGCTATTTTTTCGAAACGCTGGTGCGGGTTCACCGCGCGGGTGAAGGGGAGGGCTTCATGGGCCTCAAGCCGGCCGGGAGCGTCGAGCCGGTCATCGCCGCCACGGACCATGGTCTCGCCGAAGGCGACATCGACCATCTCGCAGACGAACTCGCGGCGGCCGTACGGAAGGGCATTCAGGAACGGTTCCGCGAGGCGTACGAACGGAAAAAGGTCGCGGACCGCTCCGTAGCCCAGGGACGGGAGTATGTGGAGGCTTACGTGCAGCTGACCCATTTTGTCGAGAGGGTCCATGACCTGGTGGAACACGGCGCCGGTCACAGGCATCCGGAAAGCAAATAACGCCGTCGCCCGACGGCGACGCAAATGAATATTTCCTATCGGGATATCAAAAAAGCCCGCTGCGCGCGGGCTTTTGGTTTTCTGTCATATTTCAAGCTCACCATTCCCCGTCGTCGTAGAAATTCCGGGCCACCTCGCCAACGCGCTCCCTAACCCGTTTTATCTCTTCTTCGGTCAGCCGGTTTTTCCAAGCGTACACATTGGCGGCACTGTCTCGGAAAATTACCTTTTCGACCTTCCGCGGCTGTCTTTCCGGGCCTTGGCAGAGCCCCGAGTGCCATTTGACCCTCTCAATGACATCAGAAGAAAAATCCAGATCCGCATGATCAAAAATTGCCTGGAATCCCTTTATCGGGTCCCGGGAGAGGTCTTCATGGCGGATGAACAGCCAATCGGGATGGCGTTGCCGGTATCCGTCTATCGTGTGGTGGATCAGCTTCCAGAGGAGTGTTGCCTGATCGACTATATCGTGCGGCTTCTCGGCAAACGCCGAAATTTCGTCTGAAAAATCTCCCAGGTACGTTTCCATCAGCTGCGGCTGATTCAGCAAATCCGCAAACGGAAAGTGCCAGCCTTTCACTTTCAGACTCCCCGCGAGGGCCGCCGGATGCCGGATGGTGACGACTACGTCCGCGTCGAACCGATCGGCCAGCCACTCGGCCGAAAAGACCGCCCGGGGGTCCTTGAGCAGGGGTCTCGACTGTCGCAGCCGATGGTAAAGAAAACCGCCATACCCCATCCCCAGGTTATAAGCATCTTTAAACCTTCGAACCCGCAACAAACCTTGAAAGAAATTGTATTGAAAACTGAGCGTTCTCTTTAAATGAGGGAGATAGTTGCCCTCATTCGCTTCGGTGACGCAGGTATTATGGAAGACCAGAGGTGCGGCACACTCGCCGACTCGATGTTTGAGGTGAAAGGGTTCCCAGATATATGCAACCTCCGGGCTTGCGGCCATCATTCTGCCTACCCATGTTGTTCCTGTTCGGTGACATCCCGTCACCAGGATCGGTTTGCCGGCCATAGGGATTATTTTTGGAGGGTAGCGTTGGAAGAAAGCTTATTTTTCAAGACTTCGAAACCTCTTTAAATGTGGCACTGCCGGACCTGATCCCCTGGCCCCTCCCTGAGCCGGAGTCCCGGGCAATCAAATTCAGAACATTCTGCGCCGCCTCATCACACAGTTCATCCGCCTGCCCCCTGGCCCATTTCGGCCAGGGTTTCAATAAGGCAAAGGTGTTTTTCCGCCCTTCCTTGGGACGTCCGATCCCCAGCTTGATCCGGCGAAATTCAACGGTTTGGAACGCCATCAATATCGACCGCACCCCCAAGTGCCCGCCGTCGCTTCCCTTCTCCCGAAACCTCAGAGACCCGAAGGGCAGATGATCGTCGTCGAACACGAGAATGCAGTCCTTCGGCTCGAAGCCAAAACGTTGACTCAGGCGAAGCAAGACCGGTCCGGAATCGTTCATAACCGTCGCGGGCTTGACGAGCAGCAGCGGACCGTGATCGGAACGGGCTTCCCCCCAGATCACCTCCCCGTCCCCGTGCCATCGGACGGCCATCCTTCGGGCCAGCCGGTCGAGGACCTGCCAGCCGATATTGTGAGGAGTGTCGGCGAACGTTCCCCCCGGGTTGCCCAAACCGATGATGATTCGAGCCGCCCCTCCCTGAACCCTCACTCCCTTCGTGTCGGGAACAGCCCGGCCTGTTGCGGCTGAATTTGGAGGATGGACGGTTGAACCGACCGGACATCGTTTCGGCCGATTCAACATGCAGCATCGGTCACAATCCGCCTCGAGCCCGCAATCCGAGCGCCAACAGGTCACGGCGGTCTCTTCGGCGAGAATCAGCCTTTCCAGATGATCGGCCCGATGGTTTCCCTTGATCAGGACCAGGTCACCCGAACGGAGCAAGGACCCGAGATGATCATGCAGGTCCCTTAGACTGGCAAATGCCCGAAGTCTCTGGTTCATTTCCGAATCCCTGGCCTTCAGGGCATGGCTGGCATTCGGCCCGACGAAGAAGACCTGGTCGGCCGCGTCCAGGGCCATCCGTGCGGTCCGCAGGTAAGAGCGTCCCGCTTCTCCCTGGTAATCGGACAGGGTGCCGATAATGACAATCTTGCGTTCGGCGCGACTTTCCCTGACGACCTCCAGCGCCAGCGGCAGGGACCAGGCCGGTGCTTTCCAATCATCGCGGAGAAAAGTCACTCCCGTGGGGAAGGTGACGGGGCTCATCCGCCCTGGCAGGGGTTCAACCCCGGCCACCGCCTCGATCGCATCTTCGATCGGTACGCCGGCCGCGACCCCGGTGGCCAGTGCCGCCAGGACGGCCGTCATCCAGTGCCGCCCGATCAAACGGGTCCTGACCTGATGGTCGTGGTCCTGCCAGGTCAGGGTAAAGGTCAACCGTTCCGGCCAGCCGCCGGAGATGTCCCTGGCGCGGAAGGCGGCCCCCGGGCTCAAACCGTAGGTCAGGACCGGAACCTTGAGGCTTTTCTCCATCGACGCGACCAGGGGGTCGTCGGCGTTGAGTACGGCCGTCCCGTTTGGAGGGAGAGCCGTGGGCAGGGCCGTTTTTTCCCTGAGGATGACCCGTCGGTCGCCGAAGCTGGTGAAATGATCATCGCCGATGGTGGTGACCGTGGCGATGTCGGGTCGGGCTATCCGGACGGCCCTGGCGATCTCGCCGAAACTTCCCGCTCCCATTTCGACCACGCAGTATCGGTGCGCGGCGCGGGCTCCAAGGAGGGTTCGGGCGACTCCAACCACCCGGTTGCGGGATTGAGGAGTCTTCTGGCAGGGTCCTTTGGTCTCGAGAATGGCGGCGATGAGTTCCTTGGTCATGCTCTTGCCGGCGCTTCCGGTCACCCCGACCACCATCAGGTTCGGCAGTCTGGCCCGCCGCCGGACCGCCCGTCGGATAGCCACCGCATCATGAAGCCTACCAAAAACCACCCAGTAGCCGCCGACCAGGATTCTTCCGGTCGGGGGCCATTCATCGAGCAAGGGGACATCCGGGAATATCCGTCGCAGATTCCCCGTCAGGAAATGTGCCAGGGGATCAAGGATGGGCCGCAGGACTGACATCGTGTCTTGCCTGACTCTTTGCGGAAAGTTACGCCTGGAGACCGCTGCGGTACAGCAGTTCCTCAAGATATTTCCGGACCCAAAAATTGGCCGCATGGGCCAGGCCGGAAAGCCCGTCGATGTTGACTTCCGGCCGGCCGGGTCCTGGCCGGGCGCCGTTTGAGAGCGGGTGCTCTCCCAACTCCAAAACGGTCCTGCCGTCAAGGGCTCTCGCATGAAGCGATTCCAAAGCCCGGCTCATTTCGTCAATCTTGGCCTGCCGCAGGGGCCGTTTGTCCGAAGTGAACTTGTGGGGCGGACTGATGACGGCCGGATTGGAATTGATTTCCCAGACCCGGACGCGCCCGTCTTTGACGCCGTAGTCGATTCGCCCGTAGCGGAGACCGGCCAGGCGGAACGCCTGTCTGATCAGTTCCTGATGCGGGTTCCGATCGAAAAAATCCCGCTCCTCCTGCCGGAGAGGCTCGGGCCTGCTGTCCTTGGTAACCCAGTTGGTGGAGAAGATGATATGCCAGGGGACGACGGCTTCGTCGACGCAGAAGGCGGAATATTTCCGGTAAAGGCCGTCCCTGCCCCGGGTTTCGCAATACTCCACGGCGATCACCTCGTCCAGGGGGACCCCCTTGCGGCGAAGTTTTCGACAGGCGATGGCCCATTCGTCGCGGTTTTCCAGGAGCGGGGTGATCGGCCCACGGTGGTCGTTGCGGCGGCGGAGAAAAACAGGAAAGCGGCAGGTCTCGTCCGGGCTCTCGGCCGGGAAGGTTCGGAAATCGTTGATCCCTTCCGCATGGAGCGCCTCGAGCAACTCGTCCCTTGGGAGAAAGCCCGCCGGATGATTCAGGATGGTTTCCGGCCCAAAATGAGTCGCCAGTCGATCGGCGAAGGCGGCCAGCTCTTTCCGGTAGGGCGGGGAAATCCGATCCAGGTCGGAGAAGACGAACAGGCCTGGCTCGATCCGGCGGAGCCGGCCGATATGTTCATAGGGGATGATTTGAAAATGCCGCCTGACTGGACAGTCCCATTGTTTTAAAAAGGGAACGACGGTGTAAAAATGGGATTTTGTGACGAAATAATGAATCATTATCGACCAACCGCAGGGGCTCGGGGCGGGGGGGACATAGGTAAGTTAGCAATTTCCCCGGTCAAATGGCAAGCAGGATAAGAACGGAGCCGGTTTTCCGGCCACAGGGATTGCTTGCTTTCCGGAGGCCTGTCCGAAGCGACCTGTCGGCAGATCATTTACTACGGCATCGCCCGGCCCAAGTCAAGGAACGGAGCTCCGCGAGAGTGCCGGGAAGGGATTCTCTGGTAAACTTGGATCGTATCGGCACCTCGGCAAATCCTCTGGTACAGGAGGCGACCATGCGGAAACGACCGTTCCTCATCCCGGCCCTGATCGTGGCGGCGGTCCTGTTGGGCTGCACCGCCGCCCTGTCGGCCGACCCTTCCGTCAAACGGATCGACATCGACGACCTGCACACCCGGCTCGGCCAGTCCGGCCTGACGGTCATCGACGTGCGCTCTCCCTTCGCCTGGTTCGTCGGCATGGACAAAATCCGCGGCGCGGTACGTCTGGTCCCCCTGAAACTCGACTGGATAGACCGGCTTCCCCCGGACGAGACCTACGTCCTCTACTGCTCCTGACCGGACGAAGCGACCAGTGCCAGTGTGGCACGGCAGATGATGGACAAAGGGTTCCACAATGTCTTCGCCCTGCGGGGCGGCTGGAACGCGTGGGAAGCGGCGGGGTATCCGATCGAAGCCAAATAATTCCAAATTCCGAAAAACGAAAAGCCCGCTTCGCGCGGGCTTTATTCTTGGCCTGTTCTTCCGGACGATGGAAGGGATCGACGGCCCAAAGAGCGAAAAAGAAATCCTCGCGTCAATGGGATTTGAGCGCTTCCCCGAGGTCCCCGACCTGGGAGAAGAGGCGGCTCAGATCGGAAAAACCGCCGCCCCGGCCGGGGACGAGTAGAAAGAGCTTCCCGTCGTTGAGAAAGACTCCCTGCTTCCCGGTCTGGTATTGCAGCAAAGAAGCACGCCGGTCTGGGTTCAAATAGTCCCGGACCGCCTCGGCATCTTCCCCCTTGACCGTGAAGGTCCGGTCGAATTCCCGATCTCCGGTCTCGATGTCCTGACCGGTAAACGCGGAGAGGAGCCCGGGCGAAACGCTTTTCGGGAAGAGCCGGAGGTCGTCCGGCAGTTCCGGCACGTTGAGGACCATCCGGGTATAGATGTCGAACCAGTTGATCCATTTCCTCTTCACCGGAAGGATTTCCATGAGGAAAGGCATACCCGAGTTTTCACCCTTCATGGCCTTCATGCCGTTGCCCGGGTGGGAGACAAAAGAGCTGTCAACGGCCCAGTCACGGAAATTTTGCCAGGTGAAGAGGGTCAAGTCGGTGATTGGCGCGGGGGCCTTTTGGAGGCCCTGGGACAACGCGAAGGTTTCCCAGACGCCCGATGCCTCGCGGGTTTTCCTGATCAGGCGGAGAACGGAAACCAGGGCGTACAGGCCGAAGGCGGGAAGGACGAGGTAAAGGACGAACTCTTCGAAGGTCATGCTTTGATTTTAACCTACGTCGAAGTCCTTCTTTGGAGGAAAAACTTATTATTTCAAGACCCGGGGGATTTTAAATATGTGGCACGGCAAGACCTGACCCCCTGAGTCTTCGTGGGAAGAATCCCGCCACCCCCCCCCTGCGGATTCAACATTAATATCTCTTTAATCTCCGACCGTCAATGTATTTTCCGGAAAGATAATGCCAGCGAATCAGGTCTTTAGGGTTGCATCCCGGGGACCGGGAGGAGTATAAAGCGGCAGACGGAAGAACTTTGTTGGCCATCTAATTGAATATGTGAGGAGCAGAGAATGGACGCACAGGAAACTTATTTCAAGGACTGGAGAGAGCGGGAGGCAATCGCCGAGGCGATGCTGCCCCTGATCGGCACGCTGTACCGCGAACACGGCATCGTCACCTCGGTGTACGGCAAGACGCTGGTGCACCAGTCGGCCATCGAGATACTCCGGACCCATCGGTTCGCCCGGCAGATTCTCAACAACGAGATCTCCGTCCGCGACAGCTACCCGATTCTCGAAGCCATGTGCGACCTCGACCTGGCCCCGGCCCGGGTGGACATCGGCAAACTGACGGTGCGCTACCAGGCCCAGGCCGCCCCGCAGGGGATCCCCCTGGCCGATTTCGTAAGACAGGAACTGACGTCGATCAACACTGGCAAGGGGTCGGTGCTGAGCGAGCCGCAGGACGTGGTGCTCTACGGCTTCGGCCGGATCGGCCGGCTGCTGGCGCGGATTCTCATCGACAAGGCGGGGGGCGGGGACAAGCTGC
>Ga0210101_1000644_pt1 | contig 11228 bp, 11 predicted proteins | sample Muzzi_PWC_D1_FD_185534 | JGI IMG/M metagenome (GOLD analysis project Ga0210101, IMG submission 185534) | Wetland microbial communities from San Francisco Bay, California, USA, that impact long-term carbon sequestration - Muzzi_PWC_D1 (SPAdes) | ecosystem: Environmental > Aquatic > Marine >...
GTCCAGGTGATGGAGACGAGCCCTCTCGATCCAGACGCCGAGAGCGAGAAGCTCTACTGCCCCGGCGTCGGCCTGGTGGTCGACGACGCCACCGAGCTGGTGGGCTTCAGCCTCGCGCCACCTCCCGATCCGCCGGCGGGCCTGTGGCTGACCGCGACCGCTCTGGCTGACTTCCAGGTCAAGGTGCGCATCTCGACCGACGACACGAGCCGGATGGGTGCGCCCGAGGTCGACTGCGATGCGGAGACGGTCTGCGTGAGCGGCGCGGTGCCGGGGCGGGTCGAGGCGCTGGTCCGCGTTCCCGGCCCCCGCGCCAACGGGTGCTTCTGGCCGACCATCACCAAGCTGACGACCTCCACCGTGGAAGTCTGGGTGGAGCAGATCAGCACCGGGGACGTGCGGTACTACTTGCTGGACGGTTCGAGCCCCGGGAGCAACGACCTGGGCGGCTTGTTCGACCGGCTCGGGTTCTGTCCGTGACCCGGCGCTTCGCCGCCTGAGGGGCGCGTGTGGTGGGACGCCTGGAACGCCCTGGTCGTAGAATCGGTTACAGGCGATGATGATCGGGAGCTCGATGGATCGGCGCCCCCGCGCGGGGCTGCGACACGAGGGGCCGGTGGCTCGGGCCACCGGCCTCGTCCTCGGGCTGTGGTGCGCGCTCCTCGCCCTCGGAGCGCCCGCCGCCCGGGCGGATCTGGTGGTGCTCGACGACGGCCGGTTCTACAAGGTCTCGGAGTACGAGCTACGGACCGATAGCGTGCGCCTCACCCTGGCCGAAGGCGGGCGCGTCACCCTGCCGCTCTCCCGGGTCGCCCACGTGGTCGACGACGAGTGGGTGCCGCCGGAGCCTGAGCCGGAGCCGCAGGTTCCGGAGCGGAGCTGGCGCTTCGTCGAGGGGGCGTCGGTGCCCTCCGTTCCCTACGGCGCCGAGATCCACGAGGCCGCCCGGCGCCACGACCTGGACCCGGCGCTGGTGGCCGCGGTGGTGCGCGCCGAGTCCGCCTTCGACGCCGGCGCCGTTTCGGCGAAAGGCGCCCGCGGCCTGATGCAGCTCATGCCGGCCACCGCGCGGCGCTTCGGCGTCGCCGCCGAGCGCATCCACGACGCCTCCGCCAACCTCGACGCCGGTACCCGGTACCTGGCCTGGCTGCTCGAGCGCTTCGACGGCGACCTCTCCCTGGCGCTCGCCGCCTACAACGCCGGGGAGGGCACGGTCGAGCGCTACCGCGGCGTGCCGCCGTTCCGCGAGACCCGGGGGTACCTGGCGAGGATCTTCCGCTTCCTGGGGGTTCCGGTGCAGGCGACGGCCGCTCTCTGAGACCCTCTGCCCAGCCCCGGCGTGCCGGCTCCCGATCGGGCTCACCCGCTTCCGTCCGGCTCGAAGATCTCTTCGATGGTGAGCTCGAACACCCTGGCGATGCCGAAAGCGAGCGGCAGGCTGGGGTCGTACTTGCCGTTCTCGACGGCGTTGACCGTCTGCCGGGAGACCCCGAGCCGCTTCGCCAGCTCCGCCTGGGACCATTCGCGCTCGGCGCGGAGGACCCGCAGGCGGTTCTTCACCGGTACCTCCTCATGCCCAGCCACTGGCCCAGGCCGGCGAAGAGCAGCATGATCGCCGCCGGCTCGGCGCCATCGAGGGGCGGCGCGCCGATCTCCGTGGCGAGCCGGTAGCCCAGGACGAACACGAGCCCGGCGCCGAAGCCCAAGGCGATCGCCTCCAGGTGGACCTTGCGCATCAGCTCGTCCGCGTGCCGGAGGAAGCGCACGTAGGAGAGCACGGCGAAGATGCCGAGCAGGTCGGGCAGCAGGGCGATTGTCCAGCGGAGCACCGGGGTGGCGATCAGGTCGTCCTTCGCCAGGAGGACCATGGCGGCGCCGACCGAGAAGGACCAGGTCAGCAGCCAGCGGTTGAACAGGCGCAGGGCCCGACGGTCCCGATCGCTCAGATCGCCGCTGCACCCCCACGAGAGGAAGGAGAGGAAGGAGCGGGAGGGTTGGGCGCGGTCGTCGGTGTTCGCGTGCATGTCGTGCCTCCTTGTCTTTAGGTCAATGTTCCTTGACATCTCGGACTGTAATGGAGGCTTATCTTTTTGTCAAGCGTCCTTGACTATTGGCCGGATACCGAACCGAGGGGACACGTCGGGTGCACGTAGGGTGGGCTTCAGGTGCGCCAGGCCATGCCCCGGTGCGCTGAAGCGCACCCTACGACTGTGTGTCGCCGTGGGCGGTGGCGTCCGCGGCCTTGCCCCGGTAGCGCATCACCACCAGCGTGCGGTCGTCCGAGGCGGGGCGGCCCTCGGTGTGGAGGTCGATGGCGGCCACCAGGCGGTCGCGGACGACGATCGCCGCGGGCGCCGGGCCGGCGAGGGCGCTCACCACGCGCTCGTAGCCGAACGGCTCGCTCTGCCGGTCGGTCGCCTCGATCATGCCGTCCGAGAGCCAGACCACCAGGTCGCCGTTCTCGAGGTCGATCCGCCGGGAGGCGTAGTGCTGGCCGAGGCCGCCCAGGGGAGAGCTGGGCAGCATGATCTCTTCGACCTCGCCGTCGCGGAGCAGGTAGGTGGGCGGGTGGCCGGCGTTGGTCAGGTCGACGACGCCGCGACGGAAGTCGATGCGGGCGAAGGTCGCGGTGACGAAGAAGCGGGACTCTTCACCCGCGTGGTCTCCGGAGCGGACGGTCGCGTCCAGACGGCGGAGGATCTCGTCCGACTCGTGGATCTCGGCGACCAGAATGCCGAGGGCGGCCTTCACCATCGCCATGCGCAGACCGGTCGGCAGGCCGTGGCCGGAGACGTCGGCCACCACGACCGCCAGCTCGTCGTCCGATAGCCGGAGCACGTCGAAGTAGTCGCCGCCGATCGCCGCGCTGGGCTCGAACAGGGTCGAGAACTCGACGGCCTCGCTCCGCGGCAGGTCCTTCGGGATCAGGCTCTGCTGCACCTGGCGGGCGATCTGGAGCTCCTTTTCGAGCAGCTCCTTCTGGGCCGCCGTGGCCACCAGGTCCTCCAGGTTTTCGGCCATGGTGTTGAACGAGCGCTGGAGCGCGCCGACCTGATCGCGCCGGCGCACCGGGATGCGCACCGAAAAGTCGCCGGAGGCGACCAGTGAGGTGGCGCGGTAGAGGCGGGTGACCGCCCGGGAGATGCCGACGATCATCGCCAGGGCCACCAGCTCGGCAACGGCGTAGATGGCCAGCAGCAGGAGCGAAACGGTGAGGAGCGCCACCCAATAGACCTCGCCGACCTCGGCGCTGGGCGAGAACAGCCGGTGGCTCAGGATGCTGGGCGATGCCACGAGGAGCACCGCCATCTCGCCGCCGATGCCCTTGCCGGACGCGAGCTCTCGGGCGGGTTGCTCGATCTCCACCCAGGAGAGCCAGGGGCGGTCCCAGAGGGGGATCTTGCCGTTCTCGTCCGGCGGTCGTGCGGCCCGCTCGGCAAAGAAGCTCTCCTTGCGGGCCTTGAGATCCTCCACCTCCTCGGGGGTCAGAGAGTCGGTTCGCAGGGTGAAGCCAGCACCACCGATCGAGATGCGGCTCGTCTCGGTGCCCTCGATGTTGCGCAGCACGCTCACCCAGAGGCCCGAGCGCTGGCGCAGGTGCTCGCCCAGGTCACCCGCGTAGAAGGCGACCACGCCGCGGCCCTTCTCGCCGGTGCGGCCGTTGCCGCTGGCCGCGGCCAGGGTCATGGCGCCGTCGGGCAGCACGACGAACGCGGGTGGCGCGTCCCGGTCCGCCTCCGCGAGCCATTGGGGCCAGGTTTCGGGCGCCAGGGGGCTTCCGGCCACCCGCCGCCCGGCGCGGTAGATCGCGTAGGTCACGTCGGGTTCGCCGGCGTTCTCATCGCCCTCCACGGCGTTGGCTTCGATCTCCCGCGTGAGCTCTCCGACGTCGCTGGCCGCGGCGTGGGCGGCCAGGGTCCGGACCTCCATCTCGAGCCCGTGGAGGGCGTCGCGGTGGAGGTGGCCGAGGAAGAAGCCCGAGATCAGGAAGCCCACGAGCAGCACGAGGATCGCCGCCAGCGGGATCGGCAGGGCGCCGATCAGGAAGTACGAGAACGCCAGGCGTCCGCTCACCCGCCAGAGGACGCGCTGATAGATGCGCCAGAAGAGCCAGAGGACGAAGAACGCTCCCAGCGCCCAGACGGTGGCCCGTGCCAGGGAGCTCGCGACCGGCACGTCGAGCACGTAGCCGACCGTCGCGGCGAGCCCCAGGACGACGCCGAAGGCGATCAGGCGGGGTAGGGCGCGTCGAATCCGGTGGGTGGTCTCGGTGGAAGGCAAGAGAGCTCCGCGGCGTCTGGGAGCGCAAGCCACGCCCCTCGGTCCATCTACGGATGTGTACGCACGGAGCGTCCGGGTGTTTCCGCCGGGGTTCCCCGGTTGACCCCTCGGCCCGGTCGCGTAGAATCGGGTCGGCGCCGGTGGAGCAAGTGCCCCTGCCGGGCCGACACCATCTTAGCCCGGTGCAATGGCCGGGCGCGTACTCAGGATCCAGAAGCCGAGTACCCGGTCCGCGTCCGCGGGCCTAGCCTTGCGCTCGGAAGAATCACAAAGGAGCAACCGTGTCGAGGATTCCCCGCATCCAGGAGCACCTGAAGACCGGCTTCATCTCCGAGGCGGCGAGCGCCGCCAAGTTCCGTGCATACGCCGCGCGGGCGCGGCACGATGGCCATACCAACCTGGCCGCCCACTGGGAGCGGCTGGCCGCCGAGAAGGACGAGCTGGCCCGGTTGCAGCTCGAGGCCGCCGGCAAGGTCCGGGGTGGCGTCACGGACATCGCCGCCGAGATCGCGGAGGAGCGCTACGAAAACGAGGTCCTCTACCCGAAGCTGATCCAGTCCGCGGGCAGCGACGAGGTGGTGGGGATCTTCCAGCAGGTGATCGAGGCCCAGAAGGACCACCAGCGGCGCCTGGAGGAGCTACGCCAGGCGCTGGGCAGCTCCGAGGGCGACGTGGCCGAGCCGGTTGAAATGGCCCACGCCGGATCGGCCTAGCACGACAGACCCCAGGCCGGATGATCGAGGACGAAGCCTTCGTCCTCGTGGTAGTCGAGCACGGCGCCATCGAGCTCGCGGACGGCCTGGCGGTCGAGGATCAGACGCACGCCGTCGAGCTCGACCGGGAGATCCCCTTCGGCGGTGCGGCGGCTGGCGGCGAGCCGGAAGCCCATGGCGCCGCAGCCGCCGGCGAAGGCGATCCGGAGGTGCTCGTCAGGACCCAGGTCACGGCGGGCGGCTTCGAGGGCGGCGGGGGTGAGAGTGATGTTCATCGCTCGAGCTCCGGCCGGGGGCGGGGCGGTGTTCGCGCCCGCCGCCGGGGGCCCGAGATCATACCCGAAGGCCCGCGCCACCGCTTCGGGCGACGGCGCGGGAAAGACGGGGCGGCACCACCACGGAGGTCGCGAGGCGTCTGTGCGGTTGTGGTAAACGCCCTGAAATGAAGGACTTTGTGAGCTTGTGACCGCCGGTCACATTCGTTAGACTCCGGTTCACGGAGGAACCATGAGCTTGAAAGTCATAGGCCAGAACGACAACCCCGCAGCCCGCGTTCGCGAGCAGCAGACGGGTGAGAGCTGGATCACCACGCGCCTCGAGAAGGTCGAGGAGTGGACCCAGCGCCACTCCTTCTGGCCGTTCCCGTTCGGTACAGCCTGTTGCGCCATCGAGTTCATGTCGTCGGTCTCGAGCCACTACGACATGTCCCGGTTCGGCTCCGAGGTGGTGCGCTTCTCGCCCCGCCAGAGCGACCTGCTGATCGTCGCCGGCACCATCAACGACAAGATGGCGCCGGTGCTCAAGAAGATCTACGACCAGATGGCGCAGCCGAAGTGGGTCGTCTCCATGGGAGCCTGCGCCTGCTCGGGCGGCTTCTACCGCGCCTACCACGTGATGCAGGGGATCGACGAGATCATCCCTGTCGACGTCTACGTTCCCGGTTGCCCGCCGACTCCGGAAGGCCTCATGTACGGCATCTTCCAGCTCAAGGAGAAGGTGGTCCGCGACCGCAAGCGCTTCGCTGGCGAATCCCAGGCCCGCATTCAGGATCCCATCCAGGAATAGGAGAGCTCCCGTGGCGACCACGGTGACCGATACGCCGACCCTGCTGGAAAAGTACCCGGCAGGCAGCATCCTGCCCCAGGAGGGCATGGACCAGGAGACCTGGGTCGTGAGCCGCGACGTGCTCGCGGATCTGGCTCGGGACCTGCGCGACAGCAACGAGACCCAGTTCGATCTTCTCCTCGACGTGTGCGGTGTGGACTACCCGGACCGGGAGGAGCGCTTCGAGGCGGTCTACCACCTCTACTCGATCCCCAGGAACCAGCGCCTGCGCCTGAAGGTGCCGGTGACCGAGGAGGATCCGATTCTGCCTTCGCTCATACCGGTCTGGAAGGCGGCCGACTGGTTCGAGCGCGAGGCCTACGACATGTTTGGCCTCCGGTTCGAGGGGCATCCGAACCTGCGCCGCATCCTCACCCACGAGGCATTCCAGGGGCACCCGCTGCGCAAGGACTACGACCCGACCCGCCGCTGGATCCTGACCGAGGACAAGATCTACCGGCCGAAGCTCGACGTGCCGGAGGGCCTCTCGGACGACATGTTCGAGCGCATGACGATCAACATCGGCCCCTCCCACCCGGCCATGCACGGCACGTTCCGGGTGGTGGCGGAGCTCGACGGCGAGACGATCATCGCCAGCGAGGTGGAGATCGGCTACCTCCACCGCTGCTTCGAGAAGATGTGCGAGACGCATAACTGGCAGCAGGTGGTGCCCTACACCGACCGGCTGAACTATTGCTCCTCGTTCATCAACAACGTGGCCTACTGCCGGACGGTGGAGAAGATGCTCGGCGTCGAGGTGCCGCCCAAGGCGGTCTGGGCCCGGACGATCCTCTCCGAGTTCTCCCGCGTCATGGACCACTGCGTGGCCAACGGCTCCACGCTGGTCGACGCCGGGGCGCTGACCAACTTCTGGTACCTGTTCCAGCCCCGGGAGGAGATCTACGGCCTGCTCGAGGCCTGCTCCGGCGCGCGGTTGACCGTCTCCTACGGCAGGATCGGCGGCCTCGCCCAGGACCTGCCGCCGGACTTCATGGAGCGCTCGTACCGGCTGCTCGAGATCATTCCGCCGTTCATCGAGGACGTCGAGAAGCTGATCGACAAGAACCACATCTTCCACAAGCGGGCGGTGGGCGCCGCGGCGATCTCGGCCGAGGACGCCGTCAACTGGGGCTGGACCGGCCCCTGCCTGCGCGCCTGCGGCGTTCCGTTCGACGTGCGCAAGGCGGCGCCGTACGACCTCTACGACACGGTGGACTGGGAGGTGCCGATCTTCCACGGCGGCGACGTGTTCGACCGCTACCGAGTGCGCTTCGCCGAGATCCGCCAGTCGCTGTCGATCATCCGACAGCTCCTCGACCGGGGCATGCCCGACGGTCCCCATATCGTCGACGATCCCCACGTCGCCCTGCCGCCGAAGGAGGCCGCGTACAACCAGATGGAGTCCATGATCTACCACTTCAAGCTGATCATGGACGGCATCCAGGTGCCGCCGGGCGAGCAGTACGACATGGTCGAGGGCGCCAACGGCGAGCTCGGCTTCTACTGTGTGTCGGACGGGTCGTCGAAGCCGTACCGCATCAAGGTGCGGCCGCCCTGCTTCCCGATCTTCTCCGCCTTCCCCCTGCTGATCAACGGCAACAGCGTGTCCGACCTGATCGTCACCCTGGGCGGGCTGAATGTCATCGCCGGAGAGCTGGAACGATGAGCGCAGAACCTCTCAGGAAGCCATCCGAAGAGCAGCATCCGAAGGTCTACCACTCGACCGAGATCGAGCCATACAAGCCAGGGCTCGCGGAGCGGCTCTATCTGCCGCTCTTCGCCGGCCTGATGGTGACCATCCGGCACTTCTTCCGGAACGTCTTCAAAGGGCCGGAGTACAGCATCAACTACCCGGAGGAGCGGCGTCAGTACAGCCACCGCTACCGTGGCCACCACATCCTGACCACCCGGCCGGACGGCTCGGTGCGCTGCGTGGCCTGCTTCCTCTGCTCGACCGCCTGCCCCGCGGAGTGCATCAACATCGAGGCCGGGGAGCATCCGGACGAGAACATCGAGAAGTACCCGCTGGTCTACGAGATCGACATGCTCCGCTGCGTCTTCTGCGGCTACTGCGTGGACGCCTGCCCGGAGGAGGCGATCATCATGTCGAACAACTACGACATGGCCTACTTCACCCGGGAACAGTCGATCGCCGGCAAGTCCGACCTGATGAAGCCGTTCACCTTCGATGAGGATCGCCTGGGCTACCGGCCCCGGTTCCCGGAGGAGGACGTGCAGCGGGCGAAGATGCGCCGCGAGGCGTTCAGCCTGGTGGAGGCCGCCCGCCGCGCCCGCGGCGAAGCGCCCACGGGCGAGCTTCCCCAACAGCCGGCCGGCTGAGGCGGGACCCCCGCACGGGCGGGGACGGAGGTCGAAGGATCGAAAGGCGGGGCCACGGTGCCCCGCCTTTCCTGTCTCTGGAGGGTGGTGAAACCTCGTCCGGAGGCCTCCCGTAGGGTGGCCCGAACGCCAACCCTCGGGAGGAGCCCATGAAACCAGGCCGCGGAAAGAAGCTCGTCGCTCTCGTCGCTCTGATCATCGTCGTCGGCGCTGGAGTGGTCTGGCTCGTCACCCGGCCGGAGCCGGCGGATGTCCGGTTCAACGGCGCTTATCGGCTGGAGGACGGCCGGCTGGCACTGATCACGGCGCGCGAGGGTCGGACGCTCCGGATCCGTCTTCCGGAGAGCGGCGAAAGCCGGGTGCTCTACCCGGCGGGCTCGTCCGGGGACCTCCGCTACGTTGCGGGACCGGGCTGGAGCGCCCAGGAGCCGGTGGAGGTCGAGGTGCGGTTCGAGCTGGTGGGCGACCGGCCGGAGGGCTTCACCCTCGTCGATCGGTCGGCCCCCGACACCACGCTCGAGGGCAGACGGATCCCGCTGCGGGAGGAGATCTTCTTCTTCGAGAGCGGCGACCTGGAGCTTCGGGGCAAGCTCGTCACGCCGGTTCCGGGAAGTGCCACGGAGCCGTTCCCGGCGGTCATCCTCGTCCACGGCTCCGAGGCCTACAGTGCGGTCGACCACTACGCCGATCCGTACCTCTACGCCGCCCACGGAATCGCCGGCCTGGCCTTCGACAAACGGGGCACCGGCGAGTCGGACGGCACATACGTCCAGAACTTCCACGTGCTGGCCCGGGACGTGGTGGCGGCCGTCGAGGCGCTTCGGAGGCGGCCGGAGATCGACAGCGCCCGCATCCATCTGGAAGGGGCGAGCCAGGGGGGCTGGATCGCGCCCCTCGCCGCCTCCCGGACCGACGGCGTCCGGAGCTTGCTGATCGACTACGGGCCGATGGTGCCGATCGCGGAGGAGGACCGGTGGGGTTACGTCTACCAGCTTCGCCGGAAAGGCTTCGGTGACGAGGCGCTCCAGAAGGCCGACCGTATCCACGAGCTCGTCAATCGGGTCTTGCGGGCAGCGACCGATGCGGGCTCCGAGCCGGTCTCGGAGCCGTGGGCGGAGCTCGGGCGCGCCCTGGAGGAGGCGGAGGGCGAGGACTGGTTCGAGGCGGCCAAGGGGAGCGATTCGACCGTGGGGTTCCTCGCCGACAACCGGATGCCGCTCTGGATTGTGCGCCTCTACACCTGGTGGCGGCTCCGGCCTGTCGACGGCGAGCCCTTCGCCGACCGGTTCTACGATCCGGTGCCGACCGCGGCCTCCCTCGACGTGCCGAGCCTCTGGATCTTCGGCGGCGAGGATGAGTCCATGCCGACCGCCTGGACGGTCGAGGAGTTGGAGCGGCTTCAGGAAGCTGAGCGCCCGATCCGGATCCTGCTCTATCCCGGGGCCGACCACGGCATCCTGCGTTTCGAAGAGTCCGACACGGGAGAGCGTCGTTACCTGGGCTACGAACCGACCTACCTGCCGACCAAGGTGGCGTGGCTCCGCTACCAGAGCGGCCTCGACGAGGAGCTCCACTTGCCCACACCCTGACGAACGGGCAGGTGCATCGAGTCTGGTCCGGGCCAGGTCGCTCCCGTCAGTGCCAGGTGACCTCTGCGGTTTCCGGACCGATCGTGAAGGGGGAGGAGAACGGGGACCGGCGGTGCCCGCCCGGTCTCAGAAGGCGGTGATCTCGGCCCGCTCCACTTCCATCAGGCGTTCGGACAGGCGGGTGAGGAGGGGCGTCGCCAGCGCCCAGGCGAGGGCCAGGGTGAGGAGGGCGAGCGCCGTGTTCGGCACCTCGATCGCCCCCAGACGCTCGCCGGCCAGGTAGGCCGGGGGGCCACCCAGGGCCCCCAGCACGGCGGCGAGAACGTATCGGCCACGGAGCCACGCCAGCGCCCGGCTGAAGAGCGTGGCGAAGAGCATCCACAAGCAGAGAATCCAGAGCGGCGGCAACCAGGCTGCCGGTTGGCCGGAGGTGTAGGTCACGACACCGGCGGCGGCCAGGGCACCGTCGATCGCCACGCCGAGCGCGGCGCCGGAGAGGACCAGTCGGAGCTCCGGGCCTGGGCGGTCGGAGAGGCCGAGCCGGGCGGCCGTGAGGGCGGAGGCGATGAGCACGCCGGCCCAGACCGCGTCATGGGCTGCGGCGGCCACGCAGGCGAGCCATCCCGCCTGGTAGAGGGCGACATCGACCGGAGTCGTCCAGGAGAAGCGCTTCTTCATGGGGGCAGACCTTACCCGCGCCCCGGATGTCTGTCAAGAAAAATATAGACAAAATATTGACAGATGATGTGCAGAACAGTAGTGTTGGGCTAGAGGAGGCAGACATGAGGCAGCGCACGTCGAGGACGCAGCAGTCAGGGCCGGCGGCGAGATCGGGGAGCCCGGTCCCATGAGGATCGCCATCGTCGGCTCAGGGGTTTCGGGATTGGTCGCAGCGGCCCTGCTGCACGGCAGGGACGGCCATGAGCACGAGGTCACCCTGTTCGAGAGCTCTGGTCACCTGGGAGGCCATGCCCGCACGATTCGGGTCGCTCACGGGGGTGCTTCGATCCCCGTGGATACCGGGTTCATGGTGTTCAACGAGGTCACCTACCCCTCGTTCACGCGGCTCCTCGCACGGCTCGGGGTCGCCTCCCGCGCGTCCGACATGAGCTTTTCGGTGCGCAACGAGCGTCACGGGATCGAGTACTGCGGCAGCTCTCTCAGCAGCTTGTTTGCGCAACCCGGAAACCTGATGCGCCCG
>Ga0210101_1000645_pt1 | contig 11226 bp, 8 predicted proteins | sample Muzzi_PWC_D1_FD_185534 | JGI IMG/M metagenome (GOLD analysis project Ga0210101, IMG submission 185534) | Wetland microbial communities from San Francisco Bay, California, USA, that impact long-term carbon sequestration - Muzzi_PWC_D1 (SPAdes) | ecosystem: Environmental > Aquatic > Marine >...
GTTCTCTGCGTCTCTGCGGTGAGTATATTTTTTATGGATGGTCGCTAAACAACTCCAGGATCACGCTGCGCCAGCACCCGCTCGTACAGATCGATATAGTGTTCCGCGCTGCGCCGCCAGCTGAAATCCTGGCTCATGCCGGTTTCGACCAGTTGCCGCCAGAGTTGGGGGGCGCGGTAGTGGTGGATGGCGCGCTTCACGGCTTCCCACAGTGCCGGGGCCGTGGGGGCGTCGAAGCAGAAGCCGGTGGCGGTTTTATCTGCCAGGGTAAGCTCCGTTGTATCGACGACCGTGTCAGCCAGGCCGCCGGTGCGGCGTACGACGGGAACGGTTCCATAGCGCAGGCTGTAGATCTGGTTCAGACCGCAAGGCTCGAAACGCGAGGGCATCAGGAAAGCGTCCGCACCGGCCTCGATATGGTGCGCCAGCGACTCGTCATAACCGATATGCAGTCCGATGGCTTGCGGATTCCCGGTTTGAGCCTTGCGCAGGGCGGCTTCCAGCAGCTTGTCGCCGCTGCCGAGCACCACCAGTTGCGCGCCCTGCTGCATCAACATTGGCAGGATCTCCAGAACCAGATCGATGCCTTTCTGTGCGACCAGACGGCTGATGACGCCAAACAGAGGGGCCGCGTCTTTTACCGGCAGCCCCATACGCTCCAGCAGGGCGCGCTTGTTCCCGTTCTTTTGGTTCAGGGAGCGGCGGTTGTACTGGACCGGAATATGCGGATCGCCGCCGGGATTCCAGACGGTGTAGTCCACGCCGTTCAGGATGCCGGTCAGGGTGTCCTCGCGGTGCTTGAGCAGACCCTCCAGTCCGTAACCGAAAGCCGGGGTGCGGATCTCCTGCGCGTAGGTCGGGCTGACCGTGGTGAGCCAGTCGGAGTACACCAGACCGCCCTTGATGAACGAGAACTGGTCATAAAATTCCAGCGCGTCCATTGACCACCAGTGCGGTGGAAACCCGAGTGAATCAAATGTATCCCGGTCGAACTGACCCTGGTAGGCGAGATTGTGGATGGTAAAGATCGAGGCCGGCGCATGGGGTGTTTCTGCCAGCATCGGTGGCACCAGCCCGGTTTGCCAGTCGTTGCAATGCACGATATCCGCCCGCCAGCCCAGTCCGGCTGCGTCCATGGCGATGGCGTATACCGCACGGCAGAACGCACTGAAGCGTTCGGCGTTATCCGGCCAGGGATTGCCGTCTTCCATGGTATAGGGATTGCCTTCACGGTCGAAGTGGATGGGCGAGTCGACCAGGTAGAGCGTGACCTTGCTGCCGGGCAGGCGCCCGCCAAGGATGCGCACCGGCTCATCGACACCCGGCAGATTGAGATGGGCGGCGAGTTCCAGGCGATTGTCCTGCTTCAGCACCTGCCGGTAGGCGGGGATGATGAGCCGGATATCCTGCTGCTGATTGAGGATGGCGCGCGGAAGGCTTCCGGACACATCGGCGAGCCCGCCGGTTTTAATGAGCGGGTGGGCTTCGCTGCTGGCGAACAGGATATTCATTGCGATAACTGCCTTGCTGTGAGTCGATACGGGATGGCGGGACAGGCGCAAGGGTGAAGCATGACCGGGATGGCGTCAAGCAACCGGGCGGTTGCGTTTTGACCTGTTTTTATTAAGCTTCACGCGAGGGTGGCGGCACGCTGCCCGATTCCCCGGGCGCGCGTCACCGGGGTGGGGCACGGGCGTCACCGGGCGTTGCAATCGGGCCGGATCGACCAGACGGGGAATGCGGATGGCGAAAATAGATCCCTGGGTATCCGGCAGTCGCATCCGGTTGCGGGATGATTTCGTCAGCGGCCTGAAATGCTACCGAAATGAGGACTGGGAAGGTGCGTTGGGTTTCTTCCGGTCCGCGGATGATCAGGCCGAAATGGATGACATCTACCAGAATCGCTATACCTCCTACCACGGCCTTGCGCGCGTCCATATGGGTGACAGGAATGGCGTGAAGCTGTGCCGCAAGGCCGCCGTTGGGGAGCGATTTGATGCCGAGGTCTATTACAACCTTGCCGTAGCCGAGCTCAAACTGGATTTCCGGGAAAGCGCCTATACCGCCTTGCGCCGGGGGCTGACTATCGACGCCAGTCACGCCGGTCTGCAGCGGCTCAAGCAGGAACTCCGCTTGCGTGAGCAACGGGCGCTGATACCGGGCCTGCGGCGGGATCATTTCCTCAACCGGATGCTCGGCAGGCTTTTCCGTGGCAGCCGCAAGCCCCGGCAGGAGCGTGGTCGCTGAGGCATCCTGCACTGTTCATGCGTTTCAAAAACAGGTAGTTACATTGGATTCATCCATAAAGAGTTAAACTCACCGCAAAGACGCAAAGTGCGCAGAGAAGTGCTTTAATGAAAACAATTTAATGACTTTGCGTTCTTCGCGTCTTTGCGATGAAAATGGTGTTTGTGGATGAGCACTAAACGAGTGCCATGCGTGCTGCACCACGACTATTTGTTATTCAGGTGCGTCACATTCCTCTATACTCCTCCCCGGGAGTCGGCCAGACAGTCGCTGGGAAAACGGGATCGGAGTCAATTTCGGGTGTTGAAGCCTTTCAATCCCCGTCGTTGACTGAAATGAAGTTGGCTCCGACCCGTTTTCCTGGAGGAAAGTCCGGGCTCCACAGGGCAGGGTGCCAGGTAACGCCTGGGAGGCGCGAGCCTACGGAAAGTGCCACAGAAAATATACCGCCGGCGCTACGGTGCCGGTAAGGGTGAAATGGTGCGGTAAGAGCGCACCGCGCGTCTGGCAACAGACGTGGCAGGGAAAACCCCACCCGGAGCAAGACCAAATAGGGGAACGTTCATGCGGCCCGCATGGTTCCCGGGTAGGTTGCTTGAGGTGCGCGGTGACGTGCATCCCAGAGGAATGGCTGTCCACGACAGAACCCGGCTTACCGGCCGGCTCCCTACTATTTATATGGCCACGGAAGCACACGGAATAACACGGAAAAATACATCATACAAAACGCTGGGAACACTGGATGTATCCGGGTCGGGAAGTTGGTTGTGATGATCTGTCGCCCTGCATCGGCTTGTTTTGCACGGTTTTCTGGAAGACATGAAACCTGTGTTCCCTGGGAGGTTTACTCAAGACGATCCCTTTCGGAAGAGGGGGTTCAATATTCAATTTTTCCGTGTTATTCCGTGTGCTTCCGTGGCCATTCGGGTTTTAGCCGGTGGTGATAACCTGCATGGAAACCGGTTGGTAAACAAAGTATATTGAGGTGGTTCCGGAAACGTTCTGAAGCTGGATGACAAGCAAACTCTATATCAAGACACACGGATGCCAGATGAACGAGTACGACTCCTCCCGGATGGCGGACGTGCTCGCGACTTCGCACCGTTTCGAGGTCGTGCAGGATCCCGCCCTGGCGGATGTGCTGCTGCTCAATACCTGCTCCATACGCGAGAAAGCCCAGGAAAAGGTCTTCTCGGAACTCGGCCGCTGGAAGGAACTCAAGGACCGCAACCCGTCTCTGGTGATCGGCGTGGGGGGGTGTGTGGCCAGCCAGGAAGGCGAGGCTATCCGTGACCGGGCGCCCTACGTTGACCTGGTGTTCGGTCCGCAGACACTGCACCGCTTGCCGCAGATGCTGGATGAATCCCGGCGCGCACGCCGGGCGGTCATCGATGTGAGCTTTCCCGAGATCGAGAAGTTCGATTGTCTGCCGGCGCCGCGCGCCGCTGGGCCGACGGCCTTCGTTTCCGTCATGGAAGGCTGCAGCAAGTACTGCAGTTTCTGCGTCGTGCCCTACACGCGCGGCGAAGAGGTCAGCCGGCCCTTCGACGACGTCATTGCCGAATGCGTGGCGCTCGCCGCCCAGGGGGTGCGCGAAATCACGCTCCTCGGCCAGAACGTCAACGCCTATCGCGGGGCGATGCACGATGGCGAGAACGCCGACCTGGCACTGCTGATCACCTGTCTGGCCGCCATCGACGGTATTGATCGCATCCGCTATACCACCTCGCACCCGCTGCAGATGAGCGAGAGCCTGATTCAGGCCCATGCCGAGGTGCCGGAACTGGTCGGGCACCTGCATCTTCCGGTGCAAAGCGGTTCGGACCGCATTCTGGCGATGATGAAGCGCAACCACACCGCGCTGGAATACCGCTCCATTATCCGTCGCCTGCGCGAGGCGCGCCCCGGCATCAGCCTGTCGTCGGATTTCATCGTCGGTTTTCCCGGCGAGACCGCTGCGGATTTCGAGCAGACCATGGCGTTGATCGAGACGGTCGGTTTCGATCACTCCTTCAGTTTCATCTACAGCCGCCGTCCCGGCACCCCGGCGGCCGACCTGCCGGATGACGTGCCGATGACGGTCAAGCGGGAACGCCTGGCGCAGCTGCAGGCGCGCATCGGCGAACTGGCGGCCGCGATAAGCCGTAACATGATCGGTCACGTTGAACGCGTCCTCGTGGAGCATCCTTCGCGCAAGCGCACCGACCAGCTGTGCGGGCGCACGGAGAACAACCGGGTCGTTAACTTCGATGGCGATCCCGCGCTGATTGGCCGTTTCGTCGATGTGCGCATTACCGAGGCCCTGCCGAATTCACTGCGTGGTGAGGTCGTGGCGACGGAAGAGCGCGCGCACCGTGACGGTGAGGTTGCCGCTGCCGGTGCCTGAGACCGTTTTGGATCCCTCCATCCATTCCATCGACATGGCGATCGAGCCTGCGGACAATGAGCGTCTGGCCGCGTTGTGTGGGCAGTTCGACCAGCACCTGCACCAGCTCGAACAGCGCCTCGGCGTGGAGATCAACAACCGTGGCCACCAGTTCCGCATCATTGGCGACGCCGGCTCGGTGCAGCGCGCGGGCAGCATCATCGAAGGCCTGTATGAGGAAACCGCCAGGGGCGCACTCACGCCCGAGAAGATTCATCTTTACCTGCAGCAAGTGGATACCGGCGCGGAAACGTCGGATCAGACCGGGGATGATCACGGCATCGTGATCCGTACCCCTCACACCTTCATCACTCCGCGCGGCGTGAACCAGCGCCATTACCTGCAGAATATTCTGAAGCACGACCTGAACTTCGGCATCGGGCCCGCGGGCACCGGCAAGACCTACCTGGCGGTGGCCTGCGCCGTGCAGGCGCTGGAGCAGGAAAAGGTCAGCCGGCTGGTGCTGGTGCGCCCGGCCGTGGAGGCGGGCGAGCGGCTGGGATTCCTGCCCGGCGACATGGTGCAGAAGGTGGATCCCTATCTGCGGCCGCTCTACGACGCGCTTTATGAAATGTTTGGCCTCGACCGTGTGGCCAGGCTGATCGAGCGCAACGTCATCGAGGTGGCGCCGCTCGCCTTCATGCGCGGGCGCAGCCTGAACGACTCGTTCATCATTCTCGACGAGGCCCAGAACACCACGGTGGAACAGATGAAGATGTTCCTGACCCGTATCGGGTTCGGCTCGACGGCCGTGGTGACGGGCGACATCACCCAGGTCGATCTGCCCAAGCAAACCCAGTCCGGCCTGCGCCAGGTCATCGATGTGCTGCGGCAGCAGGGCGGTATCAGTTTCACTTTTTTCGCGGCACATGACGTGGTGAGGCATCCACTGGTGCAGCGCATCATATCGGCATACGAGGCTTATGACAGGACAAACACCGGAAAACCCTGAGACAGCGCCGGACGACGAAGCGCCGGCCATCGAGGTCCAGTATGCCGTTGCCAGCGAGGCGCTGCCGTCGGCCGATGAAATCCGCTACTGGGTTTCCCACGCGCTGCAGGGCGGGGGTGATGACGTGGAACTGGTCGTGCGTATCGTGGACGAGGCGGAGATGACGGCGCTCAACCAGCGCTATCGCGGCAAGGCGGGCGTGACCAATGTGCTGTCATTTCCCTATGAACCCCTGCCGGGCGTCTCCTCCGGGCTGCTCGGCGATATCGTGGTGTGCGCGCCGGTGGTGGCGGAGGAGGCGGTCAGACAGGGCAAATCCCTGGATGCGCACTGGGCGCACCTGGTGATGCATGGCGTGCTGCACCTGCAGGGTCATGATCATCACCATGACCCGGATGCCTATCGCATGGAGACGCTGGAGACACAGTTGCTGGCCGGGCTGGGATTTGACGATCCCTATAATTAGGGTTTATCTATAAAAAATTAATTCACCGCAAAGGCGCAAAGAACGCAAAGTCCTTGTATGTGCCCATTAAAGAATTTCTTTGCGTCCTTTGCATCTTTGCGGTGAAAGCGGTGTTTATTGACGAATACTAAATCAATGTATGGCGCAAAGATTCGCCTGAACCTGTTGTCTGGGAATCATGTAGTAAAGCTAACGTAATTAATTGATGAAAAATGAGTAAATTACATCAAATAAGTGCTCAGCCGATGCATGGTCTGGTATCGCGGCTGAAGCGCTCCCTGCTGCGGGCGCCCGAGAACAGTGAACAGCTGGTCGAGCTGCTGCGCATCGCCCAGGACAGGAACCTGTTCGATCCCGATGCGCTGGCGATGATCGAGGGCGTGCTGCAGGTCGATGACATGCGGGTGCGCGACATCATGATCCCCCGTTCCCAGGTCGACATGCTGGAACGCGACGCCAACCCGCAGCAACTGCTGCGCACCATCGTCGAGACCGGACATTCGCGTTACCCGGTTATCGGCGACAGCCGTGACGAAGTGGTCGGCATACTGCTCGCGAAGGATCTGCTGGTCTATGCGATAGAACACACCGAGCAGCGCTTAAATGTACGTGAACTACTGCGGCCCGCGGTGTTTGTCCCGGAAAGCAAACGGCTCAATGTGCTGCTGAAGGACTTCCGTTCCAACCGCAATCACATGGCTGTCGTCGTTGACGAGTACGGCGGCGTCGCCGGCATCATCACCATCGAGGATGTACTGGAGCAGATCGTCGGCGATATCGAGGACGAGCATGACGTGGAAGAAGAGGGCACGATCCGCAAACACAGCGCGGTGCATTACACCATCAAGGCGCTGACGCCGATCGAGGATTTCAACGAGTATTTCGGCACCGTTTATTCGGATGAGGAATTCGATACCATCGGCGGCTTCGTGGTGCATCGTTTCGGTCATCTGCCGCGGCGCGGCGAGCGCATCGTCATCGATAACTATCTCTTCAAGATCCTGCGCGCCGACAACCGCCGCGTGCACTTGCTACAGCTCACCGTGTTGCCCAAGGCGACCAGAGGCGATGGCGTCGTCGCCGTTACCGTCACCGGCAACGAGGGAAGCGCCGCTTCGTGATTAGCACGCATATCTCACCGGGCGGCGGTCGAGTGGCATACAGTATCGAGACCATCCAGCTCTTGCCGGCCCGGAAAACGACTGTGTGTTTGCGCAGTGGGTCTGCTCCGGCTCTGGCTGGTTCGCGCGTGCCGGCATGGCCCAGGCCAGCCTCTCGACCGCTACGCGGTCTCACCTTCTCCGGAATCCCGGTGAGATATGCGGGCTAGGCTGTCTGCCCGCTACGGCGGGATCATCGTCCTGCTGGCCGGCGCACTGGGTGTGACGGCCTTCGCTCCGCTGGGATGGTATCCGGTTGCCTATCTCTCGCTCGCCGTTCTGTTCAGCCAGTGGCTGGAAGATACCCCCCGCCAGGCCTTGCGCCACGGCGCCCTGTATGGACTGGGATATTTCGGCGCAGGCGTCTCCTGGGTGTACGTCAGTGTGCATACCTACGGGCATGTGGCGATGCTGCCCGCCGCCCTGGTCACCGCGGCGCTGGTAGTCTATCTGGCACTCTATCCCGCCTTGCTGGGCTATTGCCTCAAACGCTGGCTGCCGGTGTCGGCGCCGTTGCGGCTGCTGGTTGCGTTTGCCGCCGGCTGGATACTGTTTGAATGGCTGCGCGGCTGGCTGTTCACCGGGTTCCCCTGGTTGACGCTCGGCAGCAGTCAGGTCGACGCCCCGCTGGCCGGCTATGCGCCGCTATCCGGTGTCTATGGTGTCGGACTGGCCGCCACGCTGACGGCCGCGATGCTGGCGGCCCTGCTACACCGGCGGATGCGACTGCCGGCCCTGCTTGTCCTGTGCGTGGTCTGGGCGGGCGGTATCCTGCTGGATCACCTCGAATGGACCGGCGTGCGCGGTGCGCCGCTGAAGGTGGCGCTGGTGCAGGGCAACATCGCGCAGGAAACCAAATGGGCGCCGGGTAATTTCAAGCATACGCTGACGCGCTACATGACGCTCACCTTCGATCTGGCGCCCACGGATCTGGTGGTCTGGCCCGAAACCGCTATCCCGGCGTTTTACGATCAGGTCCAGGACAGCCTCATTCCGCAGCTCGACGCCGAGCTGCGCGCCATGCATAGTGTCCTGCTGACCGGGATCCCGGTGCTGGACAAGACGAACTGGCGCTACTACAACAGCGTCGTGACCCTCGGAGAGGAGCGCCGCTTCTACTACAAACAGCACCTGGTGCCGTTCGGCGAGTACCTGCCGCTGCGCGGATTGCTGGGTGACAGCCTGGACGCGCTGGCGGTGCCGAATGCGGATTTTTCCAGCGGCGAGTCGACACAGTCCCTGCTGGTGGCCGACGGTTATCCGGTGGCCACCTCGATCTGCTTCGAGGTGGCGTTCGCCGAAGAGATCCGCCGCGCCATGCCGCAGGCCGCCTTGCTGGTCAATGTGAGCAATGACGGCTGGTTCGGCGATTCGCTGGCGCCGCACCAGCACCTGGAAATGGCGCGCCTGCGGGCCAGGGAAACCGGACGACCCATGCTGCGCGCCACCAATACGGGTATTTCCGCCATAATCGACCATACAGGGCGGGTCATTGCCCGCAGTCCGCAGTTCGAGGAGGCGGTGGTTACCGGAACCATCACGCCACGCCAGGGGGCGACACCCTATGTGCTGCTGGGTAATACGCCGGTGGTGATCCTGACCGTACTGTGCCTGCTGGCGGCGGGGCTGGTGACACATCGCACTGAGCCATTAGAGTGATCGATGTACGACAGGTGTCGCTGGTCGTCAATCGCTCCGGCCAGACGGACAATCGGGCCAGTACGCATGACGGACATTCTGTCCGCCTAATTCCGCTGACTGGCCAGCTGAATCACATTGTCGGGCAACGCCCTGTCAATATGATGCAGTTCAGGCACCAGGATAGCGATGCCTTTTAACAGGGCCTCTTCGTCACAGGCCTTACAGGCCACGTCCATATTCCTGATGGTCTCGTCGAGGAGTTGCCAGTCAATCTTTCGATGTTTGGCGAGGAAAATCTTCTCGTGCTGCGTGCCGACCAGTCGTTCCTTTTCATGAAAAAGTTCTTCAACGAGTTTTTCGCCCGGCCGCAGACCGGTGTAGACGATTTCGATATCCTTGCCGGGCTCATTACCGGACAACCGGATCATCTGCTCTGCCAGGTAGGTGATGCTGACCGGTTCGCCCATATCCAGCACGTAGATCTCACCGCCGCTGCCCATGGATTCGGCCTGCAATATCAACTGGCAGGCCTCGGGGATGGTCATGAAATAACGGGTCATTTCCGGGTGGGTCACGGTCACTGGACCACCGGCTTCGATCTGAGCCTTGAACAGGGGCACGACACTGCCACTCGAGCCAAGCACATTGCCGAAACGCACAGTGATAAAACGGGTTGATGACTGCTGGTTGAAATTCTGGCAGAAGATTTCCGCGATCCGCTTGCTGGCCCCCATGTTGTTGGCAGGATTGACGGCCTTGTCTGTCGATATCAGCACAAAGGCATGACAACCGTTACGGTCTGCGGCAAGTGCCATGACCCGCGTACCGCAGACATTATTCTGGATAGCCTCCCGTACCTGTGATTCCAGCATCGGGACATGCTTGTAGGCGGCGGCGTGATAGACAATATCCGGTTGATAGCGGTGAAATACCTGCTCGACGGCAATGGCGTCCGTCACGTCGCAGAGCATGGCCTGGATATCCAGGCCGGGGAACGACTGCCGTAGTTCATTTTCGATGCCAAACAGACTGAACTCGCTGTTTTCCAGCAACACCAGTTTTGCCGGGGTCAGTCGGGCCACCTGGCGGCATAATTCAGTACCGATCGACCCGCCGGCGCCACTGATCAGCACACACCGCTCGGAAAGTTCGGCGCTGATTGCCGACCGGTCAAGCGCAACCGGATCCCTGCCCAACAGATCTTCAATCGATAATTCCCGCAGGGTATCGATGCTAACGCGGCCGGCCATCAGGTCCTGCATGCACGGGATAGCCCGAAACGGGGTGCTGGCCACCTCGCAATATTCCACGATGCGCCGCAACTGCCGGGAGCGTGCGGAGGGTATGGCAATCAGAATGAGGTCTATTTCCAGCCTGGTCACCAGATCGGGGATCTGCTCGCAGTTGCCAAGTACCCGTATGCCGTGGATCTCGGTTCCGCGCAGGCGTTTCTTGTCATCGATAAAGCCGACAGGCTCCAGGCTGCGTTCCGGATCACGCAGCAGATCCCGGGTCAGCATTTCCCCGGCACGGCCGGCGCCGACGATGAGGATGCGTTGTCCGTTTCCGAGATAGAACTTCCGGTCCTTGAGCCAGCGATAGAAAAACCGCGGGGTTCCAAGGACCACGATCAACAGCAACCAGTAAACGGGGAAAACCGCTCTGGGGATGGTGTTCAGGCGCGTCAACAGGAACATGGTTGCCATGCCGATGAGCGTCCCCACCGAGACGGCCTTGATAATACGTAGCAGGTCCGGCATGGAGGCAAAGCGCCAGTCGCCGCGGTAAAGCCCGAAATAGACAAACGCTCCTGCCTGTGTCATGACCAGTAGCGGTAGCCAGAGCCACGCCTGGGCAAGGTATTCTGACGGAATCTCAGAGAAATTGAATCGCAGCCAGTAGGCGGCAAACCACGCCATCGGGACCATGAAGAGGTCATGGATGAAGGCAACTAACGGGCTACGGAGCCGGCCGTAAAGTGTCATGCTTGCGTTCCTTGCGACGTTCGGCACCGCTGATCAGGCGCATAATAAGCAAGTATAGTATCGACCACACAGTTATTATGGAAGTTTGGGCATAAATGGTCTTGCCGGCAGTGACCACAGCCGTGCCGCTGCACGCCATCATCAGCGTGTACTCTGCCAGTACAGTCCGCCTGTGTCCCCATCCGAGTTGTACAAGCCTCTGATAATAGTGTGATTTATGTGGCATCCAGAAGCGCTCGCCACGGAGTACGCGTGCAGCCAGGGTAATACTGGCATCCACGATAAAGGGGGAAAATACCAGCATGCCCAGCCAGAGCGGCAGAATATCCGCAACATTCGCCTGCAGGATG
>Ga0210101_1000647_pt1 | contig 11223 bp, 9 predicted proteins | sample Muzzi_PWC_D1_FD_185534 | JGI IMG/M metagenome (GOLD analysis project Ga0210101, IMG submission 185534) | Wetland microbial communities from San Francisco Bay, California, USA, that impact long-term carbon sequestration - Muzzi_PWC_D1 (SPAdes) | ecosystem: Environmental > Aquatic > Marine >...
AGATCCAGCCGAACACCGGCTGCCTCAAGCACATCCGCACTGCCGGATTTGCTGGATACAGAACGATTGCCATGCTTGGCTACCCGGCCACCCGCCGCCGCGGTAACCAGCGCACTGGCGGTGGAAATATTGAAGGTGCTGGCGCCATCACCGCCGGTGCCGCAGGTATCCACAAGGTGCGGTCCGGCCACCTCGACATGGGTTGCGAGTTCCCGCATGACGCTTGCCGCGGCCGCGATCTCGTCCACCGTTTCGCCCTTCATGCGCAGTCCGACCAGAAATCCACCGACCTGCGCCGGTGTCGCCTGTCCGGTCATAATGAGGTGCATCACCGACCGCATCTCATCCCCGTCTAGGTTAACACGCTCGGTAACAGCACGAATGGCTGACTGCATGTCCATCAGATCCTCACTTCGAGTTATCCAGGAAATTGCGCAGCAGATCGTGACCGCAGCCGGTCAATATGGATTCCGGATGAAACTGCACCCCTTCAACCGCCAGCTCCTTGTGACGAACCCCCATGATCTCGTCGACGCCGCCGTGATCATCGCTCGTCCAGGCGGTAACTTCCAGACAGGGCGGCAGGGTGTCGGCCTCGATCACCAGCGAGTGGTAACGGGTCGCCTCGAAGGGATTCGGCAGCCCCTGAAACACCCCGGCGCCGCCATGGTGAATCCATGATGTCTTGCCATGCATGATTTTACGCGCATGGACAATCCGGCCCCCAAAAGCCTGACCGATACTTTGATGTCCCAGGCACACCCCGAGTATGGGGATATGGCTGGCGAACTGCCTGATGGTGTCGACGGAGACGCCTGCCTCGGCCGGCGTACACGGTCCGGGTGAGATAACGATTTTTTCAGGCTGCAGGGACTCGATTTCCTGCAATGTGATCTTGTCATTGCGATACACACGCACATCGGCGCCCAGCTCGCCCAGATACTGGACGAGGTTATAGGTAAAGGAATCGTAATTATCGATCATCAGCAGCATAGTGCCAATATCCTACTGAATAATATGTAATTATATTTCATATATTGAAACCCATACCCTCAATAATACCCGCTTTCCACTGGGGTACTATCGGGTCATCAGGAGGTCTTTTTGGTACTGAACCTTGCTTATCCCAGTAATAGCAGGCGAGTGATTGTACCGGAGAAACACGCGCAATGAGCAGCACAGTTAAACGATGGCCACACCGCCAACCTAAGAAGTCACTAGACCTCAGCTGATACTTCCCTTCCGGTGAAATGATGTGTTAGGCCTCAATCGGCAGAGTATAAGACACCTTGGTGCCATCGACTTTTACGATCCCACGGCTGCACAGTGATCCGTTAATCAAACCGATTAGCCTGAAGTGATTGCAGCGAGCAACGGCAGTCTCACCGTCACCGTTCCGATTCGAATCAAACGCCGCGGCCTACGCAAGACCATCACCCTGCCGGACCGTGACAGCCTGACATTTCGTCCCTGGGACTCAGAACCGACACCGCTCCAACTGGCACTCGCTCGTGGGCATCGGTGGCACGCCATGCTGGAATCGGGTGATGTCAGCTCAATGAAGGAGATCGCCCGGCGTGAGGGTGTCGACGACAGCTATGTGAGTCGCATGGTCAACCTGACCACACTTGCACCCGATATTGTCGCCGCGATTCTGGACGATACATTGCCGGCCGACGTGACGCTGTTCGAGCTGGCGGCGGGGATGCCGGTGCGGTGGAAGGAGCAGTGGGGTTGAGGCTTTATGGGGATTGAAGATCGGATTTGATTCGAAGAGCAGTGAGAATGCCCCGCACCCCCAAACGCCTAGCGATCCACCCCTACCCGGAGCGTACACGCGTCGGCCGCGACTGCGCGTCGGCACCCAGGTCACCGTGCGGCCGATCCGGCCCGAGGACGAACCGCTCTGGCATGAACTGATCGCCAGTTCCTCCTCCGAATCCATCCGCTTTCGCTTCCGCTCCATCTTCAGGCAGACCAACCATCAAATGGCGGTTAAATACTGCACCATCGACTACGAACGCGAACTGGCGATGGTGGTGGAACTCCGCGAGGAGGACCGTCGCCGCCTGATCGGCGTCGGGCAGCTGATCACCGATCTGAACCATGAAACGGCCGAGTATGCCGTGCTCGTGCCCGATCCCTGACAAGGCAAGGGGGTGGGCGCCCTGCTGCTCGATTACTGCCTGGTGCTGGCCGCCCGCTGGGGTATCGCCGAGGTCGTCGCCGTAACCGACCCGGAGAACATGCGCATGCTGTCCCTGTTTCACAAGCGCGGATTCGACAGCGTGATCCGGCGCGAGGACGAGGTGGTGTTCCTGAGAAAGAGCCTGCTGTAGCAGCGACTGGCGCCGGCTGCGTGACAATCGTTCCCCGTGGTCTATACTTAATCGTATATCGCGCCACATAAGACTCTTACCAGAACAATTGCGGGTGCGGGGCGGCTTATAAATCATACGTATAAACAAAAAAATAAAGTCCGTAATATCCCGAACGATCAACAGTCACGGATCTCTCGGGAGGGCGTCAGGGTTGCTCGGAATGACGCCAGGACGGGTGTAATAAAGAATGCCGTTAGGGGAATTGGGGAATAAATGAAGCTGCTACTGGTCGAAGACGAAGCGAAGACGCGGGCGTATCTGCGAAAGGGCTTTGCCGAGAACGGCTTTGCGGTGGACCTTGCGGATAACGGTCGCGACGGTCTGCGGCTTGCCCTCACGGGCATTCACGATCTGATCATCCTCGACGTCCTGCTGCCACAGTGTGACGGCTGGTCGGTTCTGGAACACCTGCGCGAGAAGGACCGGCACACGCCGGTGCTGTTCCTCACCGCGCGCGATTCCGTACCGGACCGGGTCAAGGGGCTGGAGCTGGGCGCGGACGACTATCTCGTAAAGCCGTTCGCCTTCTCGGAACTGCTCGCTCGCATCCATTGCCTGCTGCGCCGGGGGACGGCCACCCATGAGGACGTCGTACACATCGGGGGTCTCGAGCTCGACCTGCCGCGGCTCCGGGTGACGCGCAATGGACGGCGCATACACCTGACGCCCAAGGAATTCGGGCTGCTCGCGCTGCTCGCGCAGCACGCGGGCGAGACCCTGTCGCGAACGTTCATCGCCGAGCAGGTGTGGGACATGAACTTCGACAGCGCCACCAACGTGGTGGACGTGGCGATCCGCCGCCTGCGCAGCAAAATCGACGATTCCTACGACAGCAAGCTGATACATTCCGTGCGCGGGATGGGCTATGTCCTGGATGACGCCTGATACGCTCGCCGATACCGGCCCTGAGCGACGCTCCTTTTCCCGGCTGTCGATCGGAGCCAGACTGGCGCTGTGGTTTACACTCTCGGCCTTTGTGATTCTGGCTACCGTCATCGTCGTGCAGTATCGGATTATGCTCCGCACCCTGGAGTGGGACGAGAACCAGCTCTTGACCGACAAGGTCAAGATGTTCGAGAGCACGCTCCGCACGCTCGGCGACAACCCGGAGTTTCTGGACCATGAGGTCAACCTGGAAGGCGGTGCCTACTGGCCCGGCCAGCATTACATCGTTTACTCCCGGATACTGGATGAGAGTGGGAATCACATTATAGAGACGTCTGGTATGGCGCAACTCATACCGTCTGAAATTTTCCCCGCGCCCCTTTCTCCCGCTCAGTTACTTGACGCGAAAGCAGCGCATTATCGGAAAGCGCCCAACGGGCGCGACTATTTTCTGCTGTCGGCCTGGACGCAAAGCGGCAATGATCACGGCCGCTGGCGCGAAATTCAGGTCGCCATGGACGAAACGGGGGAGCGCGTCATGATTGAGGCCTACCAGCGGGATACCCTGCTGCTGCTGGCGCTCGGCACGATGGTCTTTGCCGCCGTCGGCGTCCGCATCGTCCGCCGGTGTCTGCGGCCCGTGCAGGATCTGGCTGAGTCCGCCGAGCGGATTACGGCCAATGAGGTCAGCACCCGGATCAATCCCGATGCCGGACGCTGGCCCAGTGAACTCACGACACTCGCCAACTCGTTCTATCGCATGCTGTTCAGGCTTGAATCATCGTATAAACGCTGTTCGCAGTGTAGCGAAAACATAGCGCATGAACTGCGCAATCCGATTCATACGCTGATGGGAGAAACGGAGGTGGCGCTTTCCCGGGACCGGACGCCAGATGAGTACCGGCAGGTGCTGGAGTCGAGTCTGGAGGAATTCAACCGGCTGTCGCGGATGGTCAACGAGCTGCTGTTCATTGCACGCGCGGATAATCCGGAAACCGTGATCGGGTCTGCGCCTCTGGATGTCCACACTGAACTGAGCAAGGTGCGCGAGTTTCATGATGCCCAGGCCCAGGAGCGGGGGGTTACGATAAGCTGCGAGGGACAGGTTGAACTTCATGCCGATCCGCTGCTGCTACGCCAGGCGGTCAGCAATCTGGTTTCAAACGCCTTGTCGCACACGCCGCGCGGGGGGCGAATCAGCCTGGAAGTGGTTTCTGACGAACGGGAGGGTATGGTGCAAGTCACAGTCCGTGATACGGGTGAGGGCATCAAAGCCGAGGAACTTCCAAAAGTTCTCGACCGGTTTTACCGCAGTTCGAGGCAGCCGTTGAACGACGGGGAAGGCACAGGTCTCGGTCTCGCCATCGTCAAGTCCATCATGACGCTTCACGGCGGATCTGTCAGTATCCAGAGTGCAGAAGGCAAGGGAACGACCGTTGTGCTGCAGTTCCCCTCGCAACCCGATCGCATGGATTATGCGGTGTCGTCGGACACCGCCAGTGCCACGATGCAAGCTGTATCGCAGCCGGTCTCTGTCTATACACCCCATACACCAGTCCTGCGTTAAACGCACTCATGCGTTCGTGCAGGGTACCGGTTACCCCATCATGACGCTTTCATTTCATCTCCCTGACAACCGCATTACAGGTTCGTAATTGTTCCTCCGGTCCTGAATTGCATGTCTAGCATGTTAGTCATGCATGTCCCGTTTTGGCGTGCATGGCGGGAAAGAAACCGACATTACTGGATATCAACCGCGGAGGTGTGTCATGGCGACGACACTCCGATCATTGAACGTAATGGTCATCACGATGTTCATTGTGGTGACTATCGGGATGGTGGCGACAGCCAGGACCGCTCACGGAAATCCGGGGGATATCAACGTTAACTCCGGCTTCATCCCCTTCGGCCAGGCGTATTTCGCCTTCGAGGTGGAGGGTCCGGCAGGCACTCGGGGAACATGAGTTACAGGCCAGATGGCGTGCACCGTTGACCAAACGGCGTAACGGTGCAGCAGGGATGGCAGAGATAGCACATCCCCGAGCGCGATCCCATTCAGGAGGTGCGCCATGAGTGCCAGAGAACTGCAAGTCCAGGCATATCGGGTATGGAGCCACTCTACCGATCTGCAGTATCGCTACCATACGTTCCATTATTTATTACTGGTTGGAGAGATATGCACGCGTCTACAGGCTGCCCGGGCGGATCGCGCCGGTTGGACGGCTTCACTTAAGCTGATATGTGCGTGATACGGAAACCAGAACATACACGGTATCTGCCAGGGCACCGCAGGTCTGCTGGCTTTCCGGTCGTTTGGCTTATCGAAATATAGAAACCACTGAACGACCGTACCCGGGTCCTGGCATACACTCCATTCACCAGTCCTGCGTTAAACGCGTTCATGCGTCCATGCCGGGGTTCGGGTCGATTACCCCATCATGACGCTTTCATTTCATCTCCCTGACAACCGCATTACAAGTCCGTAATCAATCGCTGAGCCGGAAATTCCCTAACTATGATTTCAGTCATGCATGGTCAATCTGTGTTCATGCGCGTTGGGAAGGTAATCGAAATTACAGGTATTAACGGGGAGAAATATCATGTCAGCGACACTTCGATCATTGAACGTAACGGGCATCACGATGGCCTTCGTGGTGACCATTGCCCTGGTGTTTACGGGCACGCCCGCCCGGGGTACGCCGGGGGGCATCACCGACAACTCCGGCAAAATCCCCTACCAGCAGGCGTATTTCGCCTTCGAGGTGGAGACCGTCTTGGGAACGCTGAAAGAGGTTCCGATCTGGGACGAGCTCGAGCAGATGCTGGACAACCCCTACCAATTCGCGCTCGATCCGAGCGTGAGGGGGAACTTTCAGGGCTGGCCGTCCTACCGTTCGACCCAGCCACGCCGCCGGTCGTTTATCTACCGCAATGGCGCGGGCCAGCCGTGCGCACCTCTCAGCAATGGCTGCAACGAGGTGCCCCTGGCCGGCCACATCATCCACCCGCTGAACTATAACTTTCAGGGTGGCGAAGAACTGCGCCTGCTGAACATCGACTTCGATGAAACGGACTGGATCACTCCGGTGCCGGATCGATTCAACTTCGACGATCCAACTGGCGGAACAGAAGGATTCACGATTACCATGCTACCAGGCGGTCAGCTCCAGTTTGATTTCAACTACATTGATATCACGGTTTCGGCGGGCGCGGACCGCATCGAACCCGACGAGGTGGCCATCGACTACAACAGCCCGATGGCAACGGATACCTACTTTTGCGCCACTACCGTGGAACCCATCCCGCCCCCGGAGGGCTCGCTGCTGTGCGGCGGCGATCCGGGTGAACCGGGTTATATGGGATTCGGAGTACTGGGCAACCTGGCCGAGCAATACTCGGTCCCGGCCGTCCCCGACGGAACGGCGGATCCGAACGACGTCCCCAACGGCGCCAAGGGCTCGATCGTCGGCTTGTCACTCTACGATCCCGCGCGCGGCAACATCTCGCCGCGCAATTCAACAGGTGCCAATGGGCTACGCAAGCCTTCGCTGAGGATCCCGGACGCCGGGGGCAGCCCGGCCAGCCCGAATTACGCCGCCAACTCAGCGGCCAGCCTCGCTGCCGATCCCGCTGCCTTGGCGCCTTCGAACGAGAATGACTACTACGCGGGGGCGACGCGAGCGCAGAAGGTGGCCGCAAGGAATGCGGCCGCGGCGTTGGGCAAGGCCTTGTTCTGGGACATGCAGGTGGGCAGCGACAGCGTCCAGGCCTGCGCCTCGTGCCACTTCCACGCCGGCGCCGACAACCGCACCAAGGGTCAGCTCAATTCCAACACCAACGGAGGGGATACCACCAGCTTCGAGGCCCTTGCAGCCGATGGGTCGCAGATCCTGCCCAACGGCGAGGTGGGGACGAATTCCTTCCCGCTGCACAAGCTGGTCGATCCCGCCATTCCCACCGACCCGATGGTGAATCCAGACAACATTGAACGGACCACGAACGACGTCATGTCCTCGATGGGTGTCAGCCGATTCACGGAGTTCGTCGACATCCCGGTCATCGGGACGTTCCTTCCGGCCACGAGCGGGGTAGCGTCACTGCCGCCGGATATCGGCCACAGCGTGACGGACCCGGTTGCGATCAACGACGGTCTGCGCAGGGTGGAGCCCCGCCACACGCCCACGTTCTTCGCCGCGACCCTGAACTTCGACAACTTCTGGGATGGCCGTGCGCGTCACGATTTCAACGGCGGCAGCGTCTTCGGCGCCTCCGACCCGCAGGCGCACGTCTTTGTCGATCCCGGCAATGCCAACGGAAACGACTTCACGGCTACGCGGCAGGTCATCCGCTTTTCCAGCCTAGCCTCGCTGGCCACCGGTCCGGCGCTGAGCGAGAATGAGATGTCCTTCGCCGGACGCAACTGGGCCAAGCTGGGTAAGCGACTGCTGCAGGGCAACCATAGCGGGCCTCCGGGCAATAACAATAATCCGCAAAACAAAGGCAGAGTCGTGCCCCTCGCCAACCAGCTGGTCTCGACCACCGACAGCATCATGGGGATCTACTCCAACCAGGGGGGATCGGCCTGCGACGGCCTCCCGAACGCGGACCGTTCTGTCACTGGTCCGTACGTGGCTGGCAAGCCGGGCCTTTGCATCAGCTACCCGGGTCTGATCAAGCGCGCGTTCTACCCGGCGCTCTGGCAGAACACCAACCGGCACCTCAACGGCTGCTACACCGACGGCCGCCCAGACCTGCATGCGAATCAGTGTGCCACCAATAGTGTCGCGATCCCGGTCCTCAACAGCGCGGGTACCGCGGTCGTCGACAGCCCGGCCGACCCGTTCGACAACTACGTCCTCACGATCGCGCCCGATAGGGCTGATGCGGACAACCGCGACCAGTTCACCCAGATGGAAGCGAACATGCCGCTGTTCTTCGGACTGGCGGTCCAGGCCTGGGACACGCTCCTGATGCCGGATGACACGCCGTTCGACCGCTTCATGGACGCGAATCCCGACGCGTTCATTTCCTTCGGCGAGGCCAACGAACAGGCGCTTGTGATCGACCTGCTAACCTGCACCCAGACGGACGGAGTGCAACCCTGTTTCAGCGAGCTCGGGAACTTCAAGCGCGATCCGGGCGTGATCGCCAAGGTCAATTGCCCCGGGCCCGAAGGTCCCACCGGCTGCGAACCGGTTGTGGCTGGCGGCACACGTACGCCGGGCAGTGTGGATCCCCTGATGGGTCTCGACTTCTTCCTGGGATCCAACCTGTCGCTCAAGAATCCCAATTTCAATACACTGCGCTGCGGGGAGTGCCACGCCGGCGGGACCTTTACCGACCACACCGTCGAGGTCAGCCACCAGGTGGGCTTCAACGACTGGGCACAGGAGTTCGTTCCCCGTTCGCCGGGCAGCGAGATCTTTCCCGAGCCACTGGGCCGAAGCCGGGTGATTTCCGGCTTTGCGCTGGAGGGCGAGATCAACGGCAACGCCCAGGACGCGGTCGAGCGCAACAACGCGGACTTCTGCACGTTCGAACCGTGTGTCGATGTGTATGGGGGTGCGATACCCGGCCGGGTAGCTGGTGGGTATCCCCAGGGGCAGGCGCTGTTCGACAACGGCGTGTACAACATCGGCGTGACGCCCATCGGGGACGACACCTCGCGCGGCGGCAAGGACGCCTTTGGCTGGCCGCTTTCCCTGTCCCGCCTCGCGTTCAAGAACCTCTGCGGCGTGGCTTACAGCCCGGGTGGGGATGATCCGTCGGACGGCTTCGCCCAGCCTGGCGGCGGTGGAAATCCCTGCCCCCTCTTCGACCCGGAAATCGATCCGATCGGCGGCGGGTTGTTCGAGGAAACCGCCCAGGACCAGCAGCTCAACCCCGGTTTCGAGGAAGAGTTGGCCGAAGACGTAGCACAGCTGCCGCCTTACCTGGCACCGTGGGCCAGTAACCTGAACGTGGGCGACGAGATAGCGATTGATGAGGTGTTCGTCGGCGTCAACACCGTCGGTAGAGAGCCGATATTGGAAGGCTTCGTCGACTCATTCGGTCCGTTCAATCCGGCGTCCATCCTCGGCGAGAACATGAACAATGCGGTCGGGCCCAACGCGGGCACGTGGCCCAACGTCAACCGGGTGAACGCCGAGGGCGCGTTCAAGGCGGCGCCGCTGCGCAACGTCGAGCTCACCAATCCGTACTTTCATGACGGCGGCAACCTGACGCTCCGCCAGCAGCTCGACTTCTACATGCGGGGCGGTAATTTCCCTGTCACCAACAGCGCGCACCGCGACTTCCTCATCATGAACTTGCTCAACGAGGACGAAGCCCTGGGCGGCTGCATTATCATGGCCACCGGCGTGGGCACAGGCACGGACCCCGTCACCGGCGAGTGCCCGGCCGGAAGCGAGCCGCAATTCACCGCAGCTCAGAAAGAGGAGATCATCGTTGCCGTGGTGGACTTCCTGCTGGAGCTTACCGATGAACGCGTGGCGTTCGAGCGGGCGCCGTTCGATCATCCCGAGATCTTCGTGCCGATCGACGCCAGAGCGTCCGAGAATGTCGCCGGCCGGGGAACGACGGCTGCGACGGGGGGTTACACCCTGATCGGCCAAACCGATACCGCTTGCACGATGCCGCTTGCAGGCGGCTCTCTGACGAACCCAACAACGCCTTCAGTGATGCTCTCCAACGGGGGGAATCCCGGCCCGACCTGCTTCAGGCAGATACCTGCGGTCGGGGCTGGCGGCAACCCGACCAGGTTGCCGAACTTCCTGGAGATCGCGAGTGGGCCGCGTCTGGTAGGTGCAGCCGCATTCTGTAATGAGGTAAACAACCACTACTGTCACTGAGTCCGGTTTCACTCCGTTCACCCCTCCCCAACCCAGGGAGGGGTGAACGGCATAGGGTTCAGGAACGGATCATTGCCATCAGCACAAGTCATACCGCTGGAGATAACTCAATAATTCATTTACCGGGGGCATGACAACTAACTGTTACGTCCCGTAATCGGGGGGGGGTCAATGAAGAAAATTCTATCCATGGCATTCAGTGTCTTCCTGCTCTTCTGGCAAGCCATGGCTGAGGAGCAAGCGCAAGCCAGGCAGGACACCGGGAGCCAAAAGGAACAGAAGGAAAAGCAGAGCTACAGCATCGGTTACAGTATCGGCATCCAAATGAAAAAAAACTCCGTGGATCTCGATCCCGATACCTTCAGCAGGGCCTTCCGGGCAGGTTTTGCCGGCGATAAAGCCACCATGACCGATCAGGAGATGCGTGATGCTGTGCGGTTATTCCGGGTGCAAACGCAGGCAAAACGGACTGAAAGGATGAAAGGACTGGCAGAGAAGAACGCGCAAGAAGGCGCTGAACCGGCTGCCGCGAGCGACATCAGGTTTGCCTTCAAACTCGATCCGCGACTCAGTGGGGGCACGTATGGGGGGGAGCGCTGGGTTTCCCCCCCCACCTACACGGGCATCAGCGCTCAGAACACCGTGGAAGTCAGGGCCAAGGTTGTTGATGCGGCGGGAATGCCCATGAACATCAGTCCGGAATGGATACCGGATAATCCCGCCATGGTGTCGGTATCGCCCGGTGATGGCACGCGGGTCACGATCACGGTGCAGGGCGCCGGCGAGAGCCGTCTGAAGGTGACGGCCAACGGCGCGTCGCGAGAGCTGGTCATCAAGGCGAAATCGGAAAATGACGCCTTGCAGATGGAGATATCGCAGTAGACCTCGCAGTGAAGGTACGCGAGGGAGCTTGTCGTGGAATGTGGCCCGGCGCGTTAGGTGACACCTGATTCAGCAGGCCATGCGTGTCGCGGAACCTGACAGTGCGGCCTGCAAAGGAGGATTAACCATGCGCAGAAATCTTTTCCTTCTTTTCCTATCGACATGTGCCGTCGCGGCACTGCTTGCCGGCGCCTCTGTCACGGCCGCGGTCCGGCATTACTGCA
>Ga0210101_1000651_pt1 | contig 11208 bp, 7 predicted proteins | sample Muzzi_PWC_D1_FD_185534 | JGI IMG/M metagenome (GOLD analysis project Ga0210101, IMG submission 185534) | Wetland microbial communities from San Francisco Bay, California, USA, that impact long-term carbon sequestration - Muzzi_PWC_D1 (SPAdes) | ecosystem: Environmental > Aquatic > Marine >...
ATCATGACCGGGAATTCAGCGACCGCGCGGCAGGTTCGTTCCGCCAGATGCACGGCATTGGCCGCATCCGTTTCCGGCAGGATAATCGCAAGTTCTTCACCGCCATAGCGCGCGATGACATCACCGGTGCGACTTTCATTGGTGACCAGATCAGCGACGGTACGCAATGCTTCATCACCGACCTGATGGCCATAACGGTCATTGATCTGCTTAAAATGATCGATGTCGAGTATAAGTAATGATACCGGGTGACCATGACGACGAAAGCGGTGAATTTCATCGTTGAGTAAACGTTCGAACTCGCGCCGGTTATAGAGGCCGGTCAGACTGTCGCGAATTGCCAGTTCGGCCAGTTTGTCCTGGTCACGCTCCAGATTTTCCGCCATACGATTAAATCCGACACCCAGTGCGCCGAATTCATCAGTAGAGGTGACCCGGGTGCGATGTCTCAGGTTACCGCGGCCAAACATTTCCATGCTGCGTAACAGATTTTGCGCCGGATGTATTACAAAGCGAAACATCGAAATGATGGCTGTGACGAAGGTAATAACACCGGTAATGAATCCGGCCAGGGTGATACCCTGAGTAAATAAAAAGTTACGCGCCGCTTCGGTGCGCAGACTTTCAATACGCTGCAGATTGATATTGTGTGACTCATAGAGCAGATCAATGGTGCCCTCGATGTAATTGTTAAAGGCACTCAGTTTGGCATAGGTTTCATCAGTGGTGACCGGTTCAGAAGAGTTCAGCAGGGATTTGGCCGTGGTCAGGGCTTTTTGCCATTCCAGATGACTGTTGCGCACAATATCCTGCTGTGCAGAAGTCAGTTTTTGATTGCCCAGTATATCTTTAAACAGGTCATTAGCCTCGGTACGGATGTCATCAAATACCAGACGCTCCTGGGGATCAGCGTAGATAAAATAATTATACACCGGGTTTGTCGTCATCGAGACCAGATCGCGAAGATAGACCTGGCGACGCATATACAGCAATTCATGGTTGGTGGCCTGGTCAAAATTCTTTACCGTGACCCGGAGTGTGTAATAGGACACCCCGCTGAGAGTTGCCAGTAACAGAAACAGGGAGCCGAGATACATGATAAACCGATTGCGTAGCGAGGTACGGGCAGTGAAGGAGGCAAACTCCAGCGTACCTCCCAGTAGCGGCGGCGATTTTTTCTTGACTACAGGCTCGGCGTGATCAGGGATTACGGGTTGCATTCGGGAGCTCTACTCTACTGTTCCGGCTGAATCTTTGTCTATATATACAGGCCGATATTTTGTTCGTATAAGCTGTATCGACTGAATGCCAGTCGTCATTAACCGGGGCTAAGGATAGTTACCGGGCAGGTGGAGGAGAGAGTTCCGAGACTCAGGCGTTGAGTAAAACCAGTTCGTAATTTATCAACACTGAATAAGCGATAAATGTGGCGAGCAGGATCGATCGTGTCCTTAAGCGATTGTTAAATATCCAGAAATTCTTGTGGACGACGAGAAATACCAGACAAAGAATGGTCAGTGCCGCCTTGCCGGCGACAAACAGGGTGGGATCTGAGTGGATCAGTACTTCCATCACCGGGTTGGCCTCATAGGCACGCCCCTGTTGTATCAGTAACAGGGTCAGTAAGGAATCAGCACTGGACAGGATGATAATGGCAATGGCGATCCATACAGTAACCTGATCATAGATATCAACATAGTATGATATAGAGTGGTCTTCAAGCCGGCGCATACCCTTACGACGTCGCATGAACAGGCTGTGGACGAAGGATTTGAGACCGTGTTTTCTGCGATCCTTCCGCTCACGGGCCTGGTGGTCGGCGTATTCCGGCTGACGTAACATTGGCATGGCTCCTGACGTTAATTAAGCCACATTATAGCAGAATAGTCAGAATATTGACACCTTAACCCGCTCGTATAAATGACGTTATCCTGTTGTTATTACTAGATATTATCTATAATCATGTCGTATGATTGATGATTACCGGTTTTACCGTCCCCGGTACGTCGATGTCGTTTTGTGTCTGCACGGGCAGGGAGTAGAATAAGCCCCTTTTTACTATCCGATATCCGGATAGTCGGAGTACTGATGTCATTGAATGAGGAAATTCAGCGCCGCCGGACCTTTGCGATTATTTCGCATCCTGATGCCGGCAAGACGACGCTGACGGAAAAATTGTTGCTGTTTGGCGGTGCCATTCAGCAAGCCGGCACCGTCAAGGGTCGCAAGGCTGACCGTCATGCAACCTCGGACTGGATGGAGTTGGAGAAACAGCGAGGGATATCGGTCACGACTTCGGTTATGCAGTTCCCCTATGGCGGGCGTATCGTCAACCTGCTCGATACCCCGGGTCATGAGGACTTCTCCGAGGACACTTACCGTACGTTGACGGCGGTCGATTCGGCCCTGATGGTGATCGATAGTGCCAAAGGTGTCGAGGCCCGCACCATCAAGCTGATGCAGGTCTGCCGCTTGCGGGATACCCCGATCATGACCTTTATCAACAAGCTGGATCGTGAAGGTCGGGAGCCAATCGAACTGCTTGACGAGGTCGAAGAGGTGCTCAAGATACGCTGTGCTCCGATCACCTGGCCGATCGGAATGGGCAAGCAATTCAAGGGGGTGTTCCACCTCTACAATAACTGCATCCATGTCTTCAGCCCGACCCACGGGGGAGGTATCAAGGGGGGTGAGGTGATACAGGGGCTGGATAATCCGCGTCTGGGTGAACTGTTTGGCGCTATGGCGGATGATCTGCGCGATGAGATCGAGCTGGTTCGTGGTGCCAGTCATGAGTTCGATCACCCGGCCTATCTGCGCGGCGATTTGACCCCGGTCTTCTTTGGTTCGGCGATTAACAATTTCGGTATTAAAGAATTGCTGGATAACTTTGTCGAGCATGCGCCGTCACCGCAACCGCATCCGACGCTGACTCGCGAGGTGGAGCCCGATGAGGATAAACTGACCGGGTTTGTCTTCAAGATACAGGCCAATATGGATCCTTCCCATCGGGATCGTATTGCCTTCATGCGTATCTGTTCGGGTTCTTTCCGCAAGGGTATGAAGTTATACCATGTCCGCATCGGACGCGATGTACAGATCAGTAATGCCATCACCTTTCTTGCCCGGGATCGCGAACATGCCGAACAGGCCTGGTCCGGTGATATCATCGGTCTGCATAATCATGGCACGATCAAGATCGGTGATACCTTTACCCAGGGAGAGGACCTGAAGTTTATCGGTATCCCTAATTTTTCCCCGGAACTTTTCCGGCACGTGGTATTACGTGACCCGCTGCGGATGAAGGCCCTGCAAAAAGGAGTCGACCAGTTATCCGAGGAGGGTGCCACCCAGGTTTTTCGGCCGCTGGCCAATAACGATATCATCCTCGGGGCGGTCGGTGTCCTGCAGTTTGATGTCGTAGCTCATCGTCTGAAGGATGAATACAACGTCGAGTGCACATTCGAAAATGTCCAGGTGGCGACGGCACGCTGGGTCGAATGTGACAATGAAAAGAAACTCGAGGAATTCAGGAAAAAAGCCTACGACAATCTGGCCCTGGATGCCGGCGGTGCGTTGACCTACATCGCTCCAACCCGGGTCAACCTGGAACTGACGATGGAACGCTGGCCGGACATCCGTTTTCTGGCAACGCGGGAACATTAATAAAGGACAGAGCGCTGAGTACCTAGATAACTGCTTACATGGCCAGGATCTTGTCGCGCTGTGTCTGGAGTTGTGCCAGCGAGGCCTGCATATCGGCGACCTTTTGCTGTTCCCTGGCAACGACATGGCTGGGTGCCTTTTCGACATAGCCGGGATTGGCCAGTTTTTGTTCGCTGCTGTTGACCGCCTTTTTCAGCTTGTCGATCTCGCGCTTGAGGCGGGCCAGCTCGGCATCCTTGTCGATCAGTCCGGACATAGGGATCAGTATTTTCATGTCGCCGACCAGCGCCGTGGCCGATTCCGGGGCCTCGCTGGTGTCATCCAGCCGTTGAATCGATTCCAGCCGGGCCAGCGTCATCAGGTAGGAATGGTTGGCGTCAAGACGAACGATATCATCCCCGCTCGCCTGCTGTAATAACACCGGCAGCGGCTTGCCCGGGGCGATGTTCATACTACTGCGGATCTTGCGTACGCCGAGGACAAAGCTCATCAACCATTCGATGTCGATGATAGCTCGGTGGTCAATGCCGGCCTCATCCGGTTGCGGATAGTTCTGGGTCATGATGGTGCCGCCATTGCGGCCGGCCAGTCCCTTGATACGTTGCCAGATCTCCTCGGTGATAAACGGGATGATCGGGTGAGCCAGCCGCAGGATGGTTTCGAGAACCCGCACCAGTGTACGACGCGTGCCGCGCATTTGACTGGCACTGTTGCTTGGATCGTTCAGTACCGGTTTCGACAGCTCCAGGTACCAGTCGCAGTATTCATTCCAGGTGAACTCATAGATGGCCTGGGCAGCCAGGTCGAGCCGATAACCCTCAATAGCCTTGATGACATCCTGTTCGATGATCTGCAGCCGCGATATGATCCAGCGATCCGGTAGTGACAGTTCGATGTCATCCTGGTCGTGAAGCTGGCCACAGTCCTGGTTTTCGGTGTTCATGAGTACGTAGCGGGCCGCATTCCACAGCTTGTTGCAAAAATTGCGATAGCCTTCGATACGGTTCAGATCAAACTTGATATCACGGCCGGTCGAGGCCAGGGCCGCAAAAGTGAAACGCAGCGCATCGGTGCCGAAGGCCGGGATGCCGTCAGGGAAATCCTTGCGCGTCTGTTTGGCAATCGATTTGGCCAGATGTGGCTGCATCATACCCTGGGTTCGTTTGTCGATCAGTGCCTCGAGTTCGATGCCATCGATCAGGTCCAGAGGATCGAGTACATTGCCCTTGGATTTGGACATCTTCTGGCCATGCGAGTCGCGCACCAGCCCATGGATATAGATTTCATGGAACGGTATCTGGCCGGTGAACTTGAGTCCCATCATGATCATGCGCGCAACCCAGAAGAAGATGATGTCAAAACCGGTGACCAGTACGCTGGTGGGATAGAATGTCCTCAGTTCCGGCGTCTGTTGCGGCCAGCCCAGGGTCGAGAAGGGCCACAGCGCCGACGAGAACCAGGTGTCGAGTACATCCTCATCCTGGTGCAGTGCGATATCCGGGCCGAGGTTATATTTACTGCGCACCGCGGCTTCATCCGGGCCGACATAGATATCTCCATTACTATCATACCAGGCGGGGATACGATGGCCCCACCAGATCTGACGTGAGATGCACCAGTCCTGGATATTGCGCATCCATTCATAATAGGTATTTTTCCAGTTATCAGGGACAAAACGGATCTCCCCGCTTTCAACGGCCCTGATCGCCGGTTCCGCCAGTGGCGCGATTTTGACGTACCACTGATCGGTCAGAAAGGGTTCGATGACACTGCCGGAACGATCGCCACGCGGCACCATCAAGGTGTGATCGACGATTTTATCCATCAGGCCGAGGGCATCCAGGTCGGCGACGATGCGCTTGCGCGCCTCGAAACGATCCAGGCCGAAATATTGCTCCGGTGCCGCCTCGTTGATGCGGGCATCAATGGTGAAGATATTGATCTGCGGCAGCTTGTGGCGCAGCCCCATCTCATAGTCATTGAAGTCATGGGCCGGGGTGATCTTGACGCAGCCGCTGCCGAATTCGGGGTCGACATACTCATCGGCGATAATCGGGATCTGTCGCTCGGTTAAAGGCAGTCTGATCTGTTTGCCGATCAGATGCCGGTAACGTTCGTCGTCCGGATGTACGGCCACGGCGCTGTCACCGAGCATGGTCTCGGGGCGGGTGGTGGCGACGACCAGATGGCCGCTGCCATCGGCCAGCGGGTAACGCATGTGCCATAAATGGCCTTTTTCCTCGGTCGAGATAACCTCCAGGTCCGAGACAGCGGTATGCAGTACCGGATCCCAGTTGACCAGCCGTTTACCGCGGTAGATCAGGCCTTCATCATAGAGCCGGACAAAGACCTCGGTGACGGCGCGGCTCAGGCCTTCATCCATGGTAAAGCGTTCACGTGACCAGTCCAGCGACGAGCCCATACGCCGTAGCTGACGGGTTATGGTATTGCCGGATTGCTCCTTCCATTCCCACACCTTGGTGATGAATTTTTCGCGGCCAAGGTCATGGCGCGATTTTCCCTGTGCCGCCAGTTGCCGTTCGACAACCATTTGCGTGGCAATCCCGGCATGGTCGCTGCCGGCCTGCCATAAGGTGTTCCTGCCCTGCATGCGATTGAAACGTATCAGGGCGTCCATGATGGTGTCCTGGAAGGCGTGCCCCATGTGCAGGGTACCGGTAACATTCGGTGGCGGAATCATGATGCAGTAAGGCCGGGAGCCTGCTTCAGCACTCGCCTTGAAGTGACCGTTATCCTCCCAGAACTGATACCAGTGCTGTTCGATGGCCTGAGGGTTATAGGTCTTGTCCATGGTCTCGGTCATTGTCGCTCGTTTACTTGGATGTCTCAGCGCGGTTCAGGCCGAAATGTTATGTGATTTCAACGGATATCCCCGATCCTTGTAGAAACGAAACCTCTCGCGTCCGCTGGCCTTGTCCTGCTCGCCGATGATCTCGGTCACTCGGTCAAAGCGGCTGAAAAACAGCGGTACCTCGACGGACAGATTGATCAATACATCGCTGAGGTATAGCGGAGTCTCATCATGACTGATAATCACCGGTGCTGCAGATTCCGCCTCCGGCGCCTCCGCTGCCTGGTCGGTCACTGCGTGCGGCACGAAGCTGCCGTCGCGAAAGGTCCACAGCAACTCATCGAGCCTGCGGCTGTCGGTGGCCGAACCCGTATGGATAAACACGGTTCGCCCGAGCCTGTAGACCTTTTCGGCCAGACGGCAGGCCATTTTTTCTCGCCCCAGTGGCAGGTCAGTGTCGAGAATGTAGAAATCGATATCAGTCATTGGCCGGTCACACTAGGCTATCGAAAATCTTCCACTACTCCGGCCGCTTCAGGACTGACATTTATTAATCAGATACTGGGTCAGAAGCGGCACCGGCCGGCCGGTGGCCCCCTTGTCGGCCCCGCTGTGCCAGGCCGTGCCGGCGATATCGAGGTGGGCCCAGTGGTAATCCTTGGTGAAACGCGACAGGAAGCAGGCGGCAGTGATGGTGCCGGCCTCACGGCCGCCGACATTGGCCATGTCGGCGAAATTGGTGTCCAGTTGTTCCTGATATTCCTCCCACAGAGGCAATTCCCATAGCCGGTCACCACTGTGCTGACCAGCTGCGTCCAGGGCCTTGCCCAGTGCGGCGTGGTTGGTCAGCATGCCGGTGGCATGCTTGCCCAGGGCAATTACGCAGGCGCCGGTCAATGTGGCGATGTCAATCACCGTGTCAGGCTTGAAACGGGCGGCGTAGGTCAGCGCGTCACACAGGATCAAACGGCCTTCGGCATCGGTATTCAGGACTTCAATCGTCTGGCCGGACATGCTGGTGACAATGTCACCGGGCTTGCTGGCATTACCGTCAGGCATGTTTTCACAGCTGGGGACGATGCCTACGACATTGATGGGTAATTCGAGTTCAGCCACGCAGCGCAGCGTGCCAAATACGCTGGCCGCACCGCACATATCGTATTTCATCTCGTCCATGGCCGCTGACGGCTTGATCGATACGCCACCGGAATCAAAGGTGATGCCTTTGCCAACCAGGACCACCGGGGCATGGCCGCGGCCGGCACCGTTATAGGTGAGGGTAATCAGTTTGGCCGGTTGCCGGCTGCCACGGGTCACGGACAGCAGGGCACCCATCTTCAGGCGTTTCATCTCGGTTTCGCCGAGCACCGTGGCCTTGAGATTGCGGAAATCCCTGGCCAGCGTCCTGGCCTGCGCGGCCAGATAGGAGGGTGTGCAGACATTACCGGGCAGATTACCCAGGTCACGCGCCAGGTCCATGCCATTGGCAATCGCCTGGCCTTCGACGACGGCGTCACTGACGTTCCTGGCATCACTGCGTTCACTGACGGCAAAGGTCAGGCGGCGAAACCTGACCTTGTGCTGTTTTTTATCACTCCTGAACTGGTCAAAGCGATAACTGCGGTCACGCAGCCATTGTACCGTCAGCCGTGTTTTGTCATGCAGATCCAGGCCCTTGACGCTCAATTCCGACAGGGTGCAGAGCGCATCCCTGAGGTGGGCATCCAGCAGGGCCCCGGCCATGGCCACGATAATACTGCGGAACCGGGCTTCGTCGCAGCCACGCTCTTTGCCGCAACCGACCAGAAGTATGCGTTCACAGGGGGTGTCCGGCACATCGTGGACGATCAGGGTCTGGCCCGCTTCGCCGGGCATATCCCCCCTTTTCAGTAAGGCTGTCAGGTAACCACCGGATTGACGGTCAAGTAGTCGCGCTGAGGGGCTGAGACGCCGGCCCTCGTACACACCGACAATGGTACAGGAGGATGTCAGTTTGTTGATGGCGCCGTTTTTGACCGAAAATTCCATGTTTTCTCCCGGATATTATAGAGGTTCAGGTTGTTATCTCAGTTGAATATCGTTGACGTTGTTTTTGCCGGGAAAATCAAAGTTTCCGCAAAACAGTGACTATGATCTATCATGAGTCTTTTGTCAGGCAGAAAGTGTACATGAAATCACCCACTTTTCCACGCGACGGCGGTGAATTCAGTTGATTATCAGTCGTTATATTGCCCGCGAGATATCACAGGCCATGGTGGCAGTCATGTCGGTGCTGATATTGATCTATGCCAGCAACAACCTGGTCCGCATTCTCGCCGAGGTTGATAGTGGTGACCTGCAGGCTAATATCCTGGCCCTGATGTTGTCGCTGAAAACGATCTCGGCACTGTCGATTCTGATGCCGCTGGCGTTGTTTCTTGCCGTGCTGCTGGCCTTCGGTCGCTTATATAAAGACAACGAGGCCGTGGCGATGGAGGCCTGCGCCGTATCGCCCAGGACCAGCCTGCATGCGGTGCTGGGTTTTGCCGTCGTAGTGGCGTTGCTGGTGGCGTTGCTGGCCCTGTTTGTTGCGCCGTGGGCCGAGGAGCGCACCTATCAGATCCAGGATCGGCAGCGTGCCAGTTCGGAACTGGTTGGACTGGTATCGGGTCGCTTTATCGAGCCGCGCACCACGAATGGTGTAGTCTATGCCGAGGAGATATCAGCCGACCATAAATCGATGCAGAATATCTTTATCCAGGGCGTCCTGCCCGATAATCAGCAGCGTCAGGTGATCCTGGCGGCGCGATCCGGCCAACAGCGGCATGATCAGCGCAGTGGTGATAATTTCATTGTGCTGGAGAACGGTTATCGTTACGAAGGTACGCCGGGTGAACGTGATTTCCGCATCATCGAATACCGCCGCCATTCCGTGCGCGTCAGTGAGCCACCTGTCAATCGTTCCTACCGTAAGCATCGTGCCCGCACCAGTGCCAGCCTGCTGGCTATGGAAGAAAACGCCGATATGGCTGAATTACAATGGCGGCTTTCAACGCCGATCTCGACACTGCTGCTGGCCATGCTGGCTGTGCCCTTGAGTCGTTCGCCACCGCGCCAGGGAAGATATGCCAACCTGTTTATCGCCGTGCTGATCTATATTGTCTACAGCAATCTGCTGGGTGTGGCGCAGACCTGGGTGGAACAGGGCGTTGTCCCCGGAGTGTTTGGACTGTGGTGGGTTCACGCACTGCTGGCGATACTGATCTGGGGTCTGCTGGCACGGCAGTACGGTCACAGCTGGTTACTGCGTGCCCTGCATCTGAAGAAGGCGGCCTGATGTATATTCTTGATCGTTATATTGCAGTGGCTGTTATCGGTGGCACGCTGCTGGTGCTGGGAGTATTAATGGCATTATTCTCATTCGTTGCCTTCATCGGTGAACAGGATAATGTCGGGCAGGCAGGTTATGGCCTGTTACAGGCGATGCAGTTTGTGTTGATGATGACGCCACGCATGGCCTACCAGTTATTACCGCTGGCGGCCCTGCTGGGCAGTCTGGTGGGTCTGGGCATGCTGGCCAGTCACAACGAACTGCTGGTAATGCGTGCCGCAGGCATCTCCTTGCAGCGTATCGTTTTCGCGGCGATGAAAGCCGGTGTGTTATTGATGTTGTTTGCCGTTTTTCTCAGTGAGGTGGTGGTTTCGCAGAGTGATCAGGCCGCCCGGGAAATGCGTGCCAGTGCGCTCAGCACCCAGGTAGCCCACCGCACCAGTGAAGGCTTCTGGACCCGGAATGAGAATAATTATATCAATGTACATACCGTGCTCTCTGATGGTCAGCTGGCCGGTATCCATATTTACGAGTTTGATGGCCAGCAGCGTCTGCGACGTATCACCCAGGCCCGTCAGGCACGATTTGAAAATCACCACTGGCTGCTGCGGGACATTATTCGCACCGAGTTTCAGGACGACCGGGTAATCAGCCGCCGTCTCAGTGAGATAAGCTGGAATACCCTGCTGGATCCGCAGTTACTGGATGTCGTGGCAGTCAAGCCGGCTAGCATGTCGGCAACCGGACTGTATCGTTATATCAACTATCTGCAGGGTAATGGTCTGGATGCCGCTCGTTACGAGATGGAATTGTGGGTCAAGATTATTTTGCCCCTGGCGACCGCCGTAATGGTGTTTCTGGCGGTACCGTTTGTATTCGGTTCATTACGTTCGGTGGGTATCGGCCAACGCATCATGAGCGGCGCCTTGCTGGGGATCACCTTTTATCTACTCAACCAGGTCTTCAATCATGTCGCCCTGATCTATCAACTCAATCCTGTCTTCAGTGCCATCTTGCCGACGTTGCTGTTTTTTATCTTCGGGGTGTGGTTATTGCGGCGGGTGGCTTAAATGATTGTGCTGAGTGCGAAATTGATGGCTCTTGTGGTATAGATACTGCTCGGTAAGGTGGCTTTGAAATGGGCCGGAATCCTGATGCTGCCATGGCTGGGGTGATGTTGTAGTAACGGTGGGCAATGGTGAAGGGATAAAATTCCAGAGTGGCCGGTAGATGTACAAATTGAGTTGTTGTCGTCAGGTAAGATGTTTTAGCATGAACAGCATGCCGGTGTAGCTCAGTTGGTAGAGCAACTGATTCGTAATCAGTAGGTCGGGCGTTCGATTCGTCTCACCGGCACCATTTTATCTTACCATTTTCAGATTCATATCTGTTTTCTAAGAATCACTGACCCATCTTCTTT
>Ga0210101_1000652_pt1 | contig 11208 bp, 12 predicted proteins | sample Muzzi_PWC_D1_FD_185534 | JGI IMG/M metagenome (GOLD analysis project Ga0210101, IMG submission 185534) | Wetland microbial communities from San Francisco Bay, California, USA, that impact long-term carbon sequestration - Muzzi_PWC_D1 (SPAdes) | ecosystem: Environmental > Aquatic > Marine >...
CCTCGCCGATCCGGCGCAGCGCCTCGCCGAGGTTGGTCGCGCCGCAGACGAAGGGCGCCTCGAAGGCGAGCTTGTCGATGTGGTTGCGCTCGTCGGCCGGGGTCAGCACCTCGGACTCGTCGATGTAATCGACCTCGAGCGACTGCAGCACCTGGGCCTCGGCGAAGTGGCCGATCCGCGCCTTCGCCATCACCGGGATCGTCACCGCCTCCTGGATGCCCTTGATCATCGCCGGGTCAGACATGCGGGCGACGCCGCCGTCGCGGCGGATGTCGGCCGGCACGCGCTCCAGCGCCATCACGGCGCAGGCGCCCGCGGCCTCGGCGACTCTCGCCTGCTCGGGCGTGACCACGTCCATGATCACCCCGCCCTTCAACATCTCGGCGAGGCCGGTCTTGACCCGGAAGGTGGCGCGTTCGCTCACCCGGGCAATATTACGGGGCGCCCCCCTACTTCAGTTTGTAGGCGCGGATGCGGTCTTTGTGCGCGGCTTCGTCACGGGCGTAGAGGCCGTGCGCGAGGCCCTGCACGAGCGCCATCAGCGCCGTGTTGGAGCGCGCGAAGGAAGGGCTGTTGGAGGAGAAGTAGAGCGTCTGTTCGGCGTGCTCACCCACCTCCGACATCGAGGCATCGGAGATCGCCAGCGTCTTCGCCCGGCGGTGCAGCGAGAGCTTCATCGCCCGCAGCAGCAACGGGTGGGCGCGGCCGCAGGACATCGCGATCACCAGCGTCTCCTCGTCGATCCGCCCGAGTCGCTGCAGCGACTCGCCGCCGGTGCTGGCGACGATTTCGGCGCGGATGTCGAGCAGGCTCAGCATGTGGCGCAGGTAGCTGGCGAAGAAGGCCATCTGGTCGACGCCGACGATCACCACGCGCTGCGCCTCGGCCAGCGCGTTGACGGCGCCCTCGATCTGCTCGCGGGTCAGGTTGCGCGCGGTTTCCTCGAGGTTCGCGTAGTCGGCGCTCAGCGAGCCCTCCAGCTCGGAGTGGTCGAAGGAGAAGAGCGCGGCTCCGCCGGCGGCGGTGCCCGTGCTCTGCGCCGAGGCGCCCGCGTTGCGGTACTCCTCGATCGCGGCCTGCTGGAGCTCGGGATAGCCCTCGAAGCCGAGGGCCTGGGAGAAGCGCACCACCGTCGAGGACGAGGTGCTCGCTCTCCGGGCCAACTCCTCGGCAGTCAGGAAGGCCGCCTCATCGAGGTGGTCGACGATGTAGCGGGCGACATCCTTCTGGGAGCGCGAGAACTCGTCGAAGCGCTCCTGGATGTACTCGGAGAGACTTTTCAGCTGGGGGGATTTCGTTGCAGTCTTGGTCACGGCCGTCCATTTCGCCGGTCCCCATGCTTTCCCTTCCAATCTGGTTGGATGGAGTCTGAAATGACTCCGGAGCAGGCCCTTCGCGTCCTCAACCGCAACATGATCGCCTTCGACCTGGCGCTCGGCTCGGCCGCGATCGCGGCACCGGAGGCGACCCTGCGGGTGCTCGGCCACGACGAGCCCTCCCCCGACGCCGCTTACCTCTTCCGCCGCTGCGGGCCGATCTGGCTGACCTTCGCCGCAGCTCACACGATCGCCGCGGCGCGCGGCGAGCAGCGCGACTGGTGGGCGCTGGCCTGGCTGCGCGGCACCGAGATCGCCACCGACGCGCTCTGGTCGGAGTCCCCGGCGGTGAGCCGGCCCGGCGCGAAGCTCGGTCTGCGGCTCGCCGGCGTGGCGAACCTCGCAATGGCCGCCGGCTTCGCCTGGCTCTCGAAACGATGAGCGGAGCCGCCGGCCAACCCAGCAAGCGCTGGAGCCTGCGCGGCTACGACGACGAAGGCAACGAGGTCTGGCTGATCCGCGGCTTCGGGCAGAAGCTATACCGCTGCCCCAGCTGCCACGGCGACATCCCGATCGGCAGCGAGCACACCGTCGTCCAGTACGTGCTGCGGCTCGGCGGCACCGAACACCACCACTGGCACCGCCGCTGCGCCGAAGAGCTGCTGATCCCGGACCTGCGCGACCTCAAGCGCGTGCCGGCCTCGCAGTCGCAGCGCGGCAAGCTGGAAGAGCGCGGCAAGCGCCCCGCCGGCCGGCGACGGCGATGAGCAGTGCATGACGGCCCTCTCGGTATACGGGCACAGCCTGCGCACCTACACTGCCTGGGCGCGCACGCTGCTGCCGCTCGCCGTCGTCATCTTCGTCCCGCTCGGCCTGCTCGAGGCGGTCTCGGTCAACGCCGAGCTCGGCTCGCGCGACTTCGGCAGCGGCCTGGTCCTCGTCGGGGCGCTGCTCGCCGCCCTGGCGATCGTCGGCACCTCGCTCTTCGGCGAGATCTTCTACAGCGGCGCGATCGCTGTGCTGCTGACCGACGACTACGACGGCGAGCCGCCCAGCCTGCGCCACATCTCGCGCCACCTGCGCTACGGCCGCCTGCTCGTCGTCGACGCGATCTTCGCCATCGTGGTCGTGGTCGGGCTGCTGCTCCTCGTCGTCCCCGGCGTCGTCTTCTACATCTGGTTCGGGCTCGCCGGCGCAGTTGTCGAGATCGAGCGCAGTGGCGTCCGCGCCGCCTTCGCGCGCAGCAGGGCGCTGGTCCGCGGCCGCTTCTGGCTCGTCTTCGCGGTCGTCGTCCCGATCGAGATCGGCAGCGAGGGGATCGGCTCGCTGGCGACGGGATTCGCCGAGCGCCTGCTCGGGCACACGATCTGGGCCGAGTGGCTGGCCGCCTCGCTGGCCAACATCGTCGTCACCCCGTTCTTCGCCGTCGCCGTCGTCCTGCTCACCGTCGGGCTGATCGCCGAGAAGGACGGCCGGGGCCCGCGACTACACTCGGCGCCGGCACGATGACCTTCGCCTCGATCTTCAGCGACTTCTGGAACGACCAGATCCTCGCCAACGAAAAAGAGGGCCTCTTCCTGGTCCTCGTCGGCTTCATCCTCTCCTTCGCGTTCATCCGGATGAGCACGCGGTTGATGCGCAGCCCGAAGGTTCCCTGGTGGCCGGGCAGCGTGGTCAGCGACAGCGGCGTGCACCTGCACCACCTCGTCTTCGGGATCGTGACGATGATGGTCGCCGGCGCGCTCGGCTTCTTCGCGCTCGGCCAGAGTCCCTACGTCGAGATCTGCGCGTTCGCCTTCGGCGTCGGCGCCGGGCTGACGATCGACGAGTTTGCCCTCTGGGTCTACCTCGACGATGTCTACTGGGCCGAGCAGGGCCGCGCCTCGATCGACGCGACCGTGATCGCCGCCGCCGGAATGATGCTCGTGCTGCTCGGCTTCAGCCCGTTCAGCTTCGACACCAGCTCGGCCGCGGCGACGATCGCCAGCATCATCGGCGCCGCCGTGGTCTTCGGCCTGGTCGCGCTCTGCTTCCTCAAGCAGCGGGTGATGCACGGCACGCTCGGCTTCTTCCTCTTCCCGATCGCGCTCTACGGCGCCGTGCGGCTCGGCAAGCCCGGCTCGCCCTGGGCACGGCGCCGCTACGGCGAGCGCCGGCCCAAGAAGCAGGAGGCCGCGGAGGCGCGCTTCAAGCCCGAGCGTCACACCGAGCGCTTCAAGAACGCCTTCCGCGACATCGTCGGCGGCAAGCCCAGCGAAGGCCTCGAAGCCGCGACCGAAGAGGCGATCGCGACCACCCGCGAAGCGGTTGAAGAAGTCCGCAACCGGGCCGAACGGGTTGCGCGCGCCGGGACAGGCAAGAAGGAGGACCGATGAAGTCGCACACCGAGTACATGACCTTCGAGACCGCCGGGCGGCGCGAGCTGATCCGGATCACCGAGGAGGTGCAGGCGGCGGTCGACGAGGCCGGCATCGTCGAGGGCATGGTGCTGGTCTCGGCGATGCACATCACCGCCGGCGTCTGGATCAACGACGACGAGCCCGGCCTGCACGAGGACGTGATGGAGTGGCTCGACAAAGTTGCGCCGCCGAGCTGGAAGCCGGCATCCGGCGAGACCGCCGCCGAGCTGCTGCCCGAGGGCGGCGACTACCGGCATCACCGTGGCGGCGAGGACAACGGTGACGCCCACCTGAAGAACCTGCTCGTCCACCACCAGGCGATCGTGCCGGTCACCGACGGTAAGCTCGACCTCGGCCCCTGGCAGCAGGTCTTCTACTGCGAGTTCGACGGCCGCCGCCCGAAGCGCCTGGTGATCAAGGCACTCGGCGAGTAGCGCCGGCTCGGGCGTCCGTGCAAAGCCGCACCCCGGGTGCGGGATCGTGCGGATGCAGCGCCGCGCCGCGGATGACACCTTGTCCCGCATGAGCGCGAGCCACGTAGTTGTCCTCGGCGGTGGCTTCGGCGGCTTGGAGACGGCCTTCGACCTGCGCCTGCTGGCCGGCGAGCGGGCTGAGATCACGCTCGTCTCCGACAGCGACCACTTCCTGTTCAAGCCGAACTCGATCTACGTGCCCTTCGGCATGGACCCCGAGAAGCTGAAGGTGCCCCTGGCGCGGCCGACGGCGCGCAAGGGGATCGAGTTGATCGAGGCGAGGGCGCACGGGATCGACCCCGACGCACGCAAGGTCGAGCTCGACGGCCGCTCGCTCTCCTACGACTTCCTCGTCGTCGCCACCGGCGCCGGCATGCGCGCGGCGGAGATCCCCGGCCTCGGCGAGCACGGGATCAGCCCCTGGACCCCGGCCGAGATGCTGGACCTGCGCGCCGCCTTCCAGGAGTTGCTCAGCGGCAAGGAGGACGGCCGGCGCCGCCGCGTGCTCTTCATCGTCCCGCCCAACAACAAGTGCGCCGGGCCGCTGTACGAGATCGTGCTCATGCTCGATACCTGGCTGCGGCGCCAGGGTGCCCGCGAGAGCACCGAGATCGCCTGGACGACCTTCGAGCAGAGCTACATCCAGGCGTTCGGCCCGCGCCTGCACGAGGTCGCCGCCGCCGAGTTCGAGCGCCGCGGCATCGCCGGCCACACCGACTGGGTGGTCGAGCGGGTCGAGCCGGGCGTCGCCTCCTACGCCGGCGGAGCTCAGCTCGAGTACGACCTGCTGGTCGCCTTCCCTCCCTACATCGCCTCCACCCCCTTCCCCGGCCTGCAGGCCGACGACCGTGACTTCCTCGCCACCGAGCTGGGCAGTCGCCGCCTGCCGGCCCACCCCGAGATCTTCGCCGTCGGCGACGCCGGCGACTTCCCGGTCAAGCAGGCCTTTCTCGCCTTCCTGCAGGCCGACGCCGCCGCCTCTCACCTGGCCGCGGAGCTGCTCGGCGGCGAGCCGCAGCTCGACTTCGACCCGGTCAGCATGTGCGTGATGGAGCAGTTCGACAAGGCGACCTTCGCCCAGGTGCCGCTGCGCCTCACCGGCGACCCGGACCACCCGATCGAGGTCCGCCCCGACGCGAACGGCGAGTACCGGGTCGGCAGCTCCAAGGCCTGGCGGGCCGGCAAGAAGATGCTCGGCCACTCGGTCCCCTGGCGCTTCAGCCGCGGCGAGCCCTTCCACGGCGGCGCCTTCTGGCGCGGCATGGACCTCGGCCTCAGGGCGATGTCCGGCGTGCTCGCCAAGTAGTCCGCCGCGCCGTTTAATCTGCGCCGCGATGTCGAAGCTCGGCCTGACGGCAGCGCTGTGCGCCCTCGCGGTCCTCGCCGGCTGTGGCTCATCGGCGGACTCCGGCGGGAAAAGCACGGCGGCAGCGACCGCGGCGAGCGAGCCGAGCTTCGTCGCGACCCCGGTGAACGTGAAGGCGCTGCCGCTCGGAGACGGCAAGTACACCACCGACGGCGCGAAGCGCGGCTACGTCTACTCGTGCATCGACAACTTCGACGGTGGCGGCGCTTTCGCGCAGGGGCCGTGGATCGACGCGGAGGCAGGCACCTGGAACCTGAACGAGAAGATCTACGTCGAAGGCCACGTCGACTGGACCTCGCGGTTCTCGGCGCAGGTCGAAGACGGGGACCGCGAGCTGGAAGGCAACGGCGTGCCGCCTCAGCCGACCGGCGAGTTCCCGGTCGGCGAATCCGATCCCGCCTACGAATACGACCGCAACCCAAACGCGATCTCGGAATACGACCTGCGCGCCTCGCTCCCCGCCAACCCGGAACGAAGTGGCGAGGCGAGCTGCGTCGGCGGCACGGTCGGGGTGATGAAGAGCGGCGTGCCCTTGTTCAGCGCCTTCGACGCCGGCGGCCGCGACGCGGTCGCGACCGAGATCCAGGACAACTGCGAGGGGCACCCGGAGAAAACCGGCCAGTATCACTACCACGGCCTCTCCTCCTGCCTCTACAGGAGCGGGAGCGAGGAGCGCTCCGAACTGCTCGGCTGGGCCCTCGACGGTTTCGGGATCTACGCCGAGCGCGATGCCGAAGGGACGCTGCTCTCCAGCGCCGATCTCGACGAGTGCCACGGGCGCACCAGCACGGTCGAGTGGAACGGCAGGTCGCGACGCATGTACCACTACGTGATGACGCTCGACTTCCCCTACGCCGTCGCCTGCTACCGCGGCACGGCGATTGAGCAGGCCGAAGGGCTGGCGCTGGGCGCGCCGGAGGGGCCCGGGGCTCCTTAACCGAACCCTCCCAGAGCGGCCCCGCTCCCCGCCTACACTTTTCCCAGGGAGCCGATGAAGCGTTTCGCCGTCATAGGATTGCTGCTCGCCACAGCGCTCGTCGGCGCCGCGGTCGCGCGTGGCGAGATCGGTGGAGACGGCGACTTGCTGGTCCGCTTCGGCGGCGGCTTCGCGCCCCGCTCGCTGCCGCGCGATCGCGACGTCCCGGTCAAGGTCAGGCTCAACACGTCGATCAGGACGACGGACGGCAGCCGCCCCCCGCAGCTGCGCCGCATCTCCTTCGGGGTCAACCGCTACGGCCGGATCACGACCAGGGGCCTGCCGACCTGCCGGCCCGAGCTGCTCGAGTCGACCGATCCGCGCGTCGCCCTGGAACGCTGCCGGCGCGCCCTGGTCGGCCGTGGCCGCTTCCGGGCCAACGTCGAGTTCCCCAATCGCGACTCGTTCCCGGCGCACGGCCAGATGCTCGCCTTCAACGGCCGCGTCGGCGGCCGCCCGGCGATCCTGCTGCACATCCACGGCTCGGTCCCGGTCGAGATCACGATCGTGTTGAGGTTCAAGATCCGCCACCCGGCGAAGGGGCGGTTCGGCACGGTGCTGACCACGCGGATCCCCCGCCTCGCCTCCGACCTCGGCTACGTCACCAATGTCTCGCTGGAGTTCGATCGCCGCTACAGCTACCGTGGCCGGCGCTACAGCTTCCTCAGCGCCCGCTGCGCGGCCCCGGCAGGCTTCCCCGGGGCGATCTTCTCTTTCACGCGGGGGGCTTTCAGCTTCGCCGGCGGCAAGCGGGTCGCGACGACGCTGACCCGCAACTGCTCGGTCCGTCAGTAGTCGACGATCCCGTCCGGCCGTCCGCGCGCGACCCAGGCACGCCAGAGGTAGAGGGCGACTGCCCCCGAGGCGAGCAGCGCGAGCGCCGAATCGAGCCGGGTCAGGTTGAGGAAGAGCACGAGCAGGACGAGCGCCGCGCCGAGCAGGTTCAGCGCAGCTCCGGCCCGGCGGCCGTCGTCGTGGCACATCCGCGCGCAGCCGAGCGTCGCCGCGAGGAAGGCCGCGAAGACCGAGACGGCGTAGAACTGCACCAGCTTCTGCTCGTCGCCTCCGGCTGCGAGCACCATCGCCGCGGAGAGGACAAGCACCGTGAAGACGCCCCAGTGGGCGACCAGGAAGCGGTTCTCCTCGCGCAGGCGGCCGGGGAGCAGGCCGGGCTCGCCGCGCGGCGCGATCGCGGCCAGCGCCTTGAGCACCCCGGAGCCGGCCAGATAGGAGGATGCCGCGGCGGCGAGCAGCAGCAGGGCGCTGAGCGCCTGGAAGCTCGCCAGCGGCAGCCCGCCGCCGACCGAGTGACGGGCGACATCGGCGAGCAGGGTCGAGTCCTCACCGGGCAGCGGCACCCCGAGGCGCACCGCCAGCACCGCGAAGCAGATCGTCAGCCCGCCGACGATCGCGACCATCAGCCAGAGCGTCAGCCGCCCGAAGACCCGCCGCGCGCCCGCGTCCAGCTGCGGCAGCTGGGCGATCGCGTCGGAGGGCGCCTCGATGCCGGTGGCCAGCGCCATGCCGAGCGGCAGCGCCATCAGCACGGCGGCCAGCGAGGCGTTGGCGAGCAATGGGCCGCCGTCGCCCGGGGCCGTCGAGGTGCCGACCTCGCTCGGGGCGAAGAAGCCGAAGAGGATCACCGCGGCGGCGGTGATCAGAAATGCCTGGGTGGCAATCGCGAAGCCGACGCGGCCGCGATGGCCGAGCAGCACGCCCAGGGCAACCGCGACCGCGAGCCCGAGCGCGAGCGGGAGCCGCACCGCCTCCAGCCCGGGAAAGTAGGCGATCGCCGCAGCGGCCCCCGCGGAGCAGCTGACCGCGACGGTGAGCGTGAAGTCGACCAGCAGCGCCCCCAGCGGCACGAAAACCCAGCCGTCGCCGAAGGCTTTGGCGACGGCCTTTGAGCCGCCCGCGCCCGACGGGAAGCGGCCGATCAGCTGGTGGTAGGTCGTGGCGATCACGACGACGATCCCGACGACCAGCGTCATCGTCGCGACGAGGCTGGCCGGGTCGCCGTCGAGGGCACGCAAGGCCGCCTCGATCGCGTAGGCGACCGAGGAGACCGGATCGGCCATCACCGTGAAGGCGAAGGCGACGAAGAGATGTACGCGCCCGAGCCGCATCGAACCTAGCCTCGATCAAACGTCCGCACAACTCGAACGCCGCCGCGGCCGCGTCGATGAGTTGACCCATGGAAGTACTTCGAATGGGATGGAATGCGGTGCTCGGCCCGAGTGGCTGGCGCTCGCTCGTCGCGCCGACCGCCTTCGTCGTCGCCGGCATCGCACTGCTCGTCTACGACCACCTGAACCAGCGGGTGCCGGCGCTCGTCTTCTGGCTGACGCTCGGGCTCATCGTCACCGTCTTCGCCCGTATGCTTGAAACCAACCGGCGCCAGTCGCGAGCCCTCGCCGAGCAGCGCCGGGCGGCGGTCAACGACCGGGTGACGGGCCTGCGCAATCGCGCCGCGCTCGAAGCCGACGTCACCGCGGTCGCGGCGGCGCCGGGCGACGGCTGGGTCCTCGTCCTGCTCGAGCTCGAGGGGCTCGACGCCCAGAACGACCGCCTCGGCTACGCCGCCGGCGACGAGATGCTGCGTGCCTTCGCACGGCAGCTGGTCGCCGCGGTCGGGCCGCTGGAGGGGATCTCCTACAGGATCGCGGCCGGCAGGCTCGCCGCGCTCGTGCCGAGCCGGGGAAGGCCGCCGGGCGAGATCGTCCTCGCCGCAACGGGCTCGCTGCACGGGGGCGGCGAAACCGCGCTCGCCTGCTCCCACGGCGAGATCGCGATCCCGAGCGAGGCAACCGACGCCGACACGGCGCTCCAGGGCGCCGGCAGGCGGCTGACGGCCAACCGGCAACGCCGCCACCGCTCGGCCCGTCGCCAGGCGCACGCCGTGCTGATGGCAGCGCTCGCCGCCCGCCATCCCGAGATGCGCGAGAACCTCCGCGTCGCCGCTTACCGGGCGATCTCGCTCGCTCGCCGGCTGCAGCTCGACCGCGAGCAGATCGACGACATCGCGCTCGCCGCCGAGCTCCAGCAGGTCGGACTTCTGGCCATACCCGAATCGGTGCTCGAGCGGGAGACGCTCGACGAAGCCGAGCGGGCGATGGTGCGCAGCCACACTGCGGAGGGCGAGCGAATCGTGGCGGCAGCGCCCGGCCTTGACTCCGTCGCCGGTCTCGTGCGCTCGAGCGCCGAGCACTTCGACGGCAGCGGCTATCCGGATGGGCTCGTAGGCGATGCGATTCCGCTTGCGGCGCGGGTGATCGCCGTCGCGGTCGCGTTCGCGGCGATGACCGGTCGGCGGCTCCATCGCGAGCCGGTGGGGCCGGCAGAGGCGCTCGCCGAGTTGCAGCGCTGCTCCGGCACCCGGTTCGACCCGCGCGTGGTCGAGGCCCTCGCGGCTGATCTCACCGAGGAGGGCCACCTGGCCTCCGTCCTCGCCTAGGGGGTGTATTCGTCGGCGTAGCGTTCGCCTTCTTCGATCCCCTTCTGGGCTTCCTTCTTGCCTTCTTCGATGCCCTTCTTGGCTTCTTCCTTGCCCTTCTCGAGTCCCTTGCCGGCTTCTTCTTCGGCCTTTTCGAAGCCCTTCTGCGCTTCTTCCTTGCCCTTCTCGATGCCCTGCCTGGCTTCTTCGAGACCCTGTTCGATCCGGTCCTGGGCTTCGTTGGAGGCGTCGTTGCCATCGTCGCTGCCGCAACCGGCCCAGGCGACGGCGGTCAGGCCGACCGCCAGCGCGACCAGCACTGCCGGGACGCGCCGCTGCCACCTCTGCTTGCGATCTTCAACCGACACATCGACTCCTCTCCTTGGGTGAACGAACAGGCTGCGGCTCAATTCTGTCGCAGGAAACGGCGGATCGCGGCCACGGCAGGCGAACGGAAGGGGTAGTAGATGCTCGAGGCGTGGCCGCGGTTGGGGACGATGAAGAGGCGCGAGCGGGGGAAGCGCGCCGCAACCTGGCGCGCCTCGGTCGGTGAGGTGACGTCATCGAGCTGGCCGGCCAGAACCAGGGTCGGGAAGTCGCGCGGCGCCCGCCAGCCGACCGGGACGGGGGGCTCGAGACCCCCGGGGGGCGGTGCCGGCCAGGTCAGGCAGTTGGTCAGATGGGCGGCGTGGGAGAGCAGGTACTCGCGCCTGCCGAAGGGGGCGAAGTGATCGGCGGGCAGCTTCCGCGTGGACGCGTCGAGCTGCCCGATGCGGCGGTCGATCGACAACCGCGGGTCCCAGGGCAGCGGGTAGTCATTGCACTCGACCGCGATCTCGAGCCCGTAGGAGAATTCGTCCAGATCGCCGTGCCCGGCCGGTCCCGGGGAGATCAGGCGGTTGAGGCGACGAGGCTCGCCGCGCAGGAAGCGGCGCACTCCGTCGTCGAGGCTGAGGTAGGAGCGCGGCGCCAGCGTGCCCGCCCCGAGCAGGAAGGCGATCAGGCCCTCGGTCGAGCGGCGGCGGGAATGGAAGCGGCGCACGACGCGGGAGAAGCGCGCGACAGCGTCGCCGCGGCAGGCGGGCGACTTGCGACAGGCGATGCCGAGACTGCGGACGCCGGCCGGCAGCAGCGTGCGGTAGTAGGGATCGTCGCCGGGATAGGCGGAGTCGAGGATCAGGCCACGCAGCCGCTGCGGGTGGCGGACCGCGTAGGCCTGGCCGAGCAGGGTTGCGTAGGAGTCGC
>Ga0210101_1000654_pt1 | contig 11189 bp, 14 predicted proteins | sample Muzzi_PWC_D1_FD_185534 | JGI IMG/M metagenome (GOLD analysis project Ga0210101, IMG submission 185534) | Wetland microbial communities from San Francisco Bay, California, USA, that impact long-term carbon sequestration - Muzzi_PWC_D1 (SPAdes) | ecosystem: Environmental > Aquatic > Marine >...
GCCAACCCGACCCTGGACCCCTTGCTGAAACCGCTGGATCTGCCGCAGTCGGCGCAGGAAGACCTGGTTGCCTTCCTGGAATCCCTGACGGGAGATAATGTGGAGCTCATCGTTGCGGATGCCCTTGCCGCCCCGGTCGGCGACCCGTGAACCCGGCGCACCCTCCCCGGTAAGCGGGCCAGCGCGGTTCTCCGGCGTTACCCGCTTCCCGTGCAGAGACGCAACAGCCGTTCCAACAACAGGGTTGCAGGCCCGCCCGGCCTGCCGGGCAAGGTGGAAATCTTTCGGGTAGAATGCGCGCCTGGTTCACAGCAGGTCCCGAAAGTCCCATGGAACGTATTCTGGAAAAAATGCTTTACGCCAGCCGCTGGGTGCTGGCGCCCATCTACCTTGGCCTGAGTATCGCCCTGCTGTTGCTGGGCATAAAATTTTTCCAGGAGGCCCTGCACACCCTGCCGCTGGTACTGGGACTGAAGGAAGCCGACCTGGTGCTGGTCACGCTGTCGCTGGTGGACATGGCGCTGGTTGGCGGCCTGCTGGTCATGGTCATGCTCAGCGGCTACGAGAATTTCGTCTCCCGCATCGACGTATCGGAAGACACCGAGAAACTTTCCTGGCTGGGCAAGCTGGACTCCGGCTCCCTGAAGCAGAAGGTCGCGGCTTCCATTGTCGCCATCTCCTCCATCCACCTGCTCAAGGCCTTCATGGCGGTGCAGGAGGTCAGCAATGACAAGCTGATGTGGTACGTGATCATTCACCTGACCTTTGTGCTGTCCGCGCTGGGTATGGCCTACGTCGACCGCCTGAACCGCATCAGTGGCGTAAAAGCCCACTGAGAACGGTCAGGCGACCGGCGGCTTCCCCGGCTGCGCAAACACACCCGCCCGAAACCGCTGCCGGCATGCGCCAAAACACGCCCTGTTCCGGTGCAGGCACCCGGGAAAGCGGCGCAGCCCCATCCACAAAAGCTGTGGATAAGTTTGTGGACAAGTGCAGGGATAACCCGCTGCAGCGCAGATAAACAAAGGGTTTCCATTAGATTGAGCAATTATTGACCATCAGATTAATTATTATATAATTCAGTACATTGCATAACTTTGCTCGAATATTAATCACATGATATGCACATCCTATAGATTAATTTTATGTCTATATTGGCGCGGTGAATATCTTGGAAACACGTGGACTGCAAACGCAGATAAATGTCAACCGGGAAAAACCCTATTTTTTATCTCATTTGAGGTTTTCGGCCATGCCTCTGCAGTCACGTGCATGTGCCGCCACACCCGGGTGCCGGACGAGAATAAAGGCGCCGACGCGGCCTGCAGCGCTGCAGGCCGGCCTGCGTGCCGGGCCGGCACTCAGCCTGCCGGACGCGTGAGAAACCCCAGCGGATTGGCGGGGTCGACGCCCTCCATGAACGGCAGTGTGCGCTCCCGGTGGGTCAGCTGATAGACCAGGCCGATCCAGTTGCCCAGGATGCCTTCCGCGGTATCGTGCCAGGTGTTGTCGACGCGCCCGGCCACGAGCGCCTCGGGGAAAACCGGCGGCTCCCCGCCCCGCGCGCGCGCCTGCTCCAGGCGTTTCCGGTATTCGTCGAGGATCGCACGCTCCCGCGGCTTGAAATAGTGGTCCGGGAAGGGTGGCTGATCCTCGCGCTTGCCGGCACCGTAGCGCAGCACCTCGCGCTTGTATTCCTTCAGCAGGGAAACGGTGTCGTATTCCGGATGCCCCTGGAAATAGACCACGCGAAAGCCGTCCTCGCTGACGGCGAGGTGTACGCCCGCGATATCGCTTTCGACCAGCACATGCAGCCCGGCCGCCTCGAACTGCTCGCGGCTGATGTCATTGAAGCGCGAATGGGGCACGTCGAACTGGGTGTTGACATCATTCACCAGGGGATGCCGCGGCTGCAGCACGCGGTGCGGGAACACGCCCCAGCGCTTGGCCGGCAGCGGCTTGCGGCGCTTGCCGTGGTGAAACTGCATGACCGCGTGCGTAGCCAGGCAGGAGCACAGCACCGAGGTGACGTTTGCCACCGCCCAGTCCACCACCACGTTCAGCGGCCGCCAGAAAGGTTCCTGTGACAGATCCGGGTGGCTGACATTGGCGCCGGTGATGATGAGCGCATCCAGGCCCTCGGCACGAACCTGTTCGAAGCTGTCGTAATACGCGTCGATGTGCGCCTGCGCCTGCGCGCCGCGCGGCAGTTCGGGCAGGGTGAAGGGATGCATGTAGAACTGCGCAATGGGGTTGCTCTCGCCCACCAGCCGGAAAAACTGCCGCTCGGTCGCCGCCAGGGCGGCATCCGGCATCATATTGAGGATGCCGACATGCAATTCCCGGATGGTCTGGCGCACAGCACGTTCCGGCGTCAGGATAGTCTGGCCTTCCTGGCGCAGGCGCGCAAAGGTCGGCAGGTCGTTGTGGGCCACGATCGGCATAGCGTCCCCGTCCTCTTTCGCTAGCGCAAGGCGGTGCGGCAGCTTGCGGCAGGCGGCGCGCACTGCTGCCGGAGGCGCCCGGCGGTCTTCCCGGAAAAGCCTTCGCGCAACCAGGGGTTCATGCCGCCGCCTTGCGTGTTATGGCGCTTTCCAGGAGCTCGAGAAAGTCCTGCTCGTCGCGCACCGCCGCCACCTCGTGCGAGGTCACCGTGTAGCCGTGCGGCTCGGCAATCGCCTGGTAGCGCGGCAGGCGCGAGTGAAACAGGCGCGGGAACACCCAGCTGCAGAAATCATCAGGCTCGACCTGCGCCGCGTATTCCAGCCCGCGCAGTTCCAGGTAGTGCTGCAGCTGTCCGGCGAGGAAGTCAGACCGGTAGTACAGCGGCTTGGGGTCCGTCTGGGCCCGGGTGATGAGCGTCTCCTCCTCGGGTTTCTCGGTTACCCGGATGTAGAGAATCAGGGTGTGCCGCACCAGCAGATCGATCACCCCGGGATCATCCAGTTCGCACAGGCTGCCACCGACATCGTTGACGAAGTTCGTATAACCGTAGATTTCCTGCGCCTTGCGGATAAACTTCGGCACATCGTGCATGGCCGCGATTTCAGACTCGCGGTACAGTGCCTGGCGCCGGCTGAACTCCTCCAGCGGTACCCCGCCAAGCTCCGGGTTGCCGAGCTTGCCGACAAAGCTCAGCACGGGCCCCAGGTCGTCGACCTTGATGTTGTTGCGGATGTAGATCCAGTCGCGCCGCAACAGGTCGCGCAGGAACGGCGCCTGCATGGCCTGCTGCTTGATCAGGTCCATGATGGGTTCGTCCAGGTAGCGCGTCCCGATGCGGTAGTCACCGGAGTAATGAAACCAGTTGTGCCGGCGCAGCAGCGTCGACAGGTGGGTCTTGCCAACGCCGGACATGCCCAGCAGGGTCACGCTCTTGTGCTCCCAGGCGCGGAATTCCTCTACGGTGAACTTCATGCGGCCGACTCTACTGATGAAAACAGGGGTTGAAGTTTAACCGAAACCGCTGGCTGCGTCAGAGCGCAAATTCCTCCGGAGGATTCGTTAACGCAGCGGATATCCACAGCAATCGCGCCGCAGAAACCGCCGCCTCCACAGCGAATCCGCTGCTGCGGGAGCCCCTGCCCAGACCGCGAGGTGATTGCCTGCCGGCAGGGCCGCAGCAGGCACCGGCAATCCTTGCCAGGGGGATGCCACACCGCCTGACGGTGCCGGCGTCAGGCCCAGGGCTCCCAGTCACCCTCTTCCGTGAGCGGCTCGATCAGCAGGTCGCCGCAGGGGTGTCCGACACAGCACAGCCCCTTGCCCGCCCTGATGTCTTCCTCGAACAGCGCCATGGGCTCGCCGCCCGGATAGACGATCCGTCCCTCGATCACCTGGCTCATACATACCCCGCAAACCCCGCTGTCGCAGCCGTAGGGCAGCTTGATCCCCTGGCGCAGCGCGGCCTGCAGGATCGTCTCCCCCGGTTCCACCTGGAAGCGTTCGCCGGTAGTGCTGATGGTCACTGAACAACTCATGCTGAAACTCCGTTATCGCCCCGGCAGCAGCGCGGTGAAACCCGGGGATGACAGCGCTCCCGGTTCATGCCCCTGGCTCACCCTGCAGGCCGGCTTATGGCACTCACCGCACGGCGTGCCCTCATCTGGCCGGGGAGCCGGCCGCTGACAAGGTTCTTAATCATGCCGATTTTACCCCACGCGGACAGCAGGGGGAGCGCGCTACGGCGCCAGGCACGCTCAGCCGGCGCCCCGGGCCTGGTGCAGGGTCACCTGGGTATATGGTATCTCCCACTGGTGTTCATTACAGGCTTCGACGCACCAGCGCTGCAGGCAGCGGCGCAGCCGGTTGTAGAGGTCAGCCAGTTCCCCGTCGAAGTCTGCGATCACCACCAGGTCCAGCGATGAGGTATTGGCACGCTCGAACTCGACGCGCAGGTTGAGCAGCTTCCCGCCGTAGCCCTCCTCCTCCATACGCTTCTCCACGTGGCCCCGCAGCAGGTCGGGGATGCTGCTGACGCTTTCACGCAGCAGGTCGTAGCTGATACCGATGGTTTCCTTGAGACGGAAGTTGCGCGACAGGTTGAGCGGCGACTGTGACAGGAAATCCGCGGTTGTGTAGGTGCGATGTGCACCGCCGCGGGCCACCAGTTGCACCAGCTCCTGGGAGATGCCGAGAACCTTGCCGCGCATGCCGTCGCTCAGCAGCACCCAGTCACCCTGAACACACGGGAACCAGGGATCACCCTTCTGCGTCGGACGTGACTTCAGGTCCACCAGGTCGTCGATGCGCACCCGCTGGCTGATCCCGGCGGCCGGGTTTTCCAGCAGGCTGAAGAAGTTGATGTACTTGACCCGCCACGGCAAACCATCGAGATCGATGCGTTCCCCCTCGCGCACGGATCCTACATTGAGAAACAGCTGAACCTGCTGCCAGTAGCGCGGCAGGGCCTGGCGCAGCGTCAGGCCGATGCCCAGCAGCAGCAGGATGCCGAGACTGAACAGCACCCAGTCCTCGACCATGTAGAACACCACCATCGGGCCGATGATCGCCAGCATGACGGTAATGATGCGATGCATCAGGTCGGTCAGGCGCAGCTGGAAGCTGCGGTGCTCCGCGCGATACCCGGGGAGCAGACGCAGCATCATCCGGTAGGACAGTCGCGACAGCAGCAGTATCACAACAATAACCAGCAGCGCCTGCCCCAGGTACAGCCCGCGCTTCTGGAAAAAGGTTTTCAGGTAACTCTGCGAGGCCTCTGCCAGGGTAGCCTCGGAAGCCTCCAGCTTGTCCAGCTGCAGCTCCGCCGAATGCAGTTCACTTTGCATGAAGGTCTGCTGCTTTTTCCATTCCGCCAGCATACCCTGCAGGTATTTGACGAGCGCCGGATCCTCGACGTTCTGCAGCAGCCGGGAGATATTGGCAATCGCCTGTTCGGCAATAGGCAGCTTTTCCCGGTAGGCGGCGATCTTTTCCTTCAGGTCGGACTTCTGCCGGACATGGCTGGTCATGTCCTTCATCTCTTTCAGCGCCGGCTTCAGCAGGGAAAACACCTCCTGCTGAAAATTGAAGGGTGCCTCCTTTGCGGCCCCCAGACTGGTCAGGTCCGCGCCGGCAGCGATCCCCTCCAGGTTGTCGGTCGTGGCCTGCAGGTCAGCGTCCAGCTTGTCGATTCGCGCCTGTATGTCGCGCTTCGCGGCCGCTCCCTGGGCGGCATCGAGTTCCCGGTTCAGCGCCGCGATATCGTCCTTCAGTTGCAGTTGCAGCCGCATCAGCGAGTTCAGGGTGCTGATGGTGTCAGCCCGGACCGTCACCCCGGCCGCTGAATCCGCGGCATGCAGCGGCGCAGCTGCCAGCAGGAGCAGCAGACACAGGGTTTGCAGGAAGCGAAAGAGCGGGAAATGCATGGTATTCGACAACCTCGTTTTCATATTCGCGGTCACGACCGCAGGGGCGGAACAGCGTTCCGGACTCATCGTTCCTGTTTGCCGTCACCGGACCGGAAGCAGGTGTCGGCAAGGGCTCCCGGCGGTGTCCTGTCGCCGCTCTCCCGGCCGGCGCCCCGGAGGGAGAGGCAGGGAGGACAGCAGTGGCCGGGCGTACAGCAACCCGCAGGGCGCACGCCATGGCAGCATTGCCGGATTGTGACAGGTGCAGGCCGTCAGCGACAATACTCGCCGAGGGCGTCGTTGGTTTGCCTGACGTCGAAATCTTCCGGGTCGAATTCCCCGTCGATCCAGGCCAGCAGTTCCGCATGGCCCGGGTTGGCAGGGTCTGAGTAGGTGGCGAGAAAGTTCTTGTAGCCGGGAGGCCCGCCCACGTCTTCCAGCGGGCAGGCGCGTTTACCGCGCAGGCATAACGGCAGGGATAGCCGCTCGTCGAAGGCCATCACCTTCTCCAGCTGAACCTTGTGCACCCAGTCATCGCCGAAATCATAGCGGTACACCAGTCTGTCACCCGCTTCCTGCAACAGGTCGTCCAGACGAAAATCGGCCTCCTGGCGGGTGTCATCCGGATCGTAAGGATCCGGGGTGCCGTAGTGCAGGCCGTTCCGCTCGAATTCATGCAGGTGGATATTGCTCCAGCCCATGGCGACCTGCAGCATGATATTGAAGTCCGCCAGACGGGTGTCGCTCGCGACCCAGAGCACCCGCCAGATCGGCGGACGCAGCCCGCGCAACAGAATCCTGATTTGATATATCGAACGCTGCTTACTGTATTTCATCAGTCTTTATGCTTGCCATCGAGCTGCCAGCCACCCGCCGGCAAGCCAGGTTATAACCGCTCCTGCAGGCAGGCCCTGATCTCGGCATCGGTGAGGACCACGGGGTTGGTGCGCATGCTGCTTCCCCGGGAACCGGCAACGACCCGGTCGAGCCCGCCGCTATCCAGACCGTAATCACCCAGCCGCGGCAGATCCAGGCGTTCCGTCCATTCTGCCAGCAGGTTGATGAGCGCCCGCCAGGCGGCTTCGCGGCTGCTGAAGGCCTGACCACAGAGAATCGCGGCGGCCTCGGCATACTTGTCGAGCGCGACACTGGCAGCGGCGCGCTCCTGCAGGGCGTCGATATTGACCGCCGTGCAGGTTGCAACCAGGGTGCCGCAGACCACACCATGTGGAATCGGGTAGAAGGCGCCCAGCGGCGATGCCAGGCCATGCACCGAGCCAAGCCCGCACTGTGCCAGCGTGACCCCGGAAAGCAATGCTGCATACGCCATGCGCGCCCGCGCCTCCGGCATGGCATGCGACCCGCCCTCGTACCAGGGGAGCAGGCCGTCGCGCACGGATCGCATGCCGCTGGCAGCCAGCGCGTCGGTAATGGCGTTGGCCCGCAGGGACACAAAGGACTCCAGCAGCTGCGTCAGCGCATCCATACCGTTGGCGGCGATGACGCGCAGCGGACAGGTCGCCAGCAGTTCGGGGTCGACCACGGCATATTCCGCCACCAGCCGATCGTCGCGAAACGATTTCTTGAAACCTTCCCTGCCCTGTACGCTCAGCACCGCGTTCCTGGTGGCCTCGCTGCCGGTGCCTGCGGTCGTGGGAACGGCTATCAGCGGCACGGCCGGTCCCGGGTACGGCAGCTCCGGGCCGACACCCTCGAGGTAGTCAATGACGCTGCGCTGCACGCGCAGCAGGCCGGCAATGGCCTTGGCGGCGTCCAGCGCACTGCCGCCGCCCACACCCAGCACGACGTCGATGCCGGTGCCGGCATACTCCGCGACGACGCTGTCGATCAGTTGCGGCGAAGGCTCGCCGTCCACGCTGACGTGATACCAGTCGAGGTCGCGCTGCTCCAGGGTGGTGATGAGTTCATCCCACTGCGGTGTCGACGGGAAGGACCGTGACCCGGTCACCAGCATCACAGCGTTGCCGTAACGCGCGATGATATCGGGCACCCGGGAGAACGCGCCTGCACCGAACTCGATGCGTGGCAGGCGCGCGATGGAAAAGGCCTCCAGGTTCATGACGCCGGGAAAACCCCGTCGTAGGTCACGCCCTGGCGCGGCTCCGCCATCCAGTCGGCGACCGCATCCCGCCAGGCGAGATAGTGCGCCGTTTGTTTGTGGGCCTGCGCGTCCGCTGCACTGGCATAGGCCTCGTAGAGCACAAACCGGGCCGGGTCAGTGGACGATTGCAGCACGTCGAAGCGCCGGTTGCCCGGCTCCTCCACCGAGGCCTCGTGGTTGCGGCGCGTGGCTGCAATGAAGTCGTCTATGTGCCCGGGTTTTACGGCAACATGAACGAGTGTGACATGCATGGGGCCTTCCTCCGTTTCATCTCCGGGTTGCAGCGGGTTCAGGGGCCGCCGAAATTCGACCGGCAGGACCGCAAGACGCCGCCGGACCTACATCTCGCTGACCACCCGGCCAAATGCCTCCACCTGCTCCCAGTCGGTAAACTCCACCACCGCGTCCGGGTCGGTCGGCCCGTGTGTCATCCACATGATGAGGCGGATCATCTGCCGGTCCAGGAAACCGTAGCGCGGATAGTCGAGCTTGCCCGCGAAGACTGCCAGTTCCCGTGGCCGCCAGCTGATCCGGCGCAGGAATTTCTGCAGATAGGGGTTGGTCTCGGGCCGGTTCTTCTCCGGCTTGCGGGCGACGACATTCACGGAGAAGAAGGCATTCGGCCGGCTTTCCAGCACTGCCTGGTTGCGCTTGATGAAGTCATGCACCGCCGGGCTGTGCTTGCCGTAGCGGATGCTCGCCCCGATGACGAACTTGTCGAACAGGGCGAGATCGATATCCGGCGCCTCCGTGACCGGGACCACCACCACCTGGTGACCGGCGTTCTCGAGCTGGCGTTGCAGGCGCGTACAGATCTCGCGCGTGTGGCCGTCGGTCGTTGAGAACAGTATGAGTATTCTTGCCATGATCGGGCGGTATTGTAACGCAGGCAGCCGGGCGGTGGCGCGGCTGTCCGGCCGGCTGCATCAGTCCCGCTGCCCCGCGCGTCCCGCCAGCAGCCGGTCGAGGTGGTTCGCAAACGCCTGTCTGTCCGCCTGGCTGAGAGGCGGCGGCCCGCCCGTGTTGATGCCGCTGCCGCGCAGGTTGTCCATGAAGTCCCGCATGTTGAGGCGGCCGCCGATGTTTTCGCGCGTATACAGCTCACCGCGCGGATTGAGTGCATGCGCGCCTTTTGCGATCACCCCGGCGGCCAGCGGAATATCGGCGGTAATCACCAGGTCGCCCGCGGTTACCCGGCGTTCGATCTCGTCATCCGCGACATCGAAGCCGGGCGCCACCTGCAGGGTGCGGATATGCCGCGCAGACGGCGCCTGCACCGGCGCATTGGAGACCAGGGTCAGCGTCACACCGGTGCGCAGCGCGGCCCGGAACAGGATCTCCCGGATGACCCTGGGACAGGCATCCGCGTCTACCCAGATCTGCATAATGCTGTCTCCCTGCCCCGCCCCGGAGTTTGCCGCAGGCATCCCCCGCCAGGCGCGCCCCTAGGCGCTGTTCGGGTACTCCGCGAATACCGGCAGGTCTCCGGCCGCACACGACCACTCGGCGCGCGACCCCCAGAAGATTCTCGCCTCCGGTTCGATCCAGGGCATGCTGTCCAGGGATCCGGCGGGGATGACAACCAGGTGCAGTTCCGGCACCTGCCGCGGCATGGGACTGCCGCAGCGGGTGCAGAAACAGGTGCTGAAGCGCTCCGCTTCGGGCAGTTTGTAACGTTGCAGAAACTCCTCACCGCGGGTCCAGGTGAGGCTTTCGGGAACAACCATGAGGTTGGTGGCATGGCCGGTGCCGGTCGCCTTGCGGCAGCGGCGGCAATGGCAATGGTAGAAGCGCGTCGGTTCGCCGCTGATCTCGTAATGCACGGCGCCGCACAGGCAGCTTCCGGTGAGTGTATGGTGTAACACGATTCCCCTCCACAGCTTTATGTTGTTCTTTCCAGGGTTGTCCGGGCGCCGCAGTCTGCACGCCGCGGCTGCGCCCGGTTATCTGCCAGCACGGCTATTTCAGCAAGCGATGGTCCTTTGGCAGCTGTCTGGCAATCCACATGGCTAGCCGGTGGCGCATCGACTGCTGCGAGACCTGCTCCTCCGGCAGCGGCGCGATCACCTTGTCATGCACCAGCAGCCGGTAGATGTACTCGATCTTTTCGTGCGCCGAATCGGTCGCCTCGAACTCGACCACGCCGCGCTCCTCGCCATACTTCACTCCGGCGCGGATCGCCTCCTTGACCAGTTCGTTTTCGTGCCTGAGTTTCTTCATGCGTGAACACCTCGAGCCCTGCCATGCAATCCAGACTATGCTAACCCCTTTCCGGGCAGCTGTTAATCCGGGCCGCCGTACCCTTGCGAGGTGCACACCCGGTCACGCTGCATGCTGCCGCGTCTCGAACCGCTGCACCAGCACCGCCACGCCTGCCAGCAGCACGCAGCCGGCAAGCAGCAAGGCCGGTTCCTGCCACATCCAGGGCCCTGTGTCTATCGTCGCATTGTCCGGATCCAGGGGATCATACAAGGCAATAACTGCATCCCCGGCATGGTGCCGGACAAGGTACATCCGGGAACGGTCCCGCGTCTCCAGCACCCTGCCGGTTTCCGTCCGGAAACGCAACACGGCCTGGCGCGAGCCCCTGGCGCCGCTGTGGATTGCCACCACCACGGCCGGTGCCCGCAACCCGTTCTGCAGCAGCTGCAGCAACTGCCGCGTCTGGTAAATACCCAGAGCCAGGCTGAGAGAGGCAAACAGCAGCAACAACAGGACCGCCAGGCGTTTATCCGCGTATTTCCGTATTTTCGGCATAGAGCGCATGCTAGCAGGGGCCGTGACCGGGAGGTATCGTCCCCGGCTCCTGCAGAACCTGCTATATACAGGGAAAGTGGAACAACCCGTTCATGCAGACCCGCAAGGGAGGACCGGAATCATGGCGCAATCACAGCAAAAACCCGACCCGAACACGGCGGCGACACCCGCCGGGCCCGGGCGCCGGCAAAAAACCGCGAGCAAGAGCATGCACGAGGGCATCGCCGTCTGGTGCGACTGCTGCTCCTGTGAAATGGAACCCTACTGGGCGGAAGTCGCCCGGGAGATGGGCGTGGAATTCAGCGATTATGAAGATTGAACCGCCGGCCGGGCAAGCGACCGGCTGAAGCCCTGTAGCGGATGCGCGCCTTCGCTTTCTGCATTGTGGAGCGGACGCCGTGGACCCGGAGCAGACCGGGCGGGGACTCGCAGGGCCGGCACCTCACCGTGAAACACGCAAT
>Ga0210101_1000655_pt1 | contig 11182 bp, 8 predicted proteins | sample Muzzi_PWC_D1_FD_185534 | JGI IMG/M metagenome (GOLD analysis project Ga0210101, IMG submission 185534) | Wetland microbial communities from San Francisco Bay, California, USA, that impact long-term carbon sequestration - Muzzi_PWC_D1 (SPAdes) | ecosystem: Environmental > Aquatic > Marine >...
GTGGGTTGCACGGTATCGGCGAAGGCTTTTTGCCGGTGCAGCGGGATCGGGTAATAGATCGCGCAGGCGACGTCTCGCGCCAGTACGGCCTCGCGCACCGCGTCGCGGCTGTCGCAGAGCAGGGTGTACTGGTGAAACACGTGATCGCGATCGGTGGGAATCGCCGGCAGCTGAAAGCGGCTGCCGGCGAGGCGCTCGTTGTAGGCCTGCGCCACCTGCAGGCGCTTTCGATTGTAGTCGTCGATGCGTTTCAGCTTGATGCGCAGGATCACGGCCTGCAGCTCGTCGAGCCGGCTATTGTAGCCGATCACGTCGTGGTGATATTGCTGGCTGCTGCCGTGATTGCGCAACATCCTGATTTTCGATGCGATTTCGTCGTCGTTGGTGGTCACCATGCCGCCGTCGCCGTAGCAGCCGAGATTCTTGCTCGGGAAAAAGCTGAACGCGCCGGCCGCGCCGATCGAGCCGGTGAACCGGTCGCCGTAGCGGCTGCCGAAGGATTGCGCGCAATCCTCGACGACCAGCAGATCGAATTCCTCGGCGATGGCGCAGATTTCATCCATGTCGGCCGGTTGCCCGAACAGGTGCACGGGCAGGATGGCGCGGGTACGCTCGGTGATCGCGGCGCGGATTTTGTGCGGATCGAGATTGAAGCTGCCGGGCTGAATGTCGACGAATACCGGGGTCGCGCCGATGTAACGGATCGCCTCGGCGGTGGCGATGAAGGTAAAAGCGCTGGTGATGACTTCGTCGCCGGCCTCGATGCCGGCGGCCAGCAGGGCCAGGTGCAGCGCGTCGGTACCCGAGGCGCAACTGATCGCGTGGTTTACGCCGAGGTAGGCGGCAGCCTCGCTGTCAAAGGCCTGTACGTTGGGACCCAGGATGAAGCGGGTCTCGCCGAGCGCCTCGATAATGGCGCTGTCGATTTCGCTTTTCAGGCTGGCGTATTGACCCTTGAGGTCGACCATCGGGATTGTCATAGGGCATCTCGTATCTGGGAGGTAATCGAAATCGCGGTCTGCAGCGCGCGCCGACCGTCCTCGCCGCTGACCTGCGGCTGGCTGCCGGTGCGAACCGCGTTGACGAAATCCAGCACCTCGAGGTTGAGAGCGTCGTTGTCCTCGAAGTGAAATTCCTCGTGGGTAATATCCTTGACGCCGTCGGGATTGTCGGTTTTACCCTTGCGGTTGACGGCCAGCAGCTTGTCCTGCAGGTCGGCCGACAGGTAGGCATCTTTTTGAAAGATACGCAATTTGCGTTCGCGCTTGCGACTGATGCGGCTGGCGGTGACGTTGGCCACGCAATGATTTTCGAATTCGAGCCGCGCATTGGCGATGTCGATGGTATTCGACAGTACCGAGATGCCGCTCGCGGAAATACGCGAGAGCGGGCTGTCCACCAGGTCGAGAATCAGGTCGATGTCGTGGATCATCAGGTCGAGAATCACGCTGACGTCGGTGGCGCGCAGTGTAAACGGCGCCAGCCGCGTCGATTCGATGAATTGCGGGCGGTGCAGGCGCTCGCGGATTCCCTGCATCACGCTGTTAAAGCGTTCGATATGCCCGACCTGCAGGACGAGTTGCCTGTCGCGGGCAATTTGCAGCAGGACATCGGCCTCGTCGACGCTCTCGGTGACCGGTTTTTCGATCAAACAGTGAATTCCGGCTTCCAGAAACTCGCGACCGATTTTATAATGCAGGCTGGTCGGCACCACCAGGCTGATCGCATCGACGCGCGAGAGGATGTCACGGTAATCCTGAAAGGCTTCCGCGCCGTGCTTCGAGGCGATTTCACGGGCCACGTCGGTATTGCTGTCCACCACGGCGACCAGTTCGCAATCGGCACAGGCGGCATACTTGTCGGCGTGCCATTTTCCGAGGTGGCCGGCACCGACGACGGCGACCTTGAGTATTTCTGACATAGTGGAAGGGGTTAAATTCAGACGGCGCATTATATATGGATGAATACCCAATTGCGAAGCTTGTCGCCGGTGTCGATGAGGCCGGGCGCGGGCCGCTGGCGGGTTCCGTGGTCGCGGCCGCGGTGATACTCGATGCGCACAACCCGATCGACGGCCTCGCCGATTCGAAACAACTCTCCGCCGCGCGACGCGACGCGCTGGAAACCGAGATCAAGCTGCGCGCCCACGCCTGGGCGATCGCCGAGGCGACCGTCATCGAAGTCGACGAAATCAATATCCTGCAGGCCAGCCTGCTGGCCATGAAGCGCGCTTTGCTGGCGCTCGCGCAGCGGCCCTGGCAGGTGCTCGTCGACGGTAACCGTCTGCCGGATCTCGATGGCTATCGCATGCGCGCGATAATTCGCGGCGACGCCCTCGAACCGTGCATTTCCGCGGCGTCGATTCTCGCCAAGACCCATCGCGACCGGCAAATGCTGGCCCTCGACCGCGAGTATCCCCAGTACCAGTTCGCGCGCCACAAGGGTTACCCGACCGCGTTGCACCGCGAGCTGTTGAAAAAGCACGGGGTCTCGCCGGTGCACCGGCGCAGTTTCGGCCCGGTCAGGGAATTGCTCGAATGACGCAACGCTTCGTCCACCTGCACGTGCACAGCGAATATTCGCTGCTGGACAGCACGATTCGGCTGAAACCGCTGGTAGACCAGACGCGGGCGCGCGGCATGGGTGCGGTTGCACTGACCGATCTCAATAACCTGTTCGCGGTCGTCAAGCACTTCAAGGCCGCCGTCGCCGCCGGCATCAAGCCGATATTCGGCGCCGACGTCTGGGTCCATCACGCCGAGCGCAACGAGCCGCTCAGCCGCCTGGTACTGCTGTGCCAGGACGATCGCGGTTACCTGAACCTGAAGCGGCTGGTGTCGCGCGCCTACCTCGAGGGCCGGGTTGCCGACCGCGCGACCCTCGATATCGACTGGCTGCGGCAGTCCGGCGAGGGGCTGATCGCGCTGTCGGCGGGTCTCGAGGGCGATATCGGCCAGGCGATTCGCATCCAGAACGGCGAACTTGCCGAGGATTACCTGCAACAGTGGGTCGATATTTTCGGTCAGCGCTTCTTCCTCGAATTGCAGCGCACCGGGCGGGCGCACGAGGAAAGCTATATCGAGCACGCGGTCGACTGGTCACGGCGCCTGCAGGTGCCGGTGGTGGCGACCAACGACGTGCGCTTCCTCGATGCCGAGGATTTCGAGGCCCACGAGGTGCGCTATTGCATTTGCAACGGCTTCACGCTCGAGGACGAGCGCCGCCCGCGCCTGTATTCGCCGCAGCAGTACCTGCGCTCGGCAGAAGAAATGGTCGAGCTGTTCAGCGACATACCGGAGGCGACCGCCAACTCGGTGGCGATCGCCGAGGCCTGCAACCTGCGCCTGCGTCTCGGCGAAGCCTTCCTGCCCGAGTACCCTATCCCTGCGGGGCACAGCGTCGAGAGTTACCTGCGACACGTCGCCGGTGAAGGGCTCGAACAGCGGCTCGAATTCTTGCGGGAGCAACTGCCAGAGGGCCGGCAACTCGATCGCGAACCCTACGACGAGCGCCTGAAAACCGAGCTCGACGTCATCATCGGCATGGGTTTCCCGGGGTATTTCCTGATCGTCATGGACTTCATCGCCTGGGCGAAGAAAAACCGGATACCGGTCGGGCCTGGGCGCGGCTCGGGCGCCGGCTCGCTGGTCGCCTACGCGCTCGGCATCACCGACCTGGATCCGCTGGAGTACGAATTGCTGTTCGAGCGTTTCCTGAACCCGGAGCGCGTCTCGATGCCCGATTTCGATATCGACTTCTGCATGGACCGCCGCGACGAGGTCATCGACTACGTGGCCGATCTCTACGGCCGCAACCAGGTATCGCAAATCATTACCTACGGCACGATGGCCGCGCGCGCGGTGATTCGCGACGTCGGCCGCGTAATGTCGCATCCCTACGGCTTCGTCGACCGCATCGCCAAGCTGGTGCCGTTCGAGATCGGCATGACCCTCGACAAGGCGCTGGATCAGGAAGAAGCGTTGCGCGAACTCTACGAGCAGGAAGAAGAAGTCACCATGATGATCGACATGGCGCGCTCGCTCGAGGGCCTGACGCGCAATGTCGGCAAGCACGCCGGCGGCGTGGTGATCTCGCCGAGCCACCTGACCGATTTCACGCCGCTGTATTGCGAATCCGGCGGCGGCGGCCTGGTCTCGCAATACGACAAGGACGACGTCGAGGCCGTCGGCCTGGTCAAGTTCGACTTCCTCGGCCTGCGCACGCTGACCATCATCGACTGGGCGGTGCGCGCGATCAACGAGCGACGCGACGGGGACAAGCTCGAAATCGAGCGCATCCCGCTCGACGACGCGACGACCTTCAAGTTACTGCAGGCCTACCAGACCACGGCGGTGTTCCAGCTCGAATCGCGCGGCATGAAGGACCTGATCCGCCGCCTGAAGCCCGACAGTTTCGAGGACATCATCGCGCTGGTGGCGCTGTTCCGGCCCGGGCCGCTGCAATCCGGCATGGTCGACGACTTCATCGATCGCAAGCACGGCCGCGCCGCGGTCGAATACCCGCACCCGGCGCTGGAATCCATCCTGCAACCGACCTACGGCGTGATTCTCTACCAGGAGCAGGTCATGCAGATCGCCCAGGAACTCGCGGGTTACACGCTCGGCGGGGCCGACCTGCTGCGCCGCGCGATGGGCAAGAAAAAGCCCGAGGAAATGGAGAAACAGCGCGCCGTGTTCACCGACGGCGCGGTCGGCAACGGTGTCGCCGCGGAAACCGCGACCTATATCTTCGACCTGATGGAGAAATTCGCCGGCTACGGTTTCAACAAGTCGCATTCGGCGGGTTACGCGCTGGTGTCCTACCAGACCGCCTGGCTGAAGGCCCATTACCCGGCCGAGTTCATGGCCGCGGTATTGTCGGCCGACATGGATAATACCGACAAGATCGTCACGCTGATCGACGATTGCCGCAAGATGCAACTCGACATCATGCCACCCGACGTCAACCGCTCGAACTACCGCTTTACCGCCAGCGGCGAGCGCCAGATTTATTACGGTCTCGGCGCGATCAAGGGCGTCGGCCAGGGCGCGATCCAGAGCATCGTCGATGGCCGCGCCGACGCCGAGTACCGGTCGCTGGACGATTTCTGCGCGCGCATCGATCCGTCGAAAACCACGCGCAAGGTCATCGAGGCGCTGATCAAGGGTGGCGCGATGGATTGTTTCGCCGACAACCGCGCCGCGCTGATGGCGCACCTGCCGCAGGCGCTGCAGGCCGCCGAACAGCAGCAGCATAACCTCGCCGCCGGCATCGATGACATGTTCGGCGACCTGTCGCCCGCGGTCGAGACCGAGAGCCCGTTACCGCCTTGCGAAGCCTGGGACGAGAAACAGCGCCTGGTACTGGAAAAAGAGGCGCTGGGCCTGTTCCTGACCGGGCATCCGCTGGAGATGGTCGATGCCGAGATTCGGCAATTCGCGCCGACCAGCCTCGGGCAATGGCTGGAGCGGCTCGACGGCGGCGGCAATGGCGAGAGATTTCGGCAGCGCGAACAGGAAGCGAGGGTTTGCGGGCTGGTGGTCGATATTCGCATGCGCAACAGTTTTCGCGGCCGCGAAGCCTTCGTGACCCTCGACGACCGCAGCGGCCGCGTCGACGTGCGCGTGGTTCCCGAGCGGCTCGCCGATGTCGAGCCGATCCTGCAAAAGGACCTGGTCTGGGTCGTCGACGGCGGCATCGCCTTCGACGACTTCAACAACGGCATCAAGCTGCGCGCCGAGCGGGTGCAGTTGCTCGACGATTACCGCGCCGCGCATGCGCGCGCATTGCACATCACGCTGAACGGTCATGCCGGGCAGCAGGTCGACGCATTGATCGAAACGCTCGACGATCACGCCGCGCGCGATTCGATGCCGGTCATCTTTCACATGCAGCGCGAGGGTTATCGCTACCAGTTGCGTACCAACGGCGGCTGGTCGCTGAACCCGGACGAGCAATGCCTGCTCGCGCTGCAGCGTTGCCTCGACGGCACCGCTTTCTACTTCGAGTACCAGTAAGCCGCCGGCTGCGTATCAGGTGACGGCCGACGGCTGCGGTGTCGCGTTCGAGCCTTCGTCGTCGGCGCGGTGCACGGTGAGTTGCGCGAACGGGATGGTCCAGCCCTCGCGGTTACAGGTCCTGACACAGGATTGCTGGATCAGGCGCCCGATCCTGAAGTAGGACGATGCCGCGGAACCGTCCAGCGTTGCGTAGACCAGATAGTCGAGAGAACTCGCGGCGGCGGCCTTGAATTCCACCACCAGGTTCTGCAGGTCGTCGCCGAACCCTCCTTTCGCGAAATCGTTTTCGATTCCCGTTCGAATTCGCTCGGGCACCAGGTCGAGCGCCTCGGGCTGATGCCGGTAATCGATGCCGAAGGTCACCGCGATGCCGAAACCCTCGCGGCTCAGGTTGCGGGCGTTGACCTGCAGGAATGCGGTGCTGTCATATTGCACCAGGCTGCCCATCACCCTGAGCTGCACCAGTTCCACGGTCTGCCGCAATACCTCGGCGTAATCCCCGTTTGGCAGCAGCAGGTAATCTCCGGGGCGGCACGGGAACCAGGGTTCGTTCTCCTCGGGCCGCGAAGTCAGCCCGGCGAGCGCCGCGAGCGGCAGCCGCAGCCGGCCTTCGAGTTCCGGGTTGCGCAATTCCGAGTACAGGTTCAACGACTCGATGCGCAAAGGCATGCCGTTGTAAATGACCCGTTCGCCCTGGCGCGCGGCGCCGGCATTGAGCAACAGCCGCGCCTCCTGGATATACCCGGGAAGAAAACGCCACACGCCGAGTGCCAGCATCACCAGCGCGACGATCGCCAGCGACAACAGCAACAGGTCGCCGCGCAGGTAAAATACCGACAGCACCGCGAGCGTCACCAGCACGCTCGTCAACAGGTGGTAGCCGTAGAACAGCAACCGTGCCTGCGCCGACTGGCCGCTGCCGCGCGCGGCGCGCCAGCCGTGGCTGACCGAGCGGCGCAACAGGCGCAACACGACCCACAGCGCGATACCCGCGAGCATGGCCAGCAGCAGGGTCAGGCCGCGCCCAAGAATGAAATCGTAAGTGATACCGCCCATGTTTTCGAACAGGCGGCTGTCCTGGCTCTCGAGATACTGCAATTCGGTGCGCTCGAGTTGCAGCGCCTGTTTGGTATCGTCGTAATGCTTGCGCCACGAGGATTTTACTTCGTCGAGACCCGCCTTGACCTCGGGCGGCATCTGCAGGGTATCGAATCGCGACAGGCGGTCTAGCGCCTTGCTCGCCTGCTCGAGCCGTTGCGCGTGGAGTTCGATGGCGGTTTGCAATTCGGCGATGCGCCGCGGCCGTTCGGTGGCTTTCTTCAAGCTGTCGAGTATCGGCCGCGCGATCTGCAATAATTCTTCGTGCCAGTCGAGAGCCTTCTGGTCGGCGGCGTCCTCCGGCTGCAGGCTCAGCCCGCCGAGCGCGGTGCGTTCGAACGCGGCTGACAGGTCGTTTATGTCCTGCTGCAGGGAGGCGATGCGAAGCCCGATTTCGTGGCGGCGTGATTCTTCCGTCTTCGGGACTTCCTCGATCAGCTTTCTCACCTGCTCGCGCTTGTTTTGCAGCGAGTCGCGAATCGCCTGCAGCCTGCGTACTAATTGCGTGTCCGGCGAGACCTGCGCCTGGTTTTGCGCGGCTTGCGGGGCTTCGTTTTGCGCCCGCAGCGCGGGCACGTGGAGCAGGGTCGCCAGTAGCAGCGTCAGCAGGCAAGCGAATTTCCCGAGCTGCCCGCAACGTGAGCGGAGCGGCTCGCGACAAAGGCGGGGGTAGTTAATCATGTCGATGCGATTCGAGCGGACACCGGCTCATTTTAACCGACTTCCCGCGACGGCGATAAGCCCGGCCGCTAAAATATCGCCGTAAACGGCGGCAACATTCATTCGTTCGGTCCCGCGTTGTCGAGGTTGTCGAGAGAGTTCTGTAACAGCGCAGGTTCCCTGGTCTTGCGGGTTGCCGCAAATATTCACCTGTTTTGTGCTCCGACAGGTTATCGATGCCCGCGGCAGTAGTCGGAAGCGTTCATTTTTCCGCCGCGTGAGCATTCGGGCCGCGGCCGGGATTGACCGCGTTACGGCATCCGATTACGCTGCGCCGAGGATATTTTCGGACCGATGTCCATGCTGAGATTTATTGCCTGGCGGCTGTTGTTCGAGGTGTGCAATTGCCGGCGCCTGCTCGGCCATGGCGACGGCCGGGTGCAATACCTCGCGTTCGGCGCCAACCTGAGTCCCGATATCATGCGCGAACGGCGTATCGAGCCGCTGGAGGCCCGCTATTTCACGCTGCGGGACCACGGACTGCGTTTCGATCACCCGGCGGCCCGCGCGGGCTGCGGCTATGCGTCGGCCGAGCCGGCGAGCGGGGAATCGGTGTACGGCATTTTGTACACGCTCTCCGAGCGCGATGCGGCGCGCATGGACTTTTACGAAATGGTGCCGGTGGTCAGCCGCTACCGCCGCACCTGGGTAGAGCAGGACGGCGAGCGCCTGTACTTTTACCAGACCAACCGCTCGACACCGAACCTGTGCCCGACCGCCGAGTATCTCGGTTATATCGTCAACGGCCTGCACTCGCATCCCGGGGTCGATCCGGACTACCGCAAACGACTGTCGCAAACGCCGACCGCTACCCAGGGCCGCTGGGTCACGACTTATCTCGGCGAACGCAAACCCCGCGGCAGGTCCTGGCTGGAGCATGCCGACTGTGCTTATCGCAAATTCACCACCTTGTTGTTCCTGAAAGTTATTTACCGGATATCGCCGACCGCGGTGTTCATTCGCCAGCGGCCCTGAGCCGGCAGCGGATGCCGGTTACTCGAAAAGCGCGCCGTTTTCGCGCGACGCGTCGCTCATCAGGTAAATAAATACAGCGATTCGCTCCTCGGCCGTGGGCAGGGTATCGTTGTCCGTGGCGGCCGGAAACGCGCGCATTTGCAACGCGGTGCGGGTCTTCCCCGGATTGACGCAATTCACGCGCAGGCTGCCGCCGTCGTATTCGTTGGCCAGCAATTCGGCCATCGCCGCGAGACCGCGCTTGCTGACCTGGTAGGCGTCCCAGTAGGCGCCGCTCTTGTCGTCGGTCATGAACACCACCGACGCCGCGGGCGAGCGCGCGAGCAGCGGCAGGCAGGCGCGCGTCAACAGGTAGGGTGCGTGCAGGTTCACCTGGTGCACCTTGTACCAGGTTTCTACGTCGCTATGGGCGAAGGCCGTCGGCATGCCGAGCATCGCGGCGGTGTGAATCAGGCCGTCGAGCCCGCCGAGTTGCGATTCGATGTTCTGTGCCAGGTCGAGATAATCCTGGCCGGTCGCGCCTTCCAGGTTCATCGGGTAGATCGCCGGCGTCGGGTAGCCCGCTGCCTCGATTTCGTCGTAAAGCGCCTCGACCTTGCGCAGGTTGCGCGCCAGCAGTACGACGGTGGCGCCGTACTTCGCCAGCGCCAGCGATATCGCCCGGCCGTAGCCGCCGGTAGCGCCGGTCACCAGGATCGTCTTGCCTTTCAGCAGGTCGCCAGCGGGATCGAAATCTTCGGGCAGCCGCGTCATGCGATGTTCAGCAGCGCGTGCGACAGCAGGTCAGCGGGGCGATCGACGACACCGTCGGCATTCCAGCCGGGTATGGCCGACGCATCCTCGATGTAGCCCCAGGCCGCGACCAGCGATTTCATGTTGGCGGCGCGCGCGGCGACCACGTCGCGCTCGTCGTCGCCGACGTAGATGCAGCGCTCGCAGGCGACGCCGAGCCGTTCGGCGGCGACCAGCAGCGGCAGCGGGTGCGGCTTGCGCTCCGCCAGCGAATCGCCACCGATGACGACCCCGGCGCGCTGCGCCAGTCCCAGTTGTTCGAGCAGCGGGAAAGTCAGCCATTCGGGCTTGTTGGTGACGATTCCCCAGGGAATCGCTCGTGCCTCGATTGCGTCGAGAATGGCCTCGAAACCGTCGAACAGCCGCGAGTCGTCGGCGACGATGGCGCGATAATGTTGCAGGAAACGCTGGCGCAACGGTTCGATCTCTGCGTCGGGCACCTTGCCGGCGAAGCCGAGCCGCGTCAGTACCAGACCGCCCTGCGAGACGTAGGGCCGAATCTGCGGCAAGGGTAGCGGCGCCTGGCTCTCCTCGACCAGCAGGTTGTTCAACGCGCCGCCCATGTCGGGCGCGGTATCGATCAGCGTGCCGTCGAGGTCGAACAGGACTGCCTCAATCATCGAAAGCGGCGGTCATCAGGTAATTGACGTCGATATCGCGAGCCAGCGCGTAGCGCCGGGTGAGCGGGTTGTAGGCCATGCCGGTGACGTCGACCGGGCGCATGCCGGCGCCGCGCAGCGCCGCGGCGAGTTCCGACGGCTTGATGAATTTGCGGTACTCGTGGGTACCCCGCGGCAGCAGCCTGAGCAGGTACTCGGCGCCGAGTATCGCCAGCGCGAACGATTTCGGGTTGCGGTTAAGTGTCGACATAACCAGCCGCCCGCCGGGCTTGAGGGCCTGCGCCGCGGCGGCGACGATCGATTCCGGGTCGGGGACGTGCTCGAGCATTTCGAGACAGGTGACGAGATCGAATTCCGCGGCGTGACCGGCGGCGAATTCCTCGGCGGTGATCAACTGGTAATCGATATCGAGCGCCGATTCCGCGAGGTGCATGCGCGCGACCTCGAGCGACATTTCGGCCATGTCGATGCCGGTGACATGGGCGCCGCGGGAAGCCAGCGCCTCGGCGAGGATACCGCCGCCGCAACCGATATCGAGTATGCGCTTGCCCTTGAGCGGGCCTGCCTGGCGTTCGATATAGGCCACCCGCAGCGGGTTGATTTCGTGCAGCGGCCTGAACTCGCTTTCGGGATCCCACCAACGGCTCGCCAGTGCCTGGAACTTGTCGATCTCGGCGGCGTCGACATTGGCTTCGTAGTGCATCGCCTAGCTCCCCATCCTGGTGGCCCAGGCGCGCGCGGTGGAGAGGATCTCCGCGCTGTCGAGCCGGCAAAATTCGAAATTCCGTAGCTGCGGCACGCCGTCTATCCAGACGTGCGAGACCTGGCGGCTGGAGGCGGCGTAGGCGATTTGTGCCACCGGGTCGTAGACCGGTTGCGTGTTGACCGCCGACAGGTCGACCGCGCACAGGTCGGCCAGCTTGCCGGGCTCGATACTGCCGATCCGATCGGACATGC
>Ga0210101_1000656_pt1 | contig 11175 bp, 5 predicted proteins | sample Muzzi_PWC_D1_FD_185534 | JGI IMG/M metagenome (GOLD analysis project Ga0210101, IMG submission 185534) | Wetland microbial communities from San Francisco Bay, California, USA, that impact long-term carbon sequestration - Muzzi_PWC_D1 (SPAdes) | ecosystem: Environmental > Aquatic > Marine >...
GCCGCCGCGCTGCGCGGCGCTGCGATAATTGGTGCTGAACGGGCGCACCTGGTAGAAAAAGATATCGCTGGTCGTCGTCTGGTGCTGCGCTTCGGGCGCCAGGTCGCGGGCCCTGGCGTAGTAGGAAATCAGGTCGCCGGGCTGCAGCCCCAGGTCTTCGAGGTAGATGACGTGCTCGGCGTCGACCTGCTGCCGGGATTCACCGCCGGCGGCCGGCATCAGGTCGACCGCTTGCTCGGCGGCGCCGTTGACCGACACCAGCAGTTGCAGATCGGCGATACCCTGGTCGTCGCTGGCGCGAATTCGCATCAGCGGTTCCTCGACCATGCTGACCTTGGTATCGCGCCCGGGGCTCAGGATCGAGACGCTGGGATGGCGGTCGGCGACCACCGCGATGCGGTATTCGGGCGACGCATCGACCAGCGTGCCGCTGGCGCGCTGCAGGCGTACCCGGTAACTCTCCGCGGTGTGCACCACGAGTTCGCCGACCCAGTTGCCGTTCGCGGCCGGCTGCAGCGCGATGCGCCGCCCGTCGTCGAACAGCAGCTCGCCGCCGGGTATATCGATGCTGGGTTCGACCAGCACTTCGACGCGCGTATCCTTCAGGGCACGAATATCGCCGTTGCCGAAAGTGGTTTCGGGCGGCAGCATGGTATAGGCCGGGAAGTTGAAGCGCAGGCCGATTTGCTCTATCGCCGGGATTTCGGCGACCGCGATGTGGTATGCCGGCGTCTGCTGGCCGGCGCCGGTTACGTAGTAATCGAGCTTGCTGTCGATGTCGAACAGGTAGGCCTCGTAAACCCCCGGCGCACTGCCCACCGCCATGTCCTGCCGTTGCCAGCTGCGGCCGCCGTCCTGCGACGTGAACAGGATTACGTCGCGGCCGTCGAAACCGGCAATGCGGGCGCTGATCAACTGGTCGCTGCCGCGCGCGATTTCGATGTCGCCGGGCGTGAGCTCGATGCGGTAGGGCGAATATTCGTCGGCGCTGGTCCACGGCAGCAGCAGGGACGGCGCACCGAAGCGCAGAAATTGCGGCGGCCACAATACCAGCAACGCCACCGCCAGCACCACCAGGCCGAGCCGAAACAGTGCCGCGCCCAGCTTCTGCGCCTCGGCGGTATCGCCGTAGCGCAGTTCGCGGCAGGCTTCGACCGCCTGCCCGGCGAGGTGCACGGCGAGTTGCGGCGATACGGAGTCGGCCGGCGCGCGGCGCGCATCGACGGCGCTCGACAGCAGCCCGCCAAGCGAAGGTTCGTTTTCTTCCAGGTAGAGGGCGACCCGCGAGTCGCTGATTCGCCGGCGTAGCGGCAGCGCGCAGCAGCGCAGCAGCAAGGCGGCGACTGCAACCAGCGTCAGGAGGCGCAGGCTCCACACCGCGAGCGGGCTGAAATGCCAGAAATTCAACAGCCAGGCGGCGGCGACGAAGACCAGCCCGCCGTAGGCGAGCGTTATCGCCAGTCCCTGCAGCAACAGGCGCAGTTTCCAGCGCCGCCGCAGCCGCTCGATGATTGCCTCGACGGTGGGGGTCGCGCCTTCTCGCCACGGCAGCAACGAGTCGATCGGCCCTGTCGCCGTGTGCTCCGCGGGTTGCCTTCGCATGGTCTCCATAGTCTACGTCCGTCCGCCTGCCGCCCGTTTGCGCGCGAAGCGCCCGCCGGCGATGCGGTTGGCCAGCAACGCCTCCAGCAGCGAGATCGCGAGTACTGCCAATAGCAGCTTGAACCAGATTTGCTGGTGTTGCTCGTACTCGCCGGCGCGGCGGTGGGTCAGTATCTCCGCCGCCGGCGCGGTGCTGGCCGAGGCCCTAATTTCCTCTACAAATTGCTTCAGGTCAAGCTTCTGCGGCACCGACTCGGCGCTGTCGACATCGGCCGCCAGCACCACCTCGGTCCCGGACGGTGTGGCGCGATGTACCTGGTAAAAACCCGCTTCGTCGATTTCCAGCAAAGCCGAATCGCGGCGCAGGCGGATCTCCCGATGCGACGGTGCCTCGACGACCAGCGTTTCGTTGCCGGCCGCGGCGACGATCGCGTCGGTGCCGCTCAGTGCGCGCGCGTAGCGCAGTACATCGACGATGCTGCCGATTGCAAAGCGGTTCGCGTAGGGCTCGTACTCGGCCAGGTAGCGCATCGCGCGGTGTAAAAAGGGCAGAAAGGCCGGTTGCAGCGCGAAATCGTTCCACCGCGCGTCGAGCGTCGAGGTCAGCACCAGCACCCTGCCGTCGCCGAAACGCTTTTCCAGCAGCGCGGCGCCGCCGTCGCGGTAACGGGCCAGCACGCGGTCGTTGCCGCCGGCCTCGACGCCGCGGTAACTGTAGACGCGCGCCCCCGACAGGTCGATATCATGCCCCTCGCCGGCGAGCAGCGCCTGCATCGCATTCGATGTGACGATGCGCTCCGCGGCCCCGGGTGCGGCATCGACGCGGCGCGACAGGGTTCCGGGCAACAAGCCGTTGGCTCCGGATGGCCAGTTGCCCTGCACCGTATCGCCGAGGGCCACCAGCAGGCCGCCTCCGGCGGCGACGAATTCCTCGAGCGCGGCGCCGAGCGCGCCGCCGGGAATCGCCGCGTCGTTGACGATGATCACCGACCAGGCGGATAACGGCGTATCCTGCAAAGCCTGCCAGGAGCTGCGCCGCAGGCTGAACAGCGGCTGGCGCGACAGTCCGAGCGCCTGCTCCAGGTAGAGGCTCTGGTTGGCACGCGGCGTTTCGCTCTCGACGATCAGCACCGGTATCCGTTGACGATCCGAGTAGACGAAATGGGCGCGGTTGTCGATCTCCAGCGCATCGTCGTCGAGGCTGACGACGCCGCGCAGCAGGCCGGCCCCGGGGGTGAGCCCGGAAAAGCGGACCAGGCTGGTTTCGCCCGCGGCCAGTGGCAGGATGCGCGGCGGCAGTGCACGGCCGTTGAGGCTCAGGGTCAGCTCGCGCTCGCGTGCGCTCGGCCCGTGGTTGACGACTTCCACCGCCAGGCCGAATTCGTCCCCGCTGGCGCCGGCTGGCGCCTCGATGCGCAGCGCAGCGATCGCGGCGTTGTCCTCGGCGGCGGCGGTGACCGCGTAAGTCTCGATCTCGATTCCCCTGTCGAGCTGCGCAACGTCGCCGGCCGCGGCCTGGAAATCGGAGATCAGCAGGATCTGCCGCCGCGCGGCATTGCTGCCCTCGAGCAGGCGCCCGGCCTGTTCGATCGCCGCCCGCAGGCGCGTCGCGCGCAGGCCGGGATGCAGGCGCCGTATGGCGCCGCGCAGGTCGTCGGCGTTGTCGCTCAGGTCGCTGGCCACCTCGGGCTCGGCGTCGAATGCGATGACACCGATACGGTCCGCGGGACGTTTTTCGTCGACCAGTTCGAGCGCGCGCCGGCGCGCCTCGGGCCAGCGCTCGCCGAGGCGCATGCTGTAGGAACGATCGATGACGATGACGCTGTCGCTGCGCTCGGCATTCGGCGCCACCGCGGCGCCGCCGGCGAGGAACGGCCGCGCGAAGGCCAGCGCGAGCAGGGCCAGCAGCAGGCAGCGCAACAGCAACAGTAGCCAGTGGCGGATTTCGAGGCGGCGCTTTTCGCGCCAGGGAATTTGCCGCAGGAACATCAGCGACGGAAACTTCAGGCCCCGCGAGTGCCGCCGCTGGACAAGGTGAATCAGTACCGGCAGGGCCAGCAGCAGCAGGCCGGCGAGGTAGAGCGGGTTGATCCACGACAGGGCCATCAGCGCGTCCGGTTCTGCCGCTCGCGATCCGCCAGGTAGCGGTAGAGCACCGCGTCGAGCGGTTGCGAGATATCGGTGAAGATGTAATCGATCTGGTTGCCGCCCAGCCGCCGTTCGAGTTCGCTGCGGTGCGCATCCACCAGTTGCCGGTAGCGGTCGCGGAATTCGCGGGTCGAAATCGGCATATCGATGCCGGTTTCCAGTTCCTCGACACTCGACACGTTGCCGAGTTCGAGGCTGATTTCCTGCGGGTCCAGCAGGTGGAAGACGATCAGGTCGTTGCCGCGGTAGCGCAGCTGGTTGATCGCCGGCAACAGGTTTTCCGGGGGCTCGTAGAGATCGGAGATCAACGCCACCAGGCTGCGCCGCCGCAGGCTCTCGGCGACGCGTTGCAACGGCCGGCGGTAGTCGCTGACGCCGCCCGCCTCGGCGCGGTCGAGCGCGTGCAGCACGAGGTTGAAATGGCGCAGCGCCGGCGGAATGGTATCGACGATATCGTCGTTGAAAGTGATCAGGCCGATGCGATCGCGCTGCCGCGTCGACAGGTAGGCGAGGCTCGCGGCCAGGTACTTGGCGTATTCCAGCTTGGTCAGCTCGCCGCTGCCGAAATCCATCGATTTCGAGATGTCCAGCAACAGGTGCAGGTTGGCATTGGTATCGGCCTCGAATTCCTTGACGTAAAGCCGATCGGTGCGCGCGAACAACCGCCAGTCGATGCGCCGCACGTCGTCGCCCGGCATGTAGACGCGGTGCTCGGCGAAATCCACCGACATGCCGAGCATCGGCGACTGGTGCAAGCCGCTGATGAAACCGTCGACCACGCGGCGCGCGATCAACTCCAGGTTATCGATTCGGGTCAGCACCGCCGGGTCGATGAAGCGCTGTCCCGGAAGCTGTTCCTTCGCGGCAGGCACGACGCGCTCCGTTACATGCCCGAGGCCGGCACGGGTACCGCCTCCAGCAGGCGGTCGATGATCTGGTCGGTGCCGATCTTTTCGGATTCGGCGTGAAAGTTACGCAGCACGCGATGGCGCAGCACCGGTTTGGCGAGCGCGGCGATATCGTCGATGCTGACATGGTAGCGGCCGTCGATCAGCGCGCGGGCCTTGCCGCCGAGCACCAGGTTCTGCGCGGCGCGCGTGCTCGCGCCGTAGGCGACCCAGTCGTTGACGAAATCCGGCGCGTCGTCGCTGCCGGGCCGGCTGTGGCGCACCAGGTCGAGCGCGTAGCGCGACACTGCCTGCGACACCGGCACGCGGCGCACCAGCCTCTGAAAATCGCGAATCTGCGCGCCGTCCATCGCGAACTCGAACTCGATATCGCGCAGCGACGTGGTCTGGCGGACCACCTCGAGCTCGTCCTCGGCGGGCAGGTAATCGATGACGATTTCGAACATGAAGCGGTCCTGCTGTGCCTCGGGCAGCGGGTAGGTGCCCTCGAGCTCGATCGGGTTTTGCGTCGCGAACACGAAGAACGGCTCCTCGAGCGGGTAAGTCTTGCCCTGCACGGTGACGCGGTGTTCCTGCATCGCCTCGAGCAGCGCCGACTGCGTCTTCGGCGGCGTGCGGTTGATTTCGTCGGCGAGCACGATATTGGCGAAGATCGGCCCGGGCAGAAAAACCAGTTCGCGCCTGCCGCTGTCGGGATTTTCCTGCACCAGGTCGGTGCCGGTGATGTCCGACGGCATCAGGTCGGGGGTGAACTGGATGCGCGAGAACTTGAGATCCAGCACCTGCGCGATGGAATGGATCAGCAGGGTCTTGGCGAGACCGGGCACGCCGACGATCAGGCTGTTGCCGCCGGCGAGTATGGTGATCAGCACCTGCTCGACGACGTTTTGCTGGCCGACGATCAGCTTTGCCAGTTCCTCGCGCGCCCGCCCGTAGCGCGCGCGCAGATCGTCGGCAAGACGGATGTCGTCTTCTCCCTGCAGGCTTGCCGCCTGTTCTGTTTCGCTGTCCACGTGCGGGTTCCTCGTAACTGTTGCGGCGCGGCGCCAGTGCTGCGCGCTATTGCGGTGATTGCGCGGATTCGGCGGCCTCGTGCAAGGCCAGCAGCAATTCCTGCGCCTGGTAATAATTGGGCGCGATCTCCAGCGCATATAGTATCTGCTCGCGTGCCGAAGATCGATTGCCGGCGCGCTGGTAGGCGCGCGCCAGCCGGTAATGCGCCTCGGCCAGGTCGACCGGGTCGAGCGCCAGCAGCGCGCGGCGTTCGCGCGCCGCGGCCTGCCATCGCCCGAGCCGTTCCAGGTGACCGGCCAGCTCGTCGTGCAGGTCGGGATCGTAGGGGTAGATGTAGATCGCCGCTTCGAGCGCCTCGGCGGCGCCCGCGTAATCGCCGCGCGCCGCGCGCAGCTTCGCCAGTTGCCGCTGGGCCGGGTAGTGCTCGGCATTGATCGCGGTCATGCGCGCCAGCTGTTCCTCGGCCGCGGCGGGCTTGTCCTGCTGCTGGTAGAGCGAGGCCAGCATCCAGTAGCTGCTGTCGCCGCCGGCGTACTCCGGGAATAATCGCTGGGCGCGTTTCAGAAACAGTTCGGCCAGTTCGAGATCGCCCTTTTCGTACAGCGAAATGCCCAGCCGCAACTGGTCGAAGTAACGCTCCGGCACGGCGGTGTCGAGCGATGGCGCGCTTTCCGTCTCGCCGGCATTCACGGAGTCGGCGGTACCCTGCAGGGCGGCCAGCGGTCCCGCGTAACGCTGCCTGAAATAGTCGTCGAAAGCCGCGTCGAGCGCTGCCGCCTCGAGCCCGAGTACGGCCGGCAGCACCGCGTCGGGCTCGCCGCTGTCGCGGTAGGCGTTGAGCGCCTCGCGTATCTTGTCGAAGCCCCAGCGCGAGCCGATGAAATCGAACACCAGCGACGCCTGGAAATAGGAATGGATCACCTGTTCCGGGTAACTCGGGCGCACGAAGCCGTTGTTGAGCCGGCTCAACGGCAGCAATTTACCGGCGATGTAGGCGCGCAGGAAACCCGGATCGACGTCGCCGCCCCAGCCGGGTCGCGCGTGGCGTTCCTCGTAGACCGCGAGCCCCTCGGAAAACCAGCGCGGCACGCGGTTGCCGGTCATCTCCAGGTGAAATACGTGCGCGAGTTCGTGCCACAGCGTCGAACCCCAGTTGAATGCGCCGCGTTCGCGCGCGGCCGGCGAATCCATCGCCACCACCGGGCCGAAGCAGACACCGAGCAGGCCGACGCCGGCGAGGCCCACCGAGCGCACCGAGAAGTCGGCGTGGTCGGGATAAAGCTCGATGCGAATCGGTCCCCGGGGACGGAATTCGTAGCGCTCGGCGAAGCGCTGGTATGCCTGCTCGGCAACTTGCTGCACGTAGTCGCCGAGCAGTTCGTTCTCGTCGCCGCGCAGCACCACGCGAAAATGCCCGCGATCGGTTTGCGCATAGTTCGCGAAGCTGTCCGCGAGTTGCAGTGTATTCTTGATCCAGACATTGTAGGGATCACCCTCGAACGAGCGCTCGAGGTTTGCCTTGCCGGCCTGCATTTCGCCGCGCCGCAGCTGGTTCATGCCCAGCAGGCCCCAGGCGCGCCAGGCCTGCGGCTCGAGTTTCACGGCGCGCGCGGCGAAGGTTTCGGCATCCTCGTAAAGGCGGTTGCGCGCCGCCAGTTCGGCGAGCAGTTCGTAGAATCCGGCGTAGCGCGGGTTCAGGTCGAGCACGCGGCGCTCGATCGCGGTAAATGCCTGGCGATGGTTTTCGAGGTGTTCGACGACCGCCAGCATCGCCAGCGCGTCGAGTGCGCGCGGATTCACCTCGAGCGCCAGCTCGGCCTCGCGCCGCGCGTCCGCGTAGGCTTCGAGCTCTATGAACAGGCGCGCCAGGAATACGCGCGCCGCCACCAGGTTGGGATTGATCTCCAGCGCGCGCAGGGTCGTGTTCATCGCCTCGGAGGAATAATCGAAATGCTGGCTGCGCGCCATCCCGAGCAAGGCCCGCGGGTAGCTTTCGTCGCGCTCCAGGACTTCCCGGAATACCTGCGAGGCTTCCTCGTTGTTATATTTTTCGAGCAATAATTCGCCGAGTGCGATACCGCTGTCGAGGTCCGACGGATCACGGCGCATCGCGTCGTCGTAGAGGCGCACCGCTTCCTGGTACAACTGCGGGTCCGAGTCGCCGAGCCGGCGGGTCGCGCTGGCGATCGCGTGCAGGTCGCGCGCGCCGAGGCGCAACCGCGTCTGGTAAGCGGCGCGAATCTGTTGCCAGAGATCGCGCGCCTGCTCGAGTTCGCCGCGCTGGCGATGAATTTCGGCGAGTCCGAGGCGCGCCATCAGGTTGTCGGGGTCGTCGTTGCCGACCAGCCAGGCAAACTGCATCGCGGCCGCGTCGAGGTCGCCGGTGGCGAGCCGCAGTTCGGCGAGGAGATATCGCACGCGCCCGTCGCCGGCGTCGACGGCGAGGTCCTGCTCGGCCTGCTCGATTGCCGCCGCGTAATCGCCGGCGCGACGCGCGGCTTCGAGGCGCTCGAGTTGCTCCACGCTCGCCGCGCCCGCGAGCTGCTCGAGTTGCTCCACGCTCGCCGCGCCCGCGAGCTGCGGGAGCAGCAGTAAAGCGAGTATCGCCAGGTGCCGCATTCAGTCCCCCCGCGCCCGCAGGTCGCGACTGAGCAGCGCCAGGTCGACGAGCAGCGCTTCGAGCCGGTCGTAGTACTGCGCGCGCGGCAGGCTGTCGCGTTGCTGCTTGAGCTCGCTGATGGACATTTCCAGCGCCTGCTTGCGCTGCTGCATGGCGAGTACCTCGGCGGGTACGCCGTCGTCCGCCGACAATGCCGGGCGCAGGTAGACGCGGTGCGCCAGAGCGCCGTCGGCGGCGAATTCCCCGGGTTGCCGGCTGCCCTCGCCGTCGCCGTTGTCGTCGAGCAGGGCGTGTTCGATCAGCAGGCGTTTTTCGCTCTCGTAGCTGCGCCGTACCTCTCGGCTCGCGAATTCAAAGGCTTCCAGCATCGAGATGCGCTCGTCCTTGTCGCGGTCCGCGCCCGGCGCCTCGAACGCGGTGACGAAGAATTCGCCGAACAGGGGGGCGTGGTATTCTCGGCCGCTCGCCGTGGCGGTAATCACTACCCGGTGCGGAGCCGACAGCCGCGCCACGAAGGGCCCGCTCGCCGATGCCGTGTTGACCACGGTCACCAGGCGCTCGCCGAAGGCGTCGAGCGCCGCGGCCAGCTCGCTGTCGGTCAGGTCGGGACCGGGCAGGTTGAACACCGCGCCGTCGCCGCGTGGATTGCCGTGGCCGATCAGCACCAGGAAAAACTGGTCGTCGGCAGCGAGGCTGCTGGCGGCCCTGGAGATGGCCGCGAGCACCGCATCCCGGTCGGCGCGCGCGCCGTCGCCGTTCGGGCTGGACGACAGCGTGACGATATTATCGGCGGCGATGCCGGTATTGCGCGCGGCCGCGGCCAGGCGCGCGGCCAGCGCGGTAAACCGCGCATCGTATTCCGGGGTGCCGCCGAGGCCGCTGACGATCAGCAACCGATGCTGCGCGGCCGCCGCGGGCAGGCTCAATAGCAACAGCAGGCAGATCGGCAGCGCGCGTTTCATACCAGCCCTCGCCAGCGCCGGTAAGCCCACTCGGCGCAAAGAAATACAACCAGCAGCGCGAACAACAGCGGCATGTCCCAGAGTTCCAGCCGGGTGAGCACCCGCGCGCCGCGCTGCGCGTCGGCCAGCGCGCGCGGCAGGTCGTCGCTTTGCCGCGCGGTAAAGAATTCGCCGCCGGTTTGCGCGGCGATGTCGCCGAGCAGCCGGGCATTCATCTGCGAGCCGAAAAACTCGTCGCCGGCGCCGCTGACGGTAAAGCGCGCCTCGTCGCCGCGCCGCGTCTCGCCGGCCTCGTCGACTTCGAGATGCACCCGGTAATCGCCGGGCTGATCGGCGCTGAACCCGGCTTCGTAGATACCGTGCAGCGCCGGGTTGCGCGCCAGCGGCACGACCCGTTCGGCGCCGGTCGGCGAAACCAGCACCGCGCGCGGCGCGGCCGCCTCGTCGGCGTTGAAATCGGCCTGCAGGACTTCGCCGCGCAGCCGCATGCGGCCGCCCAGCGGGACGGCCTCGTCGGACAGCGTCAATTCGAGGCGGCCCGATACCGATTCCACCAGCCAGCGCAACAGCTGGCGCCAGAGCATTTCGTGGGTCTGGTCCTCGAGCGGGATTTCGTGATGCATCTGCCACAGCCAGGAGTTCTGCACCGCAAACGCGATCACCTTGCCGCGGCCGTAGCGTTGCGAGGCCATCGCCACGTAGTCCTGCGCATCGTCCTCGGCCTCGCCGGTGAGCAGCAGCGTGGCGCCGGGCTTGATGCGGCGCACCGGGTTGACGGTGGTCAGCGCCGGCAGGGTCGACCAGCGAGCGGCGGATTTGTCCGCGTCCTCGTCGAGCTGCAGCGCCGGGTGGACCCGCCCCGCCGGGGTCGGCCGGATCTTGATGCGGCGCGAAAAATCGGCCTGCGGCGGCATGTCGACGAAGACCGGCAACAGGTCGCGCAGCGGCGAGTCGTTGTAGCCGCCCTCGGCGAAGGCGTGGCGCCCGCCGAGCAGCAGCAGCCCGCCGCCGCGCCGGCTGACGAAATCGACGATCATTTGCTGCTGTTCGCGATCCAGCAACGACACCTCGACGCTGCCGAGGATCAGCGCGTCGTAGGCAAACAATTCGTCGCGCGTGGTGGGGAAACCGTTGCGTAATTCGTCGGTCGACTCGATACCGACGCGGTAATACTTGGCGTCCGCGGTACGGATCAGGCCGGATACCGCGAGCTGGCGGTCCGCGGCGACCGCGCGGCGCAGGAATTTCATTTCGAAGCGCGGTTCGCCCTCGTAGTAGAGGATTCTGCGGCGCTCGCGCTCGACGGCCAGCATGGCGAGGCGGCTGTTGTTCTCGACCAGCTTTTCCCCGGGTTGCCCGGCGATCGAGAATTTCAGTTGCCGTGCCCCGGCATCGTCGGCGGAGAGCGGCACCTCGAAGCGCTGCGACGCGGCGTCGAGCCTGATCTGCTGCTTGTGCAGGATACGGTTGTCGTCCTCGACCCGCAGTTCCAGCGTGGTGCCGTCGTAGCCCTGCTGGGTGACGGTAACCGTCGCCGCGAGTCGGCTGCCGCGCAATACGCGCCGCGGCATTTGCACGGCAGCCAGCTCGATGTCGCGCGCGTAGCGCTCGGCGCCGACGCCGAGGCTGTAAACCGGTATGCCGGCGGCGCGCAACGCCAGCAATTCGGTCTGCAGCGATGCCGGCGATTGCGTGGCGCCGTCGCCGATCACCACCAGCCCCGCCAGCGGCTCGCCGTCCAGGGTTTCGCGCGCGAAGCGCAATGCGCCGCCGAGGTCGCTGGCGCCCTGCGCGTAGTCCAGTTCATCGACGCCATCGACCGGGGCGGCGTCGATGCCGAAACGAAACAGGCGGGTGTCGAAGCGCTCGCGCAGTTCGCGCAGCAATGCGCCGCGTTCGGGGTCGAACTGCGCATCGACGA
>Ga0210101_1000657_pt1 | contig 11172 bp, 9 predicted proteins | sample Muzzi_PWC_D1_FD_185534 | JGI IMG/M metagenome (GOLD analysis project Ga0210101, IMG submission 185534) | Wetland microbial communities from San Francisco Bay, California, USA, that impact long-term carbon sequestration - Muzzi_PWC_D1 (SPAdes) | ecosystem: Environmental > Aquatic > Marine >...
TGCTCGGCGACGGCGGCGATTTCGGCCTGGCCATCGAATACAGCGAAGAGCCCGAGGCACTGGAAACCGCGGGCGGTATCGTGCAGGCGCTGCCGTTGCTCGGCGAGCGGTTCGTCGTCGTCAACGCCGACATTTACACCGATTACGATTTCGCGCGCCTGCGCAGCGTCGAGGCCGCCGCGCACCTGGTACTGGTGGCGAACCCGGCGCACAACGACGACGGCGATTTCGCGCTCAGCGGCTCGCGGGTACGCAACCACGGCGATATTCGTTATACCTTCAGCGGAATTGCCTGTTATCGACGGGAATTGTTTGCCGGGCTCGAACCCGGCAAGCGACCGCTGGCGCCGTTGCTGCGCGAGGCCGCGGAACTCGATCGGGTCAGCGGCGAACTGTTCGACGGTTACTGGAGCGATATCGGCACGCCGGAACGCCTGCGGGAGATCGGCGACTCGAGCCGCCGCTAGGCGCCGGTTCAGCTGCTGGTCGACGCCTTGCCGGGCCGCGCGACGCGCGACTCCTCGCGCTTCGCAGACTTGTCTCGGCGCAGGCGTTTGCGCAACTGGCCGGCCGCATCGAGGATCGGGTAAGCCACCTGCGTCAGGTGCGAGTTGATTCGCTTCAGATCGCGTAGCACGTCGAGTTGCATCGCGCTGAGGCGCGAGTCGTAATCGGCATCGTCGCGAATTTTTTCGAGGTGGTTCATGACCGCCTTGTTTTCACGCTTGATGAACTTGTACTTGTGCGCCAGCAACTGGCGCGCCATTGCCACGTCCCCCGAGGTGAATACGTTCATCGACAGGTCGAAAGCCTGCAGCACCGGCTGGTACACGCTATTCAGATCCTCGCGGTCCTGCAGCGACATCTTGCTGCGATGAGCGACCTTCTTGCTGACGATGTTGTTGATCAGGTCACCCGAAATGATATCCCCGATGTGCTCGAGGTTGGTCGCGAAACTGATGATCTCGGTGCAACGCTTGCTCTCCTTGGCGCCCAGCGGTTCGCGCGCCAGCGCGGTGAGGTAATTCTTGATGTTGTCGTAGAACTGGTTTACCAGCAAGTCCATGTCCTGGCTGCGCTCGGCGAGGTCGTTGTCGTTCTTTTTCAGCGCCACGAAGGCATTGCGCAGCATGCGCTCGACGATCTCACCCATGCGCAGGGTCTCGCGCTCGGCGTTGAGCAGCGCTACCAGCGGCGTCTGAAAAGCGGCGCGATCGAGCGTTTTGGGCTGCATCGCGTTGGCGACCGGATCGTCGCCCGGCAGCAGGCGCTCGGTGAGCCTGGCCATGGCGTTGATCAGCGGGAAGAACAGCACCGCGATCGAAATGTTGAACAGCAGGTGGAAATTGGCGATTTGCCGGGCATTGCCGATTTCCAGCGGCGACAGCTGGTGCACGGCGAGGTCGAGGAACGGCAGCGCGAGGACCACGCCGCAGAGCCGAAACAGCAGGTTGCCGAGCGGCGGTTGCCGCGCACTGCGATTGGCGCCGAGGGTGGCGATCAGCGGCGGAATGGCGCTGCCGAGGTTGGCGCCGAGCACGAAGGCAAAAGCGACCCGCAGGTCGATCGCGCTGGTGTGCGCCAGTGAAATGACCAGCAACACGGTCGCCAGGCTGGAATGCGAGGCCCAGGCAATGAGCGCGGCGAACAGGATCGCCAGCACCAGGTCCTGGTCCAGTGCGACGAAGATTTCCTGCACGATCGACGATTCGCGCATCGGCAGCGAGGCGCCGACGATCAGTTTCAATGCCAGCAGCATCAGCCCGATACCGAGCGTCAGTCGGCCGAAGTCGCGCGCCCGGCCGCCCGGAAAATAGGTATAGAGTGCGACGCCGAGCGCGACCAGCAACGGCGACAGCGCGGAGAAATCGAAGCTCAGCACTTGCGCCACCAGGCTGGTGCCGACGTCGGCGCCGAGCAGCACGGCGAGCGCGGTTGCCGTGGTCAGAATACCCTGGCCGCTAAACGAGGCGGCGAGCAGCGCGGTCGCGCTGCTGCTCTGCAGCAGCATGGTGACGCCGAGCCCGGTAGCGAAGGCCTTGAAGCGATTGCCCAGCGACTTGCCGAGCGTGGCGCGGATTTCCTCACCCCAGCCGTCGGAAATACCGACGCGGACCATGCGCAATCCCCACAGCAGCAGGGAGACGCCGCCGATCAGGTTGACCAGTATGAGGCTGCCGTTAATGACGCAACCCCGGTCCGGTCTTAGGACAATGATCGAAATTTTTCATTTCAATAAAGTATAGGCCGATTATCAAAATAATGCATTGTATATACATTCTATATACACAATTATCCACGATTTGTGCCTTTGATCAACGCCCGGATCGAGTTTGCGTGGCGATCTACGCTGTTTCAGGCGTCCGGCGGGTACATCGCCTTGCGCAGCCGGCGGCGTTCGGCGCGAGCCACGCGGTATTCGCGTCGTGCGATATAGATGCCGCTGGCCACCACCAGCGCGGCGCCGACCAGGGTGGTGGTGCCGAGAATTTCACCGAAAAACAGGTAGCCGTTGATCATCGCCCACACCAGTATGAAATAGTTGAACGGTTGCAAAATGACCGCCGGCGCGAGCTGCAGGGATTTGATCAGCAGCAGGTGACTGAAGATGGAAATGATGCTGATCGCCAGCAGCCACAGGCAGTCCTCGATGCCCGGGGTCGTCCAGATGAAGGGTACCGCCAGCGAGGTTGCCGCGAGGCCGACGAGGCCGAAGTAGAGCAGCGAGGTTTCGAAACTGTCGTGACGCGAGACCTTGCGGGTGATGATGTTGTAAAAAGCGAACATCAGCGCGCAGGCGAGCGCGATCAACGCATAGACCGAGATCACGCCACTGCCGGGCTGAATGATGATCAACGTGCCGGCGAAACCGGCCGCGACCGCCAGCCAGCGGCGCCAGCCGACGCGCTCGCCGAGCAACGGCACGGAAAGCCCGGTGATCATCAGCGGAAAACACGCGAACAGTGCGTGCATCTCGGCTATGCCGAGGTACCTCAGGCAAAGCGCGAACAGCGCCATCTCGCCGGCGATCAACAGGCCGCGCAGCACCTGCAATCCCGGGCGTTGCGATTGCAGCGCGATGCGCAGCCCGATCCGGCGTGTCGCGAAGGCCACCGCGAACACCGCGAAGAAGCAGTAGCGTACGAACATCAATTGCAAGACAGGCAGCGACGCGGTCAGGTGCTTGGTGATCGCGTCCTGGCTCGCGAACAGCAGGGTCGCCAGGATCAGCGCGAGTATGCCCTTGCCGACCTGGTCCTGCTGCGCTTCGCCGGGCCGGTTATCGGCGGCCAAGCCGGTATCCGCGGTTCGCCGCAGGCGACGGATCGTTGACGGCGTCGCCGTCGGCTCGCCGGTGGTCACTCGTGTGATGCATGCTCGTCTTCCGGATTCGGTTGCGCCCAGACTAACGCGATCGGAGTGGTTCGAATAATTGCAATATTCGACGCCTGCCATAGGCGACAGGCATGGATCGATCCCGTCACTTTCCCTGGTTTAGCGGTAGCGCAGTGAAAAATCGATGGCCCGCACGTGCTTGGTCAACGCGCCGCTGGATGCGAAATCGACTCCGGTTTCGGCGACCTCGCGCAGGTTGCCGGTATCGATATTGCCCGAGGCCTCGAGTTCCAGGCGGTGCGCGTTCAATGCCACGGCCTCGCGCATTTGCTCGATCGAAAAATTGTCGAGCAGCACCCGGTCGGCGCCGGCCTCGATGGCTTGCCGCAACTGGTCGAGGGTCTCGACCTCGATCTCGAGCAGCCTGTCGGGATGCAGTTGCCGCGCCCGCGCGGCCGCCTCGGCAATACCGCCGCAGGCCGCGAGGTGATTTTCCTTGATCAGGTAAGCGTCGAACAGGCCGATACGGTGATTGGTTCCGCCACCGCAGACCACGGCGTATTTTTGCGCGTGGCGCAGCTGCGGGATGGTTTTGCGCGTATCTAGGATGCGGCAACCGGTGCCCTCGATAATATCGGCGTAGCGCCGCGTCGCGGTCGCGGTCGCCGACAGGGTTTGCAGGAAATTCAATGCGCTGCGCTCGGCGGTCAGTATAGGGCGCGCCGGGCCCGAGATTCGCGCTACCACGTCGCCGCCGGCAATCGACTCGCCGTCCTTTGCCCGCCAGTCGATATCGATGCTGTCGTCGCACTGGCGAAATACTTCGTCGAACCACAGGCAACCGCAGAGCACGGCATCCTCGCGTACCAGTAATTCGGTCTCCAGCCGCGCCGAGGCATCGATCAATTCGGCGCTGATATCGCCGCTGCCGACGTCTTCGTCGAGCGCGTTGGCCGCCTGGTTGACGATCAATTGGTGAAATTCCATGATTCAGACCTCGTGTTCTTCGCGGCGCAGGGTTTGCGCCGCATCCAGGTAAGCGTTGATCACCGCGGATTCCGGGATTGCCCCCAGGTAGCGGCCGCTCGCGGAATCGACCAGGGGAATGGCTTCGCCGATATAGTCGCGCATCGCCTGCATCGCTTCCCAGATACTCGTCGCCTCGGTGAAAACCTGCTCCGACGGGTAGGCGAGCGCGGCGACCGGCGCATCGCCGGCAAGGTCTTTCAGCAGGGTTTGCGTTGCCAGCCCGCGGAAACGCATTTGCCCGTCGACGATAACCGCGCTGGCTGCCGATGTTTCCTGCATGCGTTCGCGCAGTTGCCCGACATCGCCGTCGTCCCGCAGCACCGGCAGCGCGTCCGAGCTCAACCCGGCGACCTTGTGGTGCCGCAGATAGGCGTGTTCCCGGCCGAGCGAAAGATCGATGCCCATGGCGCCGAGATCGACATCCCACAGCGAGCGGCCATACCACTTGTGGGCGATCAGGTTCGAGAACACGATCGCCAGCATGGCGGCGACGGTAATCTCGTAGCTGTGCGTAAATTCGAAGACCAGCACGATCGCGGTCATCGGCGCGCCGATAACCGGGCTCATCAGCGCCGCCATGCCGCAGATGGCATAGGTCGGCAGGCCGGAAAAATCGCCCATCAACTGCATCGGCACCAGGTGCGCGAACAGTGCACCGAAGACCACGCCGATCAGCACCGACGGGAAAAAGGCACCGCCCGCGAAACCGAATCCGAGGCACAGCGCCGAGACCAGGATCTTGGCGACGAGAATCACGAACAGTTCCTGGCCGGAAAAAACCAGGCCGCTGATCGCGAAGCGGAACAGGTGTTCGCCGGGACCGAGCACTTCGGGGATTTGCCAGGCGACCAGCGACAGCAGGAAGCCGGCGATCATCGGCTTCACGGGCGCCGGCAGCGCGGTTTTCAGCGCCAGTCGACGCACCCGGTTCAACAGTTTCATGAACAGCACCGCGAGCAGGCCGCAGGCGATACCCTGCAGCGCGAACAGCGGCAGTTCCAGGTTGCGAAAATCGCCGAATATCGTGAACGGGATCAGCGGTGGACGCTGAAAAACCAGGTTGTTGACGAAGTGGCCGCAGGCGCTGGCGACGGCCACCGCGGTGAACATGCGCGGCGAGTAATGGCGCAGGATCACTTCGTGGGTAAAAATCAGCGCCGCGATCGGCGTATTGAAAGCGGTCGAGATCGCGGCCGCCACGCCGCAGGAAATCGTGATCGTGCGCACCTCGGCAAGGCCGAGCGGCAGGCGATTTGCGACCTGGCCGACCAGCGTGCCCAGGTAGACCAGCGGAGTGTATTGGCCGACCGATGCACCGCAGCCCAGCGACAGCGCCGCGGCCACGGTGGAAAAAAAACCCGAACGGGGCGAGGGCAGGCGTTCGTGCAACTGCACCGCGAAGATCGTATCCACCGGTCCGGTCGAATTGCCGGAATCCACGCCATAGCGCAACAACAGCCCCACCGCCAGGCCGCCGAGCGTCAGTGTCGTCGTGGTGACAATGAACAGCCGGGTCGGCTCGAGATCCATGCGGCTGGCCGGCGATATGTACAGTAACTCGTTGAGGAAGTGTACCGCTTCGACGAAGCCGGTAGTTGCAAAGGCAGCGGCCAGCCCGACTGTCAGGCCGATCAGCGAAACACCGACCAGGCGCTGCAGGACTTTGCGCGGTCCCTCGATCATGCGCTGCGCGCACCCGTGGCCCGCCGGTCGAGTCGTGGAAGCCGTCCGCTGTGCATCAGTTCAGCCAGGAATCCCATTCGTTGACCTCGATCAGGGTCGGGCGATCGGCCGCGAAGGCTTCGCATACCGCGTCGGTCAGACCCTGTGCGCTGTCGATCCGCAACGCGCGACAGCCGCAGGACGCGGCCAGCGCGATGAAATCGGGATTGATGCCGGTGACGCCGACCAACTCGATGGCGCGCGATTTCATGTCGTCCTGGATTTGTTTCAGGCCCTCGTTGTTCCACAGGATGATCGGTATCGGCAATTCGAGTTCGGCCGCGGTCACCAGCTCCTGTGCCGTGAACATGAAGCCGCCGTCGCCGGCGATCGCGCTCACCGGTGCATTCGGCAGGGCCAGCCGCGCCCCGATTGCGCAGGGCAGCGCCGAACCCAGCGTGCAATAGCCGGCCGGGTAATTCCAGTGCCGCGGATGCGCGACGTCGAACGCGAAGGCGCCACTGTAGGACAACTGGCAGACGTCGGCCATGACCCGGGTGGCGGCGGGCAGCACGGCGCGCAATACCTCGAGGACCCGCCAGTGACGCGGTTCGCTGCCGGTCAGGTTTTCCCGAATGAGGCGCCGCACGCCGGCGACCTCGTCGGCGCTGGCGGACCTCGGCTCGACGTCATCGAGTTCATGCAGCAGTGCCGCGCTGCTGGTCCTGGCGCCGCCGATGATGGCCACCTCGGCCGGAAACAGGTCGTTAATCTTGTGCGCATCGATGTCGATGCGAATAATCCTGGCGTTGATTTCGAGCGGCGCCGCGAAACTGTCGACTTCCGACAGTTCGCTGCCGACGACCAGCACCACGTCGGCGAGGTTCAGGTAATCCTGTACCTCGGCGCGCACGCGGCCGCCGGGCAGCGACAATGGGTGCGCATCGTCGATAATGCCCTTGCCCGCGGTGCTGGAGATCACCGGCGCACCGAGTTTTTCGGCGAGTGCGGTGATTTCATCGGCGGCGAGAACCGCGCCGCCGCCGACCAGGATCATCGGTTGCACCGCCTCGCGCAGCAGCTCGCCGGCACGGGCGATTTTTTTCGCGATCGGCGCGGGCCGCTCGGATGCCTCGGCGGCCTGCCAGTCACCGCCCGCCGGCATCTCCAGTACGTCGATCGGAATCGCGATATGCACCGGACGCGGGCGCTCGCCGGCAAAAACCTCGAACGCCCGTGCAATCAGTTCCGGCACTTCTTCCGGGTTCATCGCGGTGGCCGAGAAGGCGGTCAGCGGCGCGGTGGTGCCGGTGAGGCTCGACACTTCGTGCAGGCAGCCCCAGCCCTTGCCGAGCGTATGGCTGGCGGCATCGCTGGATAGCACCAGCATGGGAATACTGTCGGCGTAAGCCTGGCCGATCGCGGTCAGCGCATTGGTGACACCGGGCCCGGAAATCAGCAACGCGACACCGGGCTTGCCGCTGACGCGCGCGTAGCCGTCGGCCATGAAACCGGCGCCCTGTTCGTTGCGCGCCTGCACATGGCGAATGCTGCTGGCATTCAGGCCGCGGCAGAATTCCAGCGTGTGTACGCCGGGAATGCCGAACAGCGTGTCGACGCCGTATTGCTCGAGCAACTTGATGGTGGCTTCGCCGACGTTCAATTCTTTTCTTGCGGTCATTGCTGGCTCTTCTGTGGCGAGCGGTGGTAGCGGGCGCGACGAGGGCGCCGCCCCGATTTTTTTCGCGGCTCGACGGGCTGCGCCGGGGTCGAGCTGAATTCAGGTGGTTAAGCTTAGCGGCGATTCAGCAACAGGTAAATCGACCGCTCACAACTTTTTCAGGCATTCGAGGTAGGCCGCCTCGTCGGGCGGCCGGTTGTCGCGCTGCGCCTGCCACAGCGATTGCCCCAGGCATTCCATCATCGCGTGCTCCGCTTCGTGCCGGCCGCGCGCCGCGCAGATACGATCGTAGACCGGCCGAATGCCGGCCGGCCGGTCGCCGCTGGCCTGTTCGCGCAGCGCGATATGCATGCCCATGTGCAAAAACGGATTGGACTGCCCCTGCTCGGGCGTGAATTCGCGCTGTTCGATGTTCGCGTCATCGTCGAGCAGGGCGTGGTACTCGGGATGCCACTCGATGATCTCGGCGATCAGCGCTTCCATCGGCTCGAGCGGCCGACCCTGTTGCATCTTGCGCCAGACGCTTGCGTAGACCCGGCGAATTTCGTCGCGCGACTGGTACATGGTTAATCGAGATTTTTCGCCCTGTATTCGCAGAGGTCGGCGATCACGCAACTGCCGCAGCGCGGCTTGCGGGCGACGCAGGTATAGCGGCCGTGCAGGATCAGGTAGTGGTGCGCGTCGAGCTTGAATTCGTCGGGTACGAAGCGCAGCAGTTTTTTCTCGACTTCGAGCACGTTTCTGCCGGGCGCGATGCGCGTGCGGTTGGCGACGCGAAAAATGTGCGTGTCGACGGCGATCGTCGGCTGGCCGAAGGCGACATTCAGAATTACGTTGGCGGTCTTGCGGCCGACGCCGGGCAGTGACTCCAGCGCGGCGCGGTCCTCGGGAACCTCGGAACCGTATTCTTCGATCAGGATCTTGCAGGTGGCGATGATATTTTTCGCCTTGGCGTTGTACAGCCCGATGGTCTTGATGTATTCCTTGATGCCTTCCTCGCCGAGCGCGAGCATCGCCGCGGGCGTGTTGGCCACCGGGTAGAGCCTGGCGGTGGCCTTGTTGACGCTGATGTCGGTGGCCTGCGCCGACAGTACGACCGCGATCAGCAGTTCGAAGTTCGAGCGGTAGGTGAGCTCGGAGCGCGGGCTCTCGATGTGGTTGCGCAGGCGTTCGAAAATTTGCTGGCGTTTTTGCGAATTCATGCGCCCTCGGGCTCGGCCGCGGTCTCGGCGGGCCGCGTCGCGGGCCGCAGGTCGAGCCAGTTCTTGGCGGCGATCAGCATCGCCAGGCCGAAAAACGCGCCGGGCGGCAGAATCGCCAGCAGAAAGCCCTCGTAATCGGGGTTGATGGTGACGGTCAGGCCGCGCGCGGCCGGGCCGAGCATCAACTCGGCGTTCGCCAGCAGCGTGCCGAAACCGATCAGTTCGCGCAGCGCGCCGAGCAGCACCAGCACGGCGAGAAAGCCGAGCCCCATCATCAGGCCGTCGAGGGCCGCCGGTCCGACCGGGTTGCGCGACGCGAAGCCCTCGGCGCGGCCGATGATCGCGCAGTTGGTGACGATCAGCGGAATGAAAATACCGAGTATCGTGTAGAGGTCGTAAAACAGGGCCTTCATGCCCAGTTCGATGATCGTCACCACCGAGGCGATGATCAGCACGAATACCGGCAGGCGCACTTCCTTGCGCACGAAGCCGCGGATCAGCGAGACGATGGTGTTCGACAGCACCAGCGTGAGCAGCGTCGCCAGGCCGAGACCGAGACCGTTGACGACGGTGCTGGTGACAGCGAGCAGCGGGCACAGGCCGAGCAATTGCACCAGCGCGACGTTATTGCTCCACAGCCCGTTTTGGGTGATTTCGGAATTTGTCGTCATGGCGCGGCCTTCATTGGAAAAGCATATCAGCGTTGTGTTGATAATACAGCAGCGTGTTCCTGACCGCGGCGACCACCGCGCGCGGCGTGATGGTGGCGCCGGTCAACTGGTCGAACTCGCCGCCGTCGCGCTTCACGGCCCAGCCGTCGGGGCGGGGATCCTGCAGCGACTTGCCGTCGAAACCGTGAATCCACGGCGACTTGCGGGCTTCGATGCCGTCGCCGAGACCCGGGGTTTCGGCGTGCTTGACGACGCGCACGCCGGCCACGCTGCCGTCGACATAAACCCCGACCAGCAGGTAGATGCGGCCGTTGTAACCGTCCGGCGCGATACTGTTGAAAATCACCGCGACCGGTTCGCCATCGAGGCGCGCGCGGTAAGCCGTCGAAGCTTCCTCGGTGCCGAGCAGCGGCGAGGGCGGCAGGCGAATGGTGTCAGTCGCAATGTCATTGTCGAGTTCGTTGGCGGGCAGCAGCGCGTGGAGATTGCGCAGTAGCACGCGGCGCTCGTTGTCGGCGATCGCGTCGCGGCTGGCGAGCTCGGTCGTGGCCACCAGGGTCGTGCCGGCGACCGCGAACAGCAGCAGGAACAGGCCCGACAGCAGTATTTGCCGGCGATAACTTGCCATCACGGATCGCCGTAGACCCGCGGCTGGGTGTAGTAGTCGATCAGCGGCACGCACATGTTGGCGAGCAAAACCGCGAAGGCGACGCCGTCCGGGTATCCGCCCCAGGCGCGAATCACGTAGATCAGGATGCCGATCATGGCGCCGTAAACCAGTCGTCCGGTTTCCGTGGTCGCGGCGCTGACCGGATCGGTGGCGATGAAAAACGCGCCGATGATCACCGCGCCCGAGAGCAGGTGGAACAGCGGCGAGGCGTAGCGCTCCGCATCGACCAGGTGAAATACCAGCGACATCGCCAGCACCGCCGCGAGCAGCGACAGCGGAATCTGCCAGCGTATGGTGCGCGTCGCCAGCAGGTAGATACCGCCCAGGCCCCAGCACATCGCGATCCACTCCCAGCCGGCGCCGCCCCAGTTGCCGAACAGCGGCGAGTTGCGGATTTCCGACAGCGGCAAGCCCTGGCCGAGCCCGGTCCTGACGCGATCCAGCGGCGTCGCCGCGGTCAGCGCATCCCACTGGCTGATATCGGCGCCGCCAAGGCTGTAGGCGAGCGAATCGGCGAGGCCGAGCGTTGCCCCGCTCGAAGCGGGCTGATACCAGGTGGTCATTTCCCGCGGGAACGAGATCAGCAGCACGACGTAGCCGACCATCGCCGGATTGAAGGGATTGAAGCCGAGCCCGCCGTAGAGATGCTTGCCGGCGATCATCGCGAATCCCATGCCGACCAGTACCAGCCACCAGGGCGCATGCATCGGCAGGCAAAGCGCGAACAGCCAGGCGGCGACCACGGCGCTGAAATCGGTCAGGTGTGGCATCACCGGCCGCTTGCGCAGCGCCAGCACGCCGGCCTCGAAGGCAAGCGCGAAGAGGATCGCCAGGACAATGTTGACGACCACCCCGGCGCCGAAATTCCACACATAGGCAATGGTGCCGGGCAGCAGCGCGACCAGCACGTGTATCATCAAC
>Ga0210101_1000658_pt1 | contig 11164 bp, 12 predicted proteins | sample Muzzi_PWC_D1_FD_185534 | JGI IMG/M metagenome (GOLD analysis project Ga0210101, IMG submission 185534) | Wetland microbial communities from San Francisco Bay, California, USA, that impact long-term carbon sequestration - Muzzi_PWC_D1 (SPAdes) | ecosystem: Environmental > Aquatic > Marine >...
TTCCCGGATCAAGGGGTCGATCACTGGAGCTTCCTTCCCGCTACCCTTGCCGCAGGCATCCCCGCACGGAGGAGTGACTGGAATCAACGGGGCCGGACCCTTGTGTATGAGGGGTTAGCGCCTGCACAGGGGGCCGCTGTCCGGGTTCTCCACGGCATCGACCACCGTCTGGACGAAGGCCTGCAACTCGACCATATCCAGGCATCGATGCAGCCGGTTCGCCAGTTCGGGCGTGATGCGCACCAGACCGATCCTGCCATCGCTGCGCTGGAACTGGATGCCGACCAGGTGCACGGCATCCGGCGAGTCGTCCTCCTCGTCAGCGATCCTGGCGCTTTCTTCCAGCAGCAGGTCGTACTGCCCGTCCACCCTGTCCTGCACGTCCTCATCGAGGTTCTCGTCAACGAGTACGAGCAGCTCGTCACCGCTCCCGGCAGTCCGGTAAACGATGCCGTTGTCGTCCAGCCATTTCGTAAAGCGGTCTCTGAGCTGTTCTGCAAACAGGACATATTCAAGCATGGCGTATTCACTCGGGAAGGAGTCCGGAAATGGTTTTGTGAATATTAGCGGAAATGCGCGTCAAAGGGCGGATACACATTCACCCCGGTGATTTCCATGGTCGACCTGAAGCCGGAAACCGGGTGTGTCAGACTCGATTGGGATGCCGGCATAACGTAATATCCGTCGAGTCCTTCACTGCTGATCCATGGTTCACCGAGATGCTTGCCTGTTTTAAGCGCTGGCGGCGCAGGCGTTACCTGCGTGACCACCTTGTCTCCGAGTCAGATTTCTCGTCAGCGCTCGGACGCACGCCAGCCTGTGACGGCCTGGACAGGGAAGCGCTGGCCCGCCTGCGCAGGCTGGTGACGCTGTTTTTGCACGAGAAGGTGTTCGATGCGGTGAACCAGGCAGAAATCACGCCGCATGACCGGCTGCACATTGCGGCCAGTGCCTGCCTGCCGATTCTGAATCTCGGCATCGATGCCTATGACGAATGGACCACCGTGATCGTTTACCCGGATGAGTTCCTCGTCGATTACGAGGAGGAGGACGAGGCAGGTGTCGTGCACAGCGGGCGCGACCTGCGAGCGGGGGAGGCCTGGGAGCGCGGGCCGCTGGTGATTTCGCTCGGGGATGTGCATGCCCGGTCCGCCCCGGAGGGTTACAACGTGGTGATCCACGAATGCGCGCACAAGCTGGACATGTGCAGCGGTTCACCGAACGGGTTTCCGCCGCTGCATCGCGGCATGTCGGTCAGCCACTGGGCCGGGGCCTTCACGCGGGCCTACGAGGATATGCGCCGGCGTATCGAGTTCGGTGAGGAAACGCCGCTCGACGGGTACGCGGCTGAATCGCCCGCCGAATGCTTTGCCGTGTTCAGTGAATACTTTTTCGAAGCGCCGCACCGCCTGCGCGCCGCGTACCCGGCGGTGTATGAGCAGCTGGTGCAGTACTACCGGCAGGACCCGGCAGCGCGCCTTGCGGAAGAGGGCCGTGGGCTACCTTTTCCGGGTTGATGGAATCAGACTCGAACGGACAGGTTTGAGGTTGACGCATCTATCGGGTGTGAAACCGGTGGATTCCTTTCCCGGCCGGTACTTCAGGTGGCAAACAACCCGGAGTCGACATCGTCGAAGGCCTTGAATTCCAGCGCGTTGCCGCTCGGGTCGAGGAAAAACATCGTGGCCTGTTCACCCGCGAGTCCGCGAAAGCGGACGTGGGGCTCGATCAGGAACTCGACGCCGGCGTCCTGCAGCCGTTCGGCCAGCGCGTTCCAGGCTGTCCTGTCGAGCACCACACCGAAATGCGGCACCGGCACAGCGTGGCCGTCCACCGGGTTGTGATGCCCGGGATCGGCGCGGCCCGGTTTCCAGGGGGCGAGATGGCAGACCAACTGGTGTCCATAGAGATTGAAATCGACCCAGTGCTGCGCGCTGCGCCCCTCCTGGCAGCCCAGCAGGCCGCCGTAAAAGGCGCGCGCCACGGCAAGGTCGTGCACGGGTATGGCAAGATGAAAGGGCGGCAGTTTTAGGTCCATCAGGTCTCTCCCGGTCATTCCGGCAGACGGCCGAATGGTCCGGCCAGTCAGTGGTCGAGCTTCCCGGGCGCCACCGGAAGCGCAAGCCAGCCGCCGGCATCGAACTTCGGGTACTCCAGGTACGTATGTAAAAATGGGGTCAGGCTCGCCTGATTCGTCAATGCAGCGCCTGCTCAGCGGGGCCTGATCCCGCTGTTGATTTTTTTCGCTACACTTGCAGCTGGCATATTCGCGCGGGGACGTGACCAATGCAATATCGCAAACTCGGCAACACTGATATCGAGGTCAGCGTGATCTGCCTGGGTACCATGACCTGGGGAGAGCAGAACACCCGGGCCGAGGCCTTCGAGCAGATGGACTACGCCTTCGCACAGGGCGTGAATTTCTTCGACGCGGCGGAGCTGTACCCGATACCGCCGCGCGCGGACAGCTACGGCCAGACCGAGGAGATCATCGGCGACTGGCTGAAGAGGACCGGCAACCGCGAACGGGTCGTGCTTGCCAGCAAGATCGCCGGCCCCGGGGTGGGCTGGGTCGACCATATCCGCAAGGGCCGGACGCGTTTCAACCGGGATAACCTGCAGGCGGCGCTGGATGGCAGCTTGCGGCGCCTGCAGGTCGACTGCATCGACCTGTATCAGCTGCACTGGCCGGAGCGCAACACGAACTTCTTCGGCAAGCTGGGATTCGACCCCGGGGACGAGGACGCATTGACCCCCATAGCCGAGACGCTGGCGGCGCTGCAGGAATTCGTGCAGGCCGGCAAGATCCGCCACATCGGTCTTTCCAACGAGACCCCCTGGGGCATCATGCGTTTCCTGCAGGCCGCCGGGCAGCTGGATCTGCCGCGCGTGGTCACGGTGCAGAATCCCTACAACCTGCTGAATCGCTCCTATGAAGTCGGCGCCGCCGAGGTGTCGTGGCGCGAACGCTGTGGCCTGCTGGCGTATTCCCCGCTGGGCTTCGGTGTTCTGTCCGGCAAATACCTGAATGGCGCTCGCCCTCCGGGGGCGCGACTGACCCTGTTCCCGGACTATATGCGCTACAGCAGTCCGGCCGCCGACAAGGCCACCGCGGATTACGCCGAACTGGCGCGCAGCCACGGCCTCGACTGCGCGCAGATGGCGCTGGCCTTTGCAAACAGCCGGCCCTTTCTGACCAGCAGCATCATCGGGGCAACTACCATGGAGCAGCTGCGCAGCAACATCGCCAGCATCGACCTGGCACTGTCCGACGGGGTGCTGGAGGGGATACAGGCCATCCACGAGGCGCACCCAAACCCCAGTCCCTGAACAAACCCTGTCCCCCTGGCAGGGTCATATCGAATTGTTTCTAAACGGAAATTACAGGAAAGTGGAGATGGCTTCCGATATCGGCCCGGAATACTTGACTAAAACAGTCAGGTATTCTACTATTAGAGCACGCTAATTAACTGATATAGGAGGTTGTCATGCGTAATCTGATTCCTGACTTCCCCGTGGACGGTGTCGTCACCGTGAACCGGGTGCTTCTCAAGGACGGGTATACGGTCGACGACCTTCAGGAGCGTGTCGCCATGCTGTGCGAGAACGTCAAGACCTACCACTCCGACACCGGTTTCGTAGGAGGCTTCGTCGTCCTGAACAGCGGTGACATCTCGAATGAAGGTTCGACCATCGGCCAGGCAGTCACCAGTCCGCTGAAGGACCGCGAGGCGCTGATCGTAACGTTCTGGCGATCGTTCGAGGAGCATGAGCGCTCCCATCGCAGCGAGACCTTTCAGCCGCTGTTTCGTGACGTGCTGGCCCTGTGCGAGAACGGCAACGAGGAGATTGCCTACGAAATGTTGTGGTCGGGCAAGGCCTACAGCCCGGACGAGGCGCAGCGCGCCCGCGAGGCGAAGGAAAAGTACGCCGCGTAAGCGCGCTATGAAGACAGGGGCGGATGCAGTCTTTGAATGTGTCCGTCCCTTTTTCTGCGTCACCAGGAATCAACAGGATCAACCGGGTTGATCCGTCAAACCAGGGCCTGTTCAATCGAGTCTGACCCCGTCAACCGGTATTCGGATACACTGTATCGCCATCGGGATATCAACGGGAGAGCGAGAATGCACAGGGTCCTGATCTCCAGCCTTGCAGGCGAATATTGGCCGTGTCCGGCCACCGGGGCCGTTGTGCCATGAGCAACCGGGTCGAAATCCATTTTTGCACGCAATGCCGCTGGCTGGCCCGCGCGGCGTGGATGGCCCAGGAACTGTTAATGACCTTCGATGAGGAGATCACCGAGTTGGTGCTTCGTCCGGGGACCGGTGGTGTATTCGAGGTGGTCGCCAATGGCGAGCTGGTCTGGTCCCGGAAAGCAGAGGGACGTTTTCCGGAAATCACCGAGCTCAAACAACGGGTCCGGGACGTCATCGCGCCCGACAGGGACCTGGGCCACGCGGACAAAAAACCGGAACAATAATAAGCGGTCTGTCCAGAATGGCGCTTACTTGAAGGAAATCTTTTTTGTAAGTCAGTCACTGGCAACGGAATCCACGGGCGCGCCTGTGGAATATTCCGTTTTTTCCGTGGCCATTTGCCAGGATCAGGTTTTAAGCAAGTGCCCTTGGGGTCAGTACCCGTTGCAATTCACGTCCCGCAAAACGTCTGCTGAACCACCTCGTCCGGTTCGGGGGGCAGCATGTAGGCATCCTTGCCGGGTTGCTGCCGGAAGGGTTTCTGCAGCACCGCGTGCAGCTCATGGAACACGGAAAAGTCACCGCGATCTTCCGCCGCGCGGATGGCGGCCTCGATCCGGTGGTTCCTGGGGATGTACACGGGATTGACCGCCCGCATCCGTGCCTGGCGGGTGGCATCGACACTGCCTTCCTGGCGCAGGCGCGCGCGCCACTGCCGTGCCCAGCGATCGAATGGTTCCGGGTCGCTGAACAGGGCCCGTACCTTGGCGTCCTGCTCCGGTGAGTCAACGGCCAGCGTTGATAGATAATGGAATGTGAGTGTGAAGTCTGCCCTGTTCTCCGCCATGATCCCGAACAGTTCGTTGATCAGTGCCTCGTCATTGTCGCCACGGGTCTGCAGGCCGGCTTTCGCGCGCATCCCGTCGAGCCAGTCACGCTCGTAGTATCCGGCATAGGCCTGTAAGGCCGTTTGGGCCGCCTCGACGGCGGCCTCGGGATTATCTGCCAGCAGTGGCAGGAGGGTTTCAGCCAGGCGCGTGAGATTCCACAGCCCGATGGACGGCTGGTTGTTGTAGGCATAGCGCCCGGAGCGGTCGATCGAGCTGTACACCTGGTCATGGGCATAATGGTCCATGAATGCACAGGGCCCGTAGTCGATGGTCTCGCCCACAATCGACATATTGTCGGTATTCATCACGCCGTGGATAAAACCGACCTGCATCCACTGTGCGATCAGCGCGGCCTGCCGCCGGGTGACGGCTTCAAGCAAGGCAAGGTAGGGACTGGATGCCTCGCGGCACCCGGGATAATGCTGTTCGATAATGTAATCGGCCAGCATCGTTACGCCGGCCTGATCGTTTCTCGACGCAAAAAACTCGAAGGTGCCGACACGCACGAAGCTTCCGGCGGTGCGGGTAATGATGCCGCCGGGCAGGAATTCCTGCCTGGCGACCTGTTCACCCGTCGTCACGGCGGCCAGCGCGCGCGTGGTCGGCACGCCGAGTTTTGCCATGGCTTCGCTGACCAGGTATTCACGCAGTACCGGCCCCAGTGCGGCGCGCCCGTCACCGCCGCGCGAGAAGACCGTGCGTCCGGAGCCTTTCAGGTGGATGTCATGGTGAACGCCGTCCGCTCCGGCAATCTGGCCCAGCAGGAGGGCCCGGCCATCCCCCAGCTGGGGTACGAAGTTTCCAAATTGATGACCGGCATAGGCCATCGCGAGAGGCTCGGCACCCTCGGGGACACGATTGCCGGCGAAGATTGCGGTGCCCTCCGATGAGCCCAGGCAGGTATCCGACAGCCCGAGTGCATCACTCAGCGCCTGATTGAAAGCAATCAGTGCCGGATTCGCAACGGGCGAGGGCGCGGTCCTGACGTAAAAGTCCGTGCCCAGCCTGGCGTAGGTGTTATTGAAGGGAATCGGTTTCACTGACTGCTGATGGCTGGCTTGAATGAACGGGTATCTATATGAGACCCGCCCGCCTTGCCGAACGTTCAGTTATTTTCAATCCATGGAGTCAGGTGCGATTGAGGGATGAAATGGCCCGGGATAATGCAGCGGATACATGTTCCGCCCGGTGATTTCCCGGATCTGGCAGCCAGGGCCGGTTCGATCCCGATCCGGGGTCTTTCGGTTGCGCCTGGCAGACCCGGTTCGACGCTGTACCGTTTCACGGCATCAATCGGGTCTGCCCCACCTCCATTGATTTTTTATTTCATTTCCTTGCCGGATGGAGATGACGATGTACTGGTGAGGTACTCAGGCAACTTATGATCTCCAGCGTAAACAATCTCGAGATGGATATTGCCCAGCCTCCGGTCCGGGATACTCCGGCGATCATTTTCTACCAGACTGCCCCCTTGTGTTTTTATAGGAAATGACGTCTTGCCGTCAAAGCTGCGTCTGTCCTTCTTTCTTTCTGCAAACATTACACACCCCCCGGTGTTTTTGTAAGCCGAGCAAAATACATGGCTTCTCATGTGAATGGAATACGTAATCCTCCTGATTGCAATTTTCTGGGCAACAAATTTGCCAGGTCGACGCCACCAGCTCCTCTGGCATCCCCGCAGCGCCTGCAGTTTCCGGTTCTTCCCCGGATGCATTTCGCTGCGGTTTGATCTATATCAATCTGTCATGCGCGCTCACTTGCCTGAATGGCTGTCGCATGACATGTAAAATCATCCGGGATGGCTGACGGCCGGCAACCTAGACCGGGCCAACCAGCCTTGCGGTTACCTTTTTTGATTCGATGCCGGCCAGTACGTCCTGTGAGGAATAGCGACTCCTGTCATACTTGACCAGCACGAGATGGCAGCGCGTCGGGCAGAAATTTACTGAATAAATACGCTCATCATTTTCGAGTGCAGCAACGAAATCCAGACGCTGTTGTTCCTCAAGGGTTTCGGTTACATGCACAACAACTTCGACAATATGTTCGGGTTCGAACTCGATGACGGGGATTGCCTGTTCCATACGCTGTCTTCTCCTGTATGCAGGATTTCAAGGTGGTCTTCATTGAGTACCTGCATAACTACAGTAATAACTGATCCAATCATGTACCTGTCCTGGAATCTTGATCATTCGATGCCGCCGATAACCGCCCCAGGATCCACGAAATCTTCAGCGTAACAAGAGCAAACACCATGCCATGTGCCGAGGCAGTCTTTAACTGGCTGTATTTTCAGCAAATCAGAAATTGCTTCCAGGATAATGCGGCAATTAATCGCACAGGGTTGGTGCAACAGGGAAAAGCGCGCACATTCAAGTGGCATGAAATCACCGCAGGCAGACCCGATGGATTCGTCAGTCAGGCGGCAGATAATCGCAGCAACTCCGTTTGATCTGCCGTGCCTGTGCCGGTTGCCCGGGTGCGGGAACAGGTGGACAACTTACTGTTGCCGCCCCGTGCAGCGTTGATGTCTGACGCTTATTCCAGCGGTATCCGCTGTGCGTTCCGTTCCAGCCATTGCGCAAAGGTCTGCAGCGCGGGATTCAGGCGACGTGTGACTTCCAGACTGCGCACACCGCAGAAATATGTCTCGAAGTCGTGCTTGAACTGGAACATGTTGCCGAGGTCCTCGGCGCCCGGGAATCCGAACGCCCGGTATTGCGCGGGTGTGACGGCGTTGTAGACGACTTCCCGGCCCAGTGCCGTACCCAGTTGCCCGGCCATCTGCGTGCCGGTGAGATGTTCGCCGGCGATGCCGACAGTCTTGCCGATGTGCTCGCTGCCGGCCTTGAAGACGCCGTAGGCGCAGCGGCCGATGTCTTCCGCCGCGATCCCGGGCAGCCGGGCATTGCCCATCGGCAGGGTGAAAGCGAGTTTGCCGTCCGGCCCCGGTTTCGGTCCCATGCCGAAGTGGATCAGGTTGTCCCAGTAGAACGCGGTGAGCAGAAAGGTCGTCGGCACGCCGTGGTCGGTGAACAGGTGATTCGCCTCGCCCTTGGCGTCGAAGTGCGGCACCTTGTACCTGTCCATCAGGGTCGGCATGCGGTCGTCGGACAGCGGCACCCATTGCCGTGTGTCTTCCAGTGTTGACCAGATGACGTGCTCGAGCCCTGCCGTCCTGGCCGCCTGCGCCAGGTTGCCCGCCTCGGCCAGCTCCCGTTCGGGCGAGAAGTGCGCCCAGAAAAAGGTCACGCAATACGCGCCCCAGGCACCCGCCATCGCCTTGTCCAGGCTGGCCGGATCGTCAACGTCGGCCGCCACCACCTCGGCACCGTGCGAGGCCAGTTCCCGGGCCTTGTCCGAGCCGGGGTCGCGTGTGATGGCCCGGACCGCAAAGTCGCCGTCCGGGTCGTCCAGTATGGCACGGGCCAGGCCGCCGCCCTGCGCGCCGGTCGCGCCCGTAACGACAATGATTTTCCTGTTTGTCATGGATATCTCTCCCGGCCGCAGCCTGCAGCCAGCAATCACCTGCCGATCAGGGAGTTTCTGATCAATTCATCTTTTGTCATTCCGGCGTATGCCGGAACCCGGTAACAGGTAGAAAATAAACAACTGGATTCCGGACCTGCGCTCGACAATTGCTCCTGCATTGTTCTACCGCCCGCGTCCATGCAGGCGTGCGCTTCGCCCGGAATGACGAAATAATCAGAGCAACTTTATGTATAGCTGATGTCTTGCTGAAATCAATGTGGACAGCAGTGAATCTGACCCGAATGGCGCTGACATGGCGAAATTTTCCTAGTAAATAAATCACTGGCCACGGAATCTACGGAAGACACGCACTCACTCATGGAATATTCCGTGTCTTCCGTGGCTGTTTACCAAAATCAGGCTTTAAGTGAGTGCCATTCGGTTCTGGTCCCGTTGATTTTGCTAAGATGGCAATTCCGTTTCCTTTCAGGAGGTACCGTTGGCCAGCCAGGCACAATCGCGACATGCTCCGGTGCTGGCCATGGCGGCCTGGCTGTTGCTGCTATGGCTGGTCACGGCGATCGAGCCGTTCAACCGCCGCGACTGGTTCCTGGAAAACCTGCTGGTGTTTTTCTACGGCGGCCTGCTGCTGGCTACCTATGCCCGCTTCCGCTTCTCGGTACTGTCATATCTGCTGTTCACCCTCTTCATGAGCCTGCACCTGGCAGGTGCGCACTATACGTATTCCGAAGTGCCTTTCGGCTTCTGGCTGCAGGACGCGCTGGGCCTGGGACGCAACCACTACGACCGTATCGTGCACTTCTCCTTCGGCCTGCTGATCGCGTACCCGATGCGCGAGTGGCTGCTGCGCGTCACCGGTGTCAGGCGCGGGTGGTCGTATTTCATGACGGTCGTGCTGGTGCTCGCGTTCAGCGGCTTTTACGAGGTCATGGAAGGCATCGTCGCAATGATCGTCAGTCCCGATCTCGGGATGGCCTACCTGGGTACCCAGGGCGACCAGTGGGACTCACAGAAAGATACGTTCCTGGCGTTCAGCGGCGCGGTCGTCGCGATGACGGTCACCGCGACGGCGGTGCGCGCCACAAACCCGAAAAAGTGAAACGGGAAAACAGGGTTCTGGCGTAAAATCACCCGGGCCAGGACAACGGATTCCCGAAGCGCAGCTTGCAGCCATGTTGAGTCACGAATTTATTGATTTGCTGAAAGCAATCATCCGGCAGCCCAGTGTCGTCGGGGCGGAGCATTCGTTTTTCAGGGTGTTGCAGCGCGAACTCGAGGAGCGCGGCGCGAAGGTCACCTGGTACGAGGGGCTTCTGGTCGCGCAGGGCAGCAAACCGTTCAGCACCATGTTTTCTGCGCACATTGATCGCCACGGCCTGATTTGCACCGGTCCGGATGAATTTCAGTACGCCGCCTTCATCTCGGCCAACAGAACTGACCTGTTAAACAATTCGGTCTCTGAAGAGTTGATGACGAAGGTTACGGAACGCTTCAGGACCGAGCAGGTGTATGCCTATGAACCATGGTCCGGTGTGTACCGGGGGAGCGGCGTCATCAGGAATTCCTACGTGTGTGAATTCAGGAATAACCTGATTTTCGAGATCGAAGGCCTCGACGATGTGGTTGCAGGAACGCCGATCGCGTTCAAGGACAGGCTGAAAATCCATAACGGCCGGCTGCAGGGTCAGCTGGACAATGTCCTGAGCGCCGCAGTGCTGGTGCATTTGTTCAGTCTCGGCTTCAAGGGCACTGCCTTCTTCACGGCCCAGGAGGAAGCGGGGAAGAGCTGGCGCTACTTGCTGGAGTGGTTCCGCAGGTTCGGCAGATCAACCAACCGGCTGTTTGTGGTGGATACCAGCCCTTTCCCGGACATCGAGACGGCGAATCAGCAGCTGCTTGTGCTGCGGGAAAAGGACGCCAATGCCGCCTTCAACAACAAGGCAACGCAGCTCATCGAGGACCTGTGCCGGCACCATCATTTCAGCTATCTGTACAAGGACAGGTACGTGGAGGCGGACAATGAACGCCTGCTGCGCCTGGGTGAGCGGCCCCATTCCCTGGGCAGCACGGAAATGGGCAGGATTATCGCGGCCTCCAGCGGACTGGTTGACGGCACAACCATACAAATACCGACCACGGGCTATCACACCATGGAGGAATCCGTCTCCCGGGAATCCGTTGATGCCTTTATCCGGCTGTTGACAACGTTATCGGAAGAGGCCGGGTAGTCAGGCCGGACAAGGGGTGCCGGAGGATGCCGCTGTGGATAGCACGATTGAACAACGCGGGTCATCGGGAAGCCGGGTCCGCCCCGGGTTGTGTTCCCATACCTGATAGAGTTGACGGAGCAGACACTGGAACGACGCATTTACTTTATTGCAGGTGACGTCCTGTCCAACGCCGTCATGGGCATGGCCGCGGCGTGGCTGGTAACCCTGCTTGTCGATACCTCCTGGCCGATGCCGGCCGGCATGGCCGTTGGCATGGCTTCCGGTATGGGGCTGGGACTGCTGCTGATGCCGGTTTTCGTGGGTCTGTTCGGTGCAATGGAGGTCATGCTGCCCGTCATGCTGACGGCGATGTTCT
>Ga0210101_1000659_pt1 | contig 11147 bp, 11 predicted proteins | sample Muzzi_PWC_D1_FD_185534 | JGI IMG/M metagenome (GOLD analysis project Ga0210101, IMG submission 185534) | Wetland microbial communities from San Francisco Bay, California, USA, that impact long-term carbon sequestration - Muzzi_PWC_D1 (SPAdes) | ecosystem: Environmental > Aquatic > Marine >...
GGCCCCGATCGACGACGGACCGCAGGCTCTCGTGCCGGCGGAGGATCTCGACCCGGGTCCGCTCCACAGCGACCCGGTCGACCATGCGGTCGAGCCGCATCACCGCGGTCAGGTTGTAGGCGGCGGACGCCGGCTCCAGGCGATAGAGGAACCAGAGCCGCTCCTGGGCGCTCGACAGGGGCGCCGGCAGATCGCGCGGCGAGCGCGGGGCGATCCGCTGCGGAGCCTCACCACCGCCCCGCTTCTTGAGGTTCTGGATCAGTCGATCGAGCTTCTTGCGGGAGAGGTTGGGAGGTGTCGGTTTTTCGTTATTCATTCACTATCGTTTATTCAATCGAGTTCGATCGCCTGACACACCCCTCCCCGGCGCTCTTCGGGGTGGCCGAAGTCCTCTCCCGGAGCGTGGAAACCACACCTGGGATCGAGGTCGAATCACCGGCTGGAACGTCCGGGAGCGTCGTACCGTGCCCCTTTCTGGAGAGCGCCCGGTGAGGAGACGGCACGGTTTCTCCTATAGTGCACCCCGGAACCGAAGGGTGACCGAATGATGCCCACGGAGGCAGAGCTTCTCCCCGACCTTCGTCTCAGGTATCTCCGACCGGCGCAGCGGACCCGGATGACTCGATTGAACGAACAATGGTTCGGACCGAGAGATCAGCTCGGGCGAAACCGAGGGGGGGGCCGGCGGCGTGGGGCCCCTGGCGCAGGAGCTCCTCGAAGCGCCGGATGCTCTCCGGATCCCCGGCGGCCTCGACCGCCACCGGCAAGCCTGCCTTCGACGACCACCCCGAGGTCGGAGCCCGATCCCTCACCGCAGACCGCGAGCTCGTCGAAAAGCTCGCCGCCATCGACCGGCTCTCCGAGCGCGACAAGGAGACCGTCAAGGCCGTCCTCGACACCTTCATCCTGAAGAACCGATTCCAGCGACTCGCTGGCGAAGCCGCCGAGCCGGCAGCCGCGCCAAGGCGTCGTAGCCGGTCGAGGTCTGTTCGAGCGTCCCAATGGTTCCCGGACGCTCTCCTTCTATGGCCCGCCCGACGCCGGGAAAGGGTAGAAGAGCGAAGCGAGGTAGAGCAGAGAGACAGAAGGCTCCATGCCGAGTGCCGCGTGGATCAATCGGTTGGCGATAAGCCCAACGAAGAACAGCGCAATCGAGTCGAAGAACCAGAACGGCCATCTCCAGCGCTCGACCCACCGTTGATCCCGTACAAGACAGCGCCCCGGCCACCGACCCGACGGCGCCGTAAGGCACAGGCTCGACAGACCGACACACGCCAGAGGATCGGGTCTCTCGTGTACCTCCCGGTGCCAGGTTGGTACCAGCGGTGAAAGAGTGGCCCGACGCAGGCGCGCCGTACCGATCGCCGCATCCCCGGTGTCTTCAGGGACTTGCAGCGGCCAACTTCCCGATGCGAGCTGCGTCTGGAGGTTTGCCCCCCTGACGCGAGTTTCCAGGTGCGCGGTTGCTGCCACGGAGGCAACCACCGGTGCTCGGGCAGGCACCTCGAAGGATACCGGCGCTGGTCAGGACGGAAGGGAGCAGAGTGGTTCGAGCCACCCCACACCGTCTGGCGCCACGCCAAGCTCGGGGTCAGGATCAATCCCGAGTTGGGCCTGACCATCAAGGGCCGGCCCCACCTGGTCAAGCTCTACTTCAAGCAGGAGTCGCTCGCAAAGACCCGCATCGACATCATCACCCATTTGATGGCCGTGGCCTGTGGTGAGCGGGCGCCCGAGGGCTGTGTCATGAGCGTCCTCGACATTCGGCGGTCCAAGCTCATCAAGCCGACCGTACCGATCGACGGGCTCGACACCATGCTGCGCGCCGAGGCCGCCTACTGGATCTCCGCCTGGAACGAGCTCGGTTGACCAGGTTCCGGCGCCGAGGTGGAGGAGCCATCCTAGCGGCGGCGGACGCGAGCCTCAGCCGCTTCTTGGACTCCGCCGTCGATGACCCGGAGCTCGGGAGAGGTCAGAGGATCGTCCAGGGCGCCTGCTCCAGAATCGATGAGCTGTTGCTGAAGCATTCGCCACCACTCCTCCGTGACCTTCCTCTCCCGACGAAACTTGGCGGCCACCAGCGCGGGATGGACGACCAGGACGTAGCCAAAGGCCCGATTTCCCTTTGTGTCGATCTCGATGAAACCGTTCTCGGCTAGCAGGCGCATCCTCTCCTGCCAGCTGCGCCGCGCCCGATTCCCGGTGTAGCCAGCGCAAAAGGCATGCTCATCCTCATCGCGAATCTCGACCAAGCCCTGCCCAAAGTCCCGGGAGAGAAGCTCAAGGTACACCCGAGAGCAGTCTTTGTTCCCAACGATCTTCTTGTCCTTGGTCAGGTGTAGCAGCAGGGGGAGCACCCTCGGTGCAGGCCACCAGCCCTTCTCTTGGGTGCCCTTCCAGATTCGATCGCCGGAATCTGGCCAGCGCTGCTCTCGGAGCTGTTCTCGCTTCTGATCCGGCTTCCTTGGCTTGCTCATCGCCTTCCTCCGTGAGTAAGTGGGTGGGGCGAGTCGGCCGACCTCGCCCCGTCCCGCGCGCCGAAGGCCACCGGTACAAAGGGCGCGCCTCCAAGAGCAAGCCCATGATACGAAGGTAAGTTGTTTGTTGTCAAGGACTTACATCCACACCACCCAGGCCGGCTCAGTGCTACTCCTCGCCCGCAAGCAGGGCAAGAGTGCCAAATTTGGCCTCCTCACCCTTTGAGTCGGCGATTTTTCGCGAGTCTGACGCCTTAGAATCAGTGACTTACGGGCGATGGTTGTGTCCCTTGTATGCCAAGGTTCCAAGGGGTCCTTTACGTGTCTCCGTATCCCAGTGCCGGGGCGGAGTTCGAGCCACCAGCCTGCGCGAGGGATAGGTCGGAGCGGGCCCTCGTGGCCGTACTCCGCCCACTTGGCAGCCCGCGAGGGCGTTCAGTCCGCCGAGTACTCCACGGCTGCGACCGTCTTTCCATCGCTGGTGAGACGGACCACCGCCGTGTCCACCGTGTCGCGGCTCGACCTCTGGAGGAAGGTGACCGCGCCGGCTTGCTGCTCGAAGGTGGAGTACGCGGCCATTCGGCGCTGCGCCTCCTCCCAGGACATGCCGGCCTCGACCGACGTGGCGGCGAGGTAGAACGCCTTGCGCTGACTGGTCGGAACGAAGGGACACACCACGACCACGGCGATGAGTCCCAACGTCGCCACGCCGAAGGCCACGACGTCGACCCTGGATAGACGGGGCACCTTTCCGGCAGCGAAGACACCACCGAGCACCACCCCGAGCACCAGCAGTGCAGCCGGTACGTAGCCGAAGTAGATGAAGACGCCGGCGGCGTCGAGGTACAGGAGGCTGGCACCGGCCACTACGGCGCCCAGGACATAGCCGGCTGTGAAGCGACGGCGTGTCATGGGCACCCACACGTCGGCGGAAATGGAAGGATCGGCCCCCCGAATTCCTGCTCCTGGGCCGGGCGATCCGGAAGAGGCTTGGTGCGGTACTTCGGGATGCGGAGGTAGCTCAACAGCGGTCCGCTGAAGAAGCCGGTTGGAATCGACTTGAGTGAGTCGCAGTCGTGGATCACGTAGATCGACCCGTCCGGGATCTTCAACGCGCCCCCGTCGTTGAAGTAGATCGCATCAACATCTCGGGATCCTGAAGAGCTGTTCGGCTCGACCTGGAATTGCTGCTGACCCCGAACCGGAGCGTTCTCGCTCACCAGGACACAGCAGTTGCTCCAGTTGATCACCCGGCCGCCGATCCCCATGGTCGCCAAGCCTAGGGGGTCCATCGCCATCACCGGGTTCTGCTCCACGTAGCCGTAGAGGTCGATGCCGCCAAGTAGGCCGATTGGATCGGGCCTCGTGTACCTACCCACCCCGGGTTGGTACCAGCGGTGAAAGAGTGGTCCGACGCAAGTGCGCCGTACCGAGCGCCGCATCCCCAGAGCCTTCAGGGACTTGCAGCGGCTGACCCCCTGACGCCGGCTGCGCTGGCGGCCGATATGCCCTGACGCGAGTTTCGGCGTAGAGAAGCGCAGGCGTCGAAGCGATCGCTGGCGGCTGTCCGGGGATCGCACGGGAGACCTTGCTCCTTTAGCCGCTGCGCGAATTATCCTCAGAGTGTGCACCGGAGATGGCCTTGGAAAGCGGCTAAGAGGAGCTAGCATCATCGGACTGTGTTTCTGCCGACGTGCCTGGGTCCTGGGCGCCTTGGTTGGCATCTACCGGAGATAGCTCTCTTCGCTCGTCGGTCAGGAGCCCTACTGGATCCCCGAAGAGGTCCTTCGCGGCAATGGAAGCTTCCTCGTTCTCGATCGGCTCCCCCTCGATATAGACGATATCGTAAGACCGGCCTGCATCCTCACCAGCTTCGGTGGCGATCCCCAGGCCCTTGTTGACTTGGTGGTGATGCTTGAGGAGATTGGTCATCCCCTGAAGACGCTCTCGCCGCCTCTCCCGTTGGTCGACCGGGAGTGGGCTCGCAAGGAAGAGTAGGCAGTCGCTCCGCTTCGGACTGTGCGTCGACTTCCAAGCGTGCTTCTGCCTATCAGCAGCGAGTTGCAGCGTGCGCAGATATCGTTTCCCGAGGGCGATCCGTCGCACTCGGGGGATTTTGCTCAGCTCCGTAGCCACCTTCACGGACGCAGCCGGCTCCATCTCGATGGTTTCCCCACCCCAATGGACCGGACCTAGGCTTGGATCCAGTTCGTGAGCGCGCTCGATCATGTGGTCGATGACCACGCCCGCACCTGCGTCGGGCGTCTGGCCACTCAGCAGCCGCCGCATGCTCTCCGCGTACGGCCGAGCGTCCTCTTCGGTGAAGAAATCTCCCCGCTTCTTCGCTCGAAACGCCGTCAGCTTCTCGAGATTGCCAAGCCAGTAGTCGAAGACTCCCACCTCCTCGTGGACCTGAGGCGTCAGGGTTGGCAGGAGCACACCGCTGCGGTCTTCGAGGTAGTTGATCAAGTCCGCCGGCGTGTCGAGGAGATGGGCGAGGTTGTAGAAATCCCGGAAAGAAAGGACGTGAAGTGGCACAGTGATCTGCTGTAGCTCGGGGACCAGTTGGAAGGGGTCGTAGGGATCTGAGCGATGATGTAGGACGATGACCCCGTAGAGCCACTTGATCTCCTGGCTTGGGAAAGGCACTCAGCCTCGCAACGGGTTTTCCATGTAGCTCATGCGGCCGTCGCGGATAGCACGGACTGCCCCGGCCACCTGTCGTCCAGCTTTCTCCAGGTTCTTCCTCGCCCACTTCATGGAGGTGTTCTGCTCGCCTCCGGCGGCATTTACCGCCTGCGCCTTGACCTGGATTACGAGTGCGACATCGCTCCAAGGGACCAGGACGTCGGTTATCTCCTTCGCATCCACGTCCTTCCTGGGACCTCGAAAGACAAAGAAGGGGGAGAAGGCGCCCTCGACGAAGCGTTGGACTTCATCCTCGGTCGCGTCGCCAATGTTGATCTTGAAGCTCACTGTGCTTAGCCTTCCGGAAAAGGGTAGCAGGACGCGGGACCGGAAGCCCTTGCAGTTTGCTGTCGGCCGCGCAGCCGACAATGCAAGCTATCTGTCGGCTCCGGGAGGGCGGTGAAGCGACTGACGCGCCTCTCACGAGGGGGATCGTGGAGTTGGCCCAGTCAGATGACAAGGGCAGGCACCGTGGCCTGCGGCCACCGTGCCGGTCGATCTGGATTCCCCCGCCCTCGGGGCCGGACCGGCCCTCTGCCGTGCCGCGTCGTCGGCCAGCGAATTCCCCGAGCGCCTGAGCACTTTCCGCAAGGATCGAGGCTTGCCCCAGCAAGCTCTGGCCGATGCCGTGGGGATCCACGTCACTCAGCTCCGGCGCTACGAGGCCGGCCCCTCCCAGCCCATCCTGGATGTGTTGAGGAAGCTCTCCGTCGCCCTACGAGTCAGCGCAGATGCGCTCCTCTTCGGCGACGATCAGCGGGGACCCGACGAGGAGCTCCGGCTGCAGTTCGAGGCCGTCTCCAGGCTCCAGCCCGAGGACAAAGAGGTCGTCAAGAGCGTCCTCGAGGGAATCCTCATCAAGGACCAGGTCCGCAAGGTCGAAGCCCTGCGGTAGGAAGCGACGGCTCCAGCAGGTGGAGGCCGACTCTCTGGAGAATCACCACTCAGCCGAAGATACTCGCTGTCAGTCGCTGGCCTTCGAGGCCAAGCTCCACCCGCTGTTGACCGCGATCCTCGGCGTCGAGATCCATCTCCCTCGAAAGCGGCCCGTAGCCCTCCTTCTCGATACGCAGCTCGTGTTGCCCCGCTGAGATCTCGAGGTCCGTCTGGAGGGCTTCGAGCTGGGCCAGCCACTGACCGTCCAGGTACACCTCTGCCCCGAGAAGCTCCTTCGACAGCAGCACGACCCGCAGGCGAAAGTGGAGCTCGCCGGTGCAGAGGTTCTTCTTCGGAGAGAGGCGTACAGAGGTCAGGCCGTCGACCGTACCGGAGATGGCGGAGACGAGACCTTCCTCATCGAATTCGAGCCACACGTCGCTCCGCTTCCCATCGATCCAGTAGTTCCCCAGCCACGGCTGAGTGCTCGTCGACTTGAGCTCTCGCCCGGTCAGAGCGCCGACCTCCGACAGGGACATCCCGCACTGCAGCCGAGGCAAGAGATCCTCGACCCATCCAGCTCTGCCACACGTCGTGCTCAGTAGGAAAAGCCCAGCGAGTACGGTACCGCCTACTGCCCTCATGGCAGGCTGCACGGAGCGGGGATCGGATCTCGTCCCGGTCGGGAAGGGGCCGGCTCATCGCCCCACCCCCGCGTCCACGCCACGCCTTCCGGCCTCGCCAGCCCACAGGCCCTGCCTATCGTTCCGGCGAAGCTGTTGCTGTTGGGGCCGCTGATGGCGTTGTAGACGCTCGGATTCGCGTAGTCCTGTGCAGTTTGGACCACGCACTCATCGGTTTCACATTCTTCGTTCCAGGGGCCACAGTCCGACTCGTCCGGATTGTCGAAGGTGTTCGGACCTCGAATCCGCCCCACCCCGGCTTCTTCCCCAGGAGTGAATCTGCCGCCGTGCAAGCCACACGTCGTGCTGGCCCCATCCTGCTCGATCTGGATGAAGCAGTGCGAGGCAGGAACCCAAGGAATCTTCCGGCAGCAGACACGCGACCGAAGCCCAAGCGGGTCAATCCGCAGCAGCGGGCTCATCCTCGCGTAGCCGTACACGTGCTCCAACTTCGCGTCGAAGGGGTTGGGGCCACCGAAGGAAATGGAGGTGTTAACCGGTGCCACCGGATCGGGCCGCGTGTAGGCACCTGTTCCCGGTTGGTACCAGCGGTGGTCTCGGCAGTATTCGAAGCTGATGGAGACGCTGCAAATGCAGGTGCCTATCTCCAAGGAGTTGCAGCCGCACATCCCGAGGCTCCGCGAGAAGCTGAGGAAGATGGGAATCGGCGACTGAGGAGATCGCCGCCGAGGGACCCGAGCGCACCGCCTCGTCAACGACCAATCCGCGAAGCCAAGACCCGGCAGCTCTACTCCGTCGGGCCCGGGTAGGCCTTCGGCGCTGGCGGCCGGTCTGCGGAGAAAGGGCCGCGCTGGGCGTCGATCAGCTTCCTCGCGGTCCCTTCCAGATCCTCGAGGTCAGGCTCGCCCTCGACACGCAGCAAGTGCCAGGCTTGATACACGACGCGCTCGATCAGCGGCTGCTCCTCGTTCCGCAGCCCTCGTTGTCCCCGTAGTCCGAGCAGCCTCAAGAGGGCCGACGCCCCCGAGGTCGTAGGGTCAGCAGCCGCAGTCTTTAAGGCCTCCAGGCACCACTGCTCGGCTTCATCGAGTTGACCAAGCTGCTGGCTGACTGCTGCGGCCGACCCTTCCAGCGTGTACCTCTCGAAGTCCGCCTCCTCCGCCAGCTCCCGAGCTGCCAAGAAATCAGCCCTGGCGGCAGCCAAGTCGCCGTGCTCCTCGTGCAGTGACCCCCTAAACCCGAGGGCCTGGCGCTTGAAAGCCACGGACGGTGTGGCACGGAGGTAGTCATCGATGACCCTGACGCCATCCGCGACGCTCTTCTCCCGAAGCGCGGCTTTCTGGACCTCGGTCCACTCGTCCTCGCTGCTGTGCGGGTGCATGCTCATGCCGGGCACTTGTAGTAGGGCCACAGTCCGCCACCGTTCCTACACTCTCGGTAGCAGGCGCCGCAGTCTTTCACTGGCCCGAAGAGAGGTCTGTTCCAATCCGGCTGCCGACGATTCTCGAGGCAAGCATCTCGCGCGACCTCGCAGAAGCCACGATCCTTCTTGTCGCAGTCGTCGCAAGGTTCCCGGTTATCCCAAAAGTCCGCGATGATCTGGCCGCCTGCCCACACACCGGCGGCGATCAGCAGGGGCACACCCACGATGTCGCCGACCGGTACAGGACCATCGATAGCCACACATGCGCCGCCGGCAGTAGCCAGCGCTCCGGGGCCGAAGAGGCCCAGCGGATCGTAGAAGAGGAGCGGGTTCTGGACACCGTACAGGTACGGCTGTTCGTGCAGGGGATTCCCCGCCCGGAGCATCGCGAGGTAGTACGCCTCCACCGCGCCCACCGGTAGCTCCTGCGGCCGACTCACACTCTCGAGGATCCCGAGGTTGATTGGGTCCGGCCTGGAGTACCTCCCGGTGCCAGGTTGGTACCAGCGGTGCACGTTGTAGTACACCCCGGCCCCAGAGGTGGCGTCGGCCCAGGTGTCGTCGTCCCACTGGCCGGGGAGGCGGAGGAAGAGGCCGTTGTCAAGGGCGCCGGCCATGGTGTTGGCCTGCCAGTCCTTGCCGAAGGGTTCGAAGCCACCTTGCCAGACCACGGCACCGGTGGCGTCGGTGGCGAGGAGGGGGGTGCCGAGGTGGTCGGTGGTGAGGTAGGTCCACGTCTCGGTGCCCAGGCCGTCGATGGCGAGCTGGGCCACCGGGCGGCCGGCGAGGTAGAGGTGGACGGTGCGCTCGATCGGATCGCTGGGTGATGCCTGGCGCTCGAGCAGGTGGAGGAGGCCGGCGGAGTCGTAGACCGGGGAGACCGACGCGGTGCCCCCGGCGGTCTGTTCGGCGCGTCTCAGGAAGCTCCGGCCGTCGTAGCTGAAGGTTGCTGTTTGGCCGGCGGCGGTGCGGTCGGCCGAGGCCAGGCGGCCCTCTGCATCCCAGGCGAAATCGACCGGGTTGGCCATGGTGCCGACCCCTTCGAGGTGGCCCGCGGGTCCCCAGGTGTAGTCCCGGGTGCCGCCAACGGCCAGGGTGATCTGGTCGAGGACGGGAGTGTTTCCGGCTGCACCATTGGTGGTGTAGACGTACTCATCGATGGTGGCTCCGTCGTCCCGGCTCTCGGTCAGACGGTTGCCGATGCGGTCGTAGGTCCAGGTCAAGTCCTCGGGCCCCTCGGGGGCGATTCCGGAGGCGCCTGTCAGGTAGTACTGGACGTCCTGGTAGGTGTAGCTGCGGCGTGAGAGCTCCGGGGCGCCGTCTGAGCCGGCCTGGAACCGGGCGCCGGAGCCGACGGAGAAGCCAGTTCCGAGGATCACCGTGCCCTGGGCCTGGAGGGTGACGTTTCCCGGGCTCTCGACGGCGAAGCCGTTGCCAGCCTGGAGATCCGAGCAGGAGGTGAAGGTCTGGGTAGTGGTGACCGTCTGGGGCGCAAGCACCACCGGCTCCGCCAGGCAGACCGAGCGCTCGACGATCTCGAGGATGTTTCCTACATGGTCCGTCCTGAAGCTCCAGGCGTGGCCGCCGACACCGCCCGGGGCTCCCGAGACTCCGATCGCGGTTGGAGCGTAGCGGCCGTCGGAGGTCCGGGTCTCGACGGTGCCGCTGCCGAGGGCGAGCTCCGAGAGCGGGCCGCTCGGCAGGTAGCTCGCGGCGGTGACCACCGGCTCGGTGCCTCCCGGGGTGGTGACGGAGAGGCTCACCGGCCGGTCGGCGAAGTCGTAGCCGTAGGTGGCGCTCACCCCTCCAGGATACGCGATCGTGGTGCGGTTGCCGTTTCTGTCGTAGCCGTACACCAGAGCCCCGTCCCGGGTCAGACGGCCGAACCGGTCGTAGCAGGACTCGATCGTCTGGCCGTTCCGGGTGATCGAGGCCAGGCGGCCGACGGGAAAGCTCGTGCCGCCGCAGGCCGCGGGCTCGGTGTCGTAGCTGTAGAGGACGTCGAGGGCGGTTCCGGGGTAGTCGACGAAGGTCACCCGGTCGACCAGGTCGACCGTGCGGTCCACCAGGACGCCGCGGGCGTCGAGCGTCGTGTCGAGTGCGCCATGCTCGTCGTAGGTGTGCGTGGTCGTGCCGGAGGCCGGGGAGATCTCCTCGGTCAGGAGGTCCCGGTCGGAGTACTTGTAGGTCGTGGCGTTGCCCTCGGCGTCGGTGACCGTCACCAGGTGGCTCTGGACGTCGTAGGCGTAGCTCGTCACGCTGAAGCCACCGCCCCCGCCTCCCCAGGGCTGGGTGACCGAGGTCAGCCGGTCGATCGCGTCGTATAGGTAGAGCGCCGTCTCCGGGAGCTCGGCCTGGGTGGCCGGATCGAATCGAGGATGGTTCGGGTCCCAGACCTGGGCGAGGTTGCCGTTGCAGTCGTAGGCGTAGTCGGTGACCGCCTCCTCGGGCGTCCCGGGCGATTGGACCACCCGGTCCACCTGGCAGCGGTTGGTGTACCGGTACTCGGTGGAGGAGACGGTTGCCCAGGCCGCGGCGCCGGCATCCCAGCGCTGGAGCTCCTCGCGGGTGCGGTTGCCGGCGGCGTCGAGCGTGTAGAGGGTCCGCTCCCCGTGGCTCTCCGGCAGGGCGTCCGGCTTCCTCTCGACCGAGACCAGCCGCCCGGCCGCGTCGTAGCCGTACTCGATGGCGGTCCCCGCCGGCAGGATGGTCTGAAAAAGGTCCCCGAACACCGTGTACTGGTAGCCCGTCGCCAGGTCGTCGGTGGGCGGGCTCGCCCCCGTCTGCCGGACCTCGGTCACCCGGTCCAGGGCGTCGTAGGTGGTCGTCGTCTCCACCAGGTTGGGGTCGATGACCGAGGTCCGGCGGTTGAACGGGTCGTAGCCGTAGGTGGTGTCCCCCACAAGCGGGTCAGTGCGGGTAAACGGGAAGAGCCCTCCCCGGTCGGGATCGCCCGGCGCCGGCGGTGTGTAGCTCCAGGTCGTCACGTCCGCCGTGCCGTGGCCGGGCGGGTCGACCGTCAGCGGCTGGCCGGCGCCG
>Ga0210101_1000660_pt1 | contig 11140 bp, 7 predicted proteins | sample Muzzi_PWC_D1_FD_185534 | JGI IMG/M metagenome (GOLD analysis project Ga0210101, IMG submission 185534) | Wetland microbial communities from San Francisco Bay, California, USA, that impact long-term carbon sequestration - Muzzi_PWC_D1 (SPAdes) | ecosystem: Environmental > Aquatic > Marine >...
GGCGCGGCGCGCGTCCTGCAGCGCCTGTTCGCCGCGGTTTTGCGTCAGTGCGACGACGGCGCGCAGCGCCAGCGCATTTGCATCGTTTGGATCGATTTGCAGCGCGCTGTCGATCGACTGCGCGGCCGCCTCGATATCACCCACCGCAAGCTGCAGGGAAGCGAGCAAGGTATAGTAGAGGCCGTCGCGCGCGCTTTCGGCGACATTCCCGACCTCGTCGAAGGCGCATTCGAAATCGCCGTTGCGGGCGCAGGCATCGGCGGCCGCCAACGTTTCGCTACTATTGTCGCCCAGGGCAAGGACCGGTGGATAGTAGAGTCCCCACTGCACCAGTTCGCGCGGTTTCACCAGGGTTGTCGAACGCAGTGTCTGGCCGTTGACGATGGACACGGTCTCGCCGCCGCCGAGCGTGATTGGCGCAACGTCGTTCTGTGCCTGGACCACGCCCTCGAAAACGGTCAAATCGGTGCCATTTTCGTTAACGCTGACGACGAACTCGGTGCCGCGTATGCCGATGGTCGCGGTGGAAGTCGAAATGGCGTACTCCTCGGGCTTGCGGCTGAAGAAGTGGATTACGCCCGAGAGCATGCGCATGATCGATTTCGCCTCGCTTTCGGCGGAGAAATTTTCCAGCTGGGTAGTCGATCCCTGGGCCACGCGAATAACGGTCTGGTTGTTGAGATTGACCGCGGCGCGGCTGCGGGACCCGGTCTGAATCGTATCTCCCTCGCAGATTACGCTGTTGCGCGCGACCGGTTTCCACTGCTTGCCGTCGGCGGCCTGGACCCGGACGGTTCCCTGCGCCGACGCGACCTGACCTATCGCGGTGCAATTCTCGGTTTGTGCCATCGCCGGCAAGGTCAGATGTAATAGCCACAGGCTGACGGCAAGCCTTGTAATTCCTTTCATTTTGCCCTCTTCGGCACCGGTTTGCGGTCGCTATCGACCGCGTCCGGATTCTAGTTATTCAGTGCGAAGACAGCTTTGCCGGTCTTTCGCGCAATATTTTTCGGCCAAATTACCTCAATCGGGTGGGTATAACAATACACCTTATGGGGATATGTCGGCCGACTCGCCGGCGGCCTCGAAAGGGGTCAACCGGTATTGCGCAGGCCCGCCGCGATCGCGTTGATCGAACTCAGCAGCGCCGCCTGCCACTGCATGCGGTCGGCCTCGGGCTGGGATTCGTCGCGATACTTGCGCAGCAGTTCGACCTGCAGGTAGGCGAGGGGGTCGAGGTAGGGGTCGCGGCGCGACAGCGACAGTGTCAGCACCGGGTCGTTGGCCAGCAGTTTGTCGAGTTCGGCGACTTTCAGCACCGCCTTGCGGCTGCGCCGGTTCTCGTCGTTGAGCATGCCGTAAATCATCTCGGCGAGCGCGCGGTCGGTACACAGCTTGCTGTACTCGAGCGCCATGCGCATGTCCGATTTGAATAGCGACATTTGCAGGTTGCTGATCATCGCCGCGAAAAACGGCCAGTGCCGGTTCATGTCCCTGAGGCGCTGCCAGCGTTGCGCCTCGCCGTCGGTCCATTGCTCGATGGCGTCGCCGACACCGTACCAGGCCGGCATCATGGTGCGCGACATGCTCCAGCCGAAGACCCAGGGGATCGCCCGCACCGAGGACTTGGACAGGTCGCCCTTGCGGCGGTGCGAGGGCCGCGAGCCGATATTCATCAGGCCGATCTCGCTGACCGGCGTGGATTCGTAGAAATATTCGAAAAAGCCCGGCGTATCGTCGGTCAGCCGGCGATAACTGCGTTCCGACAGCGCCGCCAGCGCCTGCATGTCGGCGTGGTAAGTCTCGTAGTCGCCGCCGTCGCCGCGCAGCGAGCCCATGGTGGCCTTCATCAGGCCGGTGATGCCCATCGCCAGCTCGTAGTTGGCGGTCTCGGCATTGCCGTACTTGTGCGATAGCACCTCGCCCTGCTCGGTGAACTTGATCTGGCCAAACAGCGTGCGCGGCGGTTGCGCCATGATCGCGTCGTGGGTCGGGCCGCCGCCGCGGGTGATGGTGCCGCCGCGACCATGAAACATGCGGCACTGCAAACCGTGCCGCGAGGTGATCTGCACGACCTTTTGCTGCGCCCGGTACAGGCCCCAGGCCGCCGACATGATGCCGCCGTCCTTGCACGAGTCCGAGTAGCCGAGCATGACTTCCTGGCGGCCACCGGTGCGTTCGATCAATTGCCGGTAGACTTCGTTGCCGAGCAGGGTATCGAGCACTATGTCGATATGCTCGAGATCCTCGATGGTCTCGAACAGCGGCGCGATCTCCAGTTCGCAGTAGAGTTCGGTGCCGCTGCGTCCGGCGAGTCCGGCGAGGAAGGCCAGGTACATGACCTCCATGATGTGGCTGGCCTTGTGGGTCATCGAGATCACGTAACTGCCGATACAGCGCCGCCCGAGCCGCGGGCGCATTTCGCGCACCAGCTCGAAGACTTCCAGTGTCTGGCGGTTGTCGTCGGCGAGCTCGGCGCGATCGAATGACGGCAGCTCGCCGCCGGCGATTTTCGAGGCCAGCAGGTCCATGCGCGCGGCTTCGTCGAGCTCGCCGTATTCGAGACCCTCGGCGAGGCGCAGGATTTCCTCGACCGCGACCGTATGGCGTGTCGATTCCTGGCGCAGGTCGAGCGAGGTGAGATGAAAGCCGAAGGTCTCGGCGACGCGGATGCAATCCTTCAGCTCGCCGTTGGCGGTGGCGTACTCGCCGTGGCTGAGCAGCGAGTCGCGAATCGAGTAAAGGTCGTCGAGAAAATCCTGCAGTCCGGTGTAGGCGTGCTCGGTGTCGCCCGGCGCCTCGCCCTGCAATTCGGCGCGCACCTGCACGAGGTTGTGCTTCAGGCGATGATGCATGTAATACAGCTTGCGCCGGTAAATCTCTTCCTCGAACTGGTCGCGACGCCGGTCGAAGGCCTCGTAACCCATCGCCTCGTCGGCGCGCAGGCGCTGGAGGAATTCGCCGCCGGGCGTGAACCAGCGTGTCGACAGGGTCAGCACCTGGGTGAGGCTGTAGATTTGCCGCAGGTGCTCGGTAAAGATTTCCTCGGCCTGCATCAGCAGGGCCATGCGCGTGGTCTGCGGGGTCACGTTGGGATTGCCGTCGCGGTCGCCGCCGATCCACGAGCCGAACTCGATAAAGCTCGGCACCTCGACCACCGGGTTGGCGAACTCGTCCTCGCCGTAAAACCTGATGACCGCGCGCTCGAGATGGCGGTAATCGATTTTCACCGCCTCGAACAGGCTGCGCTGAAAATAGTGCAGGCCGAACTTGATTTCATCGATGACCGTCGGCTTGTTGCTGCGGACCTCGTTGGTCAGCCAGAGGATTTCGATCAGCCGCTGCAGCGCTTCGACCAGTTCGTCGCGCTCGAACGGGCTGAGCCGCGTATCGGTGAGCCGATCGATGATCGTGAACACCTGGCGCTGGTGGTACATCACCGTGCGGCGGCGCGATTCGGTCGGGTGCGCGGTAAACACCGGCTTGTAGGATAAATTATCGAACAGGGTGCGCAGTTCGTCGGCGTCGACGCCCTGGTCCTTGAATTCCTCGATGGTGTGATTGAACGAGCCGACCCAGGCCGCCTGGCCGTGTTCGCGCACCGAGACGCGGCGCAGCCGGTGCAGGAAATCTTCCTCGGCGATGTTGACCAGGTTGAAGTAGATCGCGAAGGCGCGGATCACCTGGGTGATCGCCTGCGGATCGAGACCGGCAATCAGCCGGATCAACTCTTTGCGCCGCGGTTCGCTGTCGCGCTTGCGCAGCTGAATGAAGCCGGTGCGCAGGGACTCGACGGCGTGAAAGACCTCGGGACGCTCGTGTTTGAGCAGCACGTTGCCGATCAGCTTGCCGAGCAGCTTGACCCGCGAGCGCAGTTTCTTATCGGATTGAGCGTGAAAGCTGAATGTCTGGACAGTCATTGGTGATGCTCGTGCGGCGTGCCGACAGTATATCAAAGCGAATTCGCACCCGGGTTGCAAATCCGCGCCAGCGGGGTGCACGGCGCGAATCCTGCCGCGGGGCAGCGCTGGCATTGCCCCGGCCGCTGCGGTATAAACGCCTGCATGCAGCTATACGTACCCGAATCGGTTTACCGCCTCGACCAGGCCGCGGTTGCCGTCGACGGTCTCAGCGAAATCGAGTTGATGCGACGCGCCGGGGGCCGGGTCTGGCAGGTCCTCGGCGAGCGCTGGCCGGGCGTCGAGCGAATCACCGTGTTTGCCGGCTCGGGCAACAACGGCGGCGACGCCTTCGTGGTTGCCGGCTGTGCGCTCGAAGCCGGTGTCGAGGTGCAGTTGCTGGTCAAGGGCGACCTGTCGCATCAATCGGACACCGCGCGCCATTTCGCCGAGCGCTGGCGGCAGGCGGGCGGCGTCGAAGAGGAGTGGCGGGGGCAGGCGATCGATGGCCAGGTAATCGTCGACGGCCTGCTCGGCATCGGCCTTAAGCGCGCGCTCGACGGCGACTGGCAGCAGCTGATTGCCGCGATCAACGCGGCGCCGGCGCCATGCATCGCGATCGATATCCCTTCCGGCCTCAGCGGCCTGACCGGCACGCCGCAACCGGTGGCCGTCGAAGCCTGCGTGACGGTCACCTTTATCGGCGCCAAGACCGGGCAGTGGCTGGCCGACGGTCCCGATTACTGCGGCGTGCTGCTGTTCGACGACCTCGGCGTATCGAACGCCGCGCGCGCTGGCATAGATGCGCGCCTGGAGGTCATCGAAAGCTGCCCGCTGCCGCAGCCACGCCGCCGCAATACCCACAAGAATCATTACGGGCACCTGTTGATCATCGGCGGCGACCGCGGCATGAGCGGCGCGGTGGCGCTGGCCGGGCGCGCCGCGCTACGTACCGGCGCGGGACTGGTGACCGCGCTGGTACACCCCGAGTGCCGACACGACCTGGTCGCGTTTCCGGAAATCATGGTGCAGGGCTGGGAAGCGCTCGAATCCCTGCTGCCAGCGGCCAGCGTGGTCATCGTCGGGCCCGGTCTGGGCGGTGGCGACGACACCAGGACATGCCTGCAACAGCTCGAATCGACGCAGTTGCCGATCATCGTCGACGCTAGCGCGCTGAAGGCGAACTTCGTCCGCGCGCTGGCCTCCAGCCATAAAATCATCACGCCGCACCCGGGTGAGGCCGCGTCGCTGCTGGCCGCGACCAACGCCGAAATCCAGGGCGACCGGCTGGCGGCCAGCGATGCGCTGGTCGCGGCGTTCGCCGCCACCACGGTGCTCAAGGGTTCCGGCACCCTGGTTGCCGAGGCCGGCCAGACCACCGCGATCAATACGCGCGGCAATCCCGGCATGGCCAGCGCCGGCATGGGCGACGTGCTGTCGGGAATCATCGGCGCACTCGTCGGCCAGGGTCTGGCGCCGTTCGACGCCGCGCGCGGCGGGGTTTTCCTGCATGCGCTGTGCGCCGAACGCTTCGCCGCCGACGCCGATGCGGCGGGCCTTATCGCCGGCGATATCATCGACCTGATACCGCGGGTCATGCGCGAACTTCGAGAATAAGCTTGCTGATCCCCGACGAAAGGCGCATGCGCGAGCTCGGCGCGCGGCTGATCGCGGCTTGCGATTGCGGCGGCGTAATCACGCTCAGCGGCGAGCTCGGCAGCGGCAAGACCACGCTGGTGCGCGGCGCGCTGCAGGCCGAGGGGGTCAGCGGCGGTGTGCGCAGCCCGACCTATACGCTGGTCGAGTATTACCCGCTGGAGCGCTTCGCGGTGGCGCACTTCGACCTATACCGTCTCGGCGACGCCGAGGAGCTTGAATATCTCGGCTTTCGCGATTACCTCAACCCCGAAACCCTGTGCCTGATCGAGTGGCCGGAGCGCGCCGCCGGTTACCTGCTGCGCGTCGATCTCGCGGTGGTCATCGAATACGATCCGCGCGGCCGCCGGGTAGAAATAACGCCGCGCACACCGCTGGGCCGCGAATGGATTTCCCGCCTGCAATCGACGAATTAGCCCCGATTCTTGATTATTTTTTTAGGAAAATACAGTATCTAGTTAATAAATATAGAAAAACCGTTGATTTTTGTCGAAGGTTTTACTATAAATAGCCACGGATAAGGGCAAAACAACAGCAATCATGGTCCCATTCGTCAAAGCCAGACGCCGATTTATTGCGGGCGCTGCCCGTCTGGGGTTGTCGCTTGCGCTGTTCGCGGGCGCCAGGCCCGCGCTGGCGAGGTCAAAAAACACGCTCACCGGAATTCGCGTTTCCGAGTCCGAGGAAAACCATACGCGAGTCGTCTTCGACCTCACCGGCAGCGTCGACCATCGCCTGTTTACGCTCGCCGATCCCTACCGCGTGGTCATCGACCTCGACGATACCCGCGAAAGCGAGGCGGCCGATATCAGTACCATGCAGACCACGCTGATGAGCGGGATTCGCTCGGCGGGCAAGGAGAACGGCCGCCTGCGCGTGGTCCTCGACCTGAACGGCAAGGTGCGCCCGCGCAGTTTCGTGCTCAAGCCCGACGGCAATGCCGGTTACCGCGTGGTAATCGACCTGCACGCCACCAACCTGAGCCCGACGCCGATCAAGACCAGCGAGGAGGAGCGTCGCAAGCACAAGGCCGAATACATCATCGCGCTCGACCCCGGTCACGGCGGGCGCGATCCCGGCGCCATCGGTCACAAGGGCACGCGCGAAAAAGACGTCGTGCTGGCGGTGGCGAAAAAGGCCAAGGACCTGATCAACCGCACCCCGGGTTACCGCGCGATCCTGACCCGCAACAGCGACCGCTTCATTTCGCTGCGCAATCGGGTCAAGAAAGCGCGCGAGGCCGAGGCCGACCTGTTCATTTCCATACACGCCGATTCCTTTCACAGCCCGAACGTCACCGGCGCGTCGGTGTACGCGTTGTCGCTCTCCGGCGCGAGTTCCGAGGCGGCGCGCTGGATCGCGCAAAAGGAGAATGCGTCGGACCTGATCGGCGGCATCAGCCTCGACGACAAGGACGACCTGATCGCGTCGGTGTTACTGGACCTGTCGCAGACCGCGACGATCCAGGACAGTCTCGACCTGGGATCGGACGTGTTGAAAACGCTCGGCAGGGTGTCGCATCTCAACAACAGCCACGTGCAGCAGGCGGGATTCGCGGTGCTGAAGGCACCCGACATGCCGTCGATCCTGATCGAGACTGCGTTCCTGTCCAACCCGGGCGAAGAGCGCAAGCTGCGCAGTCCCAAGCATCAACAGAAACTCGCCAGGGCCGTGTTCTCGGGAATCCAGAACCACCTCAAGAACCGCCAGGTTTAGCCCGGCCCTTCAATCCCGCTGCACGAACTTTCTCACCGCGTCGCGGTAGGCGGGAAAATCAACGATATCGTTGTGCGCCGCGCCGCCGATCGTGATGTATTGCAGTGGCGCGTTGCGAAACGCTTCCTTTAAAGCCAGCGTGTGTCGCAATCGCACCACGCGATCCAGTTCGGCGGCGGTGATCAGCACCGGCGTACTGATATCGCCGGCGCGCGCGGCGGAATCGAAACGGTCCCGGGCCAGCCAGCGTACCGGAAACATCGGGTAGCTGCGCTGGCCGATCTCGGCGATGCTGTCGTAGGGCGTCAGCAGGATCAGCCTGTCGAGTTCCCGCTCGGCTGCCAGGTAGACGGCGACCCCGCTGCCCAGGCTGCGGCCGTAGGCGATGATCGACGGGTGGTTTTCGCTGACGTGATCGTAGATCGCCAGCGCGTCCGAAAACAGGCCGGCCTCGGTGGGCCGGCCTTCGCTCAGGCCATAGCCGCGGTAATTGACCAGGTAAACGCTGTGGTCGCGGAACACGTCCGCGAAGAATTCGCCGCGGTGGGTGATCATTTCCGCGTTGCCGCCGAAATAGATCACCGCCTGCGGCCGGCCGGGATTCAATACCCAGCCATGCAGGCGCGTACCCCGGTTATCGATGCTGATTTCCTCGGCGGCGAATTCCGCGTCGTGCGGCACCGGGAAGTAGATCAAGCGGCGCTGGTAAAAATACAGAAACGCCGAAAAAGCGAGGTAAATCCCGATCAGCAGCGCGGCGACGGAGACGAATTCCCTGATCATTTATTATTCAATCATCCCGAACGGGATTTTCTGGTATTCTTTCGAGTCCAACAACTATTCGTCCGTATAGTAACAAGCATCGATTCGTGAACAAACTAGATCAACTGAAATCCATGACCCAGGTCGTCGCCGATACCGGCGACATCGACGCCATCAAACGCTACCAGCCCCGCGATGCGACCACCAATCCGTCGCTGCTGCTGAAGGCGGCCGAGCTGCCGCGCTACCAGCCGTTGCTGGAGGAGGCGCAACGCTGGGGTCGCAAGCAGGGTGGCAGCCCGCAATCGCGCGCCGCCGCGGCCTGCGATTACCTTGCCGTCAGCGCCGGCCTGGAAATCCAGAATATCGTGCCGGGGCGGGTCTCGACCGAGGTCGATGCGCGGCTGTCGTTCGACCGCGAGGCGACCGTGGCGCGGGCGCGCCGGCTGATCGAACTCTACGAAAGCCGTGGCAGCAAGCGCGATCGCGTGCTGATCAAGATCGCCTCGACCTGGGAAGGCATCCAGGCGGCGCGCGAGCTCGAAAAAGACGGCATCAATTGTAACCTGACGTTATTGTTCGGTTTTGCCCAGGCCGCGGCCTGCGCGGAGGCCGGCGTTTACCTGATTTCGCCGTTCGTCGGCCGCATTCTCGACTGGCACCTCGCGGCCAGCGGCAAGAGCGCGATCGCGCCAGAGGAGGATCCCGGCGTGGAGTCGGTCCGGCGGATTTACAGGTACTACAAGCAGCACGGCTTCGAGACCGTGGTAATGGGCGCCAGCTTTCGCAATACCGGCGAAATCGAGCAGCTCGCCGGCTGCGACCGGCTGACCATCAGCCCGCAGTTGATGCAGCAGCTCGAAGCCGACGAAGCGCAGCTACCGCGCCGGCTCTCGCCCGATTCGAGCGGTGACGGTGAGCCGCGTCTCAGCCTCGACGAAAAGACCTTTCGCTGGATGATGAACGAGGACGCGATGGCAACCGAGAAGCTCGCCGAAGGCATTCGCTCGTTCACGCGCGACCAGGAGAAGCTGGAAGCGCGCCTGGTGGCCTGAGTAGCCTGTTGGCGCGCATCCAGACCCTGCCGTCCCACCTGATCAACCAGATCGCCGCTGGCGAGGTCGTCGAGCGGCCGGCGTCGGTGGTCAAGGAACTGGTCGAAAACAGTCTCGACGCGGGCGCCGGCTCGATCGGCATCGAGATCGAAGCGGGAGGCACGCGGCTGATCAGGGTCAGCGACGACGGCCAGGGCATCGAGTGCGACCAGCTCGCCAGCGCGCTGTCGCGCCATGCCACCAGCAAGATCGGCAGTCTCGAGGACCTCGAAAATATCGCCTCGCTGGGATTTCGCGGCGAAGCCCTGCCGAGCATCGCGTCGGTTTCCCGTCTCAGCATCGCGTCACGGCACCGGGACGCCGATCATGCCTGGAAACTGCAGGCGCGCGACGCCGGCGAGCCGTTGCCCGATCCGCTGCCGCAGGGGACGCGGGTCGAGGTACTGGAGCTGTTTTACAACGTGCCGGCGCGCAAGAAATTCCTGCGCACCGAGCAAACCGAGTACAAGCACATCGAAAGCCTGTTCAAGAACATGGCGTTGTCGAACCCGGCGGTGGCGTTTCGCCTGTCGCACAACCAGAAGACCGTCTACCAGTTGCCGAGCGTGCAGTCCGACGCCGACCGGCAACGGCGCCTGGCCGCGCTGTGCGGCGCGAGCTTTGCCGACAGCCTGGTCGAAATCGACGTCGCCGCGGATCGCCTCAGGCTGCAGGGCTGGGTGGCCCTGCCGACCTTCAATCGCAGCCAGCCCGACATGCAGTATTTCTTCGTCAACCGGCGCATGGTGCGCGACAAGCTGGTCAACCACGCGGTGCGCCAGGCTTACCGCGACGTGCTGTTTCACGGCCGTCACCCGGCCTACGTGCTGTCGCTGACCCTCGACGCGCGTGAACTCGATGTCAACGTGCATCCGCAAAAGCACGAGGTCCGCTTTCGCAACTCGCGCGCGGTGCACGATTTCCTGTTCCGCAGTCTGCACCAGGCGCTCGCCGAGGTGCAGCCGGAGCAGCAGGTGGAGTCGCCGGCATTCGCGCTGCATCGTGACCTGCCGGCGGCGGCTCCGTCGCAGGCCGGTCTCGGGCTCGGTTTTCGCGCCGCGAGCGGTGGCGACCGCTCGGGACGGGTGCGCGAACAACTGCAATCCTACGCGGCGCTGCTCGACGCCGGCCCGCAGAACGCGATTCAACCCGCGGCGGCGGACGACGTGCCGCCGCTGGGCTTCGCGGTCGCCCAGTTGAAGGGCATTTACATCCTCGCGGAAAACCGTGACGGCCTGGTGGTGGTCGACATGCACGCCGCGCACGAGCGGATCGTCTACGAACGCATGAAGCGGCACGCCGCCGACGAAAAGATCATTTCCCAGCCGCTGCTGGTGCCGCTGAAATTCAATGTCAGCCGCGCCGAGGGCGATCTCGTCGAGGAAGAGGGCGATGCCTTGCACCGGCTGGGCTTCGAGGTCGAGCGGCTCGGACCCGAGCAGCTTCGGCTGCGCGCGGTGCCGGCGCTGCTGAAGCATGCCGACGGCGAGCAATTGCTGCGCGACGTGCTCGCCGATTTCGCCGAGCACGGGCAATCCGGGCGTATCGGCGAGGTGCAGGACGAAATGCTGTCGACCATGGCCTGCCATGCCTCGGTACGCGCCAACCGGCAGTTGACGCTGGCCGAAATGAACGCCCTGCTGCGCGATATCGAGCACACCGAGCGCAGCGGCCAGTGCAATCACGGGCGACCGACCTGGAAACAGCTCAGCCTGGGCCAACTCGACAAGCTGTTCCTGCGCGGGCAGTAAATTGACCGATCCCGCGGTTATCTGCCTGATGGGGGCAACTGCCACCGGCAAGACCGAGCTGGCGCTGGAAATCGCCGCGCGCTTCCCGGTGGAAATCGTCAGCGTCGATTCGGCGCTGGTCTACCGCGGTCTTGATATCGGCACCGCCAAGCCGTCCGCGGACATCCTGCGCAGCGTGCCGCACCACCTGGTCGACATCGTCGAGCCGACGGCGGCCTGGTCGGCCTGGAATTTCGTCGAGCAATGCCGCGAAACGGTGCAG
>Ga0210101_1000661_pt1 | contig 11130 bp, 6 predicted proteins | sample Muzzi_PWC_D1_FD_185534 | JGI IMG/M metagenome (GOLD analysis project Ga0210101, IMG submission 185534) | Wetland microbial communities from San Francisco Bay, California, USA, that impact long-term carbon sequestration - Muzzi_PWC_D1 (SPAdes) | ecosystem: Environmental > Aquatic > Marine >...
GCAGGGCGCCATCGCCGGCATGCTGTGCGGTATCGGCATCACCATGTTCTACGTTTTCGCCCACAAAGGGATCTTCTTCATCAAGGGAACTGAGTATCTGGTCGGCTCACTGGGCCAGAACTTCTTCCTCGGCATCGAGCCGAACGCCTTCGGGACCATCGGCGCGATCGTTAACTTCGCGGTGGCTTTCGCTGTCAAAAACATGACCGCTCCGGTGCCCGACGACATCGCCGCCATGGTCGAATCGGTCCGGATCCCGCGCGGCTCCAAAGAAGTCGATGGCGCACATTAATCGACCTGATTTCTGATCATATGGATTGAAGTTAAACACTTCTATGACCCCGCCAGTTGCGCTGGCGGGGTTTTTTTCCGATTTCTATTGTTTCCGCCGGCAACCTCAGGTAAAAATTCCATCTTTACCAGCTTTACCCCCTAGATAAAATCAGGAGATAAGAATGTATTCGTTACTCAGTGTCGTTCTGACCTGGATCCTGTTCCTGGCGCTTTTCCCCTTGGCCTTTATCTGGCTGCGCCGCGCCAGACGTATTTTTCTGCAAAAAGATTACTCGGAAGTCGCCCTTAAACGTGGCGAGCCACCAGCTGACCCGAAAAAATGGGCCCCATTTGTCGGCCTGCTCAACCTGGTAACCGGCCTGATCTGTGTCTGGGTAATCATCGGGGTCCCCGTATGGATCGCGACCGGCCTACTGATTGGCCCATTTGAAAACTATAGTTCCTGGAGCGCCATTGCCGGGCCAACTATCTGGGGCAAACTGCTGGCCGATTTTATTATTCGTTCGCAGGCCCATCCTTTCAAATTCGGCAGGGACAAAAAAACCGAGAAGAACTGATCCCGGTCCTCAGAAGTTCTTTATAATGTCTAATTTTATTCATGCTGCCGCATTCTTGTGCTAGCATCTTTGAGTATCTGATCCAATTTGTCCTGCAGGACAATTCGATCGCCTTAAGATGGATTTTACTCCGGGGCACTCATGGGTTTAATCAAGACGCTGCAAGACACTGAACCTTTTAATCGATTGCCGGAAGAGGTATTCGCCCAGCTGAGTCAAGCTGCCAGCCAAAAAACTTACCCACCTCACACCCATATTTTCAAACAGAACGATCCTCCCACCGGCTATCTTTACGTCATAAAAACCGGCCAAGTAGAAATCTTTGCCCTGACCCCCGGGGGGGGCGAAATGGTTGTCGACCATCGCCAAGATGGCTCGTTTTTTGGTGGCACCCCGGTCTTTTCCAACGAACCCTATACCGCCGGCGCCCGCACCGTCAAAAAGACCGAGTGCTTTCTCATCCCCGCCGAACTCCTCTTGGACATGGCCAAACAGTATCCGCACATCAGTGAACATTTCACCCAGGCCATCTGTTCAAGGATGCGTAGCCTCTACGCAGAAATGGTCAGCAATCACTCCCAGAAAGCCCTGACCCAGATGGAGTCCTATCCGTTCAAAAAACGGCTCGCGGACATCATGTCGGAACCGGTCGGAACCTGCGCCCCCGAAACTCCGATCAAGGAGGTGGCCCGGCGCATGACCGAGCGCGGCGGCGGTTCGATCCTGGTTTGCAACCCCAACCGCCGACCGGTCGGTATTATCTCGGAAAGGGATCTGGTTACCAAAGTGCTGGCTCGTGAGAACCTCGACCCGAAGGCTGCCCAGGCCGCCCAGATCATGACTCCGGACCCCTTCACCATGACCCCGGAAACCTACATGTATGAAGCAACCAGTTTCATGATCGGGCACAAAATCAGCCAAATGCCGGTCATGGACAAAGGTGAGGTGGTTGGGGTTGTGACCCTGCAGGATCTGATGCGATATCGCAGCCAGAAATCGATGCTGCTGATCAGTAATATCCAACAAGCAACGACCATCGAGGAATTGAAGGCGATCAAAGGAAAAATGGTCAAAGTGGCCAGGGCGCTGCTCAGTGAAATGCGCTCTCATGCCGAAACCATGGAGATCCTCTCCTACATCCACCACAGCATTCAACGACGCGCCTTTGAAATGGTGCTGCAAGAGCAGAAGCAACAGGGAATGAATCCGCCTGAGGTCCGCTTCTGTTTCATTATCATGGGGAGCGGCGGGCGCAAGGAAATGCTTCTCGGCCCCGATCAGGATAATGGATTCCTGTTTGAAAATTTTCCCGATGAGCGGCTTAACGAAGTAAACGCCTTCTTTATCCCCCTGGCTGAGAAATTGGTCGAGACTCTCGACCGAATCGGCTATCCCCGCTGCATGGGCAAAGTCATGGTCAACAACCCGCTCTGGCGGGGACGTCTTAAGGACTGGTATTCACGTATTTACGATTGGTTCAATGCCCCCGAACCGCAACGGGTCCGTTATTCAACAATTTTTTTCGATTTCATGCCGCTGGTCGGTGACGCAGCTCTGTGTCAGGATCTGCGCGATATTGTCCATCAGTTGGTCAAAAAATTCCCACTGTTCCTCTACCATATGATGGAACTTGATTTTAAACACAAGGTGCCGCTCGGGCTGCTCGGTCGCTTTACCCTGGACAAAGAACACAAGGGACGTTTATCTGTCAAACAAACCGGCAGTATTTTCATTGTTGATTGCGTGCGCATGTTCATGCTCGAAAAACAGATATTTGCCACGACCACCAATGAGAGAATTGACCGACTGGCCAATTTGAACATCTTCAACCAGGATACCGCCGAACATCTAAAGGCCGCCTTCGAAGCCTTCACCTACCTGCGCCTGAGAAATGAAATCGATCTGGCCGCAACCGGCAGCCCCCCATCTCACTATCTCGATCCCTACGCTCTGTCAAAGAATGAACAGGACTTGCTTCGCGAAGCCTTCCGCGCCGCCAGCAAACTCCAGGATTCAACCCGTCATCACTTTAAGGTTGGTTGAAAATCTTCCGGGGCGAGATTTTTCTTTTCAAGCATATTTCTGAACTGCAATACCGGGGAAATTTCAGCTGATTACTTCTAATTTCTCTTATTTTTTCTGCCCCATTATTCATTTTTATTCGATGTTCATTTTTTTAGAAATTAAAAGTTTTAAAAATAATCAAGGGTCGCTGGCACGGCTCTCCCGACTTTGTTGCAAGACCTGCGCGATCGTATAGGAGAGTTCGACCCGATCAAAAGGCTTGGAGACAAATGCCTTGGCACCATTATCCAGAAGATCCTGGATCTGTTTGCCGGCACTGTAACCGGACAAAAGAACCACCAACAGCTCCGGATTGATATCCCGCATCGCCACAAAAGCATCCCGCCCATCGAGCTTGGGCATGACCATATCGAGAAGAATCAAGTCAACCTCTGGCCAGAACTGCCGGTAATATTCCACCGCGCTCGCGCCGTCTTCACAGCAGGAGACCTGGTAGCCCAACTCTTCAAGCATTTCCCCCCCGACGGCTCTGACCGTTTCCTCGTCATCGACCAGCAGGATTCTGCCGCTGCCCGGGATCGGCAACCTGACTCTCTCCTCAACCAGCCGGAGGCTGGTCTTGGCCGGAAGAGGCAGATACAGGCTGAAAGTGGTCCCGACGCCAACCTCGCTTTTGACATCGATAAAACCGTGATGACTGCGCAGGGTGCCATAGGCACTGGCCAGACCCATTCCCGTCCCTTTGCCAAGCCCCTTGGTGGTGTAAAATGGTTCGAAGATTCTCGTCAATTCTTCCGCTTTGATTCCGGTTCCGGTGTCGGAAATAGTTAACAGCAGAAAATTCCCCGCAGAAATATCTGCTCCCCTGGCACGGCAAAACACCTCGTCCAGTTCAAGAATATGGGTTTCAAATTGAAGTTCGCCACCGCTGGGCATGGCATCGCGAGCATTGATAGCGATATTCAGTAAAGCATTCTGGAGTTGAGTGGCATCGCCGATGACAGTTGATGGATTGGCATTGAGAATCTGGCGGATCTGGATCCGCTTGTCGAGGCTGTGCTCAAGAATCGAAACCACTTCATGAAGAAGCTGATGAATTTGCACCGGCAGCGACAGGTACTTTCCTTTGCGGCTGAAGGCGAGGAGTTGTTGGGTCAGATCGGCTGCCCTTTTCGCTGACCGCTTGATACTCTGGGCATAGTCACGGATTTTCGGATCGGCGGTTTTCATCAGCAGCAGATCGGCATAGCCAAGCACACCGGATAACTGGTTATTAAAATCGTGGGCGATTCCCCCGGCCAATTCGCCAATCGCCTGCATCTTTTCTGCCTGGAGCACTCGTTCCTCAAGTTTTCGGTGTTCGGTGATATCGAGGGCCAGCAATAACAGACGCTCTTCGCCATCGACCTGAAGCAACTCCCCGAAATATGAACAACGCCGGATCTGACCATCCTTACGGCAGGCGCTGACCTCCATGCCATCGACATAACCATGTTTTTTGATGACTGCAACCAACCGTCGGCGTTCGTCGTCGGCGATCCAGCCAATCTCCGCAGTCGATTTTCCGACAATCTCCTCGCGGGTATAGCCAGACATTTCACAGAACTTTTTATTGACCTCGAAATAGGTCCCCTTGCCGGGATCACTGATCGTCATCATAATCGGCGCACTGTCAAACAACCGGCGAAATTTTTTCTCGGAAGCTTCGGCGGCCCGGCGAACCTGGTCCAGTTTGCCAAATTGGCGATTGATGTTCCTGCGAGTCCAGCCGATTCCACCCAAACCCAGAAACCACAGAAACAGGTCGGCTCCGATAATGGTTTCCAGATTGGCCATTTGCGCGGCCTCAAAATCGGATAGCGGCACCGAAACGCTGATTCCCCCGCGGATATCGCCAACCTGATATCCCTGATCTTCATGGCATTTAAGGCAGATTTTTTCCGTCTTCATCGGGAACATCATCCGCAAGAATTCTTCGCCATCAATGGTTTCCACCGACGGGTTGTTCTCCCGACCGTTTTCAATCGCCAGCAATCTCTCGGCTTCCCAGGAGTCTGCGGCATTTTCAGGGCGAATCGGATTTAGGCTGGTGATATGACTGCGCAGCTTATATTGATCTTGGGCCAGTTCATGAACCTGCCGAGTCATGTAAGCGGGGTTGACCAAGGTCAGCCTCCGTCCCGAAGGGGTGGTGATATCCCGTTCAGGAATTTTTGCCAGATAAGGGCTCGGCGACGTTGTTTCGCTGACCGGGACATAGACCCCCCCGTGCCCGGCCGCCCAGCGGCGATAGACCAGATCCTTGTTAAAGCTGGAAACCGCCTCATTTTCAGCCAGCTTCATGATACCGGCATTGCTTGTGGTGATCTGCTGCCAGGCGAGAACCAACATAAACAGGGTCCAGATCGCCGTCAGGGACAGCCAATATTTATATTTCTGAAAGTGATTTTTTCGCGGCATTTTCCGACCCCGGCAAAACCCAAAAATGAACATACTTAAATAACTAACATTATCTTTAAATTGCTGATTTGCAAGGGAGATTCTTCTCAAATACGGTGAGAATACAAAAGAGAAGCGCCCCTGCCGGAGATGATGAAATAAGTAAGCTTGTGGACGTCAAAAAAAACTGCCGACCCATCGGCCGGCAGTTTTCCCCAAGAAGGGAGATAACTCTTTAAAGCAGCTTTCGAACCGCCTCCAGGGCCGCGCCGTAATTCGGTTCGGCGGTCACTTCAGGCACCAGCTCAGCATAGGCGATCCGACCGTTCTGATCGATGACATACACCGCCCGAGCCAGCAGTTTCAGATCTTTCAGCAGGACCCCGTAGTTGAGTCCAAAGGAGCGATCCTGATAATCGGAGAGGGTTGTCACCTTCTCGATACCGGCATTACCGCACCAGCGCTTCTGGGCAAAAGGCAGATCGACACTGATGGTGTAAACCGCGACCGGCCCGATCAATTCGGCGGCCTCTTGATTGAATCGCCGGGTCATGGTGTCACAAACCGGGGTATCGAGGGACGGCACCACGGTAATCAGACGCACCTTACCGGCATCGGTGGCCAAGGTTACCGGTTGCAAACCGTTATCGACCACCCGGAAATCCGGGGCAGCAGCTCCCACTTTGATGACCGGGCCGAGCAGCGTCGCCGGATTCCCCTTGAATAAAACCGCACCTGCACGTTCCTGAGTGTTAGACATATAATCCTCCTTCAGAGTCGGATGCCATTACCTGACTATTTCTGTCAAATTTTAACGGACCTCACTCGCTTGTCAACGGGGAAATGATATCAGACTCTGAAAGCATGTTTGGACAATCTCAAAGAAAATTGCCTTGCCAGTTCTGTCCCTACGGATCAGCGCTCGGCATCACCTCAAGCCGTCAAACATCTCCGGGCATGCCCCTTGAGCATCTCGACGAAATTGGCCTCGGAATCGCCGCGATAGACCAGCGAGGAAGCGAGTTCGCTGGCGATGATCGCGTACCGGTACTTGGCCGGTAGATGTTTCAGCCGCAACCGGAAGCGCTTGGTCTCCACCAGCAGCCGGGGCAGGTGTGCCTCAAGCATATGTGTAAACAGCGAATCTTCGCACAACTCGGGGTGCTGCTGGAAATAGTCGAACAAGCGGGCGTAGTGGCCGTTGATTTCGGTACTGATCGCGGCGGAAATCTCGGTGTAGAGCAGAACATTGCCCGGCTCGGCAGCGCGCTGCAGAATCAGTTGCGCTTCGTCCTCGGCACGGCGCACCAAAATTGCGAGCACATCATTGACATAGCGCGGTTTATGCAGCAGAAACTCCTTTTCGGTCAGCACCAGGTTGGCAATGATCTCGTAGGAGGAAGAAATCACTCCGCACTTGTTCGCCGAGGCGTCACGCAGAATAATCACCCCTTTTCTTTGCAGTTCGAGGCGCGCCTGAGGCGTGATGAACGAGTTCGCACCCTCGACAATAACCCTGGCGCTCGGGGTCCCCTCAGCCAACAGGAAGCGCTGGAAATTGTCGGCGTCAATCGTCTCCGGCCTCCCGCCGGCCGGGATGAACAGGTCGGCCTCAACCGTAAACAGCAGCCGATTGTAATCGCGGAAAAACTCGTCGGTAGTGATCCAGCTCTCGACCAGTTCGGTTCCGGCGCGTTCCATTTTGCGGTAAAGTTTGCGTAACCCCTCGCTCTTGCACTGGTTACGGTAGATGATAAACCCGCCGGGGTGGAGGCCGACGGGATCAAAGGCTTCGACGTCTGAGGCCAGGATGATTTTCCTCAGGGCGGTATGGTCCGCTCCAGCCGGATCGAAAAGGGCGCCGCTTCCATCGATGATCAGCCGGATCTGGACCTGCGGCGAACGCTCCAGTAACAGCCGCATGGCGTTGCCGGCGACATCCCCTCCCGGGCCTCCGGTCAGCTTCACGCTGTAGGCATCCTGGCGGATATCGACCCCAAGGTGGCGCATGGTGATCTCGGCGAAGGTAACCACGCCGGTCGAGGTCACGCCAAATTCCTTGTGGTTGATGCCGACCTCTTTACTGGAGATGACACCGATGCCGAGCAGGTAGCCGCGCCGCACCGATTGCCGGGCGACCAGCTCGACCATCGAGTCGTGCATGTTTTCATCCGGGCCGAGCTCGATCGGCTCATCTTCTCCATAGTAGTCAACAACCCGCGGGTCTTTTGCGCGGCCGTTTTCGGTGACGAAAATATCAAAGAAGGCGTTGATGAAACCGAATTGCAGTTTATACAGGCGGCGGGTGACCAGTTCGCGGTCGGAAAGGTCGGCGGCATCCAGAACCACCACCATCTTCGACCCCCCTTCGTAGATATCCTTATTTTTCAGGTGCTGGGTGTGAGCAAGCACATAGTTTTCTCGGAAGATGGTGTTCGCGATGGTAATGAAGTCATCCCATCCCTGACTCATCACCGTGCGCCACCCGCCCCGGGCGATGTCGGAGAAACCGATGTGGTAACCGGCACCGTGACGACCGTAAAAAAAGGTGATTCGGAAGGGTCGCTCGGGGGGGAGATCGCCGGTAAATTCAGAACCCAGGTCGGCGAGATACGCCGGATCGATGCGGAATGCCAGAGCCTGCTTTTCGGCCACGAAGCAGTTGGTCTTCAGGGTGTGACCGATAAACAGCAGAGCGGTCTGAAAAACGGTTCGCCGGATCTCGTCGAGATAGCGATGTCCGGTATTGTAGGCGGCGATCGCCGTGTTCAATTCTTCATACAGCTGTGAGTAGCGCGTGTCACGCTCCTGCAGGTCCGGATCGAAGCGAGCCGAAAACAGCTCGACCAGTTGCAGAGCGATGTCGGGGTGCTGGGTGAAAGCGTACATGACATCAGCATAGCCGAAACGGTCCGGCTGGTTGTGCGCCAGGTTGGTGTGGCAGAAACTGGCCATGGCGTTGACCAGCGCCGCCTGCTGGCCAGTCATCAAACCTCGCTGCAACAACTTGCGATAGGGGGCCGAGGCGGTCGGCAGAATCTGGGTGTTATACAGCTCAGACTGCAATCGCAGGTAGAGTTCAGACCCCCTTTCAACCAGTTCCCGGACCCGGCTGCGGACATAGAAAGTGCCGAGAAAATAGGGATGCATGCCGTTGCTGATCGTCAGACAGTAGGCCCGCCTGACACCGAGTTCCAGGCGGTTGAAGACCTCCATCGTCTGGGTCAGAAAATCAATCTGCGGCGGGTTGGCCGCGGCAAACATGACCCGGTACTCCGGCACGCCGTCCGGGGCGATTTCAGTCGCCTGCTCGACATCAAAATAGATCCCCCCCTGCAGTTGGCTTTGCTGATACATCCAGAGCAGCTGGGCGACCCGTTTCGGCGGTGAGACCCGCACATACTGCTCGTTGTTGAGCCAGGCCAGCCGCAGGAGATAGGAGAAGCGGCGAAAGTCGAAACGGGGATAAAATTCCTTGACCGCACGCCGGATTTCGCTGCCAATTCGTTGCGGAATCCGAACATTTGTCGCCTCGCTGACATGTCGATGATCCTTGCGATCAAATTCGAAGCGCTGCAATTCGAGGCAATCGCCGAGCCCCGGCAACGAGCTGCCGGATTGGGTGAACTGGGCGTAGGAGATATCCCGCTCCGGCAGCCCCGCCAAGGTTCGGTAGAGCGAACCGGGGCGGTTCAGGCAGGCGACGATCAGGCGTTTCTCACGCTCGGCCAGCACCAGCCGTTCTTCGCGCCCCAAGGTCTGCAGCCGGATTGCCAGCGCGGCGATCGCTTCCGGCTCATCCTGCATGGTGATGGAAAAATAGGGGCCCATCTGGTCAATCATCCAGTTCAGGCTGGCGACTGCCCGGCCGCAACTGCCACCGATTTCGCGTAGAACGCTATCGGCAAAACGTTGCTTGGTAGCATCGATCATGGTGGTTTCGATCCTTTTATTGTGGAGGGGATTCATCACAGGCCGGTCAATTCGGTTGACCACCAACAGAACGGGCCGGACGGGGCTCTTTGATCATCAAGGAGCATGCCAACCAGGGAGGGGTAGTGGAATGGCGGGCCCCAGGTGGAACCCGCTGAAATGTCCATGCAATAATAAATAAACTGATGCGTTTTTGCATTAGCCGCCGAACTGCCGTCGACATGGAGAGCGATCCTGTTATTTAAACCTGGAGGTGCTTGACATCAAGCGGGACCACCGTCACCGGCCGCTGCGATTTGCGCAGCAGCTTTTCGGCGACGCTGCCGAGAAAGGTATATTTCAGCTTCCCTTTACCGTGACTGCCGACAACAATCATATCGATATCCAAGCGGTCCGAGATCTCGAGAATCATGGCCACGGCGTCGCCATGGTGGACCTCGATCTTAACCACCCGTTTCAGATCTTCCGGGTGATCAACAAGTTCGTCCTTGGCGAAGTCGGCAATACGCTGTCTGATGGACTCGATCACCTCCTCCTCATGCTCAACTTCTAAGCCGGCCAGCTTTTCACTTCCCATCACCGTCGAGACATAGTTCAGCACCGCCTGATCGACCTTGGGTAGCACATGCAGCAGGGTAATTTCCCCATTGTGACAGCGCGCCATCGCCACCGCATGACGAAAGGCGAACTCGGCATTGGCTGTAAGGTCGGTTGCGACCAGGATTTTTTTATATTCAGGAATCATGTTTTTCTCCTCATCCGGGTCAGGCAATCACCGGTTCCAAGTTACGGCCGCGCATTTTCTGCAGAAAATAAAGTGCGGCAAACAACCCGGCGCCCAGCAGGTAAGCCAGGTGATGCTCTTCAACCCCGATCAGGCCGGCAAAGAAATAGGGGCGGAACATGAAGCCGCAGACCACCGCCAGGCCGATTAAATCGTACCAGCGGTTTTTGGCGATGAACCAGCCCTGAGTTGCCGCAGCAAAGGCACAGGTACCGATACAGGTCATGATAAAAATGAAGACCGCTTCGAAAAAGCTGTTGATGCCGATCAGCAGGATATCGGTATTGAAGATAAACATCAGCGGCAGGGCCGCCGTGCGCATATCGTAGAGAAAACCCTGCACCCCGGTCGGGATTGGATCGCTTTTGGCAATCGCCGCCGCCGCGTAGGCCGCCAGCCCGACCGGCGGGGTGTCATCGGCCAGAATCCCGAAATAGAAGCAGTAGAGATGGGCGGCGATTAACGGTACCGCGAAACCGGTATCGCCGGCCAAAGTGACCAGCGCCGGGGCGGTCAGGCTGGCCATGACGATATAGTTGGCCGTGGTCGGCAGCCCCATGCCGAGGATCAAACTGCAGATGGCGACAATTCCCAGCATCAGGTAAAGATTGCCCATGCTCAGAGTGTCGATAATCTCGGTGACCAGACCGCCAAGCCCCATGGTCACCACGCCGACCACTATCCCGGCCGCCGCAGTGGCAACACCGACACTGACCATGTTGCGCGCTCCGGCCACCATCCCTTGGTAAATATCAACGCCCCCCTGGATAAAGCCGGCGCCGACCGAGTGTCCTTCTCGCCGCGCCCGGATGGCGTGCTGAAAGAGCATCAACACCAGCAGCACCATGGTTGCCCGGAAGGCCGCCACCTCGGGGGAATGGCGCGGGATGATCAGTTCGTAGAGCAGATAGAGGATCGGCGCCGTATAGTGAAGACCGTTGAACAGAACCTGGAAAAAGACCGGCAGTTCCGCCTTGGGTAAACCCCGCATCCCCAACTTGCTCGCCTCGATATGGGTGACGAAAAACAGCGCCACATAGGAAGCGAAGGCCGGAACCGCCGCGGCTTTGCAAACTTCAAGGTAGGGAAGATTGACAT
>Ga0210101_1000662_pt1 | contig 11115 bp, 9 predicted proteins | sample Muzzi_PWC_D1_FD_185534 | JGI IMG/M metagenome (GOLD analysis project Ga0210101, IMG submission 185534) | Wetland microbial communities from San Francisco Bay, California, USA, that impact long-term carbon sequestration - Muzzi_PWC_D1 (SPAdes) | ecosystem: Environmental > Aquatic > Marine >...
TCTCGGCCGAGATCGTGTTGCGGTCGCCGTCGGAGGTGATCCCCCAGACCCAGACCAGCTCGTCCGCGTCGGGGTACGGCAGGGGCTCCAGGAGCACGTCGTCGACCACGGTGAACATGGCGGCGTTGGCACCGATGCCCAGGGCGAGGGTGGCGACGACGACGATGGAAAAGAGCGGCCGGACGCCCATCGCCCGGAAGGCGAACCGAAGGTTGGGCACAAGCTGGTGCATGGCGAGGCTCCGATCGTCCAGCGTCAAGCCCCCGGGCGGGCGATTCGCAAGACCGCGTGCGGTACGGCCCACCCTGTTGAACGGATCGGACTCCGAAAGGTTGCGGGAAGAGGGCTCGAGGGAGCTGAGGGGCGATCGGGGGAGGCGGCGACGGAGAAGAAGGGCCGGGTGGAGGCGCCCTCTCCTCCCCGTGAGGGTGAGGAGAGGGACGGGGTGAGGAGGGGAGATCCGGTGGAGCTAGATCGTCACGCCGAACCGGTTCCTCAGCGCGAACGCGAAGACGATCGAGAGGATGAAGAACACCACCAGCCAGTGGGTGTTCCAGCCCAGGAACCAGACGTCGGCGTCCGGGTAGGTGACGGTGATCCGGTGGATCGGGCCGTCGGGCAGCGGGGCTTCCGCGGGGTAGATGATCTGGTCCAGGAAGCTTCCGTCCGGGCGGATCGGCGACATGCGCTCGATGGCGCCGCCGCCGCCGGCGACCCGCACTCGTTTGGTGACGCTCGTCTCCCCGTCCTGACCCAGGTGGATGGTCAGGTCGTAGTCGCCGGGGGTCTCGCCCTTGATCCGCCAGTCGAGCTCCGACTCGGTCGGGATCCAGATCGCGGGGCTCGTGATCTCGACCCCCGCCGGCGCTTCGAGGCGCGCCACCGGCTTGGTGAAACCGTCGACCTCCGACACCGGTACGGCGTCCTCCCAGCCCTCGCTCAGGGCAACCTTGACGAGCGCCGTCTGGCCCGGCTGGATCGGCTCGTAGCCGTAGTGGAACTGGAGCTGGGCCACGAGCAGCACGAACGGCACGATCATCCACGCCATCGGCGCCAACGAGAAGCGCATGTAGCGCAGGTTGTGGACCAGGAGCTCGCCCTGGGCGCGCAAGATCGCCCGCAGGTCGTCGTTGTAGAGGCGGATTTCGAACAGGCAGGCGTGGATCTTCTTCTTGACCGCCGCCAGGCCGTCCTGGTCCGAGGTCGCCTTGAAGACCATCAGCATGGCGATGGCGGTCACCAGCGACACGATCGTCAGCCCGACCAGCGGTGGGAACCCGCTGAAGGGCATGAGGATGACGTCGAAGACGGTCGAGAGGACGGCGTTGATGGCGGCCATAGGTACTTGTTTCCTGGTCGGCCGGCGCGGAGGCCGGTAGGGTCGTTCGCTTCGCTCACGGTTCGGCCGGCACAGGTCCGGCCGCTTCAATTGGGCCGGCACAGGTCCGGGTAGGGTCGCTCGCTTTGCTCGCGGTCGGCCGGCGCAGAGACCGGCCGCTTCGATTGGGCCGGCACAGGTCCGGCCGCTTCAGTTGGGTCGGCACGGAGGCCGGCCGGTTCGATCTGATGGGCTCTGGGGCCGGCGCTTACGAGATGTAGCCCAGGCCTTGCAGGCGCTTCTTGATCTCCTCCTCGGAGTCGGCGTCTTCGAGCTTGGCCAGCTCGTTCTCGAGGGCGTGCGTGACGAACTCCGCCGGCGAGGAGTAGCCGGCGATGTCCGAGTACCGCTTGACCTTGTCCCACAGGTCCTTGTCGATCTTGACCGTTCTCGCTCCGAACATGGATGGTGTCTCCGTGGTTCTGTGGTACGCGTTGTCTGGTCTGGGTTGTTTGTCCTGGCCGCTTCGCCGCCGAGCCCTCCGCCGCGAGGCGCTGGACGCTTGCCCCGTTACTCGGCCGCTTCCCGCTCCTCCTGGGGGACGCGGCCGTTCTTCGGGGCGCAGAACGTCGCCGTGTCGAACAGCGGCTTGCCCTCCATGTGCTTGGGCGGGCGCAGGTCGAAGAGCTCCAGGGCCGTGGGGGCGATGTCGATGATCGCCGGGTGCTCGACGTCGATCTCCTGGTTGCAGAAGAAGACGCCCGGCACCAGCCGCGGGTCGACGCAGTGGTCGCCGCTCCACGCCTTGACGTTGTCCTCGAAGACCGGCCCGGACACGACCCCCGTCGCGCAGTCCCAGGACACCCGGTAGCCGTTGTTGTAGCCGATCAGGAAGTCGGGTGCGTTGCGGAGGTAGGGGCCCTGGTAGAGCTTGGCGGTGTCGAACGTCTCGTTGATTCCCACCTCATTGTGCTCGTCGTCCTTCAACCCGGAGAGCCTCTCGACGATCTCGGCCTTGAGCGCCTCGGCCTCCTTGCCCGGCTTGACGATGCCTTGGGCCTCGCGCCCCTCGATGTTCAGGTACATGCCTGCGAGGCCCAGGGCGTAGGCCTTGGTGCGGCTCCAGTCCACGTCTTGCAGCCACTCGGTCGAGCCGTCCGCGCCCTCCTTGAGGTGTAGGTAGCCCTCCTGGAGCAGCCAGGCGTTCAAGTTGACCCCCCGGCGGAAGGATGCGAACCCGTGGTCGGAGCAGACCATCAGCAGGTCGCCGTCCTTGAGCTTGTCCATCACCTTGCCGACCAGCCGGTCGTTGTGCAGGTAGAGCTCCTCGATGGCGTTCTTGTGGACGGCATCCTCCTTGCCGCGTGCGGCCGGGTGCCCGTCCTCCAGGTAGCGCCAGAACATGTGCTGGATGCGGTCGGTACCGTCGAAGACGCAGACCAGGCTCCCCTGGCGCAGGCGCTCGAGCGAGGCGAAGAACATGTCCTGGCGCTCGCGGTCGATGTCGTAGGCCATCTGGAGGAACGTGCCGTCGTCGATCACGTCCTCGTTGAGCGCCCAGGTGTCCTCGGCCAGGCCCAGGGTCGAGAAGGGGCCGATCCGCTTCGCCAGGTAGGTCGAGTAGTAGGTCGGGTGCGAGATCGGCATCGCCGGCTTCTCGGGGTCGATCGAGAGCGGCGCCACGTAGAGGGAGAAGTGGCCGTTCATCTCGGTGACCATCATGCGCGCAATGCCCTTGACCTTGATGCCGGGGGCCGCCTTGAACGAGAGGGGGACCCAGTCGGAGAGCTTCATCGGCTCGAGCTCGACCGACTCGTCGCCGATCGTCAGGCGCGTCGTGCCGGCGGCGCGGTCGAGCTCGGCGGTCATCGGCACGGCGAGCGGCGGGTCGCCCTCGATGAACATGTTGGGCGGGCCTTCGAGCGTGGTCTCCACCCGGTCGCCGTCGAGCTCCACCGGCACCCGCACGCCGCCCTCCTTGAACTTCCCCGTCGACGGGCGGGTGGTGAAGAGGAGGAAGGTGCCCTGGGTGCCGAGGAGGTCGGGCGCCGCCATGGCGGAGAGCTCGGCGCCGTAGAACTCGTCCGGCGGGAAGGTGATCGGCACCCGCAGCACGGTCGACCAGATGTTGTGCTCGCCCAGGATCGACCAGAACGGCTTCGACTTGCGAAGCAACCGGAGCTCCGGCTTGTGGAGCGGAATGCGGTACTTGCCGATCTTCAGGAACCGGTCGACCGAGCCGATCTTGGCCGAGGAGATGCGGGGCAGGTAGGTCTTGGGGTCCCGGTCGAGGAAGTCGAAGATGTTGTGCTTGGCCGGCGAGGTGCCGGTCGAGAAGGACGACCAGGCGACCGGCGAGATCGACGGGTAGGTGGTGGTCAGGCGCCGGTACGAGCCCTGCTCGGCCAGCTTCTGGAAGTTGGGGAGCTTGCCCTCCGCCATCAGCCGGTCGGTGATCTTCGGGTCCTGGCCGTCGAGCCCGACCACGATCAGCCGCTTGATCTTGGGCTTGATGCGGCGCCGGCGCCGGATCATCCGCCACGCCGTCCGGAACGGCCAGATGAGGAGCGACAGGATCGCCAGCACGATGGTGGTGAACAGCACCAGGAACGAGGACAGCAGCGCGAAGCCCGCTCCCGGTCCCACGTAGGCGGCGGCCGGTGTGGCGGCACCGAGCAGCCCCAACAGCAGGAGCGCCACGATCGTTGGCAGGGTGCGCAGCCGGCTCGGGCGCGGTCGGGTCCTCGAATTCGGAATCAGATCACTCATGGGCCTGGTCTGAGAGGTCGTGCGACTCGTGGGACAGCTCGGGCGTCGATATAGTGTAGCGGGCCGCCGGGAACGAGCTCCGGGAATCAACGACGTTCCACTGGCGGTTGCGGTGTTCGGTGCCGCTCCGGAAATGCGTCAACAGAATCGGGGGGCCGGGTCTTCCCCAGGTAGGCCCTGCTAGGCCCTGAAAGGTCCTGATCGGCCGAGGAGCGCACCCGCGGGAACTTCGATCCTACCCGAATCCTCATCCTGGAGGCGAAGCAGTGAACCTAGTGCACCAGATCTACCGACGCGCCCGGTACGGCCGCCCCGTGGTCGTGGTCTCGGGCCTGCCCCGGTCCGGAACCTCGATGGCGATGAAGATGCTCGAGGCCGGCGGCCTGCCCCTCGTCACCGACCGCCAGCGCGAGGCGGACATCGACAACCCGAAGGGCTACTTCGAGGACGAGCGGGTCAAGGACCTGGGCGACATGGACGACCGGAGGTGGATCGCCGAGAGCCGGGGCAAGGGGATCAAGGTGGTCTCGTCGCTCCTCCAGTACCTGCCCCGGGACCTGAACTACAAGATCCTCTTCATGCGCCGGAACCTGCTCGAGGTGATCGCCTCCCAGAACAAGATGCTCGAGCGCCGGGGCGAGGGCTCGGAGACCGAGGACGAGCGCATGATCGAGCTTTACGAGTCCCACCTGCGGCGGGTCAAGGCGATGCTCCGCCACGGCCCCCACTTGAGCGCCCTCGACATCCACTACACCGCGGTGCTCGAGAGCCCGCGGCAGGAGGCGGAGCGGATGGTCGGCTTCCTCGGCCTCGACCTGGACGTCGCCAAGATGACCGCGATGGTCGACGAGCGCCTGTACCGGAACCGGGCCGAGACGGTGCGGGCGGCCGAGCAGGCGGGGTGAGCCCTCCAATGGGGTGAGCGAGCGCCAGCACCGGCCGGAGCGACCGCGGATGATCGCCGACGCCATGCTCGGCGGCCTCGCCCGGTGGCTCCGGGTGCTGGGGCTCGACACCGCCTACGATCCTTCGCTGGACGACGCGGCTCTGGTCGACCGCTCGGTCGACGAGGGGCGCACCATCCTGACCCGCGACTCCCGCCTCATCCTTCGGCGCCGGGCCTGGAACCACCTCTTCATCCTCTCCGAGGTCGTCGACCGGCAGGTCGAGCAGGTGCTGGGCGAGCTCGCCATCGCCCCGCGGCCGGAGGAGCTCTTCAGCCGCTGCCTCCGGTGCAACGCGCCGCTGGTCGAGGTCGATCCCGTGGAGGCCGCCCGCGAGGTGCCGCCGTACGTGGCCCGGACCCAGACGCACTTCCGCCGCTGCCCAGGGTGCCGGCGGATCTTCTGGCGCGCCACCCACGCGGAGCGCATGCGCCGACGCCTTCGGCGCATGGGCGTGGAGATAGACTGACCCATGGCCGCCTCCTTCCCCAAGCCCCGTCTCGTTCTCTCGAAATGCCTCGAGCTCGAGGCCTGCCGCTACAACGGTGTGGCGATCCGGACGCCGCTCGTCACGCGCCTCGCGCCCCACGTGGAGCTCGTGCCGGTCTGCCCGGAGGTCGAGATCGGCCTCGGCGTGCCGCGGGACCCGGTGCGGTTGGTCCGGCTGTCGGGGTCGGGTGGTGCTCCGGACGAAGCGCCCCACATGGTCCAGCCGTCGACCGGCAAGGACCTGACGGAGGCCATGACCTCGTTCTCGGACCGGTTCCTCGGGGCGGCGGGAGAGGTCGAGGGCTTCCTGCTCAAGAGCCGCTCACCCTCCTGCGGCATCAAGGACACCAAGGTCTTCACCCCGGCCTCCGGGGAGCACAAGGGCATGCCGGTCGACAAGGGCGCAGGGCTCTTCGCCCGGGCGGTGCTCGACCGGTTCCCCGACGCCGCGATCGAGGACGAGGGGCGGCTGACTAACTTTCGCATCCGCCACCACTTCCTGGTGAAGCTGTTCACGCTGGCCCGGCTCCGCGCCGTTCGTGAGAGCGGCCGTATGGCGGAGCTGGTACGCTTTCACGCGGAGCACAAGCACCTGTTCATGGCCTACCACCAGACGGCCATGCGCGGCATGGGGCGGCTGGTGGCCAACCCGGACAAGCGCCCCGTCGACGCCGTGCTCGCCGAGTATCGAGATCTGCTCGTGCGCGCGCTCGCGCGGCCGGCCCGCTACACGGCCCACGTCAACGTGCTGATGCACGCGATGGGCTACTTCAAGGGGTCGCTCTCCTCGGCGGAGAAGGACCACTTCCTTCAGGCCCTCGAGGAGTACCGCGCGGCGCGCCTGCCCCTTGCGGCGCTCCTCCTGACCCTCCAGAGCTGGATCGCCCGCTTCGGTGAGGACTACCTCGATCGCCAGATCTACTTCGAGCCCTACCCCCGGGACCTGCTCGATCTGTCCGATTCCGGGTCCGATTCCCGCGGCGCCTAGTGGTCCGTCAATTCTCAACTGACAGGGTATGTGGCGAGGATTTCGCGTCGCTGGCAAGGCGCTCCGACGCAGGCGTAGCGGTGCCTACGTCGAGGAGGAGCAACGCCGCCAGCGGCGTGAAGGACCGCCAGGACCCGTCAGTTGAGGATTGACGGACCACTGGCCCGGGTTGGCCCCTCTGACGGCGCACCGTGACAGGTTCGCGAGGAGTGGACAGAAGCCCTCGTTTCTCTGCTAGGATTCCGGCCCCTAGAATCGGGATCTCCGTCTGGATTCAGCGCGAGCTCTCGCGTTTCTCTTGAAGTTTCTTATCTTTTCAACGGGGACGGTCGGTGGGCGGCCGTCCCAACTGCGGACGGCTCATGCGATGAGCACACCGTCCGGGAGGTGAGCCACCCGATGTACCCCAAGCAGACTCTGATCACCCTGATGTCGATCACCCTGTTGACGGTCGGAGGAGCCGCTGTCGGCGCCTCCGACATCCGAGTCGGCTTCGAGCCGACCGAGGATTGGCAGCCGGGCCGCGAGGTCTCGATGTCGCGCCACCTGGAGGATGGTGAGGAATTCACCGTCCCGCTGCAGGTGCTCCTCGACCACGGCGGCGCGCTGTTCGAAGCGGTCTGGACGCCCCAGGAGGGCGGCGGCCGGCCGCTGACCGACGGCACCGGCAACCCGCTGGTCGACCCGTCGTCGCCGCTCGTCTTTCCCCGGAACCACAACCGGATCTCGGCGCCCGACGCCAACTCCTGCTTCGGCTGCCACAACACCCCGCGCTCGGGCGGCGGCGGCGACATCGTCGCCAACGTCTTCGTCCTCGGCCAGCGCTTCGACCACCTGACCTTCGACGCCAACGACACCATCCCGACCCGGGGTGGCGTCGACGAGCAGGGCAACCCGGTGACGCTGCAGACCGCCGCCAACAGCCGGGCGACCCTCGGCATGTTCGGCTCGGGCTACATCGAGATGCTCGCCCGGGAGATCACCTTCGACCTCAGGGCCCAGGCCAAGTCCCTGGGGGCGGGCCAGTCCATGGAGCTGACCTCGAAGGGCATCTCCTTCGGCACCATCGCCCGCAACGCCGACGGCACCTGGGACACCTCCGGTGTCACGGGCCTCTCCCCCGGCAGCCTGGCCTCGGCCGGACCGGACCAGATGCCGAGCCTGATCATCAAGCCGTTCCACCAGGTGGGTGCGGTGACGTCGCTGCGGGAGTTCACCAACAACGCCTACAACCACCACCACGGCATGCAGAGCGCCGAGCGCTTCGGCTACGGCCAGGACCCGGACGGCGACGGCTTCGTCGACGAGCTGACCCGGGCCGACATCACCGCCGCCACCATGTGGCAGGCGACCCTCGAGGTGCCCGGCCGGGTGATCCCCCGCTGGCGTCCCCTGGAGGAGGCGGTGCTCGTGGGTGAGCAGGCGTTCGCTCAGATCGGCTGCGCCGAGTGCCACGTGCCGGCCCTGCCGCTCTCGAAGTGGGGCGAGTTCTACTACGAGCCGAACCCCTTCAACCCTCCGGGCAACGCGACGCCGGACGACGTCGAGCTGCTGAAGGTGAACTTGAACTCCGCCAGCCTGCCCCAGCCCCGGCTCCACGACGATGCCAACGGCATCACCTGGGTGCCGGCCTACACCGACTTCAAGCTCCACGACATCACCAGCGGTCCGGGCGACCCGAACCGCGAGGCGCTCGATCAGCACGCTCCGGCGGGCTCGGACGCGTTCTTCGCGGGCAACGGCAAGTTCCTGACCAAGAAGCTCTGGGGCGCGGGCAACGAGCCGCCCTACTTCCACCACGGCCAGTACGCCACCATGCGCCAGGCGATCGAGGCCCACGCGGGCGAGGCCCAGGCCTCGGCCGACGCCTACGCGGCGCTTTCGGCCTACGAGCAGGGGGCGATCATCGAGTTCCTGAAGACCCTCCAGCTCCTGCCCGAGGGCACCAAGGCGCTGGTGGTCGACGAGAAGGGCCGTCCGAGGCAGTGGCCGCCGGCCTGGGCAAGGTAGCCGGTCTTCCCGCCCTCTTTCCTGTCCCCTCTCCCGCCTCAGGGAGGGAGAGGGGATGCCCTTCATCCGGCCGGCTGGGCGCCGGGGAGGGTCGTTCGCTGCGCTCACACTCGGCCGGCGCGGAGACCGGGTAAGGTCGTTCGCTGCGCTCGCACTCGGCCGGCGCGGAGACCGGGTAAGGTCGTTCGCTGCGCTCACACTCGGCCGGCACGGAGACCGGGTAGGGTCGTTCGCTGCGCTCACACTCGGCCGGCACGGAGACCGGCCGCTTCGTTCAGGAAGGTGTTTCCGAACGGCAATCTGTGATCGAAGCGGCCGGTCTCCGTGCCGGCCGAGTGGGGCCGAAGGCCCCGACCTCACCCGGTCCCCGTGCCGGCCGAAGTGCACCCTCGAGGGTGCGACCTTCCCGCCCTCCGTGGCGGCCGAGTGCGCCCGTCAGGGCGCGGCCTTCCACGGTAAGCTCGCCATCATGCCCGGCGTGCCCGGACCGACCCTGCTGGAAGCCGAACGGATCACCCGGCGGACTCCGGAGGGGGAGACGCTCCTCGCGGATGTCTCCCTCACGGTGGCCGCGGGCGAACGCGTCGGCATCGAGGGCCCGACGGGAGCCGGCAAGAGCCTGCTTCTGCGGGCCCTCTCGCTTTTGGATCCGATCGAGGGCGGGGCTCTCGAGTTTCGAGGGTCTCCCCTGGCCGACGGCGACGTGCCCGCTTACCGGAGCCGCGTCGCCTATCTCCACCAGAGCCCGGCGCTGGTCGAAGGCACGGTGGAGGAGAACCTCCGCCTGCCGTTCGCGCTCCGCGTCTACCGCGACCGGTCCTTCGACCGGGAGCGGGCGGTGGAGCTTCTCGGGGCTCTGGGTCAGGAGCCCTCCTTCCTCGCCAAGCGGAGGGAAGACCTTTCCGGCGGCGAGCGCCAGGTCACGGCTCTGGTGCGTCTCCTCCAGCTCGGCCCCGAGGTCCTCCTGCTCGACGAGCCGACTGCCTCCCTCGACCCGGCCTCGACCACCCTGGCGGAGGAGCTCCTCGTCCGCTGGGTCGAGGCGGGGGAGCGGGCCGCGGTCTGGGTGACCCACGACCCCGCCCAGGCGGACCGGGTGGCGACGCGGTGGATGCGCTTGGCCGGCGGCCGGCTGGCCCCCGCGGACGACCGGGGGCGAAACGGCGGGGAGGAGTGAGCGGTGGAGGCCACCAACTACATCGAGCTCTCATATTGGCAGGTCGGCGCGGCGGCGCTCCTCATCCTGGTCAACGGCGCCATCTCCATGGTGCTGAAGCTCGGGCTCGAGAAACGGCTCGTGACGGCGGCGGTCCGGACCGTCATCCAGCTCCTGCTGATCGGGCTCGTCCTCCAGTGGGTCTTCACCCACGCCCGCTGGTACGTGGTGGTGGCGATGATGGTGGTGATGGCCCTGATCGCCGGGGTGGCGGCCGTGCGCCGCACCGACCGCCGCTACCCGGGCATCTGGTTGAACGCCATTCTGTCCGTCTGGCTGAGCTCCTGGGTGATCACCGCGGCGGCACTCTTCGGCATCGTCGACGTCGACCCCTGGTTCAAGCCCCAATACGCCATCCCGCTCCTCGGCATGATCCTGGGCAACACCTTGAACGGCATCTCCCTCGGCCTCGACCGCCTGGGCGAAGAGCTCACCGGCCGCCGCTCCGACGTCGAAGGCCTCCTCGCCCTCGGCGCCACCCGCTGGGAGGCCGCCCGCTCTCCGCTCCGTCGCGCCATCCGCACCGGCATGATCCCGATCGTCAACACCATGATGGTGGTGGGGATCGTCTCGCTCCCCGGCATGATGACCGGCCAGCTCCTCGCCGGAGTCGACCCCGCCCAGGCGGTCAAGTACCAGGTCGTCATCATGTTCTTGATCGCCTCCGGCACCGCCCTGGGAACGGTCGGCGTCGTCCTCCTCTCCTACAAAAGGCTCTTCAACCACCGCCACCAGTTCCGGTACGACCTGTTGACCAAGGCGTGATCGACTCCACGCGCGGCGTCCGTTCTTCAGGGAGAGGCGCGCTCTCGCGCCACCGCCACACCTCCACGGGATGTCCAGGGTCGGTCCGGGGGCTCCCGGTCGCAGGTGTCAGCGACCGCGGGCTCTCGACACCGCCGGCAGGGCAACACCGCAAGCCCGCGAGGCGCTGGCAGGCGGCGCCCGACGGCCGAAATCGCACTAGGCGGAGCCGTGCCGGAGACCGGGAGCCCCCGGACCGACCCGGGTGATGCCCGGATCGCCCCTCCTCACCCTGACCCTCTCCTCCCCGCGCAGGGAGAAGAGGGCACCACCGCCCGGTCCTTCGCTGCGAAGCCGTGGCCCGGTGCGCTGAAGCGCACCCTACGGATCTTCCTCCTACCAACTGCCGTACATCGGGTTCGGCAGGATGAAGAACTTTCCTCCGAAGTCCTCGTACGCCTCCGGTCCCTCCTCCCGCAGATCCTGATCCAGCCAGGGGAAGTCCTTGATGTTGTCCCCCACCCACATCACGATCTCCAATGCCGGCAGACCGGGGGCCGCGGTCCCGATCTCGATGCTGTGCCACCGGGGCTCCTTCTCGCTCTCGCCCGGGGGCTTGCAAAGCACCACGTCCACC
>Ga0210101_1000663_pt1 | contig 11115 bp, 8 predicted proteins | sample Muzzi_PWC_D1_FD_185534 | JGI IMG/M metagenome (GOLD analysis project Ga0210101, IMG submission 185534) | Wetland microbial communities from San Francisco Bay, California, USA, that impact long-term carbon sequestration - Muzzi_PWC_D1 (SPAdes) | ecosystem: Environmental > Aquatic > Marine >...
GGGTTAGCTCCCCACCCATTCCGGGGCGCAGCAGTGCCCGGGCGGCTGGGCCCCTGGTCAGAACACCAGCGCGTAGCCGATCTTCATGAAGATGGTCCGGCCCTCCTGGGTCAGGGAGTAGTCCGCGGCCCCGCCGTAGCTGTCCGAGTAGCCGAGGAAGGCGACCGTCTGGGGGTTGATCTTGTAGGAGAGCAGGAGCTGGTTGAACAGCCGCTCGTCGAGCTCCGCCACCTCGTCGACGTACTGCTCCGGCTCCCGGTCGACTCGCGTGTACTGGCTGATCAGGCGTACGAAGGTGCGCACGTTGACCTGGTAGACACCCGTCAACTGGGTGAGGTTGGCGGTGAACAGCCTGCCGGCGTCGACGTCCAGGCGCTCGAAGTTGTTCCTCACCTCGACCTTGGCGTGCCGCCCGAAGTTGAGCTCCATCTCCGATTCGACCAGCACCCGGTCGGCCGGCCGGACGTTGGTGAAGTCGACCGCGTCGCCCACCTTGACGAAGGTGAACACCCGGAACGCCTCGTTGGGGCGCACCGAGACGATGCCGACCCACTCCTCCAGGTCGTCGAACTCGACGCCGGCAAAGCTCTGGTCCCGCCCGCCCCATTCGAAGCGGGCGAAGCTCTGCCAGGGGCCGCTCATCTCGACGCCCAGCTCCAGCTCGCCCTCGAGGAGCGTCCCGGAGTGGTCCTCGGTGTAGTCGTAGTCGGCGTCGACCTCGAGCCGGGTCCACCAGTCGTCGTCGTCACCCCACCAGCTCCGGCGCACCCTGGTGCGGGCCTTCCGCGCGTCGACCTGGGGCTCGAAGCCGAGGTCGGTGCGGAAGTCCCGACCCAGGTCTTCCCAGCCGGCCGACCAGCCCCAGGCGCGGCTGTCGTGACGGTAGCTCGCCGCGAACGCCCGGTCCTGGAACCGGCCGAGGGGCTGGCCCTCCTCCCGGGCCAGCGCTTCCGGGTACTCGGTCGCCGAGCCCAACGCCTGGAAGGTGAGCGAGTCCACGTCCGAGAGACGCACGTGGCCGTCCACGCCGTAGACCTGGTTGCTGTAATCGGTCCCTTCGCGGGCGGTCGCCAGCACGCCGACGGTCGACGCCGCGCCGATGTCCCGCCGGTAGCGCACCGCCGCGCCGGTGGTGGCGATCGGGAGAGACGCCGTCGACGAGCCCTCGCTGCCGGGCAGCACCAGGTTGGTGACCGAGTCCTCGGCGACGAACACCCCGAGCGCGTTGGCGCCCGACTTGCCGGTCAGCTTCAAGCCCCAGTCCGGGTCGGAAACGTTCCTGGTGAAGACGGTATTGAGCGGCGTCGAGAAGAAGTCCGCCCCCTCCAGGAAGAAAGGGCGCTTCTCGGGGAAGAAGAGGGTGAACCGCGTGTTGACGTCGAGCTGGGCGACGTCCGCTTCCACCTGGGAGAAGTCCGGGTTCAGGGTGGCGGCGAGGGTGAGGTTCGGCGTCACGCCCCAGAGCGCGGTCAGCCCCGGCTCGAGGTCGCCCCCGTCGTCGGTGAGCTCGCCGTCCGGCAAGTCCTCGCGGATCTCGCTGAAGCCGGCGGTGAGCGTCGGGTCGAGCTCCAGATTGCGGCCGGGCTCGGCGTCCTCGAAGCCCCGAACGCGCGCCTCCTGGCAGAGCACGCAGTCGACGTTCGGATCGAGCGGGACCGACGCGAACTTGCGCTGGACGCTCCGCGGACGGTTGCGAAACGCGATGAAGCCCCAGGTCTGGGCGCCGCCGCCGTTCTGGAACCTGAGCGACGTGAACGGCACCGCCATCTCGACCACGAAGCCCTCGCCGGTGAGGCGGCCGGCCGACTCCCAGATGGCATCCCAGGAGGCGTCCTCCTGGTTGCCTGATCCGACCTCGCTCCTGATCAGATCCATCTGCACCCCGAGCGGGCTGACGATGAGCTCGAACGCCCGCCGCTGGTCGTCGAAGGTGTCCAGATAGACGCCCACCCAGTCGTCCTCGAAGGCCCGGTCCCGGTCGGCGAGCCGGGCGCGGATCGACTCGGGCTCCGGCTCGTGGGCCCGGAAGGCCACGTAGAGCGCGTCCGCGTCGTAGGTCACCAGGCAGAGGGTATCGACCAGCGCCGGCACCCGGTCCCCCGGCTGGAACTCCCAAGGCAACGGCAGCTCGAGCGCCCGCTGCCAGGCCGGCTCGTCCAGGCGACCGTCGATCCGCATCGGCCCGTCCCCGGTGGATACCCTGGGGACGACGGAGAGCGACAGGGCCGTGGCCTCCAGCGGAGCCTCCCCGTCCACCTGGCCCAAGGCGGCACCTACGAGGACGAAGAAGAGGGTGACGGCCACCGAAACGAGGAGGAGCGAGCGGGCCCCTGGGTGCGGATGGAGCATCGGCAGGCTTCGTTCGGGTCTTGGAAGGTCGTTCCGGTCGGGGAAGTTGTGGAAACCGCCGCCGCGACCGGCCGAGCTTAGCAGCCGCCACGAGCCCGCGTCTCCGAACCGACAAGCCCCCCGAAGCTCGAGAGCTAGGCGAACGGCATGCCCTTCCCCACTCGAGGGTGGGAAAGGGATCGGGGGGATCGGGGGGCGCTCTTGTAGGGTGCGCTTCAGCGCACCGGACCATGGCCCGGCCGGCGCGGAGGCCGGCCGCTTCAACCTCGTGGGTGGGAAGGGGATCGAGGGGATCGGGGGTCTGGACCATCGTCCCACATAGCGGAGAGGAAGGGCCGGGGGCAGGCGTCCCTCACCCCCCGCGAGGGGGGAGAGGGATCGAGGGAGTTGGGGGGAGATCAGTCGCCCCGGAACCTTCGCCGGCATCGCGCGTTTGTACTGGGTGAGGGACGCGATGACCGTGGCCATGACCCCATCCCAGACCGACCTCCGATCCGACGCGCGACCGGAGAGCCCGACGCCATCCGACGCCGAGCTGATGGAGCGCACCCGCGCGGGAGAGCGGGAGGCGTTCGGCGCGATCGTCGACCGCTACAAGGACGACCTGGTGGCCTACCTGGCACGGCTCACCCGCTCGCGGGAGCGGGCCGAGGACCTGGCCCAGGAGACCTTCCTCCGGCTCTACCGCGCGGCGCCCCGCTACCGGGAGCGCGGAAAGCTGGCGGCCTTCGTCTACCGCATCGCCACCAACCTGCTCCGCTCCGAGGAGCGGCGCGAGCGGCGCTGGCGAGTGCTCACCCCGGCGCTCGGCTCCCAGGCGAAGACCTACGAGGAGCCGGGAGGCCCCCGGCACTTGATGGAGAGCGAGCTCCGCCAGCGCCTCGCCGCCGCCGTGGCCACCCTGCCGCTCACCCTCCGGTCGCCGCTCGTGCTGTTCGAGATCGAAGGCTGGCCCCAGCGCGAGATCGCCCGTGCCCTCGGCTGCCGCGTGGGCACGGTCAAGTCCCGCCTCCACCGGGCGCGCGCCCGCTTGCGCCAAGAGCTCGGCCCGTTCTGGACCGAATGGAACGGAGATTCCCAATGACCGACGAACAGCTTCGCGACGCGCTCCGCTCGCTGCCCCGGCACCGGGCTTCGGAGGGCTTTACGGACCGGGTGCTCGACCGCCTCGGCCAGACCCACCGGGGTACCGAGGGCGACGGCCTCTGGCGGCGCCTCCAGGAGACCGTGGGACCCGCGGGCCGGGCCGGCCGCTGGGCGGCCGTGGCCGCCGCGGTCGCGCTGGCGGCCGTCCTACCGATGGCCGTGCGCCACGACCAGCCGCCGCCGGACACCGAGTCCCGGCAGGCGGTTCGGGAGCTCCGCTCCGAGCTCGAGGAGCTCAAGCGGCTGGCCGCCGACACCCAGGCCGAAAACCCGGTCCTCTACCTGGGAGGGGACGACCGGGTGGAGCTGGTCGTCGACCTGAACGACCCCTTGGGCGACCGCGGCACCGCGGTGACCCCGGCCCTCTATCGAGATCAGAACCGCTGAGCATCTAGACACCTGAGCATGGACGCTCGGCGACCGAACCCCTGTTTGACCGACACCGAGGAGACCCGACCATGAAACGAACCCCTAGCACCCTCTTGCTCGCCTCGATCGCGCTGCTCGTCACCTGCCTCGCGGCGGCCACGCCGGCCTCCGCCCGGGGGGGCGACGAAGACCGCCGGATCGTGGTGCTCAAGAAGATCCAGGAGAATGCCACCACCGGGGACAGCCCGAAGATCCTCTTCTCCGGCCTGTCCTCGGCCTACCTGGGCGTCGAGCTCGTCGACCTGACGCCGGAGCTCCGCATCCACTTCGGCGTGCCGGACGACCGGGGCGTGATGATCGGGCGGGTGGAAGAGGAGAGCCCGGCGGCGGCGGCCGGCCTGGCGGTGGGTGACGTCATCACCGAGCTCGACGGCGAGGCCGTCGAGACCGCCTGGGACCTGAGCCTCGGCGTGCGCCAGCACGAGCCCGGAGACGAGGTCGGTCTCGAGATCTGGCGCGATGGCCAGGCCCTCCAATTCTCGGCCACCATCGGCGAGCGCAAGCGCGAACGGATCGAGGTGGGACACCTCATGCGCCAGGGAGAGCTCGGCTCCGAGCCCGGCATGTACTGGATGCAGAAGGGCCTGGAGGGCAAGGACCCCGCCACCGTCGTCATCCGGCCCCAGGTGATCGAAGAGCTCGGCGAGAACCTCCGCACCATTCCCTGGGAGGAGGTCGGCGAGAGGATGCGCACCAGGAACCAGGTGCTCGAGGAGCGCATCCAGCAGCTCGAGAAGCGCCTCCAGGAGCTGGAGAACCGCCTCGACAAGGAGGGCGACAAGAAGTGAGGGAGCCCTGGCTCGGCGGGCTCCGGGCGGCTCAGCCGCCCGGGGCAGCCGGGCCCTCCCCGGTCCGGGTCCGGTGCAGGTAGCGCAGGAACCGGTGAAACCCCTCCACCATCTGACCCAGCGCCTCTTCCTCCTCCCGCGGCAGAAAGTCCACCCCGAGCAACGCGCGCACGTCGACGTCGCTCTCCCGAGCGACCGGGGGAGGGGTCGACCTCGGACGTTCGTTGACCAGGTCGAGCGCGTCTCCGAGCGCTCCCAGGTCCGCCCCGAGGCCGTCCAGGATCTTCTCCAGGGTCTCGAGAGAGGGCCGCTGCTTGCCGGTCTCGTACGCGCTCAGCATCGCTTTCGTCACCCGCGCGTCTTTGGCGAGCTCGTACTGGCGCTTACCCTGTTTCTCGCGCAGCCAGCGCAGAGCCTTCCCCAATCCCTCAAATACTGGCATTGGAGGAATGTACCTTCGAGGCACCATCCAATGCAAGGCTAAACGCTTAATTATCAGTCATTTACGAGTTTCGGAGAAAAGTTCTTACAAGACGCTTCAAAACGCACGAAGACGCCACCCGTCGGGGCGCCCTCGTGCCCAGAACCGGAGATTCGTCGCCGGGTCGGGTGCCCTGGAGGCGGGAAGAGGAAGGCGCCGAAGCGCGTCGAAGCCGGTCCGAAGGACCGCCAGGAGGAGGGAAGCCGGTCAGCTCACGCTGCTGTCGCCGCCGCCGGCCGCGGCTTTCTCGACGGAAGGGGACGTGGAGCGAAGCTCGTCACCACGCAACAGCATGTAGCGCAGCAGGCTGTGGAAGCCGTCGAGCATCAGGGCGATCGCCCGCTCCTCCTCGGGAGCCAACCGGCGCCGAAGGCCGAGGAGCCGCTCCACGTCGAGCGGCGGCCCGAGGCTGGGAGGCACGGAGCGCTCGGACACGCTCGAGCCATCGGTATCGGAGTCGACAGCGCGAATCGCGTAGGCCAGGTAGTCGAGATCGATCTCGAGCGCGTCGAGGATGCGCTCCAGGGTGTCGAGGGTCGGCTTCTGTTTCTCGTTCTCGTAGGACGAGAGCATTGCCTTCGTGATCTTGGCCGCCTCGGCAACTTCGTACTGCTTCTTGCCCTGGCGCTGCCGGGTCCACCGCAGAGCTTTGCCCAGCCCATCGAAAGATGCCATAAGCCAAATGTACCTGTGCGGGCGTCTTAGCGCAAGCAAAAGTCCTTCGCCTACAGAGGTTTACGTGAAAGAGTAATTCTTCTCAAAAAATCTCCTATATGGATAAATAAATACCTTTCACAAGACTATTCATTCCCGAAAGGCCGCGTGCGCACTGCCCCGAAGGGCCAACGAAGAGCGAGCCCCCGGGGCGACCCCGGGGGCTCGGAACGACATCCTGATGCCGGGGCGACCCGGTCCGAAGCGCCTACTCTTGGCTCTCCTCCCAGGCCTCCCGGGTGAGCAGCACGAGAGGCTCGACCCCGGCGCGCTCCAGCGCCCGGGCGTGCTCCTCACGCTTCGCCGCCAGACCCTCCCAGTGCGTGAAGGCCTCGTCGAGCTGGCGGCGAAGGATCTCGAGCCGGTCGAGCTGGCTCTGGGTGGGACGGCCGGTGTAGCTGTTGACCCCACCGTAGAGGGCGCCGATCTGCTCACGGAGCTTCTCGTCGCCGGACAGCCAGCCGGCCTCGCTGGTCGAGACCAGGGTCCCCCGGTACTCCTCCAGCTCGTCGGCGTAGGCTTCGAGGCGCTCGGCCGCGCGCCCACGACCGATCTCCTCGGCCCGGGCACCGACCTGATCGCGCAGGTCGACCAGAGCATCGACCATGTAGGTCATCCGCTCGAGCATCCGGTAGAGGTCGAGGGCGGTCTCCTGCTGGAGGTGCCGGTCCTCGGCCGAATGGGGGGTGCGCGGGTCGGGAACCAGCTCCACCTGGCCGGTCAGGGTCTCTTTGCCCTTGATCAGCTTGACGGTGTAGGTCCCCTCGAGCGCCCGCGGCCCTTCGAAGGTGGGCACCAGGTTGGTGGCCGGCGGCACCTTCGGAGGCGGCAGCCGCATCGGCCACGACACCCGGTTGATGCCCCTGCGCTTCGAGCCCGGAACCGTCTTCAAGAGCTCGCCGTCCGCGTCGTAGATCTCGATCTTGAGGTCACCGAACACATGGCGCCGCTTCAAGTAGTAGGCGATCTCCGCCGCCTCCGGCGGGTTCGATCCGGTGAACTCGCCGTAGCCCGAGAACGGCCAGGCGAACGACGGGATGACCATCTCGGCCGGTCGGGTGGGCAGGAGCGCCACGTCCTGGGTCAGAATCTCGGCCGTCAGGTTCCGCAGCGGCGTCAGGTCGTCGAGGATGAAGATGCCGCGGCCGTGGGTGGCGACCACCAGGTCCCCCTCGCGGGGATGGATCACCAGGTCGCGGACGCCGACCATCTTCGGGATGCCGCCCTCGAAGCGCGCCCACTGGCCGCCATGGTCGAGGGAGATCCAGAGACCGTGCTCGGTGCCCAGGAAGAGCAGGTCCGGGTTCACCAGGTCCTGCTGGGCGACCAGGGCGTAGCCTTCGAGGTTGTCGGTGACCAGCGAGCGCCAGGTGGCGCCGTAGTCCGTGGTCTCGAACACCCAGGTGTCCATCTGCCCGGTGCGGTGGCCGTCGATGGTGACCAGGGCGGCTCCGCCCTCGTGGGGGCTCGCGTTGACGTCGGTGATCCACCGGCGCTCCGGAAGACCCGGAATGTTCGCCACCACGTTGGTCCAGGTCTCACCGCCGTCGCGCGTCACCTGGACGTTACCGTCGTCGGTGCCGACCCAGATCACCCCGGCCTCGACCGGCGACTCGCTGATGGCGTAGATCGTGGTGTGGTTCTCGGCGGTCGAGTTGTCGATCGACAGACCGCCCGACTCCTTCTGGCGCTGCCAGTCGGGGTTGTCTGTGGTCAGATCGGGGGAGATCTCCTCCCACGACTCACCATGATCCCGAGAGCGCAGCAGCGTCTGGGCGCCGAAGTACATGGTGCCCTTCTCGTTGGGCGAGAAGGCGATCGGCGTGTTCCAGTTGAAGCGGTACTCCTCGGCCCCCTCCGGCGGATAGGGCTTGATCTCCCGCAGCTCGCCGGTGGGCAGGTGCAGGCGCTGGATCTGCCCGCCCTGGTACTCGGAGTAGACGTAGTCCGGATCGCCCGGGTCGCGGTAAACGCAGAACCCGTCGCCGAAGCCGACGCCCCGCCAGTCCTTGTTCTCGATGCCGCCCGGAGCGCGGGACGGCCCCATCCAGGAGCCGTTGTCCTGGAGACCCCCGTAGACGTTGTAGGGAATCTCATCGTCGACGCTCACCCGGTAGAACTGGGAGACCGGCAACGCCCGCACGTGGCGGAAGGTGTGCCCCTGGTCCTGGGAGACGTAGAGCCCCCCGTCGGTGCCGAGGATCAGGTTGTTGCGATCCTTCGGGTTGACCCACAAGGCGTGGTGGTCGGAGTGCACGCCGCCACCGAACGCGCCGGACAGGAACGAGGTGAAGGACTCGCCGCCGTCGGTCGAGATGCCGAGCGACAGGGCCGGCTTGTAGACCGTCTGGTAGTCGGTCGGGTCGACCACCAGGCGCGAGAAGTAGAACGGCCGGGCGGTGACGTTGAACGACGAGTTGACCTTCTCCCAGGTGGCGCCCAGGTCGTCCGAGCGGTAGAGGGCGTTCTCCTCGGCCTCGACCGTGGCGTAGACGCGGCTCGGCCGCGACGGCGCCACGGCGACCGCGATCCGGCCCTTCTTGCCGGCCGGCAGGCCCTCCGTGAGCTCGGTCCAGTTGGTGCCGCCGTCGGTCGACTTGTAGAGCCCACTGCCCGGGCCGCCCGACTCGAAGAAGTCCGGGTGCCGCCGGAACTGCCACATGGCGGCGTAGAGCACGTCCGGCTCCTGGGAATCCATGTCGAGATCGGCGCAGCCGGTGTTCTCGTCGACGTAGAGGATCTTCTCCCAGGTCTTGCCACCGTCGGTGGTCTTGAACAGGCCCCGCTCCTCGTTGGCGTTCCAGAGGTGGCCGGTGGCGCAGACGTAGACGGTGTCGGAGTCCTCCGGATGGATGCGAATCTGCGAGATCCGCTCCGTGTCCGCGAGACCCATCGCCTCCCAGGTCTTGCCGCCGTCGGTGGTCTTGTAGACGCCGTGGCCGACGGAGACGCTGTTCCGGGTCCAGGGCTCCCCGGTGCCGACCCAGACGGTGTCCGGGGCGGACGGGTCGATGCGCACGGCGCCGATCGACTGGGGATAGTCGTCGAAGACCGGCGAGAAGGTGAGCCCGCTGTCGGTCGACTTCCAGACCCCGCCGGTGGCGGCGCCCACGTAGACGGTGACCGTGTCGCCGGGCACCGCGTCGACCGTAGCGATCCGGCCGCTCATCACCGCCGGGCCGATGGCCCGGGCCGTGAGCCCGCCCAGGGTCGCCGCGTCGATGGAGATGGAGTCCTCGGCCGCGGCACCGACCGGGGCGACCGCCAGAGCGATCGCCAGGGCCGCCACCACGACCGCCGACCGCCGAAGCGGCCGACGCAGTGGGTGGAGATCGTCAGAGCGCCTCACTTGGGCGGCTCCTCCCCGCCCTCGGCCATCTCCCCTTCGGCCATCTCCCCTTCGGCGGGCGCGGGGGTCTCGGGCATCGTGAACTCGTCGTCCGGGATATCGACGTTGAGCTGGATCTCGTCGAAGGACATCATCTGGCTCATGCCCTCCGGGGCGACCGAGCTCTTGATCTCCGTCGAATGGGGGATCATCACGCCGTCGACCTCTTTGTAATCGCCGATCGACGCGGTGTTGACCACCTCCTGGCCACGGACGGTCCGCTCGTCGACCCGCTGGATCTCGACGTAGTACTCCTTGTCGAGGTAGAGATAGGAGACCTCGCCGTCGGCGTTGGTCACCTTCACCTTGTAGGCCGGGGTTCCCTCGACGTCCTCCTCACCCACGTACTCGAGGGTGTAGCCCTTCTCCTCGGGGTTGAGCAACGGGCCGCGGAAGTCGGCGTCGTTCTTGATCTGGGCCGCGTCCTCCGCCGCCATCTTCTCCGGCTCGGTCTTGCCCATGAACGGCATCAACGCCCAGCCGCCCTCGCCGTCGAAGGCCTGCACACCGGTCATCCCCTGGAGGGTGAACTCGATGCGGATCTTGTTCGGGGCCTTCCACTCGTAGACGAACGGAGCTTCCTGGGGACCGAAGCTCATGGTGCCGGTGATGCGCGCGCTCTTGATCCCCTCCCAGGCGTCCCGGCCGCCCTTGGCCTCGAGGTTCTTCTCGATCAGGTCTTGGATGGTGGGCTCTTGCGCGGCGAGCGGCAGGGCGACGAGCACCAGTGCGACAACCACGGCGAGGCCCTTCGCGATTCGTCGGTTCATTTCGGGTTTCCTCCCTCGGTGAGATCTGCTGTGATCGGCGGTGCCGGCGGGATCGATCGTCGCGCGAGCCACGGACCGGGCGGTCCGCGGATACACCGGCTGCCCGCTGATTGAACGTTCTTGGACTCTATACGAGGGCCGGAGGCCAGAGTTGCGGCCCACGGGGCAGGCTGTCGCTTCAACGCTCGAGACCGGCCCCTCGCTAGAATGCACCGGCGTGCACCGAGCCGGCCCGGGCTCGCCCGCCGTTCCTTCACCGTTTCGATCGACCCCGGAGGTCCCGATGACCCGAACCGCGATCCGCTCCGCCATCCGACCCGGCCAGGGAGCCCCATCTCTGCGCCCGGCCCTCGCCGTGATGCTCCTCGCCCTCACCGCCCTGGCCGTGGCCGCGCCGGTCCGGGCCGCCGCCGGAGAGGTCGACCCGGCCCTGCTCGCGGGCCTCGAAGCCCGCGCCATCGGTCCGGCGGCGATGAGCGGCCGGGTGGTGGCGCTGGCCGGCGTCTCGGGCAGCCCCCGGGTGCTCTACGTGGGCGCCGCCTCGGGCGGCCTCTGGCGCTCGGACGACGACGGTCTCACCTGGGAGCCGCTCTTCGACGAGCAGCCGGCGGCATCGATCGGCGCCATCACCATCGACCCCGGCGCCCCGGACGTCGTCTGGGTGGGCACCGGCGAGCCGACACCGCGCAACTCGGCCTCGGTCGGCACCGGCGTCTACCGCTCGATGGACGGCGGCGCCACCTGGGCCCACCTCGGCCTCGACGAGACCGAGCGCATCGCGCGGATCGTCCTCGACCCGCGCGACACGGACACCGCCTACGTCTGCGCCCTGGGCACCACCTGGGGCGAGAGCCCGGAGCGCGGGGTGTTCAAGACCACCGACGGCGGCGCCACCTGGCGGAAGGTCCTTTACGGGGGCGACACCACCGGCTGCGCCGAGCTGCGCATGGACCCGTCGAACCCGAACAAGCTCTTCGCCGCCCTGTGGCAGCACCGCCGCTGGCCCTGGTCCTTCGACTCGGGCGGCCCGGGCTCCGGCCTCCACGTGAC
>Ga0210101_1000664_pt1 | contig 11067 bp, 6 predicted proteins | sample Muzzi_PWC_D1_FD_185534 | JGI IMG/M metagenome (GOLD analysis project Ga0210101, IMG submission 185534) | Wetland microbial communities from San Francisco Bay, California, USA, that impact long-term carbon sequestration - Muzzi_PWC_D1 (SPAdes) | ecosystem: Environmental > Aquatic > Marine >...
TAGCCAGCAGCACCGCATCGTTTTCCTTGATCAGATCATTGACATCGATGGCGTCGTCGCCCTCGCCGCCGACATCCGCACCGGTGATGAATTCGATGCCTTCCTCGCGCATCAGCTCGACACGCCGCTGCACGATATCCTTGCCCAGCTTCATGTTCGGGATACCGTACATCAGCAGGCCGCCGATGCGGTCGGCGCGCTCGTACACCGTGACCGTATGCCCGGCCCTGTTGAGCTGCGCGGCGGCGGCGAGGCCCGCCGGCCCCGAACCGATCACGGCGACGGTCTTGCCGGTGCGTTGCTGCGGCTGGACCGGTTTCACCCAGCCCTGCTCGAAGCCCTGGTCGATGATCGCGTGCTCGATGTTCTTGATCGTGACCGCCGGACTGGTGATACCCAGCACGCAGGCGCCCTCGCACGGCGCCGGGCATACGCGCCCGGTGAATTCGGGGAAGTTGTTGGTCTTGTGCAGGCGGTCCAGCGCGCGCTGCCACTGGCCGTTGTAGACCAGATGGTTCCACTCCGGAATCAGGTTGTTGATCGGACAGCCGGTGGCGGACTGGCAGAAAGGCACGCCGCAATCCATGCAGCGCGCACCCTGTATCCGCAGCTGTTCGGCATCGTGTTTGCCGGTGAAGATTTCATTGTAATCATGCAGCCTCAACGTAACTTCGCGATACGGTTCCGTCCTGCGCTCGAATTCCTTAAACCCGGTTGGTTTACCCATGTCTCTATCTGATCTCTGCTTGTATCTGTTCGCCGGCCGATTGCGGGGCGCCTGAATTTCCCTAGGCTACCGCCTGCTGGTCCTGTTTTTTCATCTGTTCGAGCACGCGCTTGTAGTCGGTCGGCATCACCTTGACGAAGCGCGATAACGACCGCTCCCAGTCAACCAGCACATCGCGTGCCAGTGTCGAGCCGGTGTAGCGGTGGTGTTTTTCGATCAGCGTTTTGAGCTCGGCGATATCTTCCTCGGCGGTAACGGCTTCGAGCTCGACCATGCCAGGATTGCACAGCGGCGTGAAGCGCTCATTCGGGTCCCATACATAGGCGATGCCGCCGCTCATGCCGGCGGCGAAGTTTCGGCCGGTTTTACCGAGCACGACCACGCGGCCGCCGGTCATGTATTCGCAGCCGTGATCGCCGACACCTTCGACCACCGCGCTCGCGCCGCTGTTGCGCACGCAGAAACGCTCGGCCGCGACGCCGCGGAAAAAGGCTTCGCCGTCGGTCGCGCCGTACAGCACGGTGTTGCCGATGATGATATTTTCTTCGGGCACGAAACTGCTGTTGGCCGGCGGGTAGATGATCACGCGGCCGCCCGACAGCCCCTTGCCGACGTAGTCGTTGGCGTCGCCTTCGAGCTCGATGGTCACACCCTTGTACAGCCAGGCGCCGAGACTCTGTCCGGCCGAGCCACGCAGACGGATATGTACGGTGTTGTCCGGCAGCGGTTTGCCCTGGTGCGCTTTCGCGAGCTCGTGCGACAGCATGGTGCCGACGACGCGGTTGATGTTCTTCACCGGCAGGTCGATCTCGACCGGCTGACCCTTCTGGATCGCGGGCTGCGCCTTGCGGATGATTTCGTGGTCGAGCGCGGCATCGAGACCGTGATCCTGCGCGATCATGCAGTACAGGCCCACGTCTTTATGCGGTTTGGGCGCCGGCGTCAGGATCGCGCCGAGGTCGATGCCACTGGCTTTCCAGTGATCGACGGCGTCCCCGGTTTCGAGCACATCGACACGGCCGATCATTTCATTGACCGTGCGGAAACCCAGCTGCGCCATGTACTCGCGCATTTCCTCGGCGACCATGAACAGGTAGTTGACCACGTGCTCGGGCTTGCCGCTGAATTTCCTGCGCAGCTCGGGGTCCTGTGTCGCGATGCCGACCGGACAGGTATTCAGATGGCACTTGCGCATCATGATGCAGCCCAGCGTGATCAGCGGCGCGGTGGAGAAACCGAATTCCTCGGCGCCGAGCAGCGCGGCGATGGTGACGTCGCGGCCGGTCTTGAGCTGGCCGTCGGTCTGCACCACCACGCGCGAGCGCAGGTCGTTCATCACCAGGGTCTGGTGGGTTTCGGACACGCCCAGTTCCCACGGCAGGCCGGCGTGCTTGACCGAGGTCAGCGGCGATGCGCCGGTGCCGCCGTCGTGACCGGCGATCACGATGTGGTCCGAATACGCTTTCGCGACGCCGGAAGCGATGGTGCCGACGCCGATCTCGGACACCAGCTTCACGCTGATGCGCGCTTTCGGGTTGGCGTTCTTCAGGTCGTGGATCAGCTGGGCCAGGTCTTCGATCGAATAGATGTCGTGGTGCGGCGGCGGACTGATCAGGCCGACGCCGGGCGTCGAGTAACGGATACGCGCGATCACGGCGTCGACCTTGCCGCCCGGCAGCTCACCGCCCTCGCCCGGCTTCGCGCCCTGCGCGACCTTGATCTGAAGCTCGTCGGCGTTGGTCAGATACCAGTTGGTCACGCCGAAGCGGCCGGAAGCGACCTGCTTGATCGCCGAACGCCTGGAATCGCCGTTCGGCATCGGCTGGAAGCGTTCCGGGTCTTCACCGCCCTCGCCGGTATTGGACTTGCCGCCGATCCGGTTCATCGCGATCGCGAGCGTTTCGTGGCTCTCGGCCGAGATCGAGCCGAAGCTCATCGCGCCGGTGGCGAAGCGCCGGACGATGTCTTTCGCCGGTTCGACCTCGTCCAGCGGGATCGGTCCGCCGTTCACGTCCTGTTTGAAACGCAGCAGGCCGCGCAGGGTCGCGTGCGCGGTCGCGACCTCGTTGGCGTATTTCGCGAACTGGCGGTAGGCTTCCTTGCTGTTGCTGCGGGCCGCGACCTGCAGGTTGGCGATGGTCTCCGGGTTCCACATGTGCACTTCACCGCCGGCGCGCCAGTGAAAATCACCCGGGTTCGGCAGCACCGGCAGGCGCAGCACGTCGCGCCCCGGATATCCCAGACCGTGCCGGCGCAGGCTTTCTTCGGCGAGCACGGCGAGACTGACGCCCTTGATTCGGCTGGCGGTACCCTGGAAACAGCGCTCGATCACGTCCTCGCCAAGGCCGACGGCCTCGAATATCTGCGCGCCCTTGTACGACTGCAGCGTCGAGATGCCGATCTTGCCCATGACCTTGAGCATGCCCTTGGCGACTCCCTTGCGGTAGTCATAAACGATGCTGTCGTCGTTCGGGAATTCGCTGTCATCCAGCAGACCGTCGAGCTTGGCCTGGAACAACGCCTCGAACGCGAGGTACGGGTTGATCGCATCCGCGCCGTAACCGACCAGCAGGCAATGATGGTGCACTTCCCGCGCTTCACCGGTTTCGAGCACGATACCGATGCGCGTGCGCAGCTGGTTCTGCACCAGGTGGTGGTGAACCGCGCCGGTTGCCAGCAGCGTGCTGACCGGCACGCGATCTTCACTGATATTGCGGTCAGACAGGATGATCAGGGTGTAGCCGTCTTTGATGGCTTCGGTCGCCTGGAAGCAGATCGAGTCGAGGCATTTTTCCAGCCCCGCGACGCCTTCGGCCTTGTCATAGGTGATATCGATCGTCAGGCTGCGCCAGCCGCGATGGTTCATATGCTTCAGCGCCGCGAGTTCCTCGTTATTCAGGATCGGGTGCGGTATGCGCAGGCGGTTGGCGTGCTGTTCGGTGGTATCGAGCAGGTTGGCTTCGGGGCCGATGTAGCACTCCAGCGACATCACGACTTCTTCGCGAATCGAGTCGATCGCCGGGTTGGTCACCTGGGCGAACAGCTGCTTGAAATAGTCGTAGAGCATGCGCGGCTTGTCGGACAGGCACGCCAGCGCGGCGTCGTTACCCATCGAACCGACCGGATCGCGCAATTCCTGAACCAGCGGGATCAGCATGAACTGCATGGTCTCTGTGGTGTAACCGAACGCCTGCATGCGCGCCAGCAGCGTGTCGGGATAGAAGCCGTGCGGTTCCCGATCCGGTGCCAGGTCGCTGAGCTTGATTTCCTGCCTGTCCAGCCACTCGGCGTACGGACGCCGTGAGGCGAAATCGGACTTCAGGTCCTCGTCGGATATCAGTTCGCCTTTCTCGAAATCGATCAGGAACATCCTGCCCGGCTGCAGCCGGCCCTTGAACTTGACATTGCTCGGATCGACATCGAGCACGCCGACTTCGGACGCCATGATCACGCGGTCGTCGTGGGTCAGGTAAAAACGGCTCGGGCGCAGGCCGTTGCGGTCGAGCACAGCGCCGATGTATTTGCCGTCCGTGAACGCGATCGAAGCCGGGCCGTCCCAGGGTTCCATCAGCGCGGAATGGTAGCGGTAGAAGGCTTTCTTGCGCTCGTCCATGTTGATATTGGACTGCCAGGCTTCGGGCACCATCATCATCACGGCTTCCTGCAGCGTGCGGCCGGACATCAGCAGGAATTCGAGCACGTTGTCGAACGTGCCGGAATCGGAGCAGTCCTTTTCGACGATCGGGAACAGCTTGCTTATGTCATCGCCGTAAAGCCCGCTGCTGACCACGCCCTGGCGCGCGCGCATCCAGTTCTTGTTGCCCAGCAGGGTGTTGATTTCGCCGTTGTGGCTCATGAAGCGGTTCGGCTGCGCGCGGTCCCACGACGGAAACGTGTTGGTACTGAAGCGCGAGTGCACCATCGCCAGGTGGGTCGAGTAATCGGCCTGCTGCAGGTCCGGATAGAACGGCATCACCTGGTGCGCGGTCAGCATGCCCTTGTAGATGATGACCTTGGTCGACAGCGAGCAGATGTAGAACAGCTTGCGCTGCTGCAGGCTGTCGTCGCCGCGCAGCGCGTGCGTGCTGCGCTTGCGGATCATGTAGAGCTGGCGTTCGAACGCCTCGCCCTCGACACCGTCGGCGGCGGCGATGAACAGCTGCTCCATGTGCGGCTGCGAGCGGCGCGCGGTCGGGCCGACATCGGCGGCATCGGTATCGACCGGCAGTAAGCGCCAGCCCAGCAGGGTCTGGCCCTGTTCGGCGATCATCCGTTCGACAAGCTGCTTGCAGGCCGCGCGCTCGGCTTCGTCCACCGGCAGGAATACATTGCCGGCCGCGTAACGGCCTCTGGCGGGCAGATCGACGCCCAGGTCCTGTTTCGCGACCCGGTTCAGAAACGTGTTCGGCAGGCCGGTCAGGATGCCGGCGCCGTCGCCGGTATTGGCTTCACAGCCACAGCCGCCGCGATGGACCATGCGTCGCAGGATATGTTCGGCATCGAGCACGATCTGGTGGGTGGACTCGCCCTTGATATGCGCGACGAAACCGACGCCGCAACTGTCTTTTTCGAACGCCGGGTCGTACAGTCCGTGCCTGGACGCCCGGATTCCCGCCCCGATGATGTTTCCGCGTGTGATGAGCTCATAATTTGTCCAATATCCGCCGTCCGACCCGGATCGCGGATCGATTACGGAAGGTTTCGTCTGAATCGCGGCACCGCGTTGTGCCCACCCGTTCGATGCCGGCAAAAATCGCAGGCAAGGCCGCTCATTCTATCGAATCCGCCTGTCAAAGAAAAGAACAGCGGAATCAGGGCATTAGCCCGGAACAGGGTGCGCAGGGGCTGCGCGCCCGCGCGAAAAGGCTCCCGCGGCGCGCCGTTCGATGCTCGACCGCGGCTTCCCCGAACGGCTCAATCCAGCGATTGCAGCCAGTTTTCGAAGAAAACCGTGCCCTGTCGCTGCATCGCCGCGGCGTGTTTCGCGGTATCGGCCCTGAGCTGATTCACCGAGATGCCATCGGTCTGGTGAATTTCACCGGTGTGGCCGATGAACCACCGCTCCAGCCCGGCGGCGCTGACTTCGGCGTGAAACTGCAGCGCCAGCGCGCTGCCGAACATGAACGCCTGGTTCGGGTAACTGTCGGTGGAAGCGAGGCGCACCGCGCCGTCGGGCAGGTCGAAGGTCTCGCCATGCCAGTGCAGCACGCACAGGCCGGGCTCGCCCAGGTATCGCAGCGGCGTACCCTGCGCCGCCGGCGTCAGCTGCAACGGCGACCAGCCGATCTCCTTGACCGTCCCGGCGTAGACGCGGGCGCCGAGCGCACGCGCGATCAGCTGCGCGCCGAGGCAGATCCCGAGTGTCGGCCGGTCCGCGGCGATACGCCGGCGCAGCAGCTCGATCTCGGTTTCGAGAAACGGGTATTCGTCGACGTCATTGCAGCTGATCGGACCACCGAGCACGACCAGCAGATCGCTGCCCGTCGCATCGATGTCCGCGAGTTCATCCACGCCCGCATCAAAGTAGCGCACGTCGAATCCGCGGCGCGCGAGCACGTCCGCGAAACCGCCCAGATCCTCGAACGCCAGATGCCGGATTACAGCGGCTCCCGCCGGCGCGTTCTTTTTTGTTGTCAATGATAACTCCGCGTAGAATAGCCGATCGTCGAATCATAAAGCACCCGAGCCCCGACCGCACCATGCCTGAAGCCCTGCATACGTCCACGATCACCAGCCTGCCCCTGCTGCACCGGGGCAAGGTCAGGGACATCTACGATATCGATGCGCAGCACATGCTGATCGTCACCACGGACCGGATTTCCGCGTTCGACGTGATCATGCCGACGCCGATCCCGGGCAAGGGCGTTATCCTGAACCAGATGACCCGTTTCTGGATGCGCAGGTTCGCGCATATTATCCCGAACCAGCTCTGCGACATGCAACTGGAACAGGCGCTGCCGGACGCCCGGGAACGCGCCCGGGTCGAGAACCATGCAATGATCGTGCGAAAGCTCAAGCCCCTGCCGGTCGAAGCCATCGTGCGCGGTTACCTGATCGGCTCGGGCTGGAAAGACTACCAGCGCACCGGTTCGGTCTGCGGCATCGAACTGCCGTCCGGTCTGCGCATCGCCGACCGGCTTCCCGACGTGATCTTCACGCCTTCGTCGAAAGCCGCCGCCGGCGCACACGATGAAAACATCGACTATACTTTTACAGTGGCGTTACTCGGTGCGGACACAGCCGCCAGGGTACGCGATGCCAGCATTCAGCTCTACACCGAAGCCGCCGCCTACGCCAGGCAACACGGCATCATCATCGCCGACACCAAGTTCGAATTCGGCGTCGACGCCGACGGCGAGGTCGTGCTGATCGACGAAATCCTGACCCCGGATTCGTCGCGATACTGGCCGGCCGACGAATACCGCGTCGGCATCAGCCCGCCGAGTTTCGACAAGCAGTTCGTACGGGATTACCTGGAAACACTGGACTGGAACAAGACCGCGCCAGGCCCGGCATTACCCGCCGAAATTGTGACAAAAACAGCTCGGAAATACGAACAGGCCCGACAGCTACTGATGGGGTAAGTCCTATGCACGGTGTTTTTATCACAGGTACCAGTACCGGTGTCGGCAAGACACATATCGGCGTTCTGCTGGCCAGAGCCCTGCGCGCGAAGAACATCGCCGTGGTTCCCAGAAAACCGATCGAATCCGGTTGCAGGAAAATCGATGGTGAACTGGACCCCGAAGACGCACGCGCACTGATGGAAGCATCGGGCTATACCGGAACCCTGTCCGAAATCTGTCCTTACCGGTTCGAACCCCCGGTTTCACCGGTGCGCGCAGCGCACCTGGCCAACAAGGCGCTGAGCACCGAGCACCTGGTCAGTGTCTGCCTGAACAACAGCAGGGGCGGCTTCATTCTGGTCGAAGGCGCCGGCGGCTTTTATTCACCGCTCGCGGAAGACGGCCTCAATGCCGATCTCGCGGTCGCGCTGCAGCTGCCGGTATTGCTGGTGACCGAAGATACGCTTGGCTGCCTGAACCATGTACTGCTGAATGCGGAAGCGATTCAGGTACGCGGCCTGACGCTTGCCGGCGTGGTATTGAACAATATCCACGAGACACGGGACGCTTCGATGGACAATGCCGCCGACCTCAGAGACCGTCTGCGCTGCCCGGTATTCACCCAGGGCCCCGGTCAGCGCGATGACGACATCGCCGATGGTTTGCTGGAGCATATCCTGGCGCTGCCGGACGTGCATCAGCGCAGCCGAATGGCCATGTAGCCGGCCGGTCGCGCCCGGCCCGTTAATGCCGGTGATCCGCACAGCGCTGGCAGGCCCTGGCGTTTATTTCAGTTCGATCAGTTCGACCTTGAATATCAGCGTCGCATTCGGCGGAATCACGCCGCCCGCACCGCGTGTGCCGTATCCGAATTCCGGCGCGATCGTCAGCTTGCGCACACCGCCGATCTTCATGCCCGCAACACCCTGGTCCCAGCCCTGGATAACCTGACCGCCGCCAAGCCTGAAGCTGAACGTCTGATTGCGGTCGTGGCTGGAATCGAACTTCGTGCCATCGGCAAGCCAGCCGGTGTAGTGCACCACCACGGTCTGACCGGGCACGGCCTCGGCGCCGTCGCCGGTGATCTGGTCTTCGTATTCAAGGCCTTCTGTTATCTGTGTCATATTTCACCTTTGGATAGTAAAAACATTTTGCCACAGAGGCACAGAGCGCACAGAGAAATCAATTTATTTAAACGATTGTTGCAGGAAATTTCTTCGCAACTCGCACGTGTCATACCGACCAATATCAACATACTAACGAAGCATAAGGAAAGGATACCCTTCAAGCAAGACCGTCAGCAGCAGGGATGCTGCTGCCGAGCTTACACGGATGTATTCACTGCGGGTCTTGATTGAAGGGTATCCTTTCCATGTGACCCGGTAATAACTGAAATTCTCCGTGCGCTCTGTGCCTCTGCGGCAAATCTATAGTTTCGAAAAATAGTCCGTCTTCATACGCTTGACCAGTCCCGCCAGCAGCAGCAGCGCGAGCAGGTTCGGCAGCGCCATCAGGATCGTGGTGATGTCGGCGATGTTCCACACCAGCTTCAGCGGCACCGCGGCGCCGATGATGATCACCAGGGTGTAGGCGATACGGTACACGATCACGGCCCGCCTGCCGAACAGGAAGCGCGCGCTGCGGTCGCCGTAGTACGACCATGCGATCATGGTCGAGAACGCGAACAGGGTCAGGCCGAAACCGACCACCATCGCGCCGAAATCGCCGAAGCTCAGGCTGAACGCATGCGCGGTCAGCGCGGCGCCGACCAGCGCGTCATTCTTGTCGGCGTACGCGCCCGAAAGCACGATCACCAGCCCGGTCATGCTGCAGATAATCAGCGTATCGATGAACGGCTCCATCATCGCGACCAGACCTTCGCGCACCGGTTCGCTGGTGCGCGCCGCCGCGTGCGCCATCGGCGAGGAGCCGAGGCCTGCCTCGTTGGAGAACAGGCCGCGCGCGACACCCCAGCGCATGGCTTCCCCGACCGCGGCGCCGCCGGCCGCCCACGGATTCAGCGCGAGATTGAAGATCGTCGTCAGCGCCGCCGGAATTTCGGCCGCATTCGAGAACAGCACGACCAGCGCAGCGCCGACGTAGATGATTACCATGAACGGCACGATCGCGCTTGCGACCACGGCGATGCGGTGCACGCCGCCGAGTATCACCGAGCCGACCAGCGCCGACATCACCACACCCATGACCCAGCCATGCTGCTTGAATCCGGGCCAGATATAACCGAGACCGTCGACCACCGAATTCGCCTGCACCAGGTTGCCGATGCCGAACGAGGCGATCAGTGCGAACACCGCGAACAATACCGCCGTTTTTTTCATGTTGAGACCGTGCAACAGCGTGTACATCGGTCCGCCGGCGACGGTGCCGTCCGCATCGACTTCACGGAACTTCAGCGCCAGCGTGCTCTCGGTGAACTTGGTCGCCATGCCGATGAACGCGGTGACCCACATCCAGAACAGCGCGCCCGGCCCGCCGAGCGAGATCGCGGTCGCGACACCGGCGATATTGCCGGTACCGACCGTGGCCGACAGCGCGGTGGACAGCGCCTGGAAGTGGCTGACTTCGCCCTGATCCGTTGCATGACTGAGCCTGCCCGAAATCAGTTTCCAGCCGTGCGCGAAGCCGGTCACCTGCACGAATCGCATGCGCAGGGTCAGATACAGCCCGGTACCGAGCAGGATCAGCAGCGTCAGGCCGTTGTTCCACAGCAGTCCGGCCAGGTCGCCGGTGAGTTCAGTGAGTGTCTCGATCATGGGTTCTGTCATTTATGAGTCCGCGAAGAACGCAAAAATCGCAAATGGTAACGGTCTCATACGCTTCGCGTATGAGCAGAAACCAGAACTTATAAGTTATTCGCGTTCATTCGCGTCCTTCGCGGACAGTTGTTTATCCAGATTCTGCCAGCACAAAAAAGGGGAGCATACGCTCCCCTCTCTGTTGCATCAACGCTAGCGGCCTTACTTGTAGTAGCCGACCATTTTCTCCAGCGAAACCGGTTTGATTTTCGATGCATTGCCGGCGCAGCCAAAGGCTTCGTAGCGTGCCTTGCAGATTGCCTTCATGCCCTTGGTCGATTCCTTCAGGAACTTGCGCGGGTCGAAGTTGGACGTGTTGTCGGCCAGGTGCTTGCGGATCGCGCCGGTCGACGCCATGCGCAGGTCGGTGTCGATGTTGACCTTGGCGACGCCGTTCTTGATGCCTTCCTGGATTTCCTCGACCGGTACGCCGTAGGTCTGGCCCATGTCGCCGCCGTAGTTGTTGATAATTTCCAGCCAGTCCTGCGGCACCGACGAGGAACCGTGCATGACCAGATGGGTGTTCGGCAGGCGTGCGTGGATATCGCGGATGCGGTCGATGCGCAGAATCGCGCCTGTCGGCGGCTTGGTGAACTTGTAGGCACCGTGCGAGGTGCCGATCGCGATCGCAAGCGCGTCGACGCCGGTCTTCTCGACGAAGTCCGCAGCTTCCTCGACATCGGTCAGCAGCATGTCCATGTCCAGCTTGCCCTCGGCGCCGTGGCCGTCTTCCTCGCCCATTTCACCGGTTTCCAGCGAGCCCAGGCAGCCCAGTTCACCTTCGACGGATACGCCGCCGGCGTGTGCCATCTCGACCACCTTGCGGGTGAAGCCGGTGTGCAGGCAGACCATGTCGCCGGTTTCGACAACCACGCCCTGCGCCTTCATCGCCGCCTCGAGCCCCACGAAATCGACGTCGCTCCGTTCATCGCCATAAAGCGCATGAAGGTCGATCATC
>Ga0210101_1000666_pt1 | contig 11057 bp, 7 predicted proteins | sample Muzzi_PWC_D1_FD_185534 | JGI IMG/M metagenome (GOLD analysis project Ga0210101, IMG submission 185534) | Wetland microbial communities from San Francisco Bay, California, USA, that impact long-term carbon sequestration - Muzzi_PWC_D1 (SPAdes) | ecosystem: Environmental > Aquatic > Marine >...
GAAACAGCCCCATCCTCACAAGCTACAATGCCCTGACAGGGCAGGGTGTCGATAGTTTCGATGCGCTGCAGGATATCTATACAGACAGTGAAATACGTGACCTGGCGCAGGATCGCACCGCGACCAGCAAGCTGGCGACACTGGGTGTTTCCCACCCGCTGAACGAAAACCTGCAAGTCAGCGGAGATGTTACCGCAACTCGGCTCTCCGGTACCCCTGCCTCCGGTGGTGTCGAGGCACTGGACGGGAGCGGCACCGACTATTTCTACAATCTGCAGCTGATCGGTAGTAACCTGATCAAAGCCGGCGATATCACGATACTCGGAGTGCGCTATTCCGACACGGAAACCAGTGGCATAACCTCGCTGTTCCTGAATACGCGTTACCCGTTCAGTCATGATTTCAGGGTCAACCCGCGCTTCAGGGTCGACTACCGCGATAACCGGGAGGACAACACGGACCAGATCATTTACCGGCCTTCAATGTTGCTGGGCTACCAGGTCAGACGCAGATTGCGGCTGGAGGCCGAGATCGGGGGTGAGTACTCGACTCGCGAAGTTGTTGACGGTTCGCAAAAGGACTCCAGTTATTTTTTTAACATTGGCTACCGATCCGATTTCTGAACGGATGGAGCAGTGTGTTATTTGCGGGGATGCCTCTCCCGCGGGTCACCGGTACAGTCATTTGTGTTTGCAACCGGATCAGGCAACCTCGATCGCGAACTGCTGCCTGAAAGTCCGGTGCAGTTCGAGGCGTGCCGCCGGGGTGTGGCAGGCGTACAGCAGGTGGCCGGTATCCTGTCCGACGCCAACGCGCGGCCTGACGTGGTCGCCCGGCCCGATCTTCAGGCGGAACTCGCGGGTAGCCGTATGTTTCCGCACCAGGGTTTCGCCCCTGACGCGGGTGACGATCCCGGCGCCGGGGTGCAGGACCTCGACGGCGGTGTATGCGCAGGGGTTTTCCGGGAAGTCGAACGGTTCATCCAGTTCCATCGCGACGAATGCCGCCCAGGGGTCGAAGCCCCATGCGTGGCGAAGGGCGTTCATGATATAGCCGCCGGGCGGGCGTAGCGCGATTTCCCCGAACAGCAGTCCATTCCGCGTCAGGTAGAACTCCAGGTGGGTGATGCCCCACCTGATCTTCAGTGCTTCCGTCACCCGGCGGTTGAGTGCCTCAATGGCAGCGGTCAGCGCCGCGTCGAATGCTGCCGGCACGAAATTGACCCGCCCCTTTTCGTGGTAACCGGTGATATTCGTGAACCGGATCCGGCCGTTGCTGATGAACGATTCGATGCTGGCCTCGGGCGCCGGGACATATTTCTCCAGGATATTCCTGCTGCCGTGCTGCAGTCGCAGGTCGCTCTCCCGGTGGATGAACTGCAGCGTCTTTCCGCCAGACGCCTTGCGGCTTTTCCTGACCACCGGGCAGCCCAGCTCCGCAAAGGTCGCGGCCGCATCGGTTGCGGCGGACTCTGCCATGAATCTTGTCATCGGTACGCCGAAATCGCTCAGGTATTCCTTCATGGCCAGCTTGTCCCGGCAGCGCAGCGCCGTGGTGGTTGCGGAGCAGCGCGCACCCAGCGTACGCCGGGCCAGGGCTGCCGGGTGGATGGCCGCCTCGGTGCCGGCGATGACGTGGGTAAATCGACAACCGGCAAACTCCCGCTGGACGGTCTGCCTGATCCTGCCAGTGGATTTCCAGAGGGGGGCCGTGAGGAATATTTCCGCATCCGGCCAGCGGGGCGCCGGTTTCTCCTGCCAGATGGAGAAGGGGATCCGGCGCTTGCGCAACACCTCGACAAGATTCCGACGGGGACCGATGAGTTGTACGCGGTACTCGTTCAATAGCGTGCACCCGGACACCGCAGGAGAGTGTCGGTAAGATTACAACCAATCGCGGCGGGGTGACAGCGAGGTCACCGGCGGCAGGACTGTTTTTCACCTTGCAGTACCTGAATCGTCGAACGATATACCCGTCCAGTGGTCACAGTAGCGACGGCAGCGACGGCAGCGACGGCAGCGACGGCAGCGACGGCAGCGAAGGCGGGGAAGCCGCTGCCATGGGGGAAGTGCGCTAACCGTGGTAGAATACCGTGCACTTATAATTATTACAGACGAGAACACCATGATTGAAACCCTCCTGAATTTCCTCGGAGCCGGCGGCATCCTGCAACTTTCCACCGGCACGCTGCTGCTGGCGGGGCTGTTGCTCACCCAGATAACGATTTTCGGCGTCACCATTTACCTGCATCGCCACCAGGCGCACCGGGCGCTGGACCTGCATCCTGTTGTTGCACACTTTTTCCGCCTCTGGCTGTGGCTGACGACCGGCATGGTGACCCGGGAGTGGGTCGCTGTGCACCGCAAGCACCATGCGAAATGCGAAACCGCGGAGGACCCGCACAGTCCCCAGGTGCTGGGCATCAACAAGGTGATGTGGCAGGGCGCCGAGCTCTACCAGCAGGAGGCTGACAACCGCGGCACCCTGGAGCGCTATGGCCACCTGACACCGGACGACTGGCTGGAACGGCATGTCTATGCGCGCTTTCCGTGGCTTGGTATCAGCTTCATGCTGCTGCTCGATATCGTGCTGTTCGGTATGCCCGGTCTGGTGTTATGGGCGGTGCAGATGGTGTGGATTCCGTTCTGGGCGGCCGGCGTGATCAACGGGGTAGGCCACTACTGGGGCTACCGCAATTACGAGAGTCCGGATGCCTCCCGCAATATCCTGCCCTGGGGCCTGATTATCGGCGGTGAGGAACTGCATTCCAATCACCATGCCTTCCCGACATCGGCGCGCTTTTCCAGCAAGTGGTGGGAGTTCGACCTCGGCTGGAGTGTTATCCGCCTGCTGACGCTGCTGCGCCTGGCGAAGATCAAGCGGCTGGCACCCCGCCAGGCGCTGATCCTTGAGAACAAGGAAAGCATTGACCTGGAAACCGTCCGCGCCGTACTGCGGAATCGTATGTACGTCATGGCCAGCTATGCGCGCGAAGTGATTTTTCCGGTGCTGCGTCAGCAGCGCCGCGAGTGCGATGCTTCCTGCAAGCAGGTGCTGCGACGCGCGCGCGGCCTGCTGGTGCGGGATGCCTCGCTGATCAATGAGCGTGCCCGCGGCCGCCTGGAGCAGATCCTTGCCCGGTTCCACGACCTGAAGATCGTCTATCACTACCGCCAGCAGTTGCAGTCGGTCTGGACCAGCAAGGTCACCAGCCAGGAGATGCTGCGCAAGGCGCTGCAGGAGTGGTGCCAGCAGGCCGAGGAGACGGGGATTGCCGCCCTGCAGGAATTTTCCCGGCGCCTGCGCGGTTACAGCCTGCAGCCTGCCTGAGCGGGTTGCCGGTTATGTAACCGGTTCGGCGCGGGTTTTGTGGCCGGCATCGCGGCCAGGTGTTTCTGCAGCCACATGCTGTGAGTAGCCCGGGTTACGGCCTGGGCGTCCCTAACCCGGGGCCGAAGCCGGTTTTCCCGTATTCCGCTTCGCTGCATCCGGGCTTCGCTTCTGTTCAACTGTTATATCCCGTCATTGTGAAATATACAGGTCGGCCAGGCTGTAGCAGGTGAAGTCCAACCGACCTGCTTTCATCACGGCCTGCCATGTCAGCAACCCGAAAGCTTCCCGGCATCAGCTAAGATAGTGTCCTGACATGGATGCTGCATCTAATCCGCTGGAGGCCTGATGATGTTGCCGGATAGTCCCGCCCCCTTGACCCAGCCCGAACTGTTGCGGCTGGAGCGTTTTCTGCGATCGAATGACAGCGGTGAAGGCGCCATGACACTCAGCCATGCGCACGGATTCCTGACGGCGATCGTGAGCGGGCCGGAGGGCTTCGAGACAGGCGAATGGATCCGCCTGATCTTCGACGAACCGGTTTTCAGCGATTCCGAACAGGCGCAGGACATCCTCGGTCTCATCGTGCGGGTGCATGCCAGCATCGAGGCGGCCTTGCCGGTGCCCGGCCGGTTTCTTCCCATTTTTGAATACGGGAATCCCGGCGGCCGGGGTGAGGCGTTTCGTTCCGAGGAATGGTGCCGCGGCTATATCTCCGCAATGGCGCTGTGGTCGGCACCGGTAACACGTCCCCTGCAGGATACCCTGGAGCCGCTGTTTCTGATCGCCAGTCCGCAGAGCCGTGCGCAGCGTGAACTGCATAAGGCGCATTACCGGGAACTGTCTGCGCTGCTGCCGCCCATGGCCGAGGCGGTTTACCGGTACTGGCATGGCGACTAAAGGATGCCAAGCCATAGCCCTGCAGGCGCGGACGCAAGGCGCGCATGGGTGACGGGATATTGACGGCCGCTGCCTGCGGCGGCTGCCCGGGCAAGGCAGGACGCTAAACCTGGTCTAATATTAAGTCTAATATTAACGCGTACCTACAAAAAACGAGAAAGCATGCAGCTGAGGCTCGTGATGTCTGCGGGTTGCTGCGGGGGAGATTGCCATGTTCGGAAAACTGCTTAACTGGATAAGGTTTCCTGTCGCCAGGGTGCCCGATGATATCGCCGTCTGCGAGTTTGACTGTCACAAGCAGGAATGCCTGCTGCATGACTGGGAGCACTGCGAACGGCGTCTGCGTGCCGGAAAACCGCAAGGCAGGAGCCCGCATCGACCATCCTGCTAGCGGCGCGGAAATGGTGCCGGTGGTTGCGCTCTCGGGCTGTGTCCCGGTGTGCCTGCCGTGGTTCCGCCGGAAAATCCCGAGTTGCAATGTGCACCGAGCCTCGCACGCTTTCCGCCCGATGATCGGTGCCGGAAATCTGCAATGAATCAGCGCAACCTCACTCCCTCCGCACTGCTGCAGCCGGTATTCGACTACCACGAGGCGACCAAGCACCGCTTCGAGGCCTTTGCCAGCGGACCGGGCTTCCTCGACTGGGCAACCCAGCCGGACCCGTTCCGCCGCTACGCGGGGGCGCCACTGATCCGGCTGAAGACCGTCGCGGTGACGGATGAGCCCCGCTACGATGCCATCTTCACACCGGGGTCGCTGCCGCCAGCGGCCCCCGTGAATCATCACACGATCTCGCAGCTGTTCTACGACAGCCTGGCACTGTCCGCCTGGAAGCGCCTTGGCGAGACCCGCTGGGCGCTGCGCGTGAATGCTTCCAGCGGCAACCTGCATCCCACCGAGGGCTACCTGGTGTGCGGGCCGGTCACTGGGCTGTGCGAACGGCCGATGGTCTGCCACTATGCTGCAAAGGAGCACGGTCTGGAGGTGCGGGCCGAATTCGATCCCGAACTGTGGAACACGCTGTGCGCCGGTTTTCCCGCCGGAACGTTGTTCGTCGGGCTGGCCTCCATTCACTGGCGCGAGGCCTGGAAATACGGCCAGCGGGCGTACCGCTACTGCATGCACGATGCCGGGCATGCGCTGGGTGCGCTGGCGTTTGCCGCCGCCGGCCTGGGCTGGCGGATGCGCCTGCTCGATGAGCCCGGGACGGATGAACTGGCCCTGCTGCTGGGGACATCTCAGCCGCACGAGGCCGAGCCGGAAGAGCCGGATCTGCTGCTGGCCTGTGTCCCGGTGCAGCAGGCCATTAAACAACCGGAGTTACCCGCCGCGGCACTGCAGGCTTTTGAATCGCTGGACTGGCAGGGGAGTCCCAACAGGTTGAGCCCGTCGCACCTGGACTGGGGCATCGAGGCATTCGCGGCCCGGCTGCGCAAACCGCGCGGGGTGATCGAATACCAACCGTTCACCCATCCGCCGCAGTCCTTCTCACCGCCTCCGCGCCCGCCGGCGCTGCGCCGCTTGATCCGCCAGCGGCGTAGTGCCGTGGCCATGGACGGTGAGACGAGCCTGCCGCGCGATGACTTCTACCGCATGCTGGCGCGGACCCTGGCCGTGCCCGGCAGTGTGCCTTTTGACGCGCTGCCATGGAAATCCCGGCTGCACCTGGCGCTGCTGGTGCACCGGGTGGACGATCTCCCCCCGGGCCTGTATCTGCTGGTGCGCGACCCGGCGCAGACGGCGGCGCTGCGGCAGGCGCTGACGCAGGCCGGCCCGTGGCGCAGACCGCCGGGCTGCCCGGAGTCCCTGCCGCTGTACTGCCTGATGGAGGCGGATGCCCGGGCGGCGGCCAGGCAGATTTCCTGCCAGCAGGACATCGCCAGTGATGGCTGCTTCAGCCTGGCCATGCTGGCCGGATTCAGCGGGCCGCTCGAATGTTACGGTCCCTGGTTTTATCCGCGCCTGTACTGGGAGGCCGGCATGATCGGCCAGTTACTGTACCTGGAAGCCGAGGCCGCCGGCATTCGCAGCACCGGCATCGGTTGTTTCTTTGACGATCCGATGCACGAGGTGCTCGGCATCGAGGACCGCACCTTCCAGGACCTGTACCATTTCACGGTGGGCGGCCCGGTGGAGGATACCCGGCTGACGACACTCCCGGCTTACGAATAACGGCGGCCGGGAACGGAACACCGCCGGGTCTGTATATCGGGTAACATCTGACGACCAGCAAGCCAGAGAGCAGAGTTCGTATGCCCGAGCCCGCAACCCCCCTTACACCGACCGCGATCAAGCTGCACAGCAAGTCACGCCTGCTGGAGATCGCCTTTTCCGATGACTCGCGTTACCTGTATCCCTGCGAGTACCTGCGCGTGCTTGTCCCTGCTGCTGAAGGACAGGACACGGCCGCGCCGGTCCACGGCAAGCGTCTGGTCGAAATCACGCATATCGAGCCGCAGGGCACAGCAGCGCTAAAAATAGAATTCGACGACGGCTGTTCCTGCAGTTATGCCTGGGAGGACCTGCATGCGCTGGGAGCGGACTATGAACGCAACTGGGCGGACTATCTGCAGGCGCTGCAGGATCATGGGCTGGATCGGGGTGCGGCCGGCACGGCCGGCAAGACCCGCATCAGGCTGCTGTACTTCATCCAGCTGGCAAAACTGGCCGGTCGGGACGAGGAAGAGGTCGAACTGCCGGATACGGTGACGCATGTCGAATCCCTGCTGGCATGGCTTGGCGGCAGAAGACCCGGCTGGCAGGAATCCTTTGCGCCCGACAAGGTGCAGGTCACCGTGAACCGGCATTTCGCCGAGCCCTACACCCTGATCGAAGACGGGGACGAGGTGGCCATCGTGCCGCGCTCGACGCAGGAGTGACAGCGCGCTGATCCCGCATGACAAGCGTGTCGTGGGGTAATGCGCCTGCAGGCGCCCCTGGTATGTAGCCGGATACAGCCAAGCGGAATCCGGGGAGACCCTGCATCAAGCCCCGGTTTTTCACTTCCTCACCCTGCGGGCTGCACCCCGGCGCTCGATACCCTGCACGCCGTTGTCCAGCCTGATGGCTTTCATCCGGGCTGCCCGTTAGCGGGGCAGGAGCCGCCCCTCTCCGCATCACGTCAATTTTGTGTTGGCATTCCATCGTTTGCCGGCGAGGCGCAGGAAAAACCACAATATCAGCAAGTTATAATGCCATGCAGGGTGTACGGCCGGGGGCGGTTAAATTGTGTGAAACCTGACAGATGGCATTACAATGTCGCGACTTCCGAAGTAGCGTGACGCCATGAAGATTCCAGTCAGCGAACTGATCGTTAAATACATGGAAAGGCTCGGTATCGAGTTTGTCTTCGGTATGCCCGGCGCCCATATTCAGCCGGTGTATGACAGCCTGTATCACTCCACTGTAAAGACCGTGCTGGCCAAGCACGAGCAGGGCGCGGCCTTCATGGCGTGCGGCTGCGCGCGCGCCTCGGGCAGGATAGCGGCCTGCATCACGACCGCCGGGCCGGGGGCGACCAACCTGGTGACCGGGATTGCCAATGCCTACGCGGACCGGCAGCCGATCCTGGTGATTACCGGTGAAACCTCGACCCATATCTTCGGCAAGGGCGGCCTGCAGGAAAGTTCCGGCGAGGGCGGCAGCATCGACCAGGCCGAGCTGTTCAAGAGCATCACCCGCTACCGCAAGGTCATCGAACGCACCGACTACCTGGCGAACGTGCTGAACCAGGCGTCCAAGGTGCTGTTGTCACCCAACTCCGGACCGGTGCTGCTGTGCCTGCCGTTCAACGTGCAGCAGGAACTGGTTGATGCGGACCTGCTCGATCGCGTGGACACCCGGCGGCTGGATCCCGCGGCAACCGAGAACGTCCGCTCGATTGACGCGTTGACCGGGCTGATCCTCGAGGCGCGCAACCCGGTTATCGTGGCCGGCTATGGTTGCATCAAGTCCGGTGCGCAGGCGCAGGTCTCGGAACTGAGTGATTCACTCAATATCCCGGTGACCAGCAGCATGAAAGGCAAGGGCGTAATCAGCGAACAGTCCGCGCTGTCGCTGGGTAGCCTGGGCGTGACCTCGACCGGCTATGCCTATCAATATATTGTCGAAAACGCGGACGCCATCATTTTCCTCGGCGCAGGATTCAACGAGCGCACCAGCTACCTGTGGGACGCCACCCTGCTGCAGAACAAGAAGATTGCCCAGGTTGACAGCAATCCCGAGCAGATCGAAAAGGTGTTCAAGGCGGACGTGGCGGTTACCGGTGACATCAAGTCTACGCTGAACGGCGTGCTCAGGAAGCTGGACGCGCAGGGCGTGAATCGCCAGGCGGTGCGCAAGCAGATCGCGGCGAACGACCCGGTTGCCAGGCGCGATGCCGGCAGCAGCAGGATATTCAGCGCCGGTTTTGCGCTGGTCGAGAGTTTCTACAGGCGCCTCGAGCAGCACTTTCCCCGTGACCTGGCCGTGTTCGATGACAACCTGATCTTCGCGCAGAACTTTTACAACGTCTCCAGCGAGAACCGGTTTTACCCGAACTCCGGTATATCTTCACTGGGACATGCGATACCGGCGGCCATCGGGGCGCAGTTTGCAGAGCACAAGCCGACAATCGCGATCATCGGTGACGGCGGTTTCCAGATGTGCTGCATGGAACTGATGACGGCGGTGAACTATAGGCTGCCGCTCAGCGTGGTGATGTTCAACAATTCCAGCATGGGCCTGATCCGCAAGAACCAGTTCCAGAGTTACGGGCAGCGCTATATCGACTGTGAATTCGAGAACCCCGATTACGCCCTGCTGGCCCAATCGTTCGGGATCGAATACCGGCGCGTGGCAACGGAAGCCGACCTGGACCGGCTGTTTGCGGACACGGACTTCTCGGGCGCCATCAACCTGGTCGAGATCATGCTGGACAAGGACGCCTTTCCGAACTACAAATCGCTGCGCAAGTAGCCGCTGCGGGAAAAAAATCATGCGGCACGATTCGGCGTTACAAACCGGCTCAAACTGCCCGGGTAGTGCGCGTACACTGCACAATTTAACCGCTCCCTGTCCTGTCCCGCACTCGCCCGGGGCTGTTTCGAAAGCCTGCTAGGGCATTGTTCCATGACTGCTTTCTCCTGCCCGTCACTGGAGCATTGCCTTGAGCTGCATCCGGACGCGAATGCTGCCGCCCTGATCCGGGCCCGGCTGGCACAGGCCGACGATCTCGACACCCTGCTGCCGCTCTATGACGAGCTCATACCCGGATTGGAAGCCGCGCTCTGGGAATCCGCGCTGGATCCCGCGCGGGTGGCGCACTACCATGCGCTGTTCGCCGAAATGGAAGGTCACATTGCCGCTGCCGGTGATGATCCGCGCCACAAGCTGGTCGTGGTGGTGCCGGTGGCGGACCGTCCCCGGCATCTGCGCACCTGCCTGCTGAGTCTGGCGGGCGCGGTGCAGGCATTTCGTTATGGCGCGGGTGACGGGAAACGCCCCGGCAAGCTGGCGGTGATAATCGCGGATGATTCGCGTGATGCCGGGAATATTGCCCGCAACCGGGCGATCGCCGCCAAGACCGGGCGGCACGGCATCGAGACGATCTATTTCGGGCAGGAGGAGCAGCTGGCGGAGATCGCTGCCCTCGAGCCCGGGGAGCGACAGTCCCTGCAGCACATCATCGGCAATGCCGGGCCCGCCGCCTTCTGGCACAAGGGCGCCTCGATCACGCGCAACATTGCCTTCCTGAGGCTGAACCGGATGGCGCGGCGTGAGTCGCGCCTGCTGTTCCTGTTCGTCGACAGCGACCAGGAATTCCATGCGAACACCACCACCGGACGCGAGGTGTTCACGACCAACTACTTCTATCACATCGACCGCATCTTCAGGCAGTCACCGGTGGAGGTGCTGACCGGCAAGGTGGTGGGCGATCCACCGGTTTCGCCTGCCGTCATGGCCGGCACCCTGCTGGAGGACGTGCTTGCCCTGCTGGCGGAAATTTCCACATCCGGGGCGGAAACGGCCTGCACGTTTCACCGGGATGCGAACAGCGGCGCTGGCGCGGCCTATCACGACATGGCGAAACTGTTCGGGTTTGCCCGGGCCGGCGGCGCTCACCGTTACCGGTGTGCGCTGCAGGGGCCGCACGATCACGCGGCATGCCTGTCCGGGTTTGCCCGCCGGCTCAACCGTTTCTTCGATGGCGAACATCCCACCCGGATGACGCCGTATCGGCATGTGGAAGTGCAGGCAAGCGTGGCGCCGGCACGCACGGTGTATACCGGGAACTTTGTGCTCTCACCCAAAGGACTGCGCTATTTCATCCCGTTCGCCGGCCTGCAGCTGCGCATGGCGGGGCCGGTACTCGGGCGTCTCATTCAGGCCGTCAGCGGTCCCGCCTTTGTCTCGGCCAACCTGCCGCTGTTGCACCGGCGAACGGTGGCAGCGCACGGAGGCTCGGAATTCCGCCCGGGCGTGGATCGCAGCACGTCGCTGGCCGACCTCTCCGGCGAGTTTGAGCGGCAGTTCTACGGTGACGTGATGCTGTTTACGGTGGTCGAGCTGGTCGGGCAGGGCTACCCGGAGGCGCAGCCCGGGCTTGCAGAGATACGTGCGCAGGTGCTGGCGACCGAGGCCAGGATGCGTGATCACTATGCAGACGTGCGGCGGCTCGTGCTGGCGCGCCTTGCTGAACTCGACGCCCTGCTGTCGGACCCGGGGCGCTGGTGGAACCAGCGCGCGGATTCAGCGGAAACGCTGGCCCTGTGCGGACAGTTTGCCGCCTCGCTGCGCGCAAACTTCGGTGCGCAGGCGCGTGCCTGGCAGTTGATCGAGAATGACG
>Ga0210101_1000668_pt1 | contig 11046 bp, 9 predicted proteins | sample Muzzi_PWC_D1_FD_185534 | JGI IMG/M metagenome (GOLD analysis project Ga0210101, IMG submission 185534) | Wetland microbial communities from San Francisco Bay, California, USA, that impact long-term carbon sequestration - Muzzi_PWC_D1 (SPAdes) | ecosystem: Environmental > Aquatic > Marine >...
GCCTGTATCCCGGCTTATTTCTCCCCCGGCACGCGCAGGAAGTTTTTCGTCATTTCGGCCTCGCAGGCTTCCATGTAATTTTGCGCCGCGCACATGTGCTGGTACATGACTTCGCGCGCGGCTTCGGTGTCGCCGTCACGAAACGCTGACAACAGTCGCACCTGGTAGTTGAGTCCGCTCTCGCGTAGCTCCGGGTTGGGCTTGTCGTAAATGCGCCGGCAGATACTCAGGTTGCGCAGCAGGTTTTGCAGAAACCCGCAGACGAAGCCGAGCACACGGTTGGGACAGAGTTCGGCCAGTACCGAATGAAAGTCGAGTTCGGCGAGCCGCTGGCGGTATTCTTCTCCCTGGTTGGCCGGTTTGTGGTCGTAGAGGCGCACGGTATCGTTTAAACGCCTGAAATCGGATTCCCGCAGGTGGCCGACCACGCTGGCCGCGAGTTCAGGTTCGAGCAGCCGGCGCAGCGCGTAGATATCGCCGATTCCGGGCTGGTTGAAAAAGAAGTAATTACCGAGTAGCTCCATCGCGCGATCGGCCCTGATTTCGGAGACGAACGCGCCGCCGCCCGGTCCGGTCCGGGTCTTGACCAGGCCCTGCGCCTGTAGCGCTCCGATGGCCTCGCGTATCGTGCTCTTGGAAGCCTTGAACTCGGCCATCAGTTCGAGCTCGCGCGGCAGCCGGTCGCCGGCCTTCAGTCCCTGTTCGACGATCACGTCCTTGAGGCGCTCGCTGATCTCCGTGGGTCGGCGCACCGAGGCCGGAACGCGGCCGACCGGTATTTCGGATTCGGGCGTCTTTTTCATTGCCTGTTGCTCATGTCAGCGGATGATAGCAGGCGGCGAGCGATTCGGAATCGTCCCGGCTATCGAGTTCGGGCACGGCGCGAGTGCATTGTCCGGTAGCGCGCGCGCAGCGAGCCGCGAAGGCGCAGCCGGGTGGCGGCGCATAGGGGTTCGGCAATTCCGCGGGCTCGACCTCGCTCTGTATATGGCGCTTGCCCGGTACCGGCGCCGAGTCCAGTAACAGCCGCGTGTAGGGATGGCGCGGTGCACCGAACAGGAGCCGCGCCGGCGCCAGTTCGACGATGCGGCCGAAGTACATGACCGCGACCCTGTCGCTGATGCTCTCGACCACCGACAGGTCGTGGCTGATGAAGATATAAGTTAGCCCGAATCGCCGCTTGAGATCGGCCAGCAGGTTGAGCACCTGGGCCTGTACCGAGACGTCGAGAGCCGACACGGGTTCGTCGAGTACCACGATGCTCGGATCCGCGGCCAGCGCGCGCGCGATACCGATGCGCTGGGCCTGGCCGCCGGAGAATTCGTGCGGGTAGCGATCCAGGAACTCGGGCCGCAGGTTGACCGCGTCCATGAGTTCCTCGAGCCGGCGCTCGCGCGCGGCACGGTTCATTTTCAACAGGTAAATCATCGGTGCCGAGAGGATCTGTCGCACGGTTTTGCGCGGGTTCAGCGAGCTTACCGGGTCCTGGAATACGTATTGCACCACCGTCGCCAGCGGCTTGCCGTCGGCGGTCCGTCCGCCCTCGATGTCGTGCCCGGCGAGCCGGATACGGCCGGCGCTGGGCCGATCCAGCCCCACCAGCATGCGTGCCAGGGTCGACTTGCCGCAACCGGACTCGCCGACGATACCGAGCGTGCGGCCCTGTTCGAGATCCAGCTGCACACCCTGCACGGCATGCACCCTTGGCGTGTGCCCGCCGAGCAGCAATCGCGTGCCGCCGAAGTGCCGCTCGAGTTGCTCGATCTGTAGCAGGGGCTCGACGCTCATGTCCTGTCCCCGACCCGGGGTTCGATCATCGGCAACAGGCAGCGCACCTCGCGGCGGCCACCGATCGAATCGAGGCCGATGTCGCCTTCGCGGCAGGCGTCAACCGCGCGCTGGCAACGCTCCGCGAACGCGCAGCCGGGCGGCAGGCGGTTGACAGCCGGGGGCAGGCCCGGGATCGCGTCGAGGCTGCGTTGGGGTTCGCCCAGTACCGGCACGCAGTCGATCAGCTTGCGCGTGTAGGGGTGCGCAGGCTCTGCGAGTACCTGCGACGCGGGGCCGGTCTCGACGATTCGTCCCGCGTACATCACCGCGACGCGGTCGCAGATTTCCGAGACCACGCCGAAATCGTGGGTGATGAACAGTACCGCAGCGTTACGATCCTTGCGCAGGCGGTTCAGCAGGTTCAGCATCTGCGCCTGCACGGTCACGTCGAGCGCGGTGGTGGGTTCGTCGGCGATCAGGATCTCGGGATCGTTGGCCAGCGCCATCGCGATGCAGACGCGCTGGCGCATGCCGCCGGACAATTCGTGGGGGAAGGAATCGAGACGCTGCGTGGCGTTCGGAATCTGCACCAGGCGCAGCAGTTCCAGCGTGCGCTCGCGCGCGGCCCTGACGCCGAGGGGCTGGTGGGCCTGGATCGCCTCGACGATCTGGTCGCCGATCGTGAATAGCGGGTGCAGCGTCGAAAGCGGGTCCTGGAACACGTAGGCGAAGGCGCCGCCGCGCAGTTCGCGCAGTCGAGCCAGCGAGGCGTCGAGCAGATCCTCGCCCTGGTAGTCTACGCGTCCGCCGACGATGCGTCCGGCCGGCGTCGGTACCAGGCCGAGCAGCGACATCGCGGTCACCGATTTGCCCGAGCCCGACTCGCCGACGATGCCGAGGCATTCCTCCGCGTCGAGTTTCAGGTCGACGTCGTTGACGGCCCGGTAAACTTCGTCACCGACCTCGAAATGGGTCGACAGGCGATGTAATTCGAGTAGCGACGAACCTCCCTCGTGGCTGCCGCCCCGGTCACGACTTCGATCCACGGCGGTGCGCGCCGAGGGCCGCGAGAGCGCGCCGGACTTGAGGCGCGGGTCGAGCAGGTCGCGAATACCGTCGCCGACCAGGTTGATGCTCATCACCAGCACGAAAATCATCAGGCCCGGAATGATCGATACGTGGGGGGCATTGAACAGCAGCTTGCGGCCTTCGCCGAGCATCGAGCCGAGATCAGCCTGCGGCGGCTGGGCGCCGAGCCCGAGAAACGACAGGCCCGCGGTCTCGAGAATCATCCAGCCGACCGTGGTCGACATGGTGATGACGATGGTCGGCAGCACGTTGGGCAGGATTTCGCTGCCCAGCACCAGCGCGTGGTTCTTGCCGGAAAGCTTCGCGGCATCCACGAATTCACGGTGCGAAAGCCCGATCGTGACACCGCGGATATTGCGCGCGAAAAACGGGATATTGACCACCGCAATCGCGTACAGCGCGTTGATCAGGCCGGGACCGAGCACCGCGACGATGGCCAGCGCGAGCAGGATATAGGGGAAGGCCATGATCATGTCGATGCCGCGCATGATGATGTTGTCGGTACGTCCGCCGGCGTAACCCGCGACCAGGCCGAGCAGCGAGCCGACGAGCGCCGCGACCAGGGTCGCCGACAGGCCGACCGCGATCGAGGTGCGCGTGCCGTAAACCAGCCGCGAGAGGATATCGCGGCCGAGATGGTCCGAGCCGAGCAGGTAGCCCTCGGCGAGTGGACGCTGCAGGCGTGCGGCCGGGTCGGTGACGTCGGGCGGTGTCAGCGGCAATAACGGTGCGAGCAGCACGATCGCGACCACTGCGGCCAGAATCACCAACCCGCTCGCGGCGAGACGATTGTTGGCGAACAGCTGCCAGGCGCCGGGTCGCCGCGCGCGGGGTGCCGCGGCTGTCGCGGTCGTGGCCGGCGCGCTCAAAGCTTGAGCCTCGGGTCGAGCATGTACTGCGCGATGTCGGCGAGCAGGTTGAACAATACGTAGCTAGCTGCGACCACCAGCACGCCGCCTTGCACCAGCAGCAGGTCGCGCGTCGAGATCGCCTTGACCAGCATGCCGCCGATACCGGGCCACTGGAACACGGTCTCGATGTAGACCGCGCCGCCGAGCACGAAGCCGGCCTGGATGCCGATCACCGGGATCACGTTGACCAACGCGACCTTGAAGGCGTGGCGGTAGATGACGCGCCGCTCGCTTAAACCCTTGGCGCGCGCGGTGCGAATGTAATCCTGGCGCAGCACCTCGAGCATGGCGGCCCGCGTCAGGCGCGCGATGACGCCGGTGGCGACCACCGACAGGGTAACGGCCGGCAGGATCAGGTGCAGCAACAGGTCGGGCAGGTCGCCGCCGCCGTAGATCGCGAACATGCCGCTCGCCGGCAGCACGCGCCAACTGACCGCGAACAGCAGGATCAGCAGCAGGCCGAGGAAAAACGAAGGCGTGGAAATACCGATCAGCACCACGAAGGTAATCACGCGGTCGGCCCAGCCGAACTGGTGTACGGCGGAGACGATGCCGGCCAGCAAGCCGAGGATCGAACACATCAGCAGGGCCGCACCGGCCAGTATCAGGGTTGCGTTGAAGCGTTCGAGCACCTCGTCGATGACCGGCCGGTTCAGGGTGTAGGAACGGCCGAAATCACCCTGCAGCAGGTTGCCGATCCAGACGAAGTATTGCTCTGCCAGCGACCTGTCGAGGCCAAGTTCGCGGTTTAGCCTGGCGACGTTTTCGGGGGTGGCGTAGGAACCGAGGATTGCGGTCGCCGGATCGCCCGGGATCATCGCCATGATCAGGAAGACGATGATCGTCAGGCCGAACAATACCGGGACCGCCAGCAGCAGCCGCTTGAGGATATAGTAGCCCATCGGCGCTTTTCCATCCGGCGGGCTTTCCCGGCGGGAAAGCCCGCGACCGCTGGGTTACGGCTTGGAGACGCCGGAGAGCAGCAGGAAGAAGGACGGCTGTAGCTTGAAGCCGGAAACCTGGCTGGTGGTAACCGCATTCTGCTTCCAGTTGGCGATAAACGCCCAGGGCGCGTCGTCGTGGACGATCGATTGCATCTGCTTGTAGAGCCGGGCGCGTTCGGCCTGGTTGGTGGAGCGGCGCGCATCCTCGAGCAGCCTGTCGACCGTGGGATTCGAGTAGTAACCCGAGTTGAAGCCGCCTTTATCCGGGAAGGCGCCGGTTCGCAGCGCGAGGAAGGGCAGGGTATCCGGGTCGTTGGTCATCCAGGCCATCTCGGCCATGTCGGCCTTGCCCGCGAGTCCCGGGTTGACCTTGCCGAGGAAAGTGTTCCATTCGTAAGTCTCGATCTTGACGTCGAAGCCGACCTTGGCGAGATCCGCCTGGATGGCCGCACCCATCGGGACCGGGTCGAGCATTCCTGAACCGCCGTCGGTGACGTAGAAGGTCAGCTTGGCACCCTCGACGCCGGCCTCCTTGATCAGTTGGCGGGCCTTCTTCGGATCGTAGGGATAAGGCGACAGGTCGTTGTTATAGGCCCATGAGAAAGCCGGCGGGGTGGGGCCGTCGGCGACCTGCGCGGTGCCCTGCAGGACATTTTCGACCAGTGATTTTTTGTCGATGGCGTAGTTGACCGCCTGGCGTACACGCTTGTCGGCCATCGGTCCCTCTTTCGCGTTCAGGATCAAAAACCAGACGTGCGGCCCGGCCTGTTCGTAGACCGTGAACGCGGAGTCTTTCTCGAACTGTCCGACATTGTCGGGCGGCACTTCGACCATCAGGTCGAGGCCGCCGGAAAGCATTTCCGCGACCCGCGTGTTGGCGTCGGTAATCGGGCGGAACACCACGGCGTCGAGCGACGGCGCATCACCCCAGTAGAGGTCGTTACGTTCCAGCACGACCTTTGAGTTGCTCTCCCATTCCGCGAAGCGAAAGGGGCCGGTGCCGGACGGGTGGCGGCCGAAATCCTTGCTGTACTGCTTGACCGCCTCGGGGGAAACGATCAGGCCCGTGGGGTAAGCGAGGTTGGACAGGAACGGCGCATACGGCTCTTTTAAGGTGAAGATGACCGTACCGGCCCCCTCGGTTTCGACCTTGTCGATGGCACTGAAAAAGAACGATAGCGGAAACGGTCCGGTATCGTGATAAGGGTGATTCTCGTCCAGCATGCGCTCGAAGTTGAACTTGACCGCGGCGGCCGTGAGCGGCGTGCCGTCGTGAAATTTGACCCCGGGGCGCAGATCGAAGCGATACGTCAGGCCGTCGTCGCTGATACCCCAGGTTTGGGCCAGTGCGGGCTCGACTTCCAGCGTACCGTCCTTGTAGCGGACCAGGCCCTCGTAGATGTTCATCAGGATCCTGAAGTCGTTGACCGCGGTGACCGCGTGCGGGTCCAGGGATTTGGGTTCGGCGATCTGCCCGACTACGAGCACGTTGGGCGGCGTCATCGCCCGCGCGGTTCCGCCGGCGGCGAGTCCGAGGACCAGCGTCATCGCGACTGCGATTCGGCCCAGGCGTTGCAACAGGTTTACAGTTTTCATAATGCCCCTCCGAGGGATTGTCGGCGGGGTTCGAATAGCGATGGTCCCGGTTATTATCGCTGCGCCCTGTGCGGCATTATTCCGGTTCGCGCAGCCAGTTGCGCGGTACTCGATTGCCCCCGCCCGGCGGAACCGGTTATCGTCCGCCAAATCAGTGGTTTGAAATTTATCATGATAAATAGCTATTATTCAAGAATTGATAATGATAATTTAATAAACAAATGCTGAACCAGGGCTCCAGGAATGGCAAAAGACGCGCCCCGTAAGGGCTCGGGCCGCCCCGAGATCCGTCTCGACCGTCTCCAGGCACGGCTCGATGCCGTGAACCGATTCGGTACGGATGAGTCGGCTCCCGGCATCAATCGTCTGAGTTTTTCCGAGGCCGATATGAGTGCGCGAGAGTGGCTCGCCGAGGAAATGACGCAACTCGGGCTCGACGCGCGCCTCGATGCGGTCGGTAACGTGGTCGGCCGCTGGGATACCGGTTCCGGACCGGCCGTGATGCTGGGTTCTCACCTCGACTCGGTGCCGCAAGGCGGTAATCTGGATGGCGTGCTCGGCGTAATCGCGGCGCTCGAATGCGTCGAGACGGCCATGGAGCACGATATCGCTCCCGGCTCGCCGATCGAGATCGTCGGCACCAGCGAGGAAGAAGGCCGCTTCGGCGGTATGCTCGGCGCGCAGGCGATGGCGGGCCTCGTCGATCCGGACTGGTTCGAAAACGCACGCGACGACACCGGCACACTGATGAGCGATGCGATGCGCGCCGCGGGGCTCGATCCGTCCGTCTGGTCGCAGGCACGCCGCGACCCGTCCGGGCTCAAGGCGTTCCTGGAGTTGCATATCGAACAGGGTCCGGTGCTCGACCGCGCGGGCAAGCCGGTCGGCATCGTCGAGGGGATTTCCGGCGTGTTCAACTGGGGGGTTACGCTGACTGGCGAAGCCAACCATGCCGGCACCACGCCGATGGATCTGCGCCGCGACGCGTTTCGCGGCCTGGCCGATTTTAGCGCGGCGATTCCCGGCATCATCGACGCGGTTGGCACGCCGGCGACACGCCTGACGGTCGGTAAGGTCAATCTCTACCCCAACTTCCCGCACACCGTGCCCGGGCTCGTCGAGTTCGTCGTCATCGGCCGCGATATGGAACTCGCGGTCATGTCGGCGCTGGCGGAGGCTTGCCGCGAGCAGCTGCGGGCGGTCGCCGAAAAGCACGACCTGGAGTTGTCGGTAGACCAGGCGAGCTGGCTAGAACCGACGCCCTGTCATGCGGATATCATCGCGGCATTTCGCAGCCAGGCGCTCGAACTCGGTCTCGACGCGCCGGTGATGCCGAGCGGCGCCGGCCACGATACCCAGATGATGGCTTATCTGACCCGTGCCGGCATGATCTTCGTACCCAGCCGCCAGGGCGTGAGCCACGCGCCCGAGGAATTCACCGACTGGAAAGATATCGAAATCGGTTGCAACCTGCTGCTGCATACCCTGCTCGAGCTGTCCGGACGCGACTGAGGCTCGCGGCATAACGTCCCGCGCCGTAGTATATTTGCGAAGGCTACGAACCAGCTTGCCGGTGGCAATTTTTCCTGGAGGTTTTTGATGCGTGCCTACGAAATAGTTTCCGAGGGCGGGGTCGACGCTCTGGCCCTTAACGAAAGGCCGGCGCCTGAGCCGGGACCGGGACAGATCCTCGTCGAGGTGCATGCCTCGTCGATCAATTACCGCGACCTGTCGACCGTCGAGAATCCGGCTGCGCGCGCGATACCCTACCCGCGTATTCCGAACTCGGATGCCGCCGGCGAGGTCATCGCCACCGGACCCGGAGTTACTCGCTTCGGGCCGGGCGACCGCGTCGCGGGTTGCTTCTTCCAACGCTGGGTCGACGGCGGAATCACGCCCGCGGCGATGGCCAGCGCGCTCGGCGGCGCCATCGACGGCGTGCTCGCCGAACAGGTCCTGCTCGACGAGCAGGGCGCGGTGCCGATCCCCGGCCACCTGACGTTCGAGGAAGCCGCGACGCTGCCCTGTGCCGGGCTCACCGCCTGGAATTGCCTGCTCGAGCAGGGAGGCCTGAAGCCCGGGATGACGGTGCTGTTGCTGGGCACCGGCGGAGCGTCGATCTTCGGCCTGCAATTGGCGAAAATGACGGGTGCGCGAGTCATCATTACTTCGTCCAGCGATGCAAAGCTGGAGCGCGCCAGAGCGCTCGGCGCCGATGAGACGATCAACTACCGTGGAATACCCGACTGGGAGGCGCGGGTACTCGAACTGACCGACGGCAAGGGCGTCGACGCCACCATCGAAACTGGCGGCGCCGGGACCCTCGAAAAAACCATCGAGGCAACCCGCGTCGGCGGCAGCATCAGCCTGATCGGCGTACTCACCGGCGGTACGATCAACCCCACCGGGGTAATGCGGAAATCGATCCGCCTGCAGGGAGTTTACGTCGGTAACCGCCGCATGTTCGAGGCAATGAATGCGGCACTCGCCGCCAATCGGGTCCACCCGGTCGTCGATCGGGTATTCGAATTCGGCGATGCGCGCGCGGCCTTCCACGCGATGCGCGCCGCGGGGCATTTCGGCAAGCTGGTCGTCAGTCTCGGTTGAGTTCGGCCTCTCGCCGGCACGTCGATTGCTTGACGCCCGGCTGCCGGATTTCCGTCGCGGCGGCGCATGGCCCTCGTTCGACAACCGTTCGTCGGGTGATTACCGTTCGTCGGCAGAATGAGAACCAGGTCACACCTCGAGCCGCGGCTTACTGGACTACACTCGATTCCTGAAGCAACCTGGCAGACCTTGCAAATGCTCGAATACATTGCTCTAGGATTTTTGATATTCATGGTGATCAGCCTGCTGTTCGGCGCCATCGCGATACTCGACATCCCCTATAAACATGCCGTCGATTGCGATCATCCCCAGCAGGACGCGATCTATTACGCTGGCTGGGTGAGCCTGTTCACCCTGCATGCCGTCTGGCCGCTGGTCTGGATCTGGGCCACGGCTTACCGCGTCAATCCGTCCCCGAGTTTCGGTCGCATCGAAGAGGATACGGCGGTCAACGACAAGCAGGTCGTCGCCGTCGACGGGCCGGATATCACCGACTCGGTAACGCTGCTCGGACATCGCTACGAGGTTCTCGACGACCGGATCAAGCGAATCGAAAAAGCGATCCTGGCGGCGAGTAGCGAAGCGGCTTGAGCGCCGACCGAGGAGCGAAGCGATGGAACTGATGATTGTAATGGCCTATGCCGCGATTTGTATCGCGCTCTTCTCGCTGCTACGCCTTCCCCTCAACCGGGTCACCGTACCGGTTACGAGCATCGGCGGCCTGGTGCTGAGTTTTGGCCTGGTGCAGATGTTGAACCACTATCACCCCTATACGGACGACAGCCGGCAATATCTGGTTGCGACACCGGTCAAATCGACTCCCGGCGAGCCTGTTGCCGAGGTGCCGCTGATGATCGAAGAAGCCAACCTGGTTGCCTGGTTCGACCAGAACAGCCGTTTTCGCCTCGCCGACGGCGAACTGGCGGAGGTGACTTTCGACAGTATTCCGGGCCGGGTATTCGCCGCCAAAGTACGCGGCGTGCTGCCGTCTCCCGGAGAATATCGCAGCGTGGACAATCTCTACGATATGCCGGGGAACGAGCCCGAGCCGTTAATTCCTGTGCTGATCGATATCACCGATCCGAGTTTCAGGATTTACAGCCGGTACCTGCCGGGGGGGTCCCATGCCGAGACCGCGGTGTACAGCGACGACTATATCCAGCTGGCGCTGGTGCGCATGACCCTGCTGCGCATGTCCGCCTGGCTGAACTACCTGACCCCGATCACCTAGCGGGGAAAACCCGACCGGTCAGTCGACGGTCAGCGCCCGGATCATGTTGGTACCGCCTGACTGTCGCGACGGTCCCGCGGTAATGATCACCACGTCGCCCGATTTCACATAGCCGATTTGTTTCGCGCGGCCAATCGCGAAGGCCAGGCGCTCCTCGTCGGTGTCGGCGCCGGTATAGAGAAAACCGTAAATCCCCCAGCTCAACGCCAGCCGGTGTACTACCTCGCTGGTAAAAGTGACCGCGACGATCGGACAATCCGGCCGGTACTTGGATACCAGACGCGCTGAAAAGCCGGTTTCGGTCATCACGATGATGGCCGCCGAATTAAGGTGGTTGGCCATCGTGATGGTGGCCTGCGCGACCGCCTCGGTGACGTCGTTGGACGGATGCGGCTTGATCTGCTGCAGGGTGCCGAATTCACGCAGGCTTTGCTCGGCCTCCAGCGCCAGTTCGACCATCGTTTTGACCGCCTCGATCGGTCGTGAACCGGATGCCGTTTCGCCGGACAGCATGACCGCCGAGCTGCCGTCGAAGATGGCGTTGGCGACGTCGCTGGCCTCGGCACGGGTCGGGTGCGGATTGCGTTCCATCGAATCGAGCATTTGCGTGGCGGTGATCACCGGCTTGCCGTTGGCGACGGTCGCGCGAATGATGCGTTTCTGGATGGTCGGGCCTTCGCCGATGCTCAATTCTACGCCCAGGTCGCCGCGCGCCACCATGATGCCGTTCGAAACCTCGATGATTTCCTCGATGTTTTCGACCCCCGCGCGGTTCTCGATTTTGGCGATGATCGGGATCTCGGCGCCGAGCTCGCGCAGTTGCGCCTCGATCGCGCGCACCTCGTCGGCGTTGCGCACGAAGGACGCGGCAATGTAGTCGACACGCTGCTCGGCGGCA
>Ga0210101_1000669_pt1 | contig 11043 bp, 8 predicted proteins | sample Muzzi_PWC_D1_FD_185534 | JGI IMG/M metagenome (GOLD analysis project Ga0210101, IMG submission 185534) | Wetland microbial communities from San Francisco Bay, California, USA, that impact long-term carbon sequestration - Muzzi_PWC_D1 (SPAdes) | ecosystem: Environmental > Aquatic > Marine >...
TCAATCGCCGGGGAAAACCCAGTAGCGTTTGGGCATGGTGCTGAAGTCGAATACTTTCGGAACCGCGGGCAGCGAATCCAGGTAGCTGTCGTAATCGGGGCGCGGCATGAAGAATCGCGGGCTGTTGCAGACCGGCGTGCAATACGAATAGCTGGGACCGGCGACGACTTTGCGCACCGGTTGAATGCCGCGGTACAGCACCTCGATCGGCTGGTCCTCGGCAAACGGCTGCTGCGCCGGAATCGTCGGCGCGCCGCTTTGCGGGTCGACCAGGCGCACCGCCGGCGTGGTAATCACCACGCCGGCCTCGAGCAGCGCATCCTGCAGCAGCCAGTCCGGGCGCGCGGCGAGCGACAGCACGTGATCGTAATCGGGCCCGAACACCGGCGGCGCAAAGGCATCGGTGATCAGCCGCGCGGTCTGCAGGTTGGTCATGTGCGTCTCGCCGGAGTCGGCATCGCCGAACAGGTAGTAGCGTGCGTAAACCGGTAGTTGTTCGAGATGATCGAAAGGGCGGAACAGCACGATGCGTTCGACCGTGGCGGTGAACTCGCCGAGCATCGCCACGCAGTATTTTTCGTCCCACGGAAAATAATGCGAATCCTTCGCTTCCTCCTCGGCGCTGATCGGTCGAAAGCCCTGAAAGATATTCGCCGTGAACTCGGTGACCCGTCCCGAGCCCAGGTCCGGGATGCAGAATTCGCGAATCTCGCCGGGTTTGCTTTCAGGGCCGTTTTTGGCATTGCAGAGCACGAAGCTGTCGTTCGGAAAGCAATCGCGCTTTTTCAGGTATTCGTCGTAAATCTCGTCCGGCAATTTGAGTTTCAGGATGATCTGGTACTTGTGCAGCTCGCAGTGATACTGCGTCATGTGCACGCCGAACAATTGCCGTTCGCCGACCAGCACGAAAGCGTGCCGGTGCGGCTCGTTTTCGACCTGCGGGGCGGGTTCGTGTGCTTTCAGGGTAACCATGGCTTGCTCCTCGTTGCCGTGCCCGGATTGCGCCTCAGGCGAGCTTGCGCGCTTCTTCGACGACGGTCGTACGCAGAATGTCGACCAGTGTGCCGAGCATCGCATCGTCCCCGGTGTTGGCCGACAGCCACGGGTTTTGCGTCGTCGAGATCAGGAAATTCACCGCCGTGCCCTGCACTGGCTCGACGCCGGCGCGGCCGCAAAAGCTGTCGACCAGCGTGCTGCCGTAATGCGCCGGATCGAAAGTCGACGCGGTGACGAACATCTCGGCGCTGGGCAGTTCGCCGGCCTCGTTGGTTTTCAGGCTGAGACGGTGAAAGACCGCGTCGTTGAGGCGGTTCATCGTCTCGAGATCCGTGTTGAGGCCTTGCGCGGTGCGAAAATTGAACGCGTAGGTGATTATGCTCAGGTCCGAGCCGAGTATCTGGAACAATGCGCGGGCCTCGAGCTGGGCGCGCGTCGGTTTCGACTTGTTCATGCCCAGCACTTCCTCGATCAGCGCGCGCGTGGTGCAGCCGACGAAGTTATCGGCGATATATTTTTTCTGCTTCAGGATTTCCGCCGCGCTGCCGCCCTCGCGTTCCGCGGGCAGTCGCTGAAACGGCACCACCACGGGCTGGATTTTTTCCGCTCCGGCGGGTTTTGCCAGGTCCAGGGTGACCAGCGCGGCATACAGCCGGCGGCTGTTGAACAGGCAGCGCCCGAGCAGTCGCCCGTAACCCGAGCGGTCGAGCGGAATCGTCTTCTGCGACAGGTAAACGCTGGCCGCCGCGGCGCCGGGTTTCGAGCCCTCGATGCCGTAGGAGCCGACGCTGGTGTCGGTGCCGCCGTGGAACACCACCGGCGCGGTATAGGCGATCAGGTCGCGCATGCGACCGTTGCGGTAACACAGGCCGCCGGCCGGGTAGGGAATGAAACCGGACTTGTGCGGATCCAGCGTCACGCTGTCGGCTTCGGGCATGCTGACGAAGTGCCGTTCGAAGTGACGGTTGGCCCACAATTCCGGGTAACCGTCGATGATCGCGGCGGGATCGACGTTGAGCGGGCTCGGGCGCAGCAGCGAGCGAAAGTAGCCGCCCCAGGCGCCGTCGACATGCAGTGCGAACTCGAGGCCCTGTTGGCGGAATTCGTTGCGCATGGCGACGATCTCGGTTAGCGGGTCGACCGCGCCTTCCTCGGTGCTGCCCATGACCGCGACGACCTGCAGCACCGGTCTTCGCCGTTGCACGCAGTCGCAGAGTTCGCGGCGCAGCGCGGACATTTCCATGCGGCCGTCCAGATCGACCTCGACCGCGCGCACCGCGTCGGTACCGAGACCGATCAGCGCGCCGGTCTTGGGCCAGGAATAATGCGCCGTCGCCGGCACCAGCACCACCGGGCTCGCCTGTGCATCGGTCTCCAGGTAGCGCCGCTGAAAAGCGACCAGCCCGAGATTTTGCACCGAGTAAGCGTCGATTGCCGCGCGCACCGCTGCCGCGTCGATGCCGCACTCGCTTTCGATGCGCCCGGCCATGCCCAGCACCTCGTCGACCGGCAGGTTGAGTAATTCCCACAGCGACAGGTCGATGAGCCGTGCGCGCCGGCCCTGGCAGGTCACGGCGCTGAAACAGCGCGCGGCCTGCAGCGTGGCTTCGCGTTCGATCGCCGCGGCCAGCGCCACCGGCAGAAATTTCAGGTTGCGTGCGGCCCACATGGATTCACCGTTGGCCACCGAGCCGTCGCAGGTGATGTGGCCCCAGGCGACTGTCTTGCCGGGCCGTGCCTCGTCGGGCAGCGGATCGAAGCCGAGCATCGTGCACAGGTCCCTGCCGACCTGGACTTCCAGCAGCGTGGTTACCGGCGAGGCCTCGGCGGCGACATTATTCTGGTTGTAGAGCATGCCGGCGAAGTAGCCGACCGCGCCGGGCAGGGTGATGTCCCAGTACATGTGCGACTGGTTGCGGTAACTGGCCAGCGGAATCGAACCGTGCAACTGCTTGAGCAGCTTTTTCAGTTCGGCCTTGATGATACCGATCGAGCGCTGGTGCTCGGGGTCGTCGTAGTCGGTGAAGATCGGCGGATCGTCGGGCATGTACTCGCGACGATTCTCGATCTGCGATTTTGCCGCCATCTTGACGAACTTGAGCAGCGCGTGGGCGTTTTCGGCTTTTGGCCCGAGAAACCAGGCGCTGGCATCGATCGGGTTGCTGTCGCCGAGGTCGAGCCGGTCTTCGAGTTCGGCCAGCAGGGATGCGAATTCGGCGCGCGGGTGGGACTGTCGTGTCACGTGTCCGGCTCTCCGGTAATTGCACGGCGCAAAGGCCGATACCTGCATGGATCGGTTTTGGTCGTCCCTTGCCATTGTTGTTTTCCCGGCATCTTACCGTAATCCGGCCGGATTATTAACTGCCCGGGCCCGGTGACGATCGTCACTGCGTATTGCCGCGCGGCGGCGCATGCTGGCAATCGTGATACCGGCGGGCGGCGGCGCCGACGCGATACCGGCCCCGATCCGGGTAACTCGAATCAGCGGTTAACCCTGTCCACGAACAGCGAGGTATAGACCATGAGAAAATTAACCGGAGTAGTTATTAGCAGCCTGCTGGTTGCCGCCTGCGGCGGCGCCGGCAACGACGGCAGCGGCAACACGGCACCGGAGATTTCCGGCCGGCCGGCGCCGGTGGTACGCGCCGGGGAAAGTTTCAACTTCACGCCGGCGGCGACCGATCCCGACGGCGACCAGTTGAGTTTTCGCGCCGTCAACCTGCCCGACTGGGCCTTTTTCGATGCCGGAACCGGCACCGTTTCCGGGTTTCCGGACAAGACCAACTACGGCGCCTGGAAGGATATCGTCATCGAGGTTTCCGACGGCAAGTCGACCAGCAAGCTGAGTTTTTCGGTGGACGTATTGCCGCCTCTACTCGGCCGCGACAACTTCGCCAGCGAGGGCACGATGATTCCCGGGCCCGACGGTTACGAGTCCGTCGGCACGCTGGTGATGAATGTCGACGGCAAGGAAAAACGCTTCGAGGATTCGGACCTGCAGTTGAAGTTCGACGCCGAGGGTAACCTGATCGATTTGGCCGGCGAGACCGTCATTCCGCCCAAGGTGTCCGAGCACCTGTCGGTCGACGCCAGGGTGAAGACCCAGGTCGGGTATTTCAGCGGCGCCGAAATCAATGCCGACCCGGATATCGATATCCTGCTCAAGGACGAACAGTATTACTTCGTTTATTACTATGGGCAGAACCTCGATATGACGTTCAAGGACCGCGACGGTTCGGGCAATGAAAGCGCGTTGACCGTGTCGACCCCGGCGAGCGGCAAGATTCTGTTTATTACCGATCCCACCGACGTGTTCTATTACTACTACGGCGAAATCCCGTTCGCCGGCACTGCCGGCCGCGGCGAGTCCGACAATGGCCTGATTCCGTTCAAGCCGGCGCTCGACTACGCGGAGCTCGACAGCTTCGACGGCACCATGATCGAGACCGCGTCGATGGGTCTCGGTGTCAAGATCTTCGATTTTTTCAACGTCACCGGTACCCGCGTCATGTACCAGCCGGATTATCTCGATATCCTGCTCGACGACCCCCTGTTCCAGGACCCCGCCAACAGCCTCGACAAGATCGAGTACAAGATGGGCGTCAACGGCGACGCGGATTTCGCGTTCTCGATCCTCGGCTTCGGGTTGTTCTCCTTCGACCTGACCGAGGTCAGCGCGAGCTACGACGTCGGTTTCGACCGCCAGCACATGGCGATGCGCAGCCGCACCGCGCCGGACGTTTCCTGGGTACCGAAATCGTTCCTGTTCGTGCCGAAGAGCGAAACCATCGGCGACTGGTCGATCGACGGCGACGGCAGCTACGAGATCAAGTTGTCGTCGAATTTCGAATCCCGGCTGCCGAAGGCCAAAATCGGCGGCAGCCTGGCGATCGAGAACGACAACCTGACCCTGGCCGGCACGATCGATAACGGCGACGATCGGCCGCTCGGCGTCAACGCGACCTTTTTTCCCGGCGGTGTCGACGTCGTCGTCGACGTTTATGCCGATTTCGAAAAGGGCATCACGCAAACCGTGACCGCGGCGATGGACGACAAGATCGACGAGTGGCACCAGGCCTACGACGACCTGCAGCAGGCCACCAGCGATTTCGAATTCGAACTCAGCCTGCGCGGTGCGCGCAGCGCGATTCCGGCGATCGTCGATGAAGTCATCCCGGTATTGAACGCTATTCCCGGCACGGTACGCAACGAGGTCGACAGTGCAATCGTCGACTACGTCAACGACTACGAGGAGTGCGTCAATCTCGGTCTCGGAACCGTCTGCAGCAATCCGCTCGACCCGCTGATCGACGAGTCCAAGGTCGGCGACCAGAAAGGCGAAGACGCCCGCCAGATCGCCGAGAGCGCGGTGAAGCCGATTCGCGATGCGCTGAACCACCTCAAGGCCACCGTCAATGCGCCCGACGACGAGTTTCGCGCGGCGATCAAGGCCGCGCTGCAGGCGGTTTACGACAATCGTACCTTCAGCAAGAAGATCACCATCAGTTACAAGTTTCCGCTGGTAGGTACCAAGACGATCTACAACAAGACGGTGACCGAGGACATTCTCACCGGCAGCAACCTGGCCACGATCAAGACCGCGCTCGACAACGTCGACAAGATCGAGGAATCGAGTTCGATCATGATCAGCGCGCAGCAGTTTTACGACGCGCTGCCGGTCGAGGACGCGATCAATACCGCCAGGCAGGAAGTCGAGCAGGGGCTGCAGCGCATCCCGACGCTCGACGGCGTCGGCTACACGGTCGACAACGGCGTCTACGGCGCTTACGCCATCCTCGACGGCAAACCCTACAACGTCGATTTCAACGTGCTCGATCCGGCCGAGCTGGCCGCCGGCATCGGTCGACTGATCGCCGATTTAATAGTCTGAATAATCAGGCTATACCCGTTCCCCGCCTGGCGACATCTCCGGGACCAGGCGGGGTTTTTTATTTGTGCAGCGCGAGGCCCTCGACCACCTCGGCCTGCGGTTGCGCGAGCAGCGCGCGCGGGTCCAGCCTGATTTTCGATTCGCGGTTGCCGCCACCGAGCACCACGTACTCGCATTGCATGACCGCGGCGTCGATCCAGACCGGCAGCCCGCCGGGCAGCGCCAGCGGCGTCACGCCGCCGATCTCCATGCCGGTCAGTTCGCGGGTTTCGTCGGCCGACGCGAACGATACCTTGCGCGCGCCCATGCGCTTGCGCACCGTGTGATTGCTGTTCAGGCGGTCGGTGGCGAGCAGCACGCAGAGCACGAACTTGCGCTCGCCGGTTTTCGAGCGCACGAGGATGGCATTGGCCGAGTTTTCCAGCGCCACGCCGTAGTGTTCGCAAAATGCCGCGGTGTCGGCGAGCCCGGGATCGCAGGGCCAGACTTCGTAGGGATAGCCGCAGTGATCGAGAAATTCCCGAATCGCGGGCAGGGTGTCGCTCATGGTTTTTCTGCTTGCCGTTTGCCGGCCGTTATACAACAGGTAACCCTGCCCGCGCAAAATAGCGGCCTGCCAGAGACACCTTGATTTAATCGCCCGGTGGGTCAGAATTGGCGCCTCGACCGACGCGGGGGACAGCCGAAAATGAAATTGACCGACTTCAAAATGCTGAGTTTCGATACCTACGGCACGCTGATCGACTGGGAGAGCGGCATCTACAACGCGCTGCAGCCGCTGCTCGACAAGGTGCCGATCAAGCTCGAACGCGACGAGGTACTCGAACTGTTCGCGGAGTACGAACTCGCGCAGCAGCGCGCCAACCCACAGCAGGTCTACTCGTCGTTGCTGACCGACGTGGCGCGCGCGATGGCGCAGAAATGGCAAATCAAGATCAGCGATGCCGAAGCCGAGACGTTCGGCCGCTCGGTGAAGCACTGGCCGGCTTTCGAGGATGCCCCGGCGAGCCTCGGCTACCTGCGGCGGTATTACCGCATGGCGACGCTGACCAATTGCGACCGCATCAGTTACATGGGCAGCAACGCGCGTCTCGAAATCGAGTGGGACGGGATCTATACCGCCCAGGACGTCGGCTGTTACAAGCCGAACCGGCGCAATTTCGAATACCTGTTCGAGCGCGCGCGCGCCGATCACGGCATCCTGCCGCACGAAATACTGCACGTCGCGCAATCGCTGAACCACGACATGTGGCAGGCCACCGCGGTCGGCATGACCAAGGTGTGGATCAATCGCCGCCACGCCGACGAAGGCTACGGCGCGACCGCGCCGCCCGAGGGCGAGTACAGCATCGAGTGGGAATTCGACAGCATGGCGGCATTCGCCGATGCGCATCGCGCGGAATTACAACCAGCGCAATGAAATTCCGGTTGCCGCAACTACGCCTGCTTTGCGCGCTGCTGGCCCTGGCGGTATTCGCGCCGCTCGGCGCGGCGCCGCCGCTGCTCGACCATGCCGAACTGGTGGCCGCGCTCAGGGGCGGCGGTTACAACATCTATTTTCGCCACGTGGCGACCGACTGGTCGCAGTCGGATCGTATCGAGCGGCGCGATGACTGGCTGCATTGCGATGGCGCGCGCATGCGCCAGCTGTCGGCGGCCGGGCGCGACGACGCGCGGGCCATCGGCAGCGCGATGCGCAGGCTCGAAATCCCGGTCGGCGAGGTGCTCGCCAGCCCCTATTGCCGCACCATGGAGACCGCGCGCCTGATGGACGTCGGCACGGTGCGAGCCTCGACCGACGTCATGAACCTGCGCGCGGCGTCGTATTTCGGCGGCCGCGCGGCGATCGTCGCCAGCGCGCAGCGCCTGTTGTCGACGCCGCCGCCGGCGGCGAGCAACCGCGTGATCGTCGCCCATGGTAACGTCGCGCGCGAGGCGACGCCGGTTTACCCGGACGAGGGCGAAGGGCTGGTCTTCGCGGTGGACGGCAGCGGCGGCTTTCGGCTCGTCGGCCGTCTCACCGCGGACGACTGGCGCCGCGTCGCCGAAAGCGCCGATTAGCGCTCCAACGTCGCCATTGCGGGCTCGACCCGATACGCCGGACCGAGTAATCCATTCCAATGCCGCTGCGGCCATCGGCAGGCTGTGCCTCAATTTCCGTCGTCCCGGCCTTCGAGCCGGGGCCCATTACGATACCCCCACCGGAAGCCGCGCGAGCGGAGTCCGGGTAATAACCACGGCAACGCGGATATAGATTGCGGTTCAAGCCCGCAATGACGAGGCTGGGATATTGCGGAGTCGAACCCGGCTTGCGGGCCTTTCGGGGCGAGGGGTGATCGCCGCGGACTAGGTGCCTGCGGCGATCTGGCGGGCCGCCAGCCCCATGATCGTCGCCAGCAGACGGGCCGCGACCAGCGCGCCGCGGCCGTTGATATCGTTAGCCGGCATCAGTTCGACGAGGTTGCAGCCGACGATGCGCGCGCGCCGTGCGGCGCCTTCGAGTATGGTCACCATCTGCCAGTAATCGAATCCGCCCGGCGCGGGGCCGATCACGGCCGGCACCACCGACGGGTCCATGACGTCGATATCGAGCGCGATGTAGAGATCGGCGCCCTCGGGGATCGCCGCGATTGCCGCGTCGAGCCCGTCGCGAACGATGTCGCGCATCGGGAAAAATTTCACTCCCCAGTCGAGCGCATCCTGGCGGTCGGCCGGGCGCGCACTGCCGAGGCCGCGCGCGCCGACCTGCACGATACGCTCGACCCAGCCCATTTCCGAGGCGCGCCGCATGTTGCTCGACAACCCGAGGGTTTCGTCACCGACCCGGTCGCGCCAGTCGATGTGCGCGTCGAGTTGCAGGATCGTCAGCGGGCCGCGACCCTGGTAGGCGCGCAATACCGGGATCGGCACCGAGTCGTCGCCGCCGATCACCAGCGGCAGCGCGCCGGCGGCGAGGATTTCGCCGACGCGCGCGGCGATCCGCTCGCGGTTGGCGGCGAAATCGCTGTCGCTGTACTCCAGGTTGCCCCAGTCGACCGCGGCGACGCCGTCCGGCAGCGGTCGGCCGCCGAGGTCGAAGTCGTAGTGTTCGAGTACGCCGGGCCAGCCGAAAGCGGCGCGCACCGCAGCGGGAGCGCCGGCGCAATAGTTGCCGACGCTGGCATAGGGTGTCGCGGCGGGTGCGCCGACAACGACGATGGATGCGCCGCCGGTATCGCCGGGAGAAGCCGTCGGCAGTTCGAAAAATCCGCCGCCCGGCGCGCCGCCGAACAGGTTGTTCATTTGCGGGGAAGAATCTTGCATGCGTGGTTTCCGTTTATTTTTCGACCGCGCCGGCGGCCAGCGTATATATCGTGATCGAACCGCTATGGCCGCGCACCGTGGTTTCGCCGATGGTTTCGAGTTCGATATCGCGAAGTTTCGAGGCCGTCGCCTGCGAGATCAGCAGGCGCGTCCCGTATTGCTTGTTCATCGCCTCGAGCCGCGCGGCGAGATTAACCGCGTCGCCGTGCACGGTGTAATTGAGCCGCCCCCTGGCGCCGATCGCGCCGGCCACGACGGTGCCGGTGTTGACGCCGATACGAATCTTCAGGCGCTCGCCGGCGAACTCGTTGCCGGCTACCGAGGTCAGCATGTCGCGGGCCGCGTGCACCGCTTTATCGGCGTGTGCCTCGTCGGCGACCGGCACGTTGAATGTCGCGAGGATGGCGTCGCCCTGGAACTGCGTGGCCACGCCGCCGTAATGCTCGAGAATTTCCACCATGCGCGAGAAAAAGGCGTTCAGCACCTCGACGATCTTTACCGGCCCGAGCGTTTCGGTCAACTGCGTGAAAGCCTCGATATCGCAAAACAGGATGCTTGCCTCGGCTTGCTGGACGTCGAGCTTGCCGCCGCCGGCGAGCAGCGAGCTGGCGATTTTTTCGGGCACGAAGCGGCCCAGCGTATCGCGGATCAGCTTGCGCTCGCGCAGTCCCTGGACCATGTTGTTGAAGGCCAGCGTCGCCTCGTCGAGTTCGCGTACGCGACTGCCCGGCAAGGGCTCGATCGAATCGAGGTCGCCGCTTTCTACCGATTCGGCGGCCGCCGCGATGGCTTTCGCCGGCACGCTGACCCGGCGCCCGGCGACGATCGAGGCGACGATGGCCAGGCCGAGAATGACCAGTCCGACGGTCAGCGCGCGGTAGGCCCGCGAAGTTTGCGGGGCGGTCACCAGGCTGGTGTTGGCATAGGCGCCGATCGTCCACGGTGCCGGTCCGTAATCGGTGATGTCCCGGTACACGAACAGGTAATAGTCGTCGCCCTCGTAATGCCCGCTGGCCTGCGTGTCGACCAGTGCGCTGGAAATGAAATCGCTTTCGTAGTCGGGTGTCCAGATACGTTGCAAGACGACGTCACCGAGAGCTTCGAGGCTGGCCAGGGGTTGTTTTTCGCTGCCTTTGAAGAGGCGCGGGTGGGCGAGTACGTAGTTTCGGTTGTAGAGGATGAACGGGGTAATCCCGGTCGTCGAGTATTGTCGCGCGAGCAGCGACGAAATGCGTTGAATCGGCACGATTTGCGCGAGCACGCCGATAAACCTGCCGTTCGCGTCGCGCAGCGCGACGTCGTGCAGCAGCGTCGTGGTTTCCACGGTATGTGTGAATATCGGCTCGCGCCAGGCCGGCCCGGTGGAGTTTTCGACCTGTTTCAGGTAATCGGCCAGCCACGGGGCCTGCGACCAGTCCTCGTCGATCGCCTCGCGCCGGTCGCGATGCCAGCGCCGGCTGTTGCCGTCGGGGCGGATCACGGCCATGCCGGCAACCTGCGGGGTCGCGGCCAGCGCGCCGAACATGCTGTCGTCGAGCGATGACAGGTCACCCAGTTCGTGGATACCGGCCGCGAGCCAGACCGCCTGCTCCTTTACCGGATCGAGGCTCGCTTTCAGGCTTTGTTCCATGCCGTTGATCAGCGCCTCGGCCTGGCCGGCCCAAAGCATCCGCGTGGTTTGCACGGTCTGGCCGAAACCGAGATAGATAACCAGTCCGACGGTCACTGCGAGCAGGCCGCTGGCGCCGAATACCGTGATCGCGGTAATCGGAATGCGGTAGCTCTTGAACATGGCCCTCCGTCCGTTCGGTGAGAACCTGAACTTTGGGCCCGGCGGCGGATCAGGTCAAGGA
>Ga0210101_1000671_pt1 | contig 11000 bp, 9 predicted proteins | sample Muzzi_PWC_D1_FD_185534 | JGI IMG/M metagenome (GOLD analysis project Ga0210101, IMG submission 185534) | Wetland microbial communities from San Francisco Bay, California, USA, that impact long-term carbon sequestration - Muzzi_PWC_D1 (SPAdes) | ecosystem: Environmental > Aquatic > Marine >...
CTCCCGCCGTTGGGGCCGCTTTCGCCGGAGCTGTGCTTGCCGAAATAGGCTTCGACGATCTGCAGTGCGGCGGGGGCCGCCGATTCGGCTCCGAAGCCGCCTTCCTCGAACGTCACAGCGGTGACGATACGGGGATCCGGGTACGGGGCGAGGATCACGTACCAGGACTGGTCCGCGTGGCCAACCCGCTGCGCGGTGCCCGTCTTGCCCGCAACCGGGACCGGGAAGCCGCCGAAGACGGCGTAGGAGGTGCCGCCCGGCGCCTGCGCCGCCTCGTGCAGCCCTTCCAGGATCGCCGCCCGGTATCCGGCGTCGACGTGGACGTGGCGGCGCGCCTTCGGCTCGAATTCCCTCAGCACCCGGCCGGCCGCGTCGTCGACCTGGAGGCCGACGTGCGGGGTGACCACGGTGCCGCCGTTGGCGACCGCCGCGTAGGCGATCGCCATCTGCAGCGGGTTGGTCTGCAGGTCGCCCTGGCCGGTCGCCAGCTGGATGTTGTCGCCCGCCGACCAGGGTCGGTCGGTTTCGCCCGCCGCGTAGAGCCTGTCGCGCCAGCGCTGGGTCGGCAGCAGCCCGACCGCGGCGCCGGGCAGGTCGAGCCCGGTCGGCCGGCCGATCCCCAGCCGGTGGGCCCAGCGCTGCAGGGCGCCGGTGTCCCACATGTCGAGGCCGAGCGTGTAGAAGAAGACGTCGGAGGAGACCTGCAGCGCCGGCACCAGGGTCAGCGTCCCGTAGGCGGCGCCGCCGGCGTTCTGGAAGGTCTGGCCGCCGACGGTCAGCGAGCCGCCGTCGGTGATCGGCGTGCCGGTCGTGATCGCGCCGCTGCTCAGCGCCGCCATCGCGGTTATCAGCTTGAAGGTCGAACCAGTCGGGTACAGCCCGGCGATCGCCCGGTCGGTGAGCGGCGCGGCGACCGGGTCGCGGTAGAGCGCGTTGACCTGACCCTGGGTCAGCGGCCTGGTGAAGACCGCGGGGTCGAAGGTCGGGAACGAGCCGAGGCCGAGGATCTCGCCGCTGTTGACGTTCATCGTCACGAAGCCGCCCGGCAGCCCGCGGCCGGCCAGCGCCGCTTCGCCGGCTTCCTGCACGGTGGAGTCGATCGACAGTTTCAGGTCGTCGCCGGGTACGGGCTGCTTGGAGACCAGCTTGCCGTTCCTGGTCGGCTGGCCGAAGGCGTCGACCTGGATTCGGGTCAGCCCCGGCCTGCCGCGCAGGAAGCGATCGTAGGAGTCCTCGATCCCGTCCTGGCCGATCTCGTCGCCCGGCTGCAGTCCGCGGTAGCGCGTCTCCTTCAGCTGTTCTTCGGAGACCTCGCCGACGTTGCCGAGCATGTGGGCGGCGAGGGTGCCGTGCGGGTAGCGGCGCACGAAGACGCGCTGCACCTCGACCCCCGGGAAGCGGTCGCGGTTCTCCTCCAGGTAGTAGACGAGGTAGTGGCCGACGTCGCGGCGCAGCGTCACCGGCGCGCTCGGCGCCGCGACGAGCTGTTCGTGCATCAGCCGGCGGACGCGGCGCAGCGAGCTGTGGGTGAGCTCGGCGAGCTGGGCCAGCTCGGCGCGGCGGCGCGTCGGTCGGACCGGCAGCTTGCGCGGGTTGAGCTGCAGCGCCAGGCTGGTGCGGTTGTCGACCAGCACACGGCCGCTGCGGTCGAGGATGTCGCCGCGTGGCGCGCTGACCCGGAATTCGCGGGTGCGGTTGTTGTTCGCCTCCGCCAGGTACTTTTCGCCGTCCAGCACCTGCAGGAACCAGAGACGGAAGAAGAGCAGGCCGAAGAGGGCCAGCGCGACGCCGCCGAACAGCGCGATCCGCAGCGCCAGCCTGTTGCTCATCGCCGGTCTGCGTTCGTCGGAGCGGAGATACATCGGCTCCCCCTAGGCTCCCAGCACGGTCGGCTGTCTGCGCCGCCTCAGCGTCGACTCCTCGACCAGAGCCGGCCGCAGCAGGCGCCGCAGCGCCAGGTAGATCGGCCAGCCGAGGAAGAAGGCGTAGATGCTCTTCAGCAGCATGTCGCGGACGACCAGCGAGCTGACCGGGGCGTCGAGGCCGAGCATCACCTGCACCAGGGCGAAGCCCAGCTCGGCGAGCAGGGTGAGCCCCATGCAGAGCAGCGGCGGGACCAGCGAGCTGTGGATCTCGAAGCGTTCGCGGAAGAGGCCGGCGAGGTAGCCGGCGCTGAGCAGGACCAGCGAGGAGCCGCCGAGCGGCGCGACCAGCAGGCAGTCGACCAGCAGGCCGATCGAGAAGCCCGAGACGGCTCCGGCCAAGCTGCCGCCGAGCAGGCCCAGCGACACCACCAGGGCGGGCAGGATGTCGGGGCTGGTGTGGAACAGCTCGACCCGTGAGAAGAAGGAGAGCTGCGCCAGCACGCCGAGGATCGCGATCGCGACGAGGCGGGCGAAGATCTTCGGGGTGACGATCATCGACGCGACCCCCCGGTCAGCACCTGAACCAGGTCGAGGTTGGCCGGGTCGGCGTAGGGCCGCAGGCGGACCTGCTGGCTCGCCTCCTGCTCGACGATCGAGGCGCTGATCACTTCGCCGATCGGCAGGCCGGGCGGGAACAGCGAAGCGAGGCCCTGGGCGCGCCAGCCGGCGGTCACCACGGCCTGCCCGACGTGAATGTCCTTGCTCGACTGGATGAAGTCGAGGATCAGTTCTTCGGGATTGCCGACGTCGGGCCGGGTTACCCCCTGCACGCCGCCGGGGACGACCTTGGCCGAGACGGCGCTCGCGTGGTCGCTGATCAGGGCCACCTGCGAGGAGCCGCCCTCGACGGAGGCGACCCTGCCGACCAGCCCGTCGCCGCTGACCACCGGGTCGTCGACCCGGACGCCGTCGTCCTTGCCCATGTCGATCGTCACCGTCGATTGCCAAACGGTCGGCGAGCGAGCGATCACCCGGCCGGTAACCGGCTCGTAGGCGGAGGCTGCGAGAGCCGGTCCGCGGTCCAGCGCGACCAGCTTGCGCAGCTGGCGGTTCTCCTGCAACGCCTCCTGGCCGGCGACGGATTGTTCGCGCGCCTTCGCCAGCTCCGACTTGAGGCGGCTGTTTTCGCCCCTCGCGTCGAACGTCTTGTCGAACCAGCCGACCAGGTCGCGAGCCGGCTTCAGGGCGCGATCGGCGACGGTCTGCAGGGGGCTGAAGACCGTGCTGACGCCCCGCTGCAAGCCCCCCGAGCTCTGCCCGTAGGTGATCGTCAGCAGGCCGAAGGACCCGATGATCAGAAGCGTCAGAACCGCCCTACGGCGGCGTACTTGCTTGCGGTACACAACTGAACCCTAAGTTTGGCGTTTTGCGTGAACGGCGGCTAGGCAACGCGCGTCGTTCCCGAGTTCATCTTGCTGGCGCGATGGATCGTCTCGAACTCCTCCAGGGAGATGCCGGAGCCGACCGCCACGCACGTCAACGGCGACTCTGCCAGCTGGCAGGGCATCTGGCACTCGTCGCGGAGACGCTGTTCGAGTCCTTGCAGGAGCGCGCCCCCTCCCGCCAGGGTAATGCCTCGGTCCATGATGTCCCCCGCGAGCTCCGGCGGAGTGCGGTCGAGCGTGTCCTTGACCGCGTCGACGATGTGGCTGATCGGTTCGTCGAGCGCCTCCCGCACCTCCGCCGAGCCGAGCGTGATCGTCTTCGGCAGGCCGGAGACGAGGTCGCGGCCACGGATCTCCACCTCGACCTCCTCCGCCAGCTCCGAGGCCGAGCCGGCCTCGAGCTTCACCTCCTCGGCGGTCTGCGTGCCGATCGCCAGCTTGTAGTGGTGTTTGCAGTGGTTGACGATCGCCTCGTCGAGCTCGTCGCCGCCGACCCGAATCGACTGCGAGACGACGATCCCGCCGAGCGAGATCACCGCCACCTCGCTGGTGCCCCCGCCGACGTCGACGATCAGCGAGCCGGTCGGCTCGGCCACCGGCAGGCCGGCGCCGATCGCCGCCGCCATCGGCTCCTCGATCAGGTAGGCCTTGCGGGCGCCGGCCGAGAGGCAGGCCTCCTCGACCGCTCGCTTCTCGACCCCGGTGACCCCGGAGGGGACGCAGACGACGACCCGCGGGTGAGCGAAGCGGTTGGAGTGAACCTGTTTGATGAAGTGGCGCAGCATCTGCTCGGTGACGTCGAAGTCGGCGATCACGCCGTCCTTGAGCGGCCGGATCGCGGTGATCGTGCCTGGCGTGCGACCCAGCATCCGCTTCGCTTCGACCCCGACCGCGTGGACCTGGCCGTTGCGCGAGTCGATCGCCACGACCGACGGCTCGGAGAGGACGATGCCGCGGCCGCGCACGTAGACGAGCGTGTTTGCGGTGCCGAGGTCCACCGCCATGTCGCGGCCGCCAAGACCGGTGAGATTGCCAAGGACGCCCATGGGAGATCGGAAATTGCAGCGCAATCATCCCAGATGGCCGCGTCCGGCCTGAAAGAGCAGCTCCGGGGCCAGCTCGGCCAGCAGGCCGACCGGCAGGCCGACCACGTTCGACACGCTTCCCTCGATCCGCTCGACCAAGGTGGACCCGAGCGTCTGGATCGCGTACCCGCCGGACCTGCCGCGCCACTCGCCGAATCGCACGTAGCGCGCCTTCGCCGCCTCGTCGAGCTCCGCGAACAGCACGGCGGTCCGCTCCAGCCCGCTCCGCTCCTCGCCGTCGACCAGCACGACGAGCCCGCTCAAGACCTCGTGCGCCCGCCCCGACATCCGCTCCAGGTACTGCCGCGCCTCCGCCTCGTCAGCCGGCTTCCCCAGCGCCCTGCCGTCGAGCACGACGTCGGTGTCGCAGGCGATCACGAACCCGGCTCCCCCCACCGCCCTCGCCTTGCGCCGCGCGTTCTCGACCACCTCGACCTCCGGCTCCCCCCCGCTCAACTCCTCGACCCCGGGCACCACGACCTCGAACTCCACCCCGAGCTTCTCGAGTATCTCCCGCCTCTGCGGCGAACCCGAAGCGAGAATGACGCTCGGGCTCACCCGCTACGCCAGCTCGGGAAACCAGATCTCGATCTCCCGCTCGGCCGACTCGTCGGAGTCTGACCCGTGCACCATGTTGTAGGTGACCTCGAGCGCGTAGTCGCCGCGGATCGACCCGGGCGCCGCCTCGACCGGGTTGGTCGCCCCGATCGCCTGGCGCGCCGCCGCGACCGCTTCGTGACCCTCCAGCACCAGCGCGACCAGGGTGCCGGCAGTGATGAAGGAGACCAGCTCGCCGAAGAACGGCTTCTCGGTGTGCTCGGCGTAATGCTTGTTGGCGATCGGCTCGTCGGCCCGCACCGTCTTCAGCGCAGCGATCCGCAGCCCCTTGCGCTCGAACCGGGCGATCACCTCTCCGGTCAGGGCCCGCTCGAAGGCGTCAGGCTTTACGAGGATCAGGGTCCGGCTCACGGCTGGGGCTCCTTTGCGGTCGTTTCTGGCTCTCAGGCGGCTTGGCGGCGGCGCGGCCGGGCTCCTTCTCGGCGGGGGGCGCGGCCCGTTTGCCGCGCTCGGGCTTTCGTTTCGGCGCTTTGCGCTCCTCCCGGGTCGGGCGCTGCCGCTCTCCGCCGCCCGCCTTGCGCTCCCCGCCACCCGCTTTGCGCTCCCCGCCGCCGCGTTTGCGTCGCGGCGGCTCGCGCTCGCCGAGCGCCGTCTCGCAGTAGGGGCAGAGCGCCCAGCGCCGGTCGACCGGCTTGCCGCAGTTATGACAGGGATCCTTGAGGCGGCGCTGGCACTGCGGACAGCGCAGGTATGACTTCTCGACCGGGAAGCCGCAACCGGGGCAGGACAGCTCTTCGAGCTGCCGCACCCGCAGCTCCGCGGCCTTGATCTCGAGCTCCCGTTCGTGGGCGTCCTCGATGAACTCGGGCGGCCGGACGATCGCGTAGACAGCCGTGCCCAGGTAGGGAATGAAGGAGGCGAGGGTCGCGCAGCCGACCAGGAAGGGATCGGAGATGCGGCGCTTGGCGTCGAGATAGGTGAAGACGATCAGCGCCAGCCAGACGACGACCAGCATCAGGACGAGGAGGTTGACGACCAGGTTGAGGCCGCCGTTGCTGATGCCGAAGATCGCTAGTGCCATGGCTGGGCGTTCCCGCCGGGGGGAGCGGTGAGTCTACTTCGACGCGGCCGAAGCGAGACCTGTCAGAGGAAGAGCCGGCCGAACAGATAGCCGAGCCCGAAGAATATGAGGATCACCCCGGCGACGACCGCGGCGACCAGGGCCATCATCGAGAGCAGTTCCGATCCGGCGCTGCGATCCACGCCCAGAGCCTACCCCGGCGCGGGACAATCAGCGCCCCAGAGCGTTGCGGGCCGGCACCAGCGCGTAGTGCGAGCCGGCGACGAGCAGGATCCCGCCCGCCTCGGCGGCGATCGTGCGCCCGCGCGCGACCGCCTCCCCGAAGTCCTCCACGGCTTCTGCCTCCACCCCTACCTCCGCACACAACCGGGCCAGCTCCTCAGCCGCATATCCCGGTCGATTGGCGCTTTTACCACCGTATACGGGGGCAAAGTGACCATCGACGGGGAAATCGGGGAGCTGGGTGCAGACGATTCGGCTGATCGCGGGGGCGATGGCGCGGATCACGGCGCGAGCATCCTTGTCGCGGAGAATTGCCAGGCAGGCCACCACGGGGCGGCCGGCGGCGATCTCCGGCAGCGCCTCGGCGATCGCCGCCGCGCTCTGAGGGTTGTGGGCGGCGTCGAGATAGGCGGGCGGATCGTCGGCGACCCGCTCCAGCCGTCCGGGGATCTCGATCCGGGCGCCGACCGCGGCGACCCGCTCGGGGTCGAGCTCGCCGAGGAACGCCTCGGCGGCGGCGCAGGCAAGCGCGAAGTTGCGTCGCTGGAAGCGGCCGGGGGCGCGCAGCCGCAGCTCAGGACCGGGGTCCTCGGGGGCGGCGATCAGCCGGGCGCCGCGCTGGGCGGCGGTGCGCTCGGCCAGCGCCCTGACAGCCGGGCCGACCCGGCCGACCACCAGCGTGGTCTGGTCGCGCAGCACCGCCAGCTTCTCGGCCGCGATCTCCTCCTCGCTCTCGCCCAGCCACTGCGTGTGGTCGAGTCCGATCGTGGTGAGCACGGTGACCCGCGAGGGGATCGTGTTGGTCGCGTCGAGCCTCCCCCCCAGCCCGGCCTCGACGGCCGCCGCCTCGACCCCGGCGGCGGCGAGGGCGAGGAACGCCGCCGCTGTGGCCAGCTCGAACTGGGTCACCGCCTCGCCCTCCTCGAGCGTGCGGTTCACCGCCTCCGCCGCCTGGGCGGTGCGCTCCACCGCGGCGGCGAACTCGTCCGCCCCGACCTCCTCGCCGTGGACCAGCACCCGTTCGGACCAGCGCTCCGCGTGCGGCGAGATGCAGGCGCCGGCGCTGACCCCGTGCGCCTCGAGCAGCGCCGCGGCCATTCGCGCCACCGACGACTTGCCGTTGGTGCCGACCACGTGAATCGAGGCGAAGCGATGCTGGGGCAGCCCGAGCACGGCGCTCAGCTTGCGCATCCGCTCCAGCCCCAGCTTCCAGCCGATCGGCTCGAGCGAGTCGAGGTAGGCCTCGGGGTCTATTCGGAGAGCTCCTCGAGCTCGGCGCGGTAGCGCTCGAGCTTTTCGCGCTCCTCCTCGACCAGCTCGGCCGGGGCGCGGGCGACGAACTTCTCGTTGGCGAGCTTGCCCTCCGCCCGCGCCACCTCGGAGCGCAGCTCCTCGCGCCGCGCCTCGAGCCGGGCGGCGACCGCCTCGGCGTCGATCTCCGCCGAAGCGAGGATCTTCACCGGGCCGACCGCGGCGATCGGGTCGCTCCCGTCGCCGGGAGGCGGAGCGGAGGGAGCGTGCGCGAACTCGACCCGGGCGAGGCGGCCGACGAACTCCCGCGGCTCGATGCCCTCGGCGCGGGCGGCGAGCACCGTCGCCGCCGGCGCCTCGACCAGATCGCGCCAGGCGCGCAGGCGGCGGGTCAGCTCGATCCCGGCCCGCACCTCCGCCTCCGCCTTGGCGTCGAGCAGCGACTCGTCGGGCTCGGGGAAGGGGTGGACGGCGAGGTGGCCGCGACGGGCGGGGTGGTAGGACCAGATCTCCTCGGTGACGAAGGGCATGATCGGGTGCAGCAGGGCGAGCACCCGCTCGAGCACGCGCAGGAGAATCGCCGAAACGCCGGGCTCGCCCTCGTAGAGCCGCGGCTTGACGATCTCCAGGTACCAGTCGCACAGCTCCGACCAGAAGAACGCGTAGGCCTCCTGGGCGGCGTGGGCGAAGTCGTAGGACTCCAGCTTCGCGGTGACCGAGGCGATCGTCGCCTCGAGCCGCGAGAGGATCCAGCGGTCCTCGACCGGCCCACCCGCGACCGCAGCGGGGACCTGGCCCGGCGGCGCCTTGGTGTGCGGTTGATTCTGGTCGGATTTCACATTCATCAGAATCAGCCGCGACGCGTTCCACAGCTTGTTCGCGAGGTCGGCCCCCTGCTGGACCTTGGCGTCGGAGAAGCGCACGTCCTGGGTCGAGGACATCGCCAGCAGGCCGAAGCGCAGCGCGTCGGCGCCGTGCCTGTCGATCTCGTCCAGCGGGTCGATCCCGGTGCCGAGGCTCTTCGACATCCGCCGCCCGTCGCGGGCCTGGATCACCGAGTGCACGTAGACGTCGCGGAAGGGCACGTCGCCGGCGAACTCGATCCCGGCCATGATCATCCGGGCCACCCAGAGGAAGAGGATCTCGCGCGCCGTGGTGAGAAAGCTGGTCGGGTAGAAGGCGCGCAGCTCCGGCGTGTCGTCGGGCCAGCCGAGCGTCGCGAACGGCCACAGGGCCGAGCTGAACCAGGTGTCGAGCACGTCCTCCTCCTGGCGCAGCTCGCCGCCGCAGGCACCGCAGCGCTCGGGCGCCGACTCGGCCACGTAGGTCTCCTCGCAGGCGTCGCAGTACCAGACCGGGATCCGGTGCCCCCACCAGAGCTGACGCGAGATGCACCAGGGGCGGATCTCCCGCATCCATTCGAGGTAGACGCGCTTCCACTGCGCGGGGGTTATCCGCACCTCGCCGCGCTCGACCGCCTCGATTGCCGGCTTCGCCAGCTCGTCCATGCGGCAGAACCACTGCAGCGAGATCAGCGGCTCGATCCGCTCGCCGGAACGGTGCGAGAAGGGGACCGAGTGCGTGTATGGCTCTTCCCCCCGCAGCTTGCCCTCCTCGCGCAGCGCAGCGACCACAGCCTCCTGCGCCTCGACCGCGGGCAAGCCGGCGAACCGCTCGCCCGCCTCCTCGCTGATCCGCCCGTCGGGGCCGATCGCGCCGATCTCCTCGAGCCCGTGCCGGCGGCCGATCTCGAAGTCGTTGGGGTCGTGGCCCGGGGTGATCTTCAGCGCCCCGGTGCCGAACTCCGGGTCGACGTGATCGTCGGCGATGATCGGCAGCCGCCGCCCGACCAGCGGCAGCACGCAATGCTGCCCGACCAGGTCCGCGTAGCGCTCGTCCCCGGGGTTCACCGCCACCGCGGTGTCGGCGAGCATCGTCTCCGGACGCACGGTCGCCACGGTCAGCACCCGGTCGGATTCCTCGACTGGGTAGTCGATCGAGTAGAGCGTGTCGGTGACCTCGCGGTTCTCCACCTCTAGGTCGGAGATCGCCGAGTGCGAGCCCGGGTCCCAGTTGACCATGTAGTGGTCGCGGTAGACGTAGCCCCTGTCGTACAGCTGCTTGAAGACGCGGTGGACGGCGCGGACGTAGTCCTCGTCGAGGGTGAAGCGCTCCCGCTCGTAGTCGCAGGAGGCGCCGAGCCGCTTGTACTGCTCGACGATCCGCGAGCCGTACTCCTCTTTCCAGGCCCAGACCCGTTCGACGAACGCCTCGCGGCCCAGCTCCTGGCGGCTCGTGCCTTCGGCCCGCAGCTCTTTCTCGACCACCGCCTGGGTGGCGATCCCGGCGTGATCGGTGCCGAGCAGCCAGAGCGTGTTGCGCCCGCGCATCCGGTTCATCCGCGCCAGCGCGTCCTGCATCGAGCCGTTCAGCGCGTGGCCCATGTGCAGGGCGCCGGTCACGTTCGGCGGCGGGATCGAGATCGAGAAGTTCTCCGCCGCGGTCCCCTCGGCCGGCGGGTGGAAGTAGCCGCCCTCGATCCACTCGGCGAAGACGCGCGCCTCGACCTCAGCCGGTTCGTAGCGGGTCGTCTCCTTCAGCTCGCCTAGGCGCTCATCGGCCATGCGAGCGCGAGTCTAGCCACGACCAAGCGGAGCCCCTGCCGGGACGGGCCCTCGTCAGGCCGTTTCCTCGCCCAGCCCGTCGTCCGCCTCGCCGATGTCCTGGTGCGCGGCCTCGGTGACCAGGGTGGGACGGCGGCCCTGGACGATCGTCTCGCGGGTGACCACGCACTTGGTCACGTCGCGCCGCGAGGGCAGCTCGAACTGCACGTCGAGCAGCGTCTCCTCGAGGATCGAGCGCAGGCCGCGGGCGCCGGTCTCGCGCTCCAGGGCCTTGTCGGCGATCGCGTCCAGGCTGTCCTCGGCGAAGACCAGCTCGATGTCGTCGAACTCGAAGAAGCGTTGGAACTGGCGGGTCAGGGCGTGGCGCGGCTCCGTGAGGATCGTGATCAGGTCCTCGCGGGTGAGCTGGTGGATCGCGGAAACCACCGGCAGGCGGCCGATGAACTCGGGGATCAACCCGTACTCGATCAGGTCCTCCGGCAGCACCTGCTCGAACCATTCGCCGCTGTCCTTCTGCTCGCGCGAGGAGATCGCCGCGCCGAAGCCGACCCCGCGGTCGCCGACCCGCTGCTCGATCACCTTGTCCAGCTCGGCGAAGGAGCCGCCGCAGACGAAGAGGATGTTGGTCGTGTCGAGGGTGAGGAACTCCTGGTGGGGGTGCTTGCGGCCCCCCTGCGGCGGCACCGAGGCGGTCGTCCCCTCGAGGATCTTCAGCAGCGCCTGCTGCACGCCTTCGCCGGATACGTCGCGGGTGATCGACGGGTTGTCGGCTTTGCGCGCGATCTTGTCGATCTCGTCGATGTAGATGATCCCCGTTTCGGCCTTCTTGACGTCGTAGTCGGCGGCCTGGATCAGCTTCAGGAGGATGT
>Ga0210101_1000672_pt1 | contig 10987 bp, 4 predicted proteins | sample Muzzi_PWC_D1_FD_185534 | JGI IMG/M metagenome (GOLD analysis project Ga0210101, IMG submission 185534) | Wetland microbial communities from San Francisco Bay, California, USA, that impact long-term carbon sequestration - Muzzi_PWC_D1 (SPAdes) | ecosystem: Environmental > Aquatic > Marine >...
CGCGTATATAGATCCCGATTCGGCTTTGTGTGAGCCGCGACCATCGACCTATCTCGGCGAGCTGCCTGAGCGCCTGCGATCGTCGACCGAGGCTGTTCATGGTCTGCGCCGCTGCCAGATGACTCATAGGCCAGGGATGCATCAGGCCAAAGCGGTCCGCGTAGGCGCGTTCCTGACGTCCGAGGTCCGAGGCTTCGATGTTGCGCCCGTCAAGCCAGGCCTCCCATTCGCGCAACCAAAGATAAAAACCCGCGTCGTAGGTTCTCTCCCAGTTCAATGCCTCGCCCATCTGGTCGAGCGCCTGGCGGCCCTCCTCAATTTGCCCCGACGTAAGGTGGCAATACGCCATACCACCATAAAGAGTCGCATCGTACAGATGCACTCCCCGCGCGGCTGCGATATTCCTGGCTGCATGCAGGGATTCCAGGCAACGGGACAATGAGCCGCCAAATCCGTACTCGTAAGAGAAATCACCCCAACTGCGTGTGATGACGAGCGTCATGGGGTCGATCGTCTGTGAACTCTCCGCGGAACGCAGTACGTCCCGAAGCATTCGGGCGCGTCCCCTGTCGCCCACGGTCCAGACGAAGTGGAACATCAACAAGGTAGCGGCCATGGTGTTCAGCTCCGGGTTGCAACTGCTCTCCAGCAGGCGTGTCAGGCGTTTCTCCCAATAGTAGAGTGCCGGATCGTTGGGCCTTGTGACGATCAGGCACAGGAAAGCGCCTATTGCCACTTGCGCTTCAATCTCCGGCGGTAGTGCGGGCTCATGGCCAGGCCAAACGGCCTCGAGTTCTCTAAACCAGTCGTTTAACGGGCGCATATCATCGAATGCGAGCCAGCAAGCCTGGCACACGGCAGCCCAGGCGAGCAGCGCACCTGTTCTCTCCCCACTCCTGGCAAACAGGGTAAACGCATGTCGCAGACGCTCCCGCGCCGGTTTCGGGTTGGTCGCCAGCCGGCTGCAACCGTCCCAATAGACCAGCCAGGGTTGCTGATCCTTCAACTCATTCGGCAGCAGTGTGAGCCATCGCGAGAGTGTGCGGTGGCTGCCGCGTTGCAACAGCCGACCCCCGTGGCGGTTAACCAGCATCCCCAGGTTCTCCCAGTCGGCGAGCTCGGCATACAGGCTTGCGGCCGCGTCCGGTTCATCGTTATCTGAAAGGATATCGGCTGCTCTCAGCGCAGCGTCCCGCCAGTCATCTGCATGCTTGCGTCGCCCGTAGTAGAGCAGGTAGTCACGGAACAGGTCGTGGTAATGATATACGGGCTCGGGGGACTGGCTTGCTTGCAGAAAATAGTTTCCGCTGATCAGTTCCCTGAGGATCGTGGGAATGTGCTCCCGTGCCGTCAGTCGCTGCGCCATTTCGGCACTGAAGGTCTTGAACAGCGCCGTCTGCCAGAGAAAATGCCGCAGTTCGTCCGTGGTGGAGTTTAATACTTCATACTCGAAGTAATGAAACAGGACATTCTTTGACTCCGGCGCGACAATGGAAGAGTCGGATTGGCCCAACAGCACCACGAAACCCGCGGCCCAGCCGCCTGCGCGCCGGCACGCATTAAGAATGACATCATCGGTGATTGGTTTCCCCGTCACAGCCCCGGCTAACCCCGGGGCCTCGTCCTCTGTGATTGCCAGGTCCCCGGTGCCGATAACACCGATCTTCTGGTGTGACTGCGCCCGTGCGAATGCGGGCGGAGGCGCCTCCCGGCTGAGAACAACAAGGCGGATCGATGCCGAAAGGCTGCCGATGGCCTCGGCGATCGCCTCATGCAGGCCGGCCTCGGAAGCGACCCGGTGATAATCCTCGAGTATCAGCAGTGTGGGAGGTTCTATCTGCTCTGCGAGTTGCCGGAAGTAAAGCCGGCTGAACCGCGCGAGATGCTGAACGTCAGGAAAAAGACGCAATAACGGCCCGTAACCGACCGATTCCAGCACCTCGCTGAGATCGGTGAAAAACGTAGCGATGTCCGAATCGCCTTCGTCGAGGTTGTACCAGAGCGCCTGTCGATGACCTGTCTCGATATAGCTCTGTAATAAATAGGTCTTGCCAAAGCCGCCAGGCGCGGTGATCCACGTGCACGGATGGTCTGCCATGTCATCCAGCGCTTTGAAGAGCCGATAACGCTGAAAAGCGTTGGTAACCCTGGGTGATCCCCATTTCGACTTCAGGCGAACCGACTGAGGGAATGTATTCTTCGTCACCGTCCTGACCTCATCAACTCCCGTAGGTCTCCTTCAACAGCATCTCCCTTTTTACTCTAAACATGAAATGGGTCAACTATCTGGGCAGCGGAATCACCTGTTTTCGGCCCATGGATTGAAGGCTTTCTGCGCAGGACCAATGCAGGATGTGTCTCAAGGAAAAATCCCAATCTGGCGTAACACGAATATTCACATATAAGGACACGCAAATACGTAGATGTACGTATGCCCATAATTCATCAGCCAGACCCCCATCCGGACAATGCTGAGAAGCTACAAGTATTTATACCGAATACCGCGCTCTATTTGAACCTTGGATATCAAACAGGATGAAGAGGATATGTGTCACCCATGGCAATTTATCGAGCGTCACCCAAGCGGTTAACCTGTTCTTATAGGCTGTAGAACGATGAACTCATAAGTTATTTACATGAGACTATTTTTTCCAGTCCGGCTGTAACCGATCTGTAACTGCATTCCGGGTAGCGTATCCAGTGATACTGTGAATGGATTCCAACTGACGAGGCCAGGACTCATCAGTAATGCACTAGAGACAGGATCACCTGCGATACAGGTCGTTCCGGAGCGACACCATGCAGGAGAAAAAAGCACACAGATGCTTGCAAGATACGTTGTGTTGCCTGATGAGTAACACGTGCTGTATATGCCACACTGGTGCCTGACACGATTCCTCAAGGATCAGACTCCAGAATAATAAGAACCAAACAAATACATCTTCGCGGGATGATTGTCATGCGATTTAAAACAAGATCATCAATATTCGTACTGTTCGGAATGCTGTCGGGCGGCCTGGTTCTCGTCAATGACAGCGGCTTCTTGGGCTACAACGACGACTTTGCGTTTGACGCGGGGTTCCCGACTGATCCGTTCTTTTCCCAGCTGGGCGATGACTGTACGACCAGTCCAACAACAGATGGTTGTAAAGGACCGGGCGAAATAAACGGTATTGCTTTCGGGAATTTCAACAGCCTTGCAGCCTCGGAACAGACACTGGTCGGTTCCCTGAGCCTTACCGGCACCGGTGAGGGGGTGTCGGCGCTGACCATGAGCAATATCGATATGCCGGCGCATGCATGGTACGACGTATCAACCAATGCGATTGACATGGGCTACAGCGGTCAGTCGATGATGGTTAGTGCAGTGCCGGACCCCGCGGCACCCTGCTTGTTCGGCGCCGTCCTGCTTGGCCTGGTGGGAATATCGAGAAGGCGTGGCTAGTCGCATCCATACGTTATCGATTGCTGGTTTCTGGAAAGATCAGTGTGGCTGGGCATCGAGGTCACAGGCGACGGGGAGATGGTGCCGCGCCAGCCACTCACTGCAGTCGGTTTTGCATCCGGGTACAACAGGTGGAAACGATGCCGATATTGCTCAACACTTATCGCTATTACAACACCACGAGTTTGCAGTGCCCACCGGCGTTCTTCGTGAAGTACTCACCTGGTCGAGCTCGGCAAATCTACGGTCCAAGCGTTTTCCCTTGTTTCGGTACAGTTCATCACCCATTGATCAAATGACTGTGCCTGTAGCACTGTACGGTTCGATTGAATGATTATGATGCAGGTGATTGGTTAAACGCGAAGAAGCCCGCATGCGGCTAGAGTGTGCCGGATTGTACCTGGGCGCGCAGTTTCTCGATATCGTGGAGCCGGACGGTGTTGTCCGTGATATCGAGGTAACCCTCGCGGCTCAGCTTGGCAAAGGTGCGCGACAGGGTTTCCGGCGTGATGGACAGGCGCGAGGCGATCACATGCTTGGGGGTGTCGAGCTGGAATTCCGAGGTCACGAGGTGGGTACTGGGAACCTGGTCCAGCAGGTATCTCACCACCCGCGAGGCGGCATTGTGCAGCGTCAACCGGTCGAGTTCCGCAACCTGCCAATGCAGACGCCGGCTCATCTGCGCCATGACGGCAAAGCAGGCATCGGTGGACTGATGCAGAATGCCGGCATAGTAGCCGGCATCGATGGACCATACCCTGCTGGCGACGATGGCCGTCGCAGTCACCGGATAAGTGTGATGGCGGGAAAACATGATCGCCTCGGCGAATGAAGTCCCCGGCGAGATGAGATCGATGACTTTCTCATGGCCTTCCGGGGACACCAGCGCGAGTTTGATCTGCCCACTCTCCAGCAGAAAGATCTCACGGGCTGACTGTTGCTGTTCGAACAGCACTTCATTTTCCTGCAGCACAACACGGCGCGTGTGCTTGATCACGCCGTCGAACTGTTCCTGGTCGAGATCCGCGAACAGCACGCACTGGCGCAGGCGCGGGGCGGCCCCGGCGATGTCCAGCTCTGTCAGTTGGGTACGTTTCATGAGGGTATGGCCGTATCGTGATTGACCCTTGACTGGTGTTCGTAAATTTACACCGTTTTCACCGCAGAGACGCAAAGTACGCAGGGAATCTCTTTAACGAAATCACGTACACGACTTTGCGTTCCTGGCGTCTTTGCGGTGAGTTTATCCCTTTAGGACTAGCCACTAATTAATGCTACACGGCGCTATTGCCGGGCATCCTCACCGTGAATGCTGCGTTTAACCGGAACCCGTTTCGGACGCGCATGAAGAATATCACATAATATATTGTATTTTATAATTATAGATTCTCAATAGAGGGGTCGATAACCCCCGTCATCAGGCGACAGATAATCGATGTCAGCTCCTGGTCCCTGTATTACCACCGTCCCCCCATTTCAATACCCCGGACGGTGAAATGAGCCCTTGCCGAAACAGTGACGTCGGTCACCGCCGGCGCAACTCACCTGGTTTATTCCTGTCCTAAAATTCAACTAGGCGAAAAATTGTCGATAATTGAAGAGGGTTAGCGCGCATTCCGCGGCGGACCGGAAGCATCCGGGCGCTATCGGCCACATCACTCGCAGAGGACGGTCGCCATGTACGGAGTCATTGAACTGCTGCTGGTCGTCACCGTCATCGGACTGCTGATGGCGCGACGGGCGTCGAGGTACCTCTGGACAGCGCTACTCGGCATCGGACTGATCTACTGGACCGTTTTCCATAACCTGCCTGCTACGGCAGAACTGGCCGCCTGGGTGCTGTTCATACCGCTCGCTGCCCTGCTCACACTCACACCGCTGCGCCGGCGCCTGGTCATACAACCTTTGCTCGCGGCCTACCGCAGCGTCATGCCGGCCATGTCGGACACCGAACGCGCGGCGCTCGAAGCCGGTACGGTGTGGTGGGAGGCGGACCTGTTCACCGGTCAACCGGACTGGCGGCGCCTGCGCGAATTTCCTCCCCCGAAGCTCAGCCCAGAAGAGCAGGCTTTCCTCGACGGACCCGTGGAGGAACTCTGCGGCATGATCGACGACTGGGAGATCACCGAGGAACTTCGTGACCTGACCCCGCAAACCTGGGACACCATGAAACGGCAGGGTTTCTTCGGCATGATCATTCCCCGGCGCTACGGCGGGCTGGAATTTTCCGCGAATGCCCATTCCCTGGTGGTGCTGAAGGTCGCCAGTGTCAGCATTTCCGCCGGGGTCACGGTGATGGTGCCGAACTCGCTCGGACCCGCGAAGCTGCTGCTGTCCTACGGCACCGAAGCCCAGAAGGACTACTACCTGCCGCGCCTGGCGAACGGCACGGACATCCCCTGCTTTGCGCTCACCGGCCCTGAAGCCGGCAGCGACGCCGCGGCCATGCCGGATACCGGCATCGTCTGCCGACAGGACCACGACGGCAAGGCCGACGTGCTCGGCATCCGTCTGAACTGGGAAAAGCGCTACATCACGCTGGGACCGGTGGCCACACTGCTGGGTCTCGCCTTTCATCTCTACGACCCGGATCACCTGATAGGGGAAAAGGAAGACATCGGCATCACGCTGGCGCTCATTCCGACAGACACGCCGGGCGTCGAGATCGGCAGCCGTCATTTCCCGATGAACCAGTCCTTCATGAACGGACCCAACCGCGGCACGGATGTGTTCATTCCCATGGACCGGGTCATCGGCGGTCAGGAGCGCGTCGGCACGGGGTGGCGCATGCTGATGAACTGCCTCTCCGACGGGCGCGCCATTTCGCTGCCGGCGCTGAGCACCGCCGCTGGCAGGAAGATGAGCCGCGCGGTCGGCGCCTATGCCGCCGTCAGAAAACAGTTCAGGCTGCCCATCGGAAAGTTCGAGGGCATCAGCGAGGTGCTGGCGCGCATCGTCGGCAACACCTACGTGATGAACGCCGCACGCGGTTTCACCACCGCCGCCATCGACAGCGGCGAGGATCCCTCGGTGGCCTCGGCGATCGTCAAGTACCATCTGACCGAACGCATGCGGCGGGTCGTGAACGACGCCATGGACATTCTGGGCGGCTGCGGCATCAGCATGGGACCGAGTAATTTCGTGGCGCGCAGCTACGAGGCCCTGCCGATCGGCATTACCGTGGAAGGCGCCAACATCCTCACCCGCAACCTGATCATCTTCGGCCAGGGCGCTATCCGCTGCCATCCCTGGCTGTTCCGCGAGATGCAGGCCGCGGAACGCAACGATCCGGCTTCATTCGACGCGGTCCTGCGCGGTCATGCCAGCCACATCATGAGCCTCATCGCGCGCAGCCTGTTCCACGGTCTCACCGGCGGCCGGCTGCTGGGTGCGCCGGTGACCGGGCCTCGCGGAAACCACTACCGGCGCTTCTCGCGCCTGTGTCTTGCCTTTGCGCTCACGACCGAAATGGCCATGTTGTCGCTGGGCGGTTCACTCAAGCGCAAGGAGTCCCTCTCCGGTCGGCTCGGCGATGTCCTGAGCCTGCTGTATCTGGGCAGCGCCGTGCTCAAACACCATCACGATCACGGCGAACCGGACGATGAACTGCAGCTGCTGGAATGGACCTGCGCCGACCTGCAGTTCACCATCCAGGAACGCCTGTACGAGGTGCTCGACAACCTGCCCAACCGCTTCGTTGCCACGCTGACACGCCTGTTGACCTTTCCGCTCGGCAAACCCTGCAAGCGTCCGCGGGATACGCTGGGTCACTCGGTGGCCAGTCTTATCCTCGCGCCGGGCGCGGTGCGTGACCGCCTGACGGAGGGCGTATACCTTCCACGGGATGCTGACGCCTCGCTAGCGCGGCTCGACGATGCGCTGGTGAAAACCGCCGCCGCGGAACCGGCGCTGCGCAAATTGCGTCGGGCCATGCAGGACGGCGTCCTGCCCCGTGGCGACCCGGAAGATTCCCTGGACGGCGGCGTTTCGGCCCGTGTGATAGATGATGAAGAAGTGGCGACGCTACACGCAGCCATCGCGGCCCGCAAAATCGTCATCCAGGTCGATGAGTTTCCCGCGGAATACCTGGCTAAAACCCGCAAATACCAATCTCACCGCGGAGACGCAAAGGACGCAGAGAAGTTCTTGAATTAAAATCATTAAATGACTTTGTGTTCTTTGCGTCTCTGCGGTGAGTTTACTTCTTTATGGATGAGCACTACCTGACTAAGGAGCATGTAGCATGGAGCAGCAGCCGAACGGCCGGCAAGGCCGGCCAGTCTATGTAGTCGACGGGAGTCGCACCCCCTTTCTCAAGGCGCGCGGCAAACCGGGGCCGTTCGCGGCCGCCGACCTCGCGGTCGCCGGTGGCAATCCACTGCTCGCCCGTCAGCCGTTCTCTCCCGATGCATTCGATGAGGTCATTCTCGGCTGCGTCATGCCTTCGGCCAACGAGGCCAACATCGCCCGGGTGGCGGCGCTGCGTCTCGGCTGCGGCGACCGCGTGCCGGCCTGGACGGTGCAGCGCAATTGCGCCTCGGGCATGCAGGCGCTGGATGCGGCGGCCGGCGACATCGCGAGCGGTCGCGCCGGGCTGGTGCTGGCCGGCGGTGTGGAAGTCATGAGCCATGCCCCGATCCTGTTCAGTGAGGCCATGGTCAACTGGCTGGCGGCATGGAACCGCGCGCGTACGCCGGTGGCGCGGCTCAAGGCCCTGGCGCAGTTGCGCCCGGCCCACCTGCGGCCGGTCATCGGCCTGCTGCGTGGACTCACCGATCCGGTGGTGGGCCTGTCGATGGGACAGACCGCGGAGATTCTCGCCCACCGTTTCGCCATCGGCCGTGACGCCATGGACCGCTATGCGTTGCGCAGCCATCAGCGTCTGGAAAGCGCGCGCCGGAACGGACGCCTCGGGGAAGTCGAGGTCGTCTACGACCGGTACGGCGGCTATTACGATCATGATGACGGCGTGCGCGCCGATTCCACCCTGGAAGCACTGGCCAAACTCAGGCCCGTTTTCGACAAGCCCTTCGGTGCGGTGACCGCCGGCAACAGCGCCCAGGTTACCGACGGCGCCGCCTGGCTGATACTCGCCTCGGAAGAAGCGGTGTCACGCCATCAACTGCCGGTGCTGGGGCGGATCGTCGACTGTCAATGGGCGGGCCTGGATCCCGCGCAGATGGGACTCGGCCCCGTGTATGCCATGGCGCCGCTGCTGCGCCGTCATGGACTCGGCAGCGCCGACATCGACTACTGGGAGATCAACGAGGCTTTCGCCGCCCAGGTCCTCGCCTGCCTGGCGGCCTGGCAGGATGCCGGTTTCTGCCGCGAGGAACTCGGCGGCGAGACGCCCTTTGATCCCATCGACGAGGAACGGCTGAACGTCGACGGCGGCGCGGTCAGCATCGGCCACCCGGTGGGCGCGAGCGGCGCACGCATCGTGCTGCACCTGCTGCAGGTGCTGAAACACCACAACGCACGGCGCGGCGTCGCCAGCCTGTGTATCGGTGGCGGCCAGGGCGGCGCCATGCTCATCGAGCGAACAGAAGGAGCGCCGACATGAACATCGCCACCGAACAACATCATTTCCGCCTCGAAACCGATCACGATAACATCGTCTGGCTGCACATGGACAAGGCGGATGCCGGCGCCAACGTCCTCGGCAGCGAGGTGCTGCGGGAACTGGACCGGCATCTGGAAGCGATTGCCAGCCGCGCACCGCGCGGACTGGTCATTCTCTCGGACAAGGCCAACGGCTTTATCGCCGGCGCCGACATCCACGAGTTCACCCGCATCCGCAACGAGACCGAGGCGCTGGAACTGGTCCGGCTCGGCCAATCGGTGTTCAACCGGCTGGCCGCGCTCGGCTTTCCGACCGTGGCGCTGATCCACGGCTTCTGCCTGGGCGGCGGCCTGGAACTGGCGCTGGCCTGCCGCTACCGCGTGGCGCTCGATTCACCGGGCACCCGGCTGGGCCTGCCGGAGGTGCGCCTCGGCATACATCCCGGGTTCGGCGGCAGCGTTCGACTGCCTCCCCTGGTCGGCGGCCTCAAGGCCATGGACATGATGCTGAGCGGTCGCAGCGTCGATGCCCGCAGAGCTCGTCGCATCGGCCTGGTGGATCTGGTTGTGCCGCAACGCCACCTGCGGGATGCCGCCCGCCAGCGGGTACTCGACGCCCCGCCGCCGGTGAGACCCGGCTGGCGGGACCGGCTGTCGAACCACGCCCTGGTGCGTCCGCTGCTCGCCCGCCTGTTGCGCCGCCAGGTAGCGGCAAAGGCGTCGAAACTGCATTACCCGGCGCCCTACGCGCTGATCGATATCTGGCAGCAGTACGCGGACGACCCCGCGCAGATGCTGCAGGCCGAGGCGGATTCCATCGCCAGCCTGGTGAAAGGCGTAACGGCGCGCAACCTGATCCGGGTCTTTATGCTGCAGGAACGGCTCAAATCACTGGGCAGGGACACGCAGTGGAAACCGCGCGCCGTTCACGTGATCGGCGCCGGCACGATGGGGGGCGACATCGCCGCCTGGTGCGCCCTGCGCGGTTTCCGGGTCTCGCTCCAGGACCAGTCGCCGGAACGTATCGCACCGGCCATCAAACGCGCCCATGAGCTGTTCAAACGCCGCCTGAAGGATCCGATCGCGATTCAGGCGGCGCTGGACCGCCTTCTGCCCGACCACAAGGGGCTGGGCGTTGGCCGGGCCGACATCGTGATCGAGGCGATCTTCGAGGATGCCGAGGTCAAGCGCGCGCTGTACCGGGAGATCGAACCGCGCATGCAGGACGACGCCGTGCTCGCGACCAACACCTCGAGCATTCCGCTGGAGGAACTCAGCGGGGTGCTGGCGAGGCCCGGGCGACTGGTCGGGCTGCACTTCTTCAACCCGGTCCCGGTGATGCAACTGGTCGAGATCGTCAACGGCACCTCCACGTCGGCGGAGGTTTCGGGCAAGGCGATGGCCTTCACCCGCCTGCTCGACCGCCTGCCGCTGCCGGTGAGCAGTACGCCCGGCTTCCTGGTCAACCGGATACTCATGCCCTATCTCCTGGAGGCCGTCAAACTGGAGTCCGAGGGCGTTCCGGCGGCCGTCATCGACCGCGCCGCGACCGCCTTCGGCATGCCCATGGGACCGATGGAACTGGCCGACACCACCGGCCTGGATATCTGCCTGCATGTCGCGCAGATCCTCTCCGGGCACTTCCATAATGAGATTCCCGAGCGCCTCCAGCAGCTGGTGGCCGCGGGCCGCCTCGGCAGGAAATCCGGCCGCGGTTTCTACCGCTACGACAAGGGCAAGGCCGTCAAGCGCGGAAGCAAAGGCGGGAACTGGAACCTGCAGGAAATTACCGACCGGCTGGTGCTGCGCCTGCTGAACGAGGCAGTCGCTTGCCTGCGCGAACGGGTCGTGGAAAATAGCGATCTGCTCGACGCGGGCATGATCTTCGCCACCGGGTTCGCCCCGTTCCGCGGCGGTCCGATGCATTATGTCGACGCGATCGGTGCAGCAGTCATGCGCGGGCAATTGCAGCAACTTGAA
>Ga0210101_1000678_pt1 | contig 10937 bp, 11 predicted proteins | sample Muzzi_PWC_D1_FD_185534 | JGI IMG/M metagenome (GOLD analysis project Ga0210101, IMG submission 185534) | Wetland microbial communities from San Francisco Bay, California, USA, that impact long-term carbon sequestration - Muzzi_PWC_D1 (SPAdes) | ecosystem: Environmental > Aquatic > Marine >...
GAGGTGGAAGTCGTCGGGGTGGTCGATGCGCGCGCCGATTCCAGCAGCGAAATCGCCGAAACCGTGCGCAACGCGGGCATCGAAGTCATCAACGGCAGCCTGGTCGTCGACAGCACGGGCCGCAAGCGCCTGTCGTCGGTGAAAGTCATGGCATTGTCGGACGACGGGCAGACGCTGGGCGGCGGTGCGCGCAACCTCGTTTGCGACCTGCTGGCGGTATCCGGCGGCTGGAGCCCGGTGGTGCACCTCAACGCGCAGTCGGGCGGCAGACCGCGGTGGGACGAGAGCGCGGCGATGTTTCGGCCCGGCGACACCGAGCAGGCGCAGGCCTCGGCCGGCGCCGCCAACGGCACGCTGGATCTCGCCGGCTGCCTGCGCGAGGGCGCCGAGGCCGGCGTCAGCGCCGCCAAAGCCTGCGGTTTCGATGCGCCGATGAAGGCGCCGTCCGCCGGGGAAACGGATAGCGAAGCCATCCTGCCCCTGTGGAACCCGCCGTCGCCGTACTTGCCGGGACGCGGGCCGAAGGCATTCATCGACATGCAAAACGATGTCGGCGCCGCCGACATCGCGCTCGCGGTGCGCGAGGGTTTCCACTCGGTCGAGCACGTCAAGCGCTACACCGCGATGGGCTTCGGCACCGACCAGGGCAAGCTCGGCAATATCAACGGCATGGCGGTGCTCGCGCAGACCCGCGGGCAAAGCATCGCGGCGACCGGCACGACGACCTTTCGCCCCAATTACACGCCGGTCAGCTTCGGCGCGTTCGCCGGGCAAAACCTCGGCGATACGCTGTTCGACCCGGTGCGCAAGACCGCGATGCACGCCTGGCACGAGGAAAACGGCGCACTGTTCGAAGACGTCGGCCAGTGGAAGCGCCCGTGGTATTACCCGAAGGACGGCGAAAGCATGCACGATGCGGTCAACCGCGAGTGCCTCGCGGCGCGCACCGGCGTCGGTATCCTCGACGCGTCGACGCTCGGCAAGATCGAGATTCGCGGCAAGGATTCCGCGCGCTTCCTGGAAATGATCTACACCAACAACTGGATGAAGCTCGAAGTCGGCAAGGGCCGCTACGGCTTCATGCTGCGCGAGGATGGCATGGTGATGGACGACGGTGTCACCATTCGTCTCGCGGAGGACCATTTCTTCATGCATACCACGACCGGCGGCGCCGCCGGCGTGTTGGCGTGGATGGAGCGCTGGCTGCAGACCGAGTGGCCGGAACTGGAAGTCTTCCTGACCTCGGTGACCGATCACTGGGCGACCGCGGCGGTGGTCGGCCCCGACAGCCGCAAGGTGGTGTCGGCGGTTTGCGAGGGCATCGATTTCGACGCCGACGCGTTTCCTTTCATGACCTCCAGGACCGGCAATATCGGCGACGTCGATTGCCGCGTCAACCGTATCAGCTTTTCAGGCGAACTCGCCTACGAAGTCAACGTGCCGGCCAACTACGGCCGCTTCATGTGGGAAAAACTGATGCAGGCCGGCAAGCAATACGACATCACGCCTTACGGCACCGAGACCATGCACGTGCTGCGCGCCGAGAAAGGCTACGTGATCGTCGGCCAGGATACCGACGGCTCGGTGACCGTCGACGACCTTGGCCAGGGCTGGGCGCTGTCGAAGACCAAGGCCGATTTCATCGGCAAGCGCTCGTTGAGCCGTCCGGATACCAGCCGCGAGAACCGCAAGCAACTGGTCGGCCTGCTGACCGCCGAGCCGAACACGGTGATCCCGGAAGGCGCGCAACTGGTCGACCAGCCGAACGCGCCGAAACCGGTACCGATGATCGGCCATGTCAGTTCGAGTTATTTCAGCGCCTGCTGCGGTCATTCGATTGCGCTGGCGCTGGTCAAGGGCGGCCGCGGCCGCATCGGCGATACGATTTACGCGCCGCTCGCCGACGGCCGCGTGATCGAAGCCAGAATCAGCGAACCCCTGTTCTACGACCGCGAAGGGAGCAAGCCCGGTGTCTGACCTGTTCGAACAGCAAAGCCCGCTAGTGCAGGTCGAACTCGGCGAACCCCGGGGCGCCGCGCCGCGCATCGAGGAAAAACCGTTTCACGGGTTCATCAACCTGCGCGGGCGCCCGTCGCACACCGGCTTTACCGCCGGCCTGCTCAAGGCGCTCGGCGTCGAAGCGCCGACCGAACCGAACACGGTGATCGATGCCGGCGACAACCGTATCTACTGGCTCGGGCCCGACGAATGGCTGGTGGTGACGCCGGCCGGGCAACAGCAACGGGTCGGCGATAAACTGCGCGACGCGCTGAAGGGCGTGTTCAGCTCGGTGGTCGACAATTCCAGCGGCCTGACGATGATTCACGTGACCGGTGACAATGCCGCCGCACTGCTCGCCACCGATTGCCCGTTCGACCTGCACCCGCGCGAATTCAAGCCTGGCCAGTGCGCGCAGACCCGGCTGGCGAAAGCCGGCATGACGATATCGCCGCTGGCCGACGGCAAGGGTTTCGAAGTCATCGTTCGCCGCAGCTTCGCCGATTACCTGCTGCGCTGGTTGCTGAATGCCGCCGTCGCCTTCGAGTGAGCTGCGCTCGACAGGGCATCGCGAAGCAAAACCTGCAACCTGTGCACTGACGGCATTTGCCGCCAGTCCCTGATCCGCGCGCGAGACTGCAGCGTAAGCACTGGCGCGGCGACATTCTGAAGTACCGATATGTATTACGGCGAAAAGCTCAACAGCATCAGTCACCTGGTCGGCGCCGCGCTGGCTCTGATCGGTCTGGGCGCACTGCTCACCGTCGGCGTGCAATCGCGGGATCCGTGGATCGTCTCGAGCTTCGCGGTGTTCGGATTGACGCTGGTGCTGCTCTATACCATGTCGACCCTGTACCACAGTTTTCATCCGCCGCACCTGAAGCAACTGTTCAGGATTCTCGACCACGTGTCGATTTACCTGCTGATCGCCGGTACCTACACGCCGTTCATGCTGGTCAGCCTGCGCGACGGCAACGGCTTCCTGATCCTCGCCATCATCTGGCTGCTGGCGGCGGCCGGGATCCTGAGCGAGGTGCTATTGTCCGGGCGCGCCGTAAAGATCGGCCAGATGGTGATCTATCTCGGCATGGGCTGGGCCTGTTCGTTCGACTTCGACAGCCTGGTGGCGGCGCTGCCGCAGGACGGCCTGCACTGGCTGACCGCGGGCGGTATCGCCTACACGGCCGGCGTGGTGTTCTACATTCTCGACAAGATGAAGCGCCTCGAACACGCGCACGGCATCTGGCACCTGTTCGTGCTCGCCGGCTCGGCGTGCCACTTCGTGTCGGTGATCGGTTACGTCAGGTAGATTCGGGCACGGAATAGCGCAGCATCGCGAGGCCCGGGGATTCCCGCCCGCGTCGCAGCGCCGCCTCGACGAGCGGTTGCAGGTTTCGTGCCGCCGTATCGTCGGCAATCGCGGCCAGGATAGCGGCCAGGTTATCGTCGTGCGTCGACAGACCCTCGGATTCGATGTGCCCCAGCTTGATCGCTACTTCCTCGGCAATGCGCGCCTGCCGTGAAGCCGGGGCCTGTTCGAGGCGCCAGAGTTCGAAGCGGCGGATGCCCGCGGCGGTCTCGGCGCCGTATTCGTCGACAACCGACTGGCTGCCGTCGGCCTCGAAGCCCAGTCGCTGCAAAATCCTTGCGGAGGCCGGGTTGAGCAGCCGCCAGTAAACGGCATACAGCGGGCCGGGGGCGGGCAGCGCTCGAAACCGCGCCATTACCGCCGCACAGGCTTCGCTCATGACACCGCGGCCATGAAACGCGGAGCCCAGCGCATAGAACAGTTCGCCGCCCCAGCGGCCGTCCTGTGGTTCGAGATAAAAGCCGGTCACGCCGAGGAACCGGCCCGCGGGAGCGATCTCGCCGCTGCGGTCGGTGATCGCGTAAAGCCCGGTTTCGCAGGCTTGCCACCTGGCGATATCGCCGTCCGGGCCGAAGCCGCTCCAGTTGCGAGCGTGGGAGCGGCGCACCGCCGGATCGGAGCCGTCGTGCGCCAGTCCCTTGACTACCTCCGGGTCCTCGAAGATGACGCGTTCGATGGCGCCGGCATCGGCGTGGCGAATCGGCTTTAACAGCAGCCTGTCGGTCGTCAATTCCATCGTTGCATCGGCCTCGGCAAGCGTGAAGAGTCCGCGGTGAATGCGGCGGCATGCCGATGATAATTTTCGGCCTCCCGCCAGACAAACCGGAACACCGGCGATACAGGGCCTAGCGGTTCAATACCTCGACGACATCGATGATCTCGCGGGTGGCTTCGACCAGCCGAATCAGCTTGCCCTCGATACGTACCGTGAGCAGGCCATGGTCGTCTACCGGGATCACGATTTCGCTATGACGGTAAACCGGTTCTTCGAGCACTTCGCCCCGCACCAGCTTGCGTTGCCAGCCGGGCGGCAGGGTCCCGCCGCGCTCGAGTTTCATTTGCAGGCCCTGGGGTAGCGACTTACCCTTGTCCTTGTCGTTCCTGGCGACCGCCGGGCCGCTACACAGTCCGAGCACGATCAGCAATATGAGTACCTGTTTCATTCGGAGCCTTTGTTTCGAAGCTTCAGGGGTTACAGCGAGTATAGCCGATAGATGACGGGCCGCCGGCTGCCGGTCCATGACGCCTGTTTGACGCCTGTCAATTTTCCGGTCGACGGAGGGCCTAATATAAAAAAGAAGCGAAAGCGGAGGTAGACATGAAAATCCTGACCTTGCTGATCGTGGGTGCGCTGGTGCTGACCATTGGCGTGATTGGAACCGGGCTCTGGTCGATGGCGCATGGCGGTGAATTCGATCGCAAGCACTCGACGCAATTGATGATCGCGCGCGTCGGCATGCAGGGCATTACGCTGTTGCTGTTACTGGCGGCTTTTTACATGGCGTATTGATCGGCACGGCGGCGAGCCGCGACGGCGATACTGCCCGTTAGTCGCTCGACGCTAGCCGGCAGCCGGGTTCCGGTCCGGCGGCCAAGGGTATGATCGTGGTTGCCGCTAAATGCAGTGGCATGCGCATGGCTGCTGCCATCAGTCGTGAGCGGCTTCGATAATAACCGGGACGGCAGCCGCCGCGGCAAGCGATGCCCGGACGGTCTCGAGGAACAATTTACCGTGTCGCCCGGTCGAAGGTGCATACAAAACCGTTCCCGAAATCGAACGCATCCACAGGGGCATGAAATGAAACGAATCCTGGTGCCGGTGTTCCTGCTGGCGACATTGCTCGCCGGCTGTGCCACGACCGGCGCGGGTACGCCGGCCGAGCAGCGCGAATCGATCCTGGTGATGCAGAACCAGGTCCTGGAAGAGCTGTACCGGCAAAAGCCGGACGTCAGGCAGCAAATCGCCAGCGCGCCCGGCTACGCGGTCTTCAGCAACGCCAACATCAACCTGGTGCTGGCGAGTTTCGGCGGCGGCTACGGGGTTGCCAAAGACAATCGCAGCGGCAAGTACACTTTTATGAAAATGGGCGAAGTCGGGGTCGGCCTCGGTCTCGGCGTCAAGGACTTTCGCCTGGTATTCGTGTTTCATGACCAGGCGGCCATGCGCCGCTTCATCGACAAGGGCTGGTCGCTCGGTGCGCAGGCCGATGCCGCCGCCAAGGCCAGCGACAAGGGCGCCGCCGCGGGTGGCGAAATCACCGTCGACGACATGACGATTTACCAGATCACCGAATCCGGGCTCGCCTTGCAGGCGACGATCAAGGGCACGCACTTCTGGAAAGACGAGGCGCTCAATTAAATCCCGGCGGGCGGGCGCCCGGCGCTTCGAATTCGACGCGCCCGGTTCGCGTCGGCTTGCGATCCCCGGACTTGCCCGGTTTCAGGGGATCGAAACCGAAGCGATTGTCGGCGTTATTGAAACAGCACTTCCATGCCGGCGACGATCCAGCGCGTATACAGCCTGGGATTGGCCTGCCCGCTTTGCGGACCCTTGCCGTCGAAACGCTCTCGGTAGGCGATCGAGAAGTCCATCGGTGCCTTGCTGCGCTGCTCCCGGTAAGCCGACAGCGTCGAGTAGTCGACGGCGATGACGATGATCTGCTCCTCGAAATCGGTGTCGGCCTGGAGGCTCGCGTAGTTGTAGCCCATGTTGCCGTCGATTTCATCCCTGGTCTTGAACCCATAGTTGTAGGTCGCGCTGAATGACAGCGCGTCGCTGGTCCAGTAGCGGGTGGTTAGCTCGAAATTGCAGATATCGCCGAGATCGCGGTCGACGCGTTCGCGGTTATTGGTAAACGTCTGCACCGGGGTATCGCCGATGCGCATGGTCTTGTCGTCGGGCAGCATGTAATCGAAACGAAACGTCAGGTTCAACAGCATGTCGCCGGCCGACCTGACCGGGTTCTGCAGGTCGGAGGCGACCGGTTGCCAGCGATTGCTGAGCAGGTAGTCGTAATGCATGCGGAACAGCATCGCGTAGTTGCCGTAGCTCCAGGCCACGTCGTTGAGCTTGTCGGCATCGTCGGCGTAACCCGTGGGTATGCGCAGACCGCCGGTAAACGCGAACGCGTCGTCGCGCCTGGCGCGGAACCGGTACCTCGCACCGAGTTCGATGTCGCCGATACCGTCGCGCGACCAGGATTCGACCCGGTCGAATCCGTATTGCGCCTGGATCAGGTTTTGCACGTCATCCTCGGTCAGCGGGATACCCCCGGAGCCGACCGGAATCAGCGGCGGCACGGTTCCGCCGGGATTCAGTCCGACGTTGGCCGAGCTGTTGTCGAAGTCGATTTCGACGTTGTTCCTGATCCAGTAATAGGGTGCGTGAATGCCGATCGACAGGTTTTCGGTCAGGCCGTAGGCATAGCCCAGGTCGAGCACATCGATATCGTACTCGTAGCTGGCCTTGACGTTGCCCAGGGTCGCGGTTCCGATACCGGGAAACACTGTTTCGAGGTCCTTCAATACGTCGAGCGCGCTGCTGTCCAGCGCCGCGTCGTCGAACGGCGACGCCAGCGCTTCGCGCTCGCCATCGGCGTTGTAGCGCTGGGTGGTCGGCAGGTAGTGGTAGAAATCCCAGTAAAAACGCGATATGCCCTGCGGCAGTACCGCCGCGTCGTCGGCCATTGTCATTGCCGACCAGGCACAGGCGAGCAGCAGGCAACTCACCCACGAGCGCAACCGAATCGCGCGGTGGACCCTCATCCTGACCCCCTCTAATCCTTTCGGGCCAAGTTTACTCCGATTTCCGTCGAAATCGGAATGGGAATCGAGCCCGGCCGAGCGGCGCCGCTCGGCAGCGTGGCGAACGGCCCGCGGGCAGCAGCGCGTATACCGGCCGGGGTCGTCATCACTGGCTGCCGTGGCGATAGTCTTGCAGGTAATGCCGCACGAGATCGACGCCGTCGCGCGTCAGCGCGCCTTTTGCGATCAGGTGCTCGATCGACTCGTTGGCAAGCTGGCGCCAGTGCTCGATTTCCCGCGCCTCGGGAGTGACGAATACGAAGCCCTCGTTTTTCAACGCCTGTATGGCCTGCAGGTTGCCGCGGCGGGTCGACTCGTTGAGTGCATCGGTGATAAGCCCCAGTTCCTGCCTGACGGTCGCCTGGTCGGCCGCGCCAATGCGGTCGAAGGCCCGCTTGTCGATCGCCAGCAGGCCGACCAGGTAAACGAGCGGCGTATCGGTCATGAAGGCCAGCTTGCTGTGCCACTGAAACGCGATCGCCGCGGTCGGGGTCGTGGTCACGGTATCGATCAATCCCGTTTGCAGGCCCGTGTAGACGTCGGATATCGGCAGGTAGACCGGCGACAGGTGCATCGAATCGTAGGTCTCCTCGGCCATCAGGTCGCCCTCGGGAGCCCATAGCTTGTGGTTTCGAATGGCTGCCATCCTGTCGATCGGGTCGGTCGACAGGATGCGCGTGAACCCCTCCTCGATGACGCCGAGCAATACAAATCCGCGGGCCTCGAGATTTTCCTTCAACACCGGATCGACCCGCGGGCGTACGTAATCCACTTCGTCGAAGGAATCGAACAGCATCGGCAGGTTCAATATCTGGATATCGGGGTAGACGTCGGCCATGCCGCCGGAGCTGAATGCACCGCCCTGCAACTGGCCGATGCGGATCTTGCGGCGCACGCTCTTTTCATTGCCCATTACGCCGCCGGGATAAAATTTGAATTTGACGCGGCCGGCGGTTTTCGCGGCGATTGCTGCGGCGCCCCGTTGCAATGCCTTCATCGTGTCGGTACCGGCCGGTGCCAGGGTGGCGATCTTCAGCGTCTGTGCCCGCGCCGGGCTGAGTATCGCGGCGCAGATCAATGCCGCCATCAGGATTCGAGTAGTGGCTTTCATGGCTTGCCTCCTGCCGGTTCGGGCGATGCCTGCTTGCGGTCCCGGCGGTCGGACCGCGCGTTTAGTGCATCGGCTGCCGCCTTCACGACTGCAGACAGGTTTTGCGCGCTCGATGCCAGGCACGAAACGCTGCCGACGAACGACGGGGATGCGGTGATGGCGATCGATGTGAGCATGCCGAGTTCCATTTTTCTCTCCTGCAAATGAATCCGCGATGCGGCTTTCGCGGTCGGTGATGAGGAGGCAGGATCGTATTTAGAATTGTAATTCGCAACCAATCGGTGCATAGTAACGATCCTAGGAACTGCCAGTATTAATTTACAATACTATGTCCCAGACGAAGCAGATCTTGGAAACCCTCAAGCAGGAATTGCGCAAGCAGGGGATCACCTACCGGCAGGTCGCCAGGCAGCTCGATTTGTCGGAAGCCAGCGTCAAGCGCCTGTTCTCGGAGAATTCCTTTACCCTCGAACGTCTCGGCCAGGTTTGCGAAATGCTGCACCTGGAAATTTCCGAGTTGATTCAGCAGATGGAAAAAAACATCGAGTTGACGCGCGAGCTGACCCTGGAGCAGGAAAAGGAACTGGCCTCGGACATCAAGCTGATGCTGATGGCGCACTTCCTGATGAACAAGCTCGAGTTTGCCGAAATCATCGAAATTTACGATATCGCGGAAACCGAGGGTATTCGTTTGCTGGCGCGGCTCGATCGCATGAAGATCATCGAACTGCAGCCGGGCAACCGCGTCAGGCTGATGGTGCACAAGCATTTCCAGCTGATTCCCCACGGGCCGCTGCAGCGCTTCTACGAGCGTCACCTGCAGACGGAGTTTCTGCAGTCTCATTTCAAGGCCGCCGGCGAGTTTCGCAGTTACCTGTCGGGTATGTTTTCGCGCGCCGCCAACGCCGAAATCATTCGCAAGCTCAAGCGTCTCGAGGAAGATATCAAGGACCTGCGCGACGAGTCCGACAGCCTGCCGCTCGACGAGCGTTTCGGTTGCAGCCTGATCATGGCGATTCGACCGTGGGAGCCCAGGGTGTTCGAGGAACTGCGCCGCGCACCCAACCTCAAGAAGTTCTGAATTTCGCCCGGCCGCGGGCAGCCGCGCGGCTATGCCGGGGTAAACTCCGCCAGCCCGGCCGCGGCCAGCGCCGCGCGAATTTCGTCGATGGCTCCCGGGGCGTAGGCAACGGGCGGCCGCTTGCCCCAGACGGGCGCCGGCCAGGCCGGGTCGGTGCGGTAGCGCACGATGTGATGCAGGTGCAGTTGCGGCACCTGGTTGCCGAGCGCGGCGAGGTTCAGCTTGTCGCCGGCAAACTGCCGCATCAGGAATTCGGCGAGCAGGCAGGATTCGCGCAGCAACCGCGCGCGGTCGGCATCGTCGAGCTGGTGGATTTCGCGTATTTCGTCGCGGTCCGGCACCAGGATGAACCACGGGTATTGGCTGTCGTTCATCAACAGCAGGCGGCAGAGCGGGAAGCGTCCCAGCAGGATACAATCGGCCGCCAGTTGCGGGTGCAGGTCAGTCAAGTTATCGGCTCAGGAAATTTTCACGACCATACCAGATTCGCGACCGGTATTCAGGCCGGCAGCCCCGCGCGCAGCAGCAGGCCGGCGATCTCGTCGCGATCGGCCTGCTCGCGGTATGGAATACCGCCAACGTGTTCGGCGACCGAAAACTCGGGCGCGATTGCCAGCAGGCTCTCGGCCGCGCCCCGCGCACCGTCCTCGTCGCCGAGCGCGGCGCGAATGCTGGCGAGACGCGTCAGCGAAACCGGGCTGCCGGGCATGCGTTCCGCCAGGTGTTCGAAAACATCGCGCGCCTGTTGCAATCTGCCGAGCTTGAAATAGGCGTCGCCGAGTCCGGCGAGAATCCAGTCGGGCGCGTAGGGGCACAGGCGCAGCGCCTTCTTCATGCGCGCCAGGCTGGCCTCGTAATCGCCACAAAAAAACAGTGCCGTGGCCAGTGCGGCGTGGGCAGCGGTCGAGCTCGGCTGCAGTTGAACGGCCTGTTCGCCGTGATGCACGCCTCCCTCGGGCTGCGCGCGAAATACCAGTATGTAGCAGAGGATCGCATGGGCATCGCCGTCGGCATCATCCTCGTCGACGACCGAGCGCGCCAGCGATTCGGCTTGCGCGATCGCGGCGTCCGGGTCGGCGGTAAAACCGAAGCGCGCCGCGGTCTGCAGTACCCAGGCCATCAGCACCCGGGCGGTCTGGTATTTCGAATCCAGCTCCAGCACCCGGCTGATCAGGCGTTGCGCCTCGGCATTGCTCTCGCGGGTAAACCCGAGGTGTTCGGCGTAGGCGCGTTGCAGCAATTCCCAGGCCTCGAAATTGTTGGTGCGCCGCGCCTGGAGACGCACTTCCTCGCCGTAGGTCAGCTTGATTTGCAGCGCGGTGACGATCTCGCGGGTGATTTTGTCCTGGATCGCGAACAGGTCGTCGACATTACGATCGTAACGCTCGGCCCAGATGTGTTCGCCGCTCTTGGCCTGCGCCAGTTGCGCGCTGACCCGCAAGTGTTCGCCGCTGCGTCGTACGCTGCCCTCGAGTACGTAGGCGACTTCCAGCGCTCGTCCGACCTCGCGCACGTCGACCGCGCGATCCTTGTAGACGAAGGTCGAATTGCGTGCGATGACCACCAGGTCCGGC
>Ga0210101_1000679_pt1 | contig 10930 bp, 7 predicted proteins | sample Muzzi_PWC_D1_FD_185534 | JGI IMG/M metagenome (GOLD analysis project Ga0210101, IMG submission 185534) | Wetland microbial communities from San Francisco Bay, California, USA, that impact long-term carbon sequestration - Muzzi_PWC_D1 (SPAdes) | ecosystem: Environmental > Aquatic > Marine >...
TTCCTGGGTAAGCTGTTTGTATCTCATTGTGCTCCTCTTTCTTGGCGGTTAGAAGAAGCTATGAATCATACAGCAGCTTACCCTCTAACCAACTCTTCAAGAGTTGCACTTACAAATTGAATTCACGTTTATAAATAACAATTGATTCGTGATTATAGCTGGCTATATAGATTGCATTTTGATTCGACCCTGAAATCTGTAAATTGAACAAGCAAATAGACACTGCAAATTCATCATAAATCAGAGCATAATAACCGGGCATATCTGTAAATATAAATCAACGATAACATGTTCAAGGAATCATATAATTGCATGGCAGTCTCCCGCGTTGATCAGGCGGCCGCCCTGATTGATGGCGAACACTATTTTTCAGCGCTTCGCCAGGCTCTCTTCTTAGCTGAGCAAGTTATTTACATTATCGGTTGGGATATCAACAGCAATTTTTCCCTGCTGCGAGAGGATCCGAAAGACGGCATGCCGGTGGAATTGCGTGATTTGTTAAATGAACTTGTCAGACAAAAACCACAACTGAATATATATATCCTGGTCTGGGATTTTAGCCCGTTACTGGCCCTGGATCGTGAATGGTTACCGAAATATCAGCTCAGCTGGCGTACTGATAAACGAATACATTTCATGATGCAAAGTGGCGTTGTCCCCGGCGCCAGTCATCACCAGAAATTCGTAGTCATTGACGACAGCCTCGCCTTTTCAGGCGGACTGGATATCACTAACGGCCGCTGGGACAGTTCGCATCATGCCCTTGATGACTCGCGACGATGCGATAATGACGATGAAGAAATCCCGCGCCCGTACCATGATGTTCAGATAATGGTAAGTGGATCTTGCGCGCAGGAGCTGGGCGAAATAGCCAGAAACCGCTGGCAGGATGCCAGTGGTGAGCGGATAGGCACACCAGATACTCGCCCCTTGTGGGTTGATGATTTCTCGGCCGATTTCAGTCAATGCGAGGCTGCTATAAGCCTTACCCGGCCCAGGGGCGAACCTGGAGGGGAACTACGCCAGGTTGAGCAGCTCTATCTTGACATGATTAATGTAGCGCAAAATTACATCTATATCGAAAATCAGTACCTCACAAGTGATAAAATTGGCACGGCCCTGGCCCGGTCGTTATCTCGACCCGATGGACCTGAAATTATCATCATCACACCTTTCACCACCGCCGGCTGGTTGTCGCAATATACCATGGATGTATTACGTTACCGCATGAGCAAGCGTCTGTTGGCCGCTGACCATTTTAATCGTCTGCGCATCTATTTTCCCTATTTACCCGGTGCCGACGCGGATATGACACTAAATGTCCATGCCAAGGTCATGGTTGTAGATGATACCTACTTGCGCATCGGCTCAGCCAACCTCAACAACCGCTCCATGGGCCTTGATAGTGAATGTGACCTGACCCTGCGCGCCGAAGCAGTCGCCAACCGTACCGCAATCAGGCTGTTTCGCAACTGCTTGCTGGCAGAGCATCTGGACGTCACGCCGGATTCCGTCGATGATGCGTTGAGTCGGCATCAATCATTGATCATGGCGGTCGAAGCACTACAGGGGAAACTACGCACACTCAAATACCTCGAGTTAACATGTGATCCGAATATCGACGAAAACCTGCCGGATAAAGCCCTGATCGACCCGGAAACGCCGGTGGACAGTGACACCTTGAGATCTATCCTGATCCCAGAACCAGTACGCAGGAGCACTGCCAGCAGGGTAGTGCTGGGTGGCAGCCTGCTTCTTCTGGTTATGGTTCTGATCAGCCTCTGGCGATGGACACCATTGGCTGAATGGGTGGATGTAGAAAATATCAATGGCGCCATCATCACACTTAATGAAAGTTTTTATGCACCGCTGGTAGCTATCGGAATCTCCGCTGCCGGCAGCTTAGTGGGCATCCCTGTTTCTTTATTGGTTGTTGCGGTGGTGCTGGTATTTGGCGCCCTGAAAGGTGGTATTTACAGCCTGACCGGTGCCGTGATCAGCGCCGTAGTCGCATTTCTAATCGGACAATCCCTGGGTAAAAAAAATCTGAATAATCTGGCAGGAACACGCTTCAATCATATCAGCCGCCAGGTGGCCCGCCAGGGCATCATGGCAGTAGTACTGGTGCGCATGATTCCCATTGCACCTTTTTTACTGGTCAATCTGGTAGCGGGGGCCTCCCATATCCACCTACGTGATTTCGCCATAGGCTCATTGATCGGTATGCTGCCCGGCACGCTAGCATTGGCCCTGGTCACCGACGGCGTTATCCGCACCGCTAAAGAGCCCGACCTTGTACATGCTAGCCTGCTGGTTGCCGTCATCGCCGCTCTGGCATTAGTCACCCTGCTGCTACGCAAGTGGCTGCTGCGTATCCGTGACCGGCAATCATGACACCACCCTTAAGATTTGTAAGCTATAACGTACACGGTTTTGCCGATCGCCGCGGGCATTACCTGCCGCAACAGACACTGTCAGTTTTACAACAAATGCAGGCCGATGTAATCGCCCTGCAGGAGGTACTCGGTGACGACCGTAATGGTGTGGACCTGCTTCATCAATTTTCCGCCGACCTGGGCTATCATCTGATACTCGGCCCCACCATACAACAATCACAACGCCACCACTATGGCAATGCGCTGTTGTTAGCGGCGCCACCCAGCCACTGTTCACTGCATGACATCAGCCAGCCGGGACGCGAACAGCGCGGAGTGATAGAGTGCGAGGTCGTGCTACAACAGGAACATTGGCGTATATTCACCACCCATCTGGGTCTGGAACCTGCTGAACGACGCAAGCAGACCAGGCAGCTACTCGATCTGATTCAACTAAAAGATCATACACACGCGGCTTTAATGGGTGACATCAACGAATGGTTTAACTGGGGGCGCCCATTACGTTGGTTGCATGGCTACTTCACGAAGACTTCGCATCAGGCTACTTTCCCGGCACGCCTGCCCCTGTTGGCTCTGGACCGCATCTGGATCCACTCCTCCCGGCATACCACCAAAACCTATACCTGTAAATCCAGGCTGTGCCGTACCGCCTCGGACCACTTACCACTGGTTGCAGAAATCCATCCTATCAATTAGACAGGTATCTATGGATTCTCAATTGATAACCAGCCTGATTCTGATCATAGCCCTGGGCATTGGCTCCCAATGGCTGGCCTGGCGCCTGAAGCTACCTGCTATTATCTTGCTCATGGTTGCCGGTCTGTCAGCCGGCCCTATGCTCGGCTGGCTCCAGCCGAGCAAAAACCTTGGCAACCTGCTCGAACCATTGATCGCGATCGCCGTCGCAGTGATCCTGTTTGAAGGAGGGCTGAACCTGCGCTGGCATGAATATAGGGAGACGCACGTCGATGTAAAGCGCATGGTTAGCATCGGTCTATTACTGACCTGGTTCCTCGGTAGTGTCAGCGCCCACTATGTCGCCGGTCTGTCCTGGCCGGTTGCCCTGGTCCTCGGTGCCATTATTGTTGTAACAGGCCCTACGGTGGTCATGCCACTTTTGAAACAGGCCAAATTGCGCAGGCGCCCGGCCGCCCTGTTGAAGTGGGAGGGCATTATTAATGATCCCATCGGGGCATTGTTGGCCGTGCTCGTATTTGAATATTTTGTCAGCGGCCATAGCCAGGGATTTACTGTTAACGTACTTTTGACCCTGACTCTGGTATTGGTATTCACGACCCTGCTTGGCGGCATCAGCGGTTATGCGCTTGCATGGGCCTTTCGCAAGGGTTATGTGCCCGAGCATCTAAAATCACCGGTAATGCTGGCCGCAACGCTGATTCTCTACTCCCTGTGTAACCAGTTTCAGGAAGAGGCCGGGTTGATGGCCGTGACCGTCGCCGGCGTCGTACTGGCCAATCAACACCTGCGCAGCATCGACGAATTACGCCGCTTCAAAGAATACATCACTATCATCCTGGTATCGATGGTTTTTATTATTCTCGCAGCCGACATGGAACTGGAACGATTACAACAACTGGACACTGGCAGTATTGCCTGGCTGTTACTGGTCGTTTTTCTGATACGACCAGTTGTTATTTATCTGTCTACTCTGGGCACAGGCATCGACACACGCGAGCGATTGCTGATTGCCTGGATCGCCCCGCGCGGGATTGTTGCCGCAGCAGTAGCAGGGCTTTTCGCCCCACGCCTGATAAACAGCGGCTACAGCGATGCTGATCAGTTGCTGCCACTGGTTTTTAGCCTGATCACCATCACAGTAATCCTGCATGGCCTGAGTATAAGCTGGCTGGCAAGGCGGTTGCAGTTAGCCGCCGGCGATGAAGATGGTCTGTTGATCGTGGGTGCGTCTCCCTGGTCTATCGAACTCGCCAAAGTGCTACAGGATAGCGGCATCCCAACCCTGGTCAGCGATGCAGACTGGAATCATCTGCGTAGCGCCCGCCTCTCCGGTATTCGCAGTCATCATGGCCAGATCCTTTCTGAACAGGCCGAACAGAATCTCGAACTGAATGAGATCAGCCATGTACTCGCGGCAACCGCCAATGATGCCTATAACGCCCTGGTTTGCACTCACTTTTCTCCGGAAATGGGCCGCACCCAGACATTTCAATTACCCTGCCATCAGGATGATGATACCACCAATGACCTCGCCTCGACCATGCGTGGACGTATCGCCTTGCCGGAACGGTTTGATTACGACACCCTGATACGCAATCACTATGCCGGCTGGATATTTCAATGCACAACACTGAGCAGCGAATTCACCTATGAAGATTACCAGCAGCAACGCAACAATGAAGAAGTCATTGTTGCCATACTCGATAGCAACAAATCACTGTTGCTTGGAGAAGACATTAACCTTGAACGGCTGGATCCAGGTGAAATCATCATCAGTTATCACCTACCGAGAAACTGAAAGTTCCGCCTGGCGCATGCCGCGGGTGTCGGCATTGTGGTTCGCCAGTCCTGGTTCGGTGCTATCTGTCTGCTGACGTCATGGGGAATGGCGCTTCGCGAACAAGCCGGCGAAGCAGTTTATTCCGGTACGTTTATTGCCTATTGGATAGAATCGCTATTGTACTATCAGGCACCGGAGTGGGTCTTAATCCTTGGCTATACACTATTCGGCGGACATGACGCGACCAATTGGTTTTGGGTTCGGCCGCGTCAGTTCGACTTATGGGCGACCCCTTTAGCAAGTTTAGCACGTCGTTTAGCACGCCTCGGCGGGCACTTACCTGATGGTCGACTGCCCGCTTCGAAGTCGCGTTTGTAATACGCGGGCCGATCGTGCAAGATCGTTGTTATGGATGTTCTCGACACGGTTTTTTTCGGCAACACTGTCTCTGGCTGGTTGGCCGGTCTGGGTGTCGCGGTCTCGTTCCTGGTAGTGGTCGAGATCGTGCGCCTTGCGCTCGGCCGGCAATTGAGGCGGTTGACCGAGGCTTCGGACACGCTGGCCTGGGATGCGCTGCTCGCCGTCCTGCGGCAGAGACAGTCGCTGTTCCTGGCCATCATCGCCGTGTTTCTCGGTTCGCTCGTGCTGGACCTGCCGGACAGGGGGCAACGTTTGATCCATCTCGTCGCCGTGGTTGCGCTGCTGATCCAGTCGGGCCTGTGGGCCAGCGCTGCCTTGCGCGCCAGCATCAAGGGGTATCGCAAGCTACACGAGGAAACGGATCCCGCCAGCGTCACAACCCTGAGCATCATCAAATTCATCGGCCGGATCGTGATCTGGTCGCTGGTACTGCTGCTGGTGCTGGACAACCTGGGTGTAAACATCACCGCCCTGATCGCCGGGCTCGGCGTCGGCGGTATCGCCGTCGCGTTGGCGCTGCAGACGATTCTCGGAGACCTGTTCGCGTCTCTGTCCATTGTCCTCGACAAGCCGTTCGTGGTCGGGGATTTTCTCGCGGTCGGCGACCTGCTCGGCTCGGTCGAATACGTCGGCCTCAAGACGACCCGCCTGCGCAGCCTGTCGGGCGAGCAGCTGGTTTTTTCCAACTCGGACCTGTTGAACAGCCGGATTCGCAATTTCGGCCGCATGTTCGAGCGGCGGGTGGCATTCGACATCGGCGTCACTTACCAGACACCGCGTGACAAGTTGGTTTTGATCCCGCAGATCATCCGCGAAGCGATCGAAAGCCAGGTACACACGCGTTTCGACCGCTCCCACTTCAAGAAATACGGCGACTTTGCGCTGCTGTTCGAGTCGGTCTACTACGTCGACGGGGCGGACTACAATCTCTACATGGATATCCAGCAAGGGGTCAACCTGCGCATCCACGAACGCTTCGAACAAGAGGGTGTCGAGTTTGCCTACCCGACCCAGACCCTGTTTATCGAAAAATCCGCCGCCGGCTGAAACCGCCGCCCGCGGGGCGGGGATATTCAGGGTCAGAGTAAAAAATGATATTTAGCTTCAGAGTGACCTGTCCGGTCAGGGGCGCTGAATAACGTGGTCTGTTGCCGGCTCTTTACGTGAACGATACCCATATTCGGGTCATGGTTTATGACCCGTTGCGCGACTGGCAGTCGGGATACGGAAAAGCTAGGGACTGAGATTTTTGATTTTTTCCTGGAGATTGACTAACACCTCTCGCCGGGCTTTCAATTGATCACGAAATTCGGAACGATCGGTGTCGGCAATCTCATAGCTCAGATCGGCTAGGTTGCCTTTCAGCAGTATGATTAGTGCCTCTGTTTCTTCATCCGTCAGAGTAAGTTGGGCCATAGCATCCGCTCTCCTTAATGGCAGCTGTTTCACAAGGTTTACCAAGAAATCGTATTTAACTATATCGTTTGTATTCCGCTCTATGCAAGTCTGGTGGGCCGTTAAGCCAGGTTCGCCTGCTCAAACCAGGAAAGGCACGATAAGCAGGGAGACCAGATTCAGTATCTTGATCATCGGGTTAATAGCGGGGCCTGCTGTGTCCTTGTAAGGATCGCCGATGGTATCGCCGGTAATGGCGGCATGGTGGGCGTCAGAGCCCTTACCGCCGGCATGACCGGCTTCGATGTATTTTTTGGCATTGTCCCAGGCCGCTCCTCCCGTGCACATGGAGATGGCCAACAGCAAACCGGTAATAATGGCGCCGATGAGCATGCCGCCGATGATTTGTATGGCCGTATCGGCACTACCGAAGAGTGGCCACAACAGGCCGATCGCCAGCGGCGCGGCAATGGGAATGAGGCCCGGTAACAGCATTTCGCGGATCGACGTCCGGGTCAGCGAGGACACGGTGGCCGAATAGTCCGGCAGGCGTTCGCCGCTGAGGATTTCCGGGAAGCACCTGAATTGTTCGCGTGTGTAGGAGACGATTTGTGCCGCCGCCTTGCCGACGGCCTCAAGGGCGTAACCTCCGAACAGAAACGGCAGGACACCGCCGATGAACAGGCCGGCCAGGACATAGGGACTGTCCAGTGTGAATTCGAACTCGGCGCCGGCGCGGCGCAGTTCTACATCATAGGCAGCGAACAGTACCAGCGCGGCAAGGCCCGCGGAACCGATGGCGAAGGCCTTTGTCACGGCCTTCGTTGTGTTGCCCGCGGCATCCAGCTTATCGGTCACTTCACGAACGCTGGCGGAAATGCCGGCCATCTCGGCAATACCACCGGCATTGTCGGTTACCGGGCCGAAGGCATCGGCGGTGACGACAATAGGTGTCAGCGCCAGCATCGTTACAGTTGCGATGGCAAGTCCATACAGGCCGGCGAGACCATAGGCCGTGGCGACACCGGCGGCGACGAACAGAACCGGCACAGCCGTTGACTTCATGCCCAACGCCAGTCCGGCGATGACATTCGTGGCATGACCGGCAGACGAAGCGCTTGCCACATGTCGGACGGGAGCGAAGGACACGCCGGTGTAATAAACCGTGACTCCGGCCAGGCCGACGACGACGATAATGCCGGCCAGTGCGGCGCCGAGCAGGGCATTCGGGTTCACGAGCGTGTCGGCCAGTAACCAGTGGCCACTGGTGATGATGATGACCGCGGCAACGATACCGGTAATCAGCACGCCGCGGACAAACGCGCCGAGGACATGTTGGCTGGACGGCAGCCGAATGGCCTGTGTGCCTATAATGGCGGCGAGCAGCGTGACGCCGCCAATGGCAAGTGGCAACGTATGCGCGGCGGCATTGTCGGGCAGCACCCAGGTTGCGACGAGCATGGATGAAATCAGTGTGACGACGTAGCTTTCAAACAGATCGGCGGCCATGCCGGCACAATCCCCGACATTATCGCCGACATTATCGGCAATAGTCGCCGGGTTGCGCGGATCGTCTTCGGGGATGCCCTGCTCGATCTTGCCAACGAGGTCGGCGCCGACGTCAGCGGCCTTGGTGAAAATACCACCGCCGAGACGGGCGAAGATGCTGATCAGCGAGGCGCCGAAACCGAGGCCGATCAACGGTCGCAGGTCAAGCTGCGCCGAATCACCGTGCAGGCTCAGCAGCAGATAAAAGCCGCTGACGCTGGCCAGTGCCAGTGCGCCGACGAGAAAACCGGTTACGGAACCGGCGCGCACCGCCACGCGCAGCGCGGCCGCCAGCCCCGCTCCGGCGGCCGCCGTCGTTCTGACATTGGCGCGTACTGACACGGACATGCCGGCCGCACCGGCGGCGGCTGAACAAAGCCCGCCGAGGACGAAGCCGGCGGCGGTCAGCCAGCCGTAACCCGGGCTCAACCAAAGTATCAGCGCGAGTATCAGGCCGACGCCAAGGATGGCGAGGTACTGGGTTTTGAGAAAGGCCGCGGCGCCCTCGCGGATGGCGCGATAGGCAGGCTGCAAGGCATCGGCGCCGCGCTCCTGACGCAGCACCCAGACGACATTGAACAGCGCATAAGCCAGACCGGCAAATGCTCCGAGTACGCCGATAATTAGGCCCCTGTCCATCATTTCTGTGGCAGCGCGGCTGTTTGTCGACTGTATGACAAGTTGCTATGAAGCGGCGAGTGTGTTTTACGTTGTTGTGCCGACATTTTCGTCTCCTTGCTAAGTCGGTCCCAGGCTGAGCAAAAGGCGGGAACCGGCAACAATTGACATCGTCACCTTAATGAGGTGGAGATGTCAATGACAGTAACATGACGGCACGACAAAACCGGGCAAGGGTGGCGCGCGGCTATCGGTTTGACCGGATCGCCGGGCCTAAATCCGGCCGATTTCGCCGCTTGAGCCACCGCATCAGCTGAGATTGACCACATTCGGCCGCGAAACGGCCGTGTTGCTTCGTGATGGTCAGGGTGGTTTTTCAACGAAAAGGGGGTTTATACTTCCTGTACTCGCGCCAGGCCTTGCTCGAAGTGTTTTTTGCTCTTTATGGAAGAGGAACCTGGAATAATTAACGCAGTCAACTAATAATATTGATACCGACCAAAATTTAACTGGGAAATCGCTCTCTATCAACGGACACCTATTGCTATGAACCAGGATATCAACCCGAATGAGGGTTACCACAAGGCGTTGAGTTTATTGCACGACTGTGTAACAGCGGATGGTTTTGTTGCCAGCCCCAGCATTCGCGATAATTACCGGCGGGTTTGGGCTCGTGATGGTTCTATTCTGTCATTGGCAGCATTGCTCACCGGTGATGATGATCTGGTCACGGCGGCACGAAGAACATTTGAGACTCTGATGACACATCAGGGTATGCATGGTGAGATTCCCAGTAATGTCGATACCATGACTCAACGTGTCAGCTATGGTGGCACCACTGGACGGGTTGATGCTGACTTATGGTTTATTATCGGTTGTGGCGAGTACTGGTTGGCGACCGGCGATAATGACTTTATCGAGCGCCTGCTGCCCGCTATCGAGAAAGTGCGCTTTCTGTTGGGGGCATGGGAATTCAATAACCGGGGTTTATTGTATATCCCACTGACCGGTGACTGGGCCGATGAATATTTGCATAATGGCTATGTGCTTTCGGATCAGCTGTTATATCTGCAAGCCCAGCGCACTCTGGCGAGAATTCATGAGGTCATTCACGGCTCCAGCGATCATGTACTGCTGGAAAAAATCGGTCGACTTCTACATCTGATTCGAACAAATTACTGGTTTGATGCAGTCCCCGACCCGGGTGACACCTATCATGAAGTACTTTATGAAAAGGGCCGTGCGGCGGCCTCGCCACACTGCGCCGAACAACACTGGATGCCGTTTTTCTCACCCGCGGGCTACGGCTACCGTTTTGATGCATTTGCCAATGTACTGGTTTCGTTGCTGGATGTGGCCGATGACGATCAGCGAAACAGGGTAGACACATTCATCAATGCAGAAGTTATCAATAGTGATCTTCCGTTGCTACCGGCGTTTCATCCGGTAATAGAACCCGTCGATGAAGATTGGGAACATTTACAGATGATGTTTTCCTATACTTTCAAGAACAAGCCATATGAATTTCATAATGGTGGGCTATGGCCGGTGGTCACGGGTTTTTATGTCGCGGACCTGGCGCGACGGAATAAGACCAAGCAAGCCCAGGCCTGTCTACAGGCGATACACGAGGCTAATGCAATGCCGATGACGGATGAGGCGTGGGGATTTCCTGAATTTGTTAATGGCCAGACATTTGTGCCCGGCGGAACCCGCCATCAGGGCTGGAGTGCTGCAGCGGCGATAATCGGTCAACATGCGATAGATGGTCAACCCGTTTTCAGAATTGATGGCCATGAATCGTAAGGTACTGCTGTGCAGTGATCTTGATCGCACCTTGCTGCCCAATGGCTTACAGCCGGAGTCGCCCCAGGCACGTCAATTGTTGCGCCACCTGGCAGAAAATTCTGATTTTACCCTCGCCTATGTCAGCGGCCGTCATAAGGCAATGCTGATGGAAGCCATAGAAGAGTATGAGCTGCCGGTTCCTGATTACGCCGTTGGCGATGTCGGTACCACAATTTATGAATACCAGGACGGCGACTGGCAGGCCTGGGAAAGCTGGTATCAGATG
>Ga0210101_1000680_pt1 | contig 10921 bp, 9 predicted proteins | sample Muzzi_PWC_D1_FD_185534 | JGI IMG/M metagenome (GOLD analysis project Ga0210101, IMG submission 185534) | Wetland microbial communities from San Francisco Bay, California, USA, that impact long-term carbon sequestration - Muzzi_PWC_D1 (SPAdes) | ecosystem: Environmental > Aquatic > Marine >...
CATAGGTGCGTTGCGGGTGCATACCCAACTCGAAGCCTTTCATGATCCAGGTATTGCCGTCGGCATCGTCAATGACCATGACCGTGGTGCCTTTGGAGGCGTGTCTCACGTCGGGGCTGTAACATGCCCGGGCCGTGAACGTCGGAGAGGTGACCACTCCGGGACAGAGGTTGGGGTTCCGCGTGCTGCCCAAGCCGCGGGAGCGGGGAGGGGGCGACTCCTGATGGCGGCCGGCGGATCCCGCCGACCATAACGGCCCTGGTAATGAAGGGACGGAAAGGGGGCGTCAAGGGGAAATCTATTACTGTTTCGGTTGTTTGATTGCATTCATAGTTCATGGCTATGCGGGGAGATATTCTTGACCGTACTCTGACCGACATTCCATTATTCTTTATAAGCAGTACGTGGCAATTTGGAAATGAAACCACCGAAATATCCTATGCCTTACTCCATCAGCAAAACGTCACTTCAAAGCCGCAAAAGAAATATTTTCTTGAGCGTTCTGTTCAGTCTGGTGCTGGCTGTCGTTATCACCGTCGGGCACTTGCAAGACCCAGAAACTTACAATGATATGTTCTATTGGTCGGTTATCATCGCGGTGTTCATTGGCAATGTTGTCAATTATTACCGCTATCGCCGTTACCTGCACCTGATCGAAGATCATCGGATTGAAATTATTGGAGATGAAGTTTTCTTTTTTACCGGTACTGATAAATCCGTACTGAATACTAACGATATTGCTACACTGACATTTTATCGCAGGAAAGGACAAGTTGAGCACATTCAACTGAAGCTGAGAAATAATCGGGGTATACGCTTGGAAGGCTATACCGATTTGGAACAGTTGGGAGGTACCATCGCAGACCTGATTCCTCAGGAACAGGTGTTTGGCAGATAGCCCTGAATATCGCTCGCCAACGCCGCGAGTGTTAGATACCCATGGCTCTAAGCGTAGCTTGCCTCTATTAAGTTGAACTTGCCGTCGACTCGTATCTGATAGAGGGTTATCAGGTAGTTATTTGCTAAACAACCGGGTTCGAGCGGATACTTGCCGTTCCCTTGTAACTCCTATATTTACGGTTTACAACGGAATAACCATAGACGTCATATGTTTCAATGCCATCGGATCTTGAAACAAGAGTTATATCGCCTGGAGAATCACATCCGTTGGCAAGTGAGAAGACGCGCCCCATCGGGCAGTTTGAGCGCCTGACACCCCGCTCCTACCCATAACCCCTACTCAACCGGAATTGCCGCCCAGAACATCCAGATGGACATTGCTTCATCCATTTCATGTACCCTAGAGGTAAAACACCTGTTGTGCAGCGATAGATAACGTTCTTGCCATGCCCCACATCGACCCATCCCTGATCAAGGCGGCAGACAGCGATCTCGCCAAAGAGGCAACGCTGAGCAGCATCCTGTTTCTGCTTGGCTGGCTCATCGTAATCTACACGACGGATGTGCCCGGGGACCTGCCTTACACGAGCATCGTCGGTGTGGTGCTGTTCGTGCTGCTGGTTGCCATGCGTCTTTCTCTGGGGCTGCGGTTTGACCGGCAGTACGAGCGCTTGACACCGCGCCGCTGGCAACAAGCCTTTGGAGCCGTTGTGCTGGTAAACGGTCTCACCTGGGGCTCCCTCTGTGCGATACTGGTCTGGCATTATTTCCCCTCCTGGCCCGCCTATCTGGCCTTGTTCTGTACAGCCGGTTTTGCGTCTGGCGGTACGAGCTCACTGAACACACACCTGCGTCTGTTGAGAGGATTTCTCACGCTTGCTGTCATTCCCGGTGCCATCGTATTACTCCTGCTGGATGTGGAGAACAGCCAGATATTCGGGATGCTGGTACTGATTTATTACCTGTTCCTGATGGTTATCAGTCGGCAGTTGAACCTGCGTTACTGGGGTGCGCTGCGGAATTCACATCTGCTCGAGAGGCAGGTTGTCATGTTGCAGGAAGCCCGGGACAGGGCCGAAGTGGCTAACCGTGCCAAGAATCAGTTCCTCGCCAATATCAGCCATGAGATCCGCACCCCTTTGAATGCGGTGCTGGGCCTTGCCCAGGTTGGCTGTCACAGCAGCCGGGAGCATGATGCCAGGGACAGATTTACCCGTATTCTGGACTCCGGGCAGCACTTGCTAAGCATTATCAACGAGATCCTTGACCTGTCGAAACTGGGTGCAGGAAAACTGCATGTAAATTCCGCCCCCATTGAACTAACCGCTACGGTCAATGAAGCGCTGGGTTTCGTGCGTGAGTCTGCAGAGGAAAAAGGCCTGGGCCTGGCAGTCGAATATCGTCCGGAACTTCCCGACTGGGTCATGGGTGATGCCTTGCGATTGCGGCAGATACTTATAAACCTGCTGGATAATGCCGTGAAATTCACCCTGGAGGGAGACATCAGACTGGTCGTCAGTCCAGTCGATGGCCAGGTCAGCTTCTCCGTGATTGACACCGGGATCGGTCTGGATAATGCGCAGATATCGCGACTCTTCAATGCCTTTGAGCAGGGCGACGGTACGACCACGCGCAGCTTTGGCGGTGCCGGTCTGGGGCTCGCTATCAGCCGTAACCTTGCCGAGTTGATGGGCGGCGCGCTTACGGCCGAGGGTTCGCCGGGTGAAGGTAGCACTTTTACCCTGTACCTGCCGCTTGAAAAGACACAGCGGCGCGAACATGAAGCGGGCATCGGTTGCCATCCTGCCGGAGAACGTCTGGCTGGAATCAGGGTGCTGGCCGTTGAGGATGATGAACTCAACCGGGTAGTCCTCAGGGAGATGCTGGAATATGAAGGCGCCGCCCTGGTGCTCGCGGAAAATGGCCGGCAGGCCCTGGACTACCTGGAAAGCCCCGCTTCCCTGCCATTCGATATCGTGGTTATGGACGTGCAGATGCCAGAGATGGATGGCTATGAAGCTACCCGCGGGATTCACTCAATTTCACCAGACCTTCCGGTGATCGGCCTGACTGCGCACGCGATGGAGGAGGAGCGTGAGCACTGCCTGGCTGCCGGGATGGTGGCCCATGTGACCAAGCCCATAGATATAGATGACCTGGTGGATGTCCTGCTAAAGCAATTGCAGATTGCCGGCCGCTATGAAAATCACCCGGCAGCGGAAATAGCACAGCAGGTTCTGTCACCTGACAAGCCCCAAAAGGACCTGTTGCCGGGTGTTGACATTGACAGCACACTCGAGAATCTGCGCTGTGATTTGCCGACCTTCAAGAAAATACTGTTGACCTTTTACAGACAGCGAAAGAATAACTGCGAGGAGATTGCTACCCTGCTGGCACAAGGGGATATCGTACAGGCCGGGGAACTGTTACACGGAATTGCCGGGAGTAGTGGATACCTGGGCGCATCGCAACTCTACCAGGCATCAAAGGCGATGGAAGAGGCCTGCAAGACCGGCGATATCGATGTGGTGATGGAATTGCTGCCACGCTTCCGCCGGGGTTTCGATGAAGTCATGAATGGTCTGGCAGGTCTGGAAGCGCAAGGCGTCTCCGACCCGTCAGATGCACCATGACAATTTACTGCATCATGTCGGGCTTCACTGCGTTCAGCCCACATATGGTCTCCTCCCGGTTTGCAAGATTTTGTCTGGCAGTGGCAGTGACAGGATTGCTTCCATATATCCGGCCTGCTGTTGAGGCCTATTGTGGCCTCTGGCCTCGATGAAGTACGCGCGTATCGTCTTTATCAACCTATCGGTCTCGTTGAGCCTTTGGGCTTCCCAGGTTTTCGATACGCCGGTCTGACCTGTGGTGTCATCGCGCAGCTCACAAAATCTTCGCAATCGTTGGCAGGTTACCTCCTGTTGAGCTTCGCGCCCGCTGCGGACCTACGCCGCCCGATACACCGTCTTGTGCGCCAATACCGTCCAACCCATGCGTGCCATCTTGTTGGCCAGGGCCACAACGGCTTTGTTGAACCCGCGTTCAGCCCGGATCCGGTTGATCCACCGGCTCAACCGGTCATCCTTACCCGCGGCGCGGCTCACCACCGCGCGGGCCCCATGCACCAGCAGGCCGCGCAGATAGCGGTCCCCGCGCCTGCTGAACCGCAGCAAGGTAAGTGGTTGTCTATATTAGCGGCAAATGTAGGACCGGAAAGGGGTGGATACTTGCCGTTCGTAGCGCATACAAAGTCGCCGCCTGGCGTTGTTGCGAACGGGGAAGTCCTGCCAAAAGTTGCCCTTCCCGAGCGAAGTGCGAACGGTGAAAATGCCGCAACTTCGGACATTCAATGACGACCAATCTCACTCACGGCGCCGAGCGACGTTCAGTGCAGCCCCATGTTCGCTTCTTTGGTTACGGCGTATACCAGATCGGACTGGTGTAAGCCCGGTCGGTCACCTCCATGGCCGTTCCCTCGGGCATCTCGATGTCGAAGAACTTCGCGTCATAGGCTGTCCAGCGCGGCGTCGGGATTTCGATCACGCGAACGTAGTAGAAGGCCTTAAGCTTGGGATTGAAGTCGGGGTCCTTCCAGTAGCCGGCGAGGACGGCCGAGCCGATGTCATTCGTGTAGGTCGCGTTCTCGACGTCGACGGTATTACCCACGGGCTCCTTGCAGCGTCCGTCTTCCCCGATCTTGCGTCCGCCAGAAACTGCCACGTCGTAGATCTTCTCCTGGGTCTTCCCGTCGGAATCTAGCCAACCCTTGATGATCTGGATGCGGTCGAGATTGGCGCCATCCGGATCGCGTAGGGCGCGCACCATGAAAGTCGGCGCGGAGCCCTCGGGGCCGGGACGGAGATCACCGCCCATTGGCACACCGCGAGCGTAGCCCTGCGCGGCGAAGTCGGGACGCTGGACCTCGGACTCCTGAAAGTCCCAGCCGGCGAAGACGCGCACGCGCAGCCGGGTTCCAGTGGTGGCGAAAACTTCGCGACGGGCGAATGCGTCCCAAATCGCCTCGCGGGTGTTCTCGGTCGCCCACACCGCGGCAAGACCGGAGGCGCCCATGTCGACGTCCCTAATTGAATACTTGGGATCGACCTTGCTCTCGATGAAAACGCCATCCCGTCGATGCGGTGAAGGCTCCACGAAATATATTTTGCCGAACCAGTTCTCTTCCCGTGTCGAGGGGATGGCATTATGGCTGTCGGTCGAGCCGACCATGCCGAACTTGAAGGGGTTCACGCCGAGGCGTGCCTCCTCGGCCAGACCGAGCTTCAAAGCCTCGCGGGCATACTCGGTCTTCAGCATCTCGTTCGTCTTCGCCACGGTGCCGGTGAGGTTCGACTTGTCCATCAGCTCGAAGTCGGCGAACTCGTCATTGGGTGACAGGAATGGGTGGGCCTCGCCCGTACCCTTCGGCTGCGTCACTTCGACGACCCGCTCGAACCGCTGACGCGTTTGGGCGTATTCCTTGTCAAACGCCTTTCCGTCGAAGGTCTCCAGCATGAACATCATGCCGTTCGAAAGGTTACCGTTGTGGGGGATGGCAAGAACCCTACCGCCGGTCTTGGCTTCATACGCTTGCAGGTACGCCCAAAGATCTTCTGGGTCGTCGCTGTCGAAAGCAGAGAACGGCACAACCTGCCGCGCCCGGGCCTTGCCGTCCCGGAAGATGACGTTGCGGTGCAGGTTGTTGCTGCCCGGTCCGGAAGTCCACTCGAAGCCGATAAAGGTCGTGAAGACACCCGGGTCATAGTAATTCTCGGCGTTCTCGATCACCTTTTCCCAGACGCGAGCCGTCATCTCGGGGCTGTTGACAGGATCCTCCCCGCGAGCGTTGGCCGCGCTCCATTCGTAGGCAGCTTCGATCCCCTTTCCGTCCTCAAAGTACCCATGCCAGCGGCGTCCGACCTCGGTCTCGAGCAAAAGCGGGTCAGCACGATCAAGGTAGTCGTAAATCCCGATGTTCTCCGCGTGGTCAGCGACGACCACGAAGTCGAGTGGTCGGACTAGTTTGAAGGGAAGGCCCGTCTGGCTAGTGACCTGCTCGCCACGCGCTACGCGGTAGGCGAATTCCGGTCCGAGCGTTGCGCCGGCGAGCCCCGCATCTGCCGACCAGGAGGTGTGCAGATGCGTGTCGCCAAAATACACGTTCTGCGGAAAGTGCTGGTCGACGTAGGGGGAATATTTCTTCTCCTTCGCCGGATAGTCCTCTTCGTGCAGACTGAATTCCTGCGCAAAGCTCGGAAAAGCCGCGAGCGCAGCAGTAAGGGTGATAATTTCTATCGTTTTCATCCTTCTTGTCCTCTCTAGCGTCGCGTCGTTGTCCTCGATTGATTTATTTTTTTAGCGAACAACTTATTAAGTAGGCCTGAATGGTTCTACAAATTTAGCTACAAACAAGGTCCGGTTCCAGTACAACACGGAAGTTTGCAGTAATTTTCTGTACTTCCGGTTAGGGTCGTCTCACGTCCTTGCTATTTTTCTTATATAGAATCAGTCCGTTTGTCCGAGTACAGACAACAAAAGACCTTCTCATAAGAGAAAAGAAGAGGCGCGAAGGCCGACGATAAGCGTATTAGCTAGTTACAGGGTACAACAGTAAATGAGTCACTCCCTGTAATGCTAGTAACAGGTTCGGGAAAAGTCTCACCAGTAAGCGTGGCAACTTTGTCACCACATGATATGCCTGTCGCACCAAAATTGAAGATCAGAATCAGATCAGAAAAGCCGTCACGATTATAGTCCTGCGCTTTAAAGTTGATAGGGCTTGCTTCACTCGGGCCAAATTTCACAGTTGCTGGATTGACCTGTAACGCGTCGAATGTGTCACTTCCTCTTATCGCTACCTTGAGTTCCTTATCCTTCCTTAAATCAATAATATTCTTGGGATTTTTGCGAGGCTTGATGTCGATAGCAATCATCTCAGTGACAGGGACACCGACATCACCCGAGTGCACAGCCCACGCGTAATAAGTATATGACTTGTTGGTATCTATCTGGAAACCACCGCTGAAGTAGAAGTTCAACGCAGTGTCGGGATATATTCCGAATTCTGTACCAGACCAGTAAGCATCGGCTTGGATATTATCAAACGGGCCTGTGTTAGTTAGACCGTAATCCGGCTGGTATACGCCTGAGGGGTCTAAATATGACTTATTACCCAACGTGTCGTGGAACATGCTCGCCATTTCGCTATACACTGTTACTGCTGGGTATGGCGGCGAACCACTGGTAGTCTGCACGTTGTATCCACAGTCCGTGCCAGCGTTGGTACCATCACAGCCCGGTGCGCCAGTATCCATCACCGTTGGCAAGCGCCAGCCAGTGATGCCACTGCTATACGGATCAAGGCCGGCTGCCCAGCTATTGGCAGTCGTCCAGTCCATCTTTATGCCAGAGTTGTTCGCATCCGCCAACCAGGTTATGTTCAACACCCTGTCGTAGTAGGCCTCAGCTGTTGCAAAATCCCCATCAAGGTCTCGGCCCTGAAGAGTCGTTTCCCATGTACCTTGACCGCTGACACCGCCAGCATGTGCGAATATTGAAAGACTACTAATGAGACATGCGCCCAATGCACAATAAAATCGTGAAGTCCTCATGACACACCTTCTCTCGACTTTGTCGAACCTGCAATTAATTCTCTATGTTAATGGTAGGATTCAAAGGACAACTTCGGTAGCTGTTGCCTTCTGTTTCATCCTAATATTTGATCTGTATCAATTAGAAGTCACCATAATCTGGCTACTTCTACCAGAACTGTCATCATTACCAGACAGACATTTGCAAGCTGTAATTCACGAAAAACAAAAGTACGAGAATGGGTCGGTAGCAGCTGACCAGAATCAGACTCGGTAAAGACCGGTTCCAGTACATTTTCACCGTACCCAGGAATTTCCTGAACGGTAACTTCGGGTCGACTCCCGTCCTTGCTGTTTTCTTATATAGAATTAGTCCATTGTCCGAGTACGCCCAGAATAAGACATTCCCCGAGTCACCGTGGAAGCCTCAGATGCAGCAATAGATACTGCTCCCTTTTTGAAATCTGTACTACGTAGAACGACCAAAGCCGGATGTGCAATATAATATAAAAATACAACTTTACTAAAGCTAAAGCTTATTATTATTTCGACGTAGCAATTCTGGCTAGAACTCTCAAAATAACCAACCTTGGGTTAAAGCACCGTTCAGAAAAACTGCACGACAAGCTGCTAAACAGATATATATGGCTGGATAATACTATTTTACAGCCTCAACAAAGAGCGAGAGGTTTTCTCCTCGGTAGTCAATACGCAATTCCGGGAATGCACTTTTGCTGTAATCGCTATTAGTGATTTGAGTGAAACCTGCTCGCTTCAGAAACTTTTCTGATGTCTCGAAATCGTAGCCGTATTTATGTTCGCCAGCTTGCTGGAGTGTCTGCCCATCTCAGTGCCTCCCTTCCTGCAGTCGTATCGTTACCCGCCTGGCTTCATCCACCAACTCATCACGTGCCTCGATTAGTTCGCTATTTATCAGCCTATCCAGTACATCGATACGTGCCTGGCACGTGGCCAGCTTGCTGTCTATACCGGTGCGTTCGGCCTCTCGCATACCCCCTCTGTCAGGATAGTTGTCGCCTCACTTGAGTCATTGTAATCGAAGTTGAGGTGGGCGATAGAGAGTGAGAAATGAATCGCTATTCAGCAGAACGGAAAGAGTCAGTGATCCAGAAGATGATGCCACCCCATAACACGCCCATACCCGAGCTGGCGGCCGAAACAGGCATTTCGGATGTCACCCTGTACACTTGGCGTAAACAAGCCAGCGTGGAGGGGATTGCTGTGCCAGCCAATGGGAAGAATCCGGAGAAATGGTCGTCGGAAGACAAGTTTGCCATTGTCTTGGAAGCCGCATCATTGAATGAGGCCGAGCTGGCCGAGTACTGTCGCCGGAAGGGTTTGTATGTCGAGCAGATAGCCACCTGGCGGAAGGCCTGCCTGCAAGCCAATGCGAACAATGCCGCTCAGGCCAAGGTCCAGCGGGAACAGACCAAGCAGGATCGCAAGCAGATCAAAAAGCTGGAACAGGAGCTGCGCCGCAAGGAAAAGGCCCTGGCGGAAGCCGCGGCCCTGCTGATACTCCAAAAAAAAGCCCAGGCGATCTGGGGGGACGGAGAGGACGAATGATCAGCACCCCGGATCGCCGCCATGCCGTCGAGTTGATCGACGAAGCTATCACTGCTGGTGCGCGGCAACACAAGGCCTGTGAGATCTTGGAGATCAGTTCGCGCACCTATCAGCGTTGGACGCAGGATAAAGCTGTTTTAAGTGATGGCCGTCCCAGCGCTCAACGCCCGGTCCCGGCCAACAAACTCAGTCTTGAGGAACGCGAAGCACTCCTGACTGTCAGCAACAGCCCGGTATTCCGCAGCCTACCGCCCAGCCAGATTGTACCCGCACTGGCCGATGAGGGGCGCTACCTGGCCTCAGAGTCCAGCTTCTACCGCGTATTGCGAGAAGCCGATCAGCAGCACCACCGGGGGCGCAGTGAGGAATCCAGGCGGAAGGCGCCGAGCACCCATTGTGCCGTCGGTCCGAATCAGGTCTGGTGTTGGGATATCACCTGGTTGCCGGGTCCTGCCCGTGGGCTGTTCTATTATCTCTACCTGATCATGGACCTTTACAGCCGCAAGATCGTTGCCTGGGAGATCCACGCGTGTGAAGCCAGTGATCTGGCCGCGCAACTGATCCGCAAGGCCTGTCTAGCGGAAGGCATGGTGGCACAACCGCTGGTGCTGCACTCGGACAATGGCAGCCCCATGAAAGGATCCAGCATGCTGGAGACCCTGCGCCGGTTGGGTGTGACATCTTCCTTCAGTCGTCCACGCGTCAGCAACGACAATGCCTATGCGGAATCGCTATTCCGGACCTGCAAGTACCGGCCGGACTACCCGATCAACGGCTTTGCCACCGTTGATGAGGCCAGAGAATGGGTACTGACATTCAGCCGCTGGTACAACACGGCGCACAAGCACAGTGGGTTGAAGTTCACGACACCAGAACAGCGCCATACGGGTGAGGCAGCGGCGATACTCGAGCACCGGCAACAGGTATACCGGCTAGCCAGAGACCGTAATCCCAACCGCTGGAGTGGTGAAATCAGGAACTGGGAGTTACCGGAGAAGGTCTGGTTAAACCCAGAGAAAGAACAGTCTAATTTAAGACAGGCTGCGTAGGCTCAGGCGACAACTATGTTGACAAACACCGATAGCCTGCAATTGATGTACACCGGGATGTGGTTCGCTGCATCTAAAGAAGGATTCCTTCTCCCTCCGGGAGAAGGGGGTAGAACCCAGGGCAGGAAGAGGGGATATGAATTAAGAAGAGCTGTTTGTTGATTCGATCCCCTCTCTCCAGCCCTCTCCCAGTGGGAGAAGGGGTTAATCGGCCGAAGGGCCGATCAATCCGGCTTTTAGCCGTAACCCGAAGCCACCGGCTTTAGCCGGTGGAGTATTCACATTTATAGTTGGATGGCAGGTTTCCCCGGGGGCTGTCGACTTGGACGAATTGCGGCATTGTCCGCCTCTCCATTCGGCGGGGTAGAAAAAACTACGCCGCCTTTACTGACAGCCGCATCAAGAACCCACACGGCGGGCAGATCTTTTATCATCACTCTGGTTTACGACACGGTATAAAATGATGGCAAAGTAACCTCCTGAAATACATCAGCTACGCATTAAAGAATCAAAGTCTGAAGTCGACACATTGATGAGCAAACCAATTCTTGTTGACAGCTTCGGGTGAAGGCCATTTTTTTGATTTTACAAGGGAAACCTACTTGTAACAGGTTGACAAAGCTGAAAACTATTGTAGTTTTAGCCTGGCTTAGCCAGCGGCTGATTAACTCACAGCAGATTGATACCATGACAAGGATCACAGTGTTTATAAATCATTTCATCCATAGTGCGATAATCCATGGCCACGACTAACCCCACAGCACACCTCAGCGGTCTCGCACGCAGACTGGTCAT
>Ga0210101_1000681_pt1 | contig 10905 bp, 8 predicted proteins | sample Muzzi_PWC_D1_FD_185534 | JGI IMG/M metagenome (GOLD analysis project Ga0210101, IMG submission 185534) | Wetland microbial communities from San Francisco Bay, California, USA, that impact long-term carbon sequestration - Muzzi_PWC_D1 (SPAdes) | ecosystem: Environmental > Aquatic > Marine >...
GCTGTAAAGGCAGAGCAAAAAGAAAAATCCGCACAGCAAATCCTTGCGTTCGGCTACCCAGGCGACGGATTCGGTGTGCTGGGGGTGCACCGCGAACAGCAAGGCGGCGAACAGGCTCGCTCGATAGATTGCGAATCGATCATGCTCGACCCTCGAAGGCAGTAAACGCGGCAACAATTGTTGGCTGTACAGAAACAGGATCCAGGCGCAGGCGATATGCCAGGCGACGTTGACCCAGTGATGCCCGAACGGCGCGAAACCGAAGAGTTGAATATCCAGGGCATGGGACAGCCAGGTCAGCGGATGCCAGTTCGCATGATAACTTTGTGTCAGCATCCACCAGAGGGACGCCGAATCGATTTCGTGGATTGCCAGATTTTCGTTTATATTGATTTGCGTATCCCAGGCGAGTAATTCGCTCCCGGATACCGGCAGATAGGAAAGCACGCTGGCCAGCGACAGAAGCACGATCGCACCCAGGTGATATCGCGGCGCAAGAGTCTCGGCAGAATGTCGATTCTGTGGATAGGCAGGAAGATCCATATGCGCCAATTGTAGTCGAGATTCGATTCTAAGTTAGCCGGGGCAGGGACTGACGGATCTTCGGTGGTGGCAAAAACGCAGGGTATGGAATCGACCGGCGATATTGTTTTGGCTACTCGAATTTATCTCGGGTCGATACCGCTACCGAGTAGTAGCCGCGACGATCATGCCGCTGAGCGAAAGGTTACCGCCACCACCGATACTGAATCGCACCCGGTTCGCATCGTTGGCAAGCGTGACGCGCCGTAACTTCGGTGCACAGGCATGCAGGCCGCCGGCGGGTGTCCGGCAGTTCTCCCGGGCGCCGGGTTTTGAACTATAATCGGGACGTTTAACGCCGCTGCCGATCGAAGTTCTTGAATACAGACTTGAATCCCGCGACCTCGCCGCCTGTTCGTGGCCTGGTGTTTTCTCTCAAGCTGACGGCAGGCGCGGCAATCCTGTTGTGGCTGTACCGCAGCGATTATTTCGATCCGGCGGTAGTTCAACGCATTTCACCGGATTTCGGCAGTGTCGGTCTGTTGCTCGCCGGATCGACGTTACTGGCCTCGGGCGCGATATTGATTTCGATACGCCTGTGGCTATTGTTGCGCTTGCTGGGTACCGACCTGGCCTGGCGCGATACCCTGCGTATCAACCTGGCTGCAATGTGCCTGGGCATGATGTTGCCGGGGCTGGTTGGTGTCGATGCGATCAGGTTGACCGGGTTTTGCCTGATCGAGTCCCGTTCCAGGACAGCGGTATTCGCAGCCGTAGTGCTGGACAGGGTATTGGGAATTTTTGCACTGCTCGTGTTATCGACCCTGGGCGTCAGTTTTGCCCTGGCAACGGGGTTCGACCGTATTCCTGCAGGCCTGCTGGAGTGGTTGCTGCCGCCGCTTGGCGGCGGCGTTCTGCTGTTACTGTTGTTCGGTAGCCAATCGCTGAAGCAGTGGCGACTAATGCTCTGGCTCCAGTCCCGATTGCCGGCACGGGTCGGGCGGGCCATGGCATCGCTCCAGTCCGTGGCGAAAAGCTACCGGGTTTTGGGTGGTTGCCTGATGCTGTCGTTGATATCGCAGATGTTTACGGTGTTGAGTTTCGTCTTTATCGGTTTGGTGATTCAGGATCAACTGCCGATACTTTTACATTTCATCATCAACCCGTTGGCCCTGTTGCTGAACGGCATACCCATTACGCCGGGTGGGCTGGGTATTACCGAAAGCGCCTTCGCCTACCTGTTTCAGCTGGCAGGGTCTGAAAACGGAGCCGTGATCGCGTTGCTGGGGCGGCTGAATCAGTACCTGGTCTATGCCATTATCGGTATTCCGGTCCTGCTGACCTTCAAACTGAAGACACTTCAAACCTTGCGTGACCGGTAACTCCATGCAGGCAGATACATGCGCTTATTGTCGGAGCGGGAGATTGTCGCTCGAAATGACTGCCCGGGATTTCGATACCGGAATCCAGGAGTTCGAGATATTCCGTTGCGGGCAATGCGGCCTCACGCAAACCGGGATCGCCGACGAGGAAATTGTCAACAACGCTTATTCGTCCAGCTACTATGGTTCCACAACGAGCAAGTTCATGGCATTTTTCGAGAACCTGGTGATCCGGGAAAACCGCAGACGGGCGCAACAAATTCTGGCCATGTATCAGCGCCGGGCACAGACAGGCGCGGCGCCGCGCGTGCTCGATATCGGTTGCGGCCGGGGATTGTTGCTGCAAAGTTTGCATCGAATGGGCGCCGACTGCATGGGGCTGGAACGAGAATCCTTTCCGCTAACCGAAGAGCCTGGAATCCGGATCCATGTCGGTACGCTCACGGATAGTGAATTCGACGGCCAGCGATTTAATGTCATCGTCATCTGGCACGTGCTGGAACATATGGAGGACCTGCAACAGGTGTTATCGTTTCTGCAGTCTCACCTGTACGACGATGGCCTGGTGGTAATCTCGGTTCCCAATTATTCCAGCTGGCAAAGCCGCTGGTTTCGTCGCCACTGGTTTCATCTCGATCTGCCCCGGCACCTGTTGCATTTCAGGCGCAAATGGTTGCGGTCCACGCTGGAGGCATCGGGACTGGCGGTATTGTCGGAATCGACCTACTCGGCCGGCCAGAATTACTTTGGCTTCATTCAGAGCATGTGTAATCGCCTGTTTCCAGGCTCACCCAACCGGTTATACGGTCTCTTGAAATATCGACGCAAGACACGCGAATGGATACCGCTGCTGGGCTGGACATGCATCGGAGCATGCCTGCTGCCATTCGCGATGCTCGAGTCGCTTTGTGCCGAGCCATTCAAACGCGGAGCAACGCTTACGCTTTTCCTGGGCAGGAACCGCGAGGACATGCCGTCGTGATCAATGGCAAGAAAGTCATCGTCGTGATGCCGGCGTACAACGCGGCGAAAACACTGGATAAGACCTATCGGGAACTACCCATGGATGTGGTCGACGAGGTGGTCCTGGTCGATGATGTCAGCCAGGACGATACCCTCGAACAGGCCGCGGCTGTGGGAATCAGGCACGTTGTCCAACACGTCAAAAATCTTGGCTACGGTGGGAATCAAAAAACCTGCTACGAAAAAGCGCTGTCGCTGGATGCCGATATCGTGGTCATGGTCCATCCGGACTACCAGTACACCCCCCGCCTGGTGAGATCCATGTCGGCACTTATCGCCGACGGGGTGTTCGATTGCGTGCTGGGCTCGCGGATACTCGGTGTCGGCGCCCTGAAAGGCGGCATGCCGCTATACAAGTACGTGGCCAACCGCCTGTTGACCCTGTTCGAGAACTGGGTCGTGGGCTACAAGTTATCTGAATTTCATACCGGTTACCGGGCTTTCTCGAGAGAGATTCTGCAAACTCTGCCGCTCGAGGAAAACTCCGACGACTTCATCTTCGATAACCAGATGCTGTTGCAAATCATCTATTTCGGTTACTCCATCGGTGAAGTCACCTGTCCGACACGATACATGGAAGATGCCTCGTCGATCGCCGGCATGAAACTTCTGCGTTACGGGCTGGGCGTGCTCTGGGAATCGGTTCGCTACCGACTGCACGCACTGCGCATCCTGCCGCACCGAATCTATCGCCGGTGATTGCACCGGCAGTAAATTAAATCTCGGCTTTTCCTGGCAGTAGCGACACGCAGGTCTGTCGGCACTGCCGGGTTGCTCTCCGTGCCGAAAACATGGAGCCTGTCTTCTCCCGGGCTAGAGCGCGGTTTCCACGGCCCTAACCAGGCGTTGCCGAAACGACGCCCATCGGTAGTGTTCGCGCATGATATCGGCCGAGTTGGCAGAGAGGCGTCGACGAATTTCGTGATCTGCATGTAACTGACGCAAAATCGTCACGATGCCGTCGATGTCGTCAGCATTCACCTTAAAGCCCAGATCTCCCCGTTCGAAGGGAAATCCGGTAGCGGCAGTCGCGATGGTCACCAGGCCGCATGCCGCGCCTTCGATCAGCGACTTGGCCTGTCCTTCGGCAAACGACAGCAGAATCTGTGCATGACATTGGCGCATGACTTCGCCGGGATTGGAGTCGAAATCCATGAACCGCACACTGTCGGTTGCTGTTTCCCGGTATCGCTTTTCGTGATCGGGGGCAATCCTGCCGAGCAGCCAGAACTCGGCGCTATCGAGAGAAGCCTCGCGCCAGGCTGTTAGCGCCGCCATGACTCCTTTACGCGGAAATACCTTGCCGCAAAACAACAATCGAAAAGTATCGGCCGGCCGGGACGGCGGGAAAAACCGGGCCGGGTCGTAACCGCGTTCGATTACGTGCAATTGTTCTGCCGGTACGCCCGCTTCGATAAGTTGCTGCTGGAGGAATTTCGAGGGTAGCAATAACCGCGTATGCTGGCCGATGTATTCACCGCGTCGTTCGGCCTGCGATATTCGTGGCCAGAATCGAGCCGATTCGTGGTCGCTGCCGTAAGCTTCGCCATGAGACAACCCGGTGAGCAGGGCGACGTTCAAAAACAGCGGTATGCCGCGCTTCCGGGCTTCCCCGAGCAGTGGCGTGGTGCCGCCGATCCAGGAGATAACCGCGTCATAGTCGGTATTACGCAGCCGCGATGCCGCCAGAGAGGCAAATGCACGTTTCCTGGCATCGTAGTAGATGCCGCGCCCGGCCCAGGAGATCAGGTTGGCCCAGGTATAGCGGTGGGTGTAGCAGCGTACTCCGGGCAAGTCTATCGACCCTCGACTCAACAGGTCGACTTCATGGCCGGCCTCAGTCAACGCCTGTAACTGCTGCCTGGCGACCAGGTCGAGGCCGAAATTTTTCATCTTCCAGTCGTGAACGAAAAGAATTCGCTTGCTCATCTCGCCGGGACGCCAAGTGGGATAAAACCGGCGAATGGTAGCATAGTTCGATGCGCCCGGGCCGGCGCCCTGCCACGCTGTTTGAATAAGAAAGCCATGGGGTCGGGTCCGAGATTCCGACAATCGACCGATCGATCGATGGCGGAACGATTGGCCTGACCACAATTTAGCGAATTAAGTATACTGTCCCCTTATCCAGATCAGACCACGGTTTCATGACAGACAGTTTGTATTCTCCGGACAGTTGAATGCCAGTTTCCGTTGTACTTCCCGATAATTTTCCGCTGAAGCGAAACCTGCGGGTTCCTTATCGTCATATCGACAACCTGCCGCTCGATGGCGAAGACAGGAGGCAGTACGACGATACCACGGTTTTTTACGATGTATTTTTCAATAGCGACAATACCAGGCTCTGCATGGTGGGTCCTCCGTTACTCAATCTGCGCGCACTCATTACACCGATTACGATTACGCTCAATGGCAGGAGTATCGATGTTCCGGTGAAGGAATTCTTTAAAGCCAGGGTCTGTATTGGAGAAGTCGATTTACAGGGGTTCGAAATAAACGCCCTGAATGAGCTGCAAATCGATTTCAATCGGCGTTTCAGTTTTTCGGCTCGGCTGGCGAAAAGCGGCGTCACACCGGCCCGGCTGATTCTCACGACCTTGCAAAAAGACAATAAAATCAACTGGATCGAGGACTGGGCAAATTATTACCGCGAGTATTTCGGGGTTGAAAAAATCGTTCTATACGATAACGGCAGCGCCAATGTCGATGAACTGAAATGGGCTTTACCCGGGATTACGATCGAGGCCTGGCCCTTCAAGCACGGCGTAACGAGAAGTCATGGCAACAAGTTCTGCCAGTACGGTTCGCTGAATCATTGCCGCCTGAAATACGGTCGAGGTTCGTATATCTTCAATTTCGATATCGATGAACTGCTCTGTTACCCTCGAAGCCGACTGGACGACGAGCTGGAGAGATACGATGCCATCGTATTCGATAGTTACAATGTCCCCCTCAAAAAAATGGCTCCCGGGGATTACTCCTATCCGGATTTCAAGACGCGGGAGATCGAAAACCGGGGTTCGGGTTTCAAGTACATTTATAACAGCGACAAGGTGATCGCCAACAATATTCACTTCGTACGCACCCGGAAAAGCGATTTCTCCGAGAAAATTTTTCGGCAGCTAGTCCGGCTCGCGCGAAAATTGAGTCGTGGCAATGCCCTCCAGCGGTTATTGTCTCGAGTATTGCTGCGAAACCTGCAACAGAAGTATGTCGATTTGTCGCAGGGCTTTTATTTACACTACCTCGGCATCACGACCAACTGGAAAGGGGCTTATTACGATCGCTTCGGCAAGGAAGCCAGTTCACGACCGGATACCGGTATAGAGCCGGAATTTCTGGCTCCGATTGAAGCGCTGGCAAAAGCCTCATCGGATCGATAACTATTCGATAACTTCGAGTCGAAAACTGCCCTCTTTTTTCCTGGTTTGACGGCGGTCGATCCAGCGAGCGGGAAGCTCGGCGGCTGCCCGCTGAGCCCGAGACCGGCGACGGCATCATCCCGGCCCCGACGCAGCGCTTGCCAACCCGGGCCGAAGGCAATAAAATTCGCGTCCCCGGTACTGGCCAAGCAACTAGAATAAAGGCCGATCGGGAAACAAGAAAAACAACCAGGCCGGCGTAGCTCAGTTGGTAGAGCAACTGACTTGTAATCAGTAGGTCCCGCGTTCGATTCGTGGTGCCGGCACCAATTCGAAGCCCCTGTTAAAGGGGCTTTTTTCTCGAATGATGAGTATCTGTCAAATAAGCAGGACATCGCTAAACTTGCAGTATGCACAGATTGCAGATGCGGTTATTCGATGAAATTCGAGTGGGATCCAGGGAAGGCTAAAGAGAATTTACGTAAACACGGCGTAGATTTCGCTGATGCAGATATTGTCCTCGAAGATGAATACGCGCTCACAAATGAAGACCTGGATCATGACGAGCTGAATTTTAATAACTCTACCGACAGGCCCCGCACCAATTGTACTATTTATTGTTCATCGCGATCGATCTGAAATTTGCATTCGAATCGTTTCTGTCCGTAGTGCGGATAAGAAAGAAGGCAATTTTATTCCCGGGATTTGAGTTGTGGGTGAAGATTTCAGTAAGGGTAAAAGAGGCCCGATTGTTAAATCAGATCCAGGCAAGATCCGAATCGCAATTCGTCTGGATGCAGATATCATTGAGCATTTTAAGAATATTGTGCGTGGAACCAAATGCGGAAGTTATCAAACCCTGATCAACGATGCGTTGGAAAACATACACAAGCTCATGATAAAGGGTTGGAAAAGACACTTTGAAAGTAATCCGGGAGGAACTCAAAAAGCGGAACAAGATGCCTGGATGTCGGGACTATCTTTCTCGGAAGGTGCTCACAGCTCGACCCGCATCTCGCAACTGATCGCATTGGCGACGAAACAATAGCGGTGGGCTCGTTCGTGCATCTCTTCGAGTTTTTCGGGTGAAATTTCGTGCCCCGGCTCGAACTCGGTCACCGGATGCAGAACAATCTCGCTGACCCTGGTGCGACCATCATCGGTTTTGCCCAGTACGGCAACCGCTCGGTCGCGGTATTTCTCGAGCTTCCACCTGGCCTTGGCGGCGAGTGCGATAAACGTCAACATGTGACACGAACTCAGCGCGGCGGCTATCGCTTCTTCGGGATTCACATAGAGGGAATCGCCGCCGTAATCGGGCGCCGAAGTCATGGTTGCCGACAACCCGCCGGAAAAAGTCATCCGATGATTGGGGCTGTATTTCCCATACGCCAATTCGCCTTCGCCCAGTGACCAGCTCAGATTCGCTACATACTCCGACATTACCTTCGAACTCCGTTTTTACTCGTTAAATACATCAATGAACGTCATGACAGTCAGTGCGCCGATGTTTGCGTTCGCACTTCATGGATAGATCGAGCCGTCAGGCCGAAGCGCGCGGGCGCCGACGACCCGGCATTTGGGCGACTACCGCCACCGGATCATCGGCTGCGCTCACGGCAACAACCCTAGGTGCTCGAAGCAATCGATTTGTTGGGATCGTAGAACGGTTTCGGAACCACTTCGCAGTTGCGCGACTCGCCCACCATATTGACGACCAGGCGAGTGCCGATGTCTGCATACTCACGCGCCACCATCGCCAGGGCGATGTTCTTTTCGAGCCGCGGCGAATGGATCGCGGAGGTCACGGTGCCGATTCTCTGACCATCCCGGGTGAGCGGCCAGTATTCCTCGTTCGCGCCGACAAACGGCTTGCCTTCGATTTCGAGACCGACGCAGAGCTGCGAGACGCCCTCTTGCTTGATCCGCGTGAGGGCCGCCTTGCTGACGAAATCCGCTTCCATTTCCAGGTCGACCAGGCGGTCCATGCCGAGCTCGAACGGATTGTTGTTCAAATTCATGTCCGCCTGATACGACAGCATGCCGGCTTCGATCCGGCGGGTGCCGGAGGTGTGGCCCGGATGCAGCCCCAGGGGCTGGCCGACTTTCATGAGATGTTCCCAAAGATCTACGCCGCGGGATCCGTCACGCAGGTAGATCTCGTAGCCCAGCTCGCTCGACCAGCCGGTGCGGGAAATGACCAGCGGTACGCCATCCCAGTCGTGCTCCATGAATCGATAGTATTTCAGTTCCGTCGGCGCGTCGCCGAAAGCGGCGCGCAGGATGTCGCGCGATTTCGGGCCCTGCAGCTGCAGCGGCGAAACGTCCGGCTCATCGATATGCACATCCATGCCGGAATTCACCGCCAGCCCCCTCGCCCAGAGCAGGACGTCGGCGTCCGCGATCGACAGCCAGAAGTGATTTTCTCCCAGCTTCAGCAGGATGGGATCGTTGATGATTCCGCCATACTGGTCGGTGATCAGCACGTACTTGCACTGTCCGACCTCGCATTTCGACAGATCCCGGCAACTGAGATACTGGGTAAACCGCGCCGCGTCCGGACCGGTGATCTCGACCTGGCGCTCGACGGCGACGTCGCACAGGATGGCCTCGTTCACCAGGTTCCAGAAGTTCTGCACGCGATCGCCAAAGTCACGCGCGATATACATGTGGTTGTATACCGAGAACTCGACCGCTCCCCAGCGCAACGCGACATCCGTGTACGGAGACTTCCTGATTTGCGTTCCGAAACTGAGCCTGTTGACCAATATGTTTTCGTCGGATGACATTTTCTAATTTTCCTCTTGAAGAAAACCTTCGCCGGCCCGTCAGGCCGCACTCAGGTCTGTGGAGCGTGCGAGATCGCGCAACTCGTTTTTGCGAATTTTCCCGGTGGACGTCTTCGGCAGCTCACCGATGACCAGTCGTTTCGGGCGTTTGAATCCGGCCAGGCGCTCGCGGCAATGCTCGAGCAGTTCGTTTTCCGTCGCCTCGGCGCCGGACGCGAGTTCGACGAAGGCACAGGGGATCTCGCCCCATTTTTCATCGGGCGCGGCAACCACCGCCGCCACGGATACCGCGGGATGTTCGTAAAGCACCTTCTCGATTTCGATCGACGAGATGTTCTCGCCGCCGGAAATGATGATGTCCTTGGAGCGGTCCCGAATTTCGATGTAGCCGTCCGGGTGCATCACCGCCAGGTCGCCGGTCCAGAACCATCCACCCGCGAAGGCCTTCGCCGTCGCTTCGGGCGATTTCAGGTAGCCCTTCATGACGATATTGCCGCGCATCACGATTTCGCCCATGGTCTCGCCATCGGCGGGAACCGGTCGGCAGGTCGACGGGTCGAACACCAGGCAGTCTTCCTGCAACTCGTAGGTCACGCCCTGTCGCGCCTTGAGACGCGCTCGTTCGGCGAGCGGCAGGTCCTGCCATTTCGGTTTCCACGCGCAGACGACGGCGGGGCCATAGACCTCGGTCAGGCCGTAGACATGCGTAATCGAAATACCCAGTTCCTCGATTGCCGCGATCACGGACGCCGGTGGCGGTGCGGCTGCGGTCATCATGTCGACCTTGTGCGAAAAACCACGCCTGTCTTCGTCACGCGCCCCCGAGAGCATGCTCATCACGATCGGCGCGCCGCACAGGTGCGTCACGCCATGGTCGGCGATGGCGTCGAACATCGCGCGCGCTTCGACTTTGCGCAGAAAGACATGCGTGCCGGCAAGCAGCGTAATCGACCACGGAAAACACCAGCCGTTGCAGTGAAACATCGGCAATGTCCACAGATAGACCGGGAAATGCGGCATCGCCCAGCAAACCGTGTTGTTCACGGCGTTCAGGTACGCGCCGCGATGGCTGTAGACGACGCCCTTCGGGTCGCCGGTCGTTCCCGAGGTATAACCGACCGTGATTGCATCCCATTCATCGTCCGGCAGCACGTATGCGAATGCCGCGTCGCCTTCCGCCAGCAGGTCCTCGTAGGTCAGTTCGCCGATACGCTTTCCGCCGGGACCTTCGGAGTCGACGATGTCGACAACCCACGGAGCTGATTCGGCGAGCTCGAGCGCAGCGGCGGCAAGCCCGGCGTACTCCGTGTCGACCAGCAACACGGATGCTTCCGCATGGTCGAGAATATAGGCGATCGTTTTGGCTTCCAGGCGGGTGTTGTTGGCGTTCAGAACCGCGCCGGCCATCGGAATCGCGAAGTGGCATTCCAGCATCTCGGGGATGTTCGGCGCGAGTACCGCGACCGTATCGCCCTTGCCGACGCCTCGTTGCTGCAACGCCGACGCCAACCGTCGGCAACGCCGTTCGACCTCCGCCCAGCTGCGGCTCGAAGCGCCATGGATCGTCGCAACCTGATCGGGGTGTACCTGCGCCGTGCGCTTGAGCATCGAAATGGGCGACAGCGGAACATGGTTCGCAGGCGTCTTGTCGAGTTCGGGTGCTTCGTAGATTGAGTTCATTTCGGGTTTACTCGCCGGTCCATACCGGCATGGGTTGCTTGGTGACGAAGGCGCCGATTCCGGCATCGGTATCACGCGCCATCATGTTTTCGGCCATCGCCCGACCGGCATACTCGTAGGCGTCGTCCAGCGACATTTCGGCCTGCCGGT
>Ga0210101_1000682_pt1 | contig 10901 bp, 8 predicted proteins | sample Muzzi_PWC_D1_FD_185534 | JGI IMG/M metagenome (GOLD analysis project Ga0210101, IMG submission 185534) | Wetland microbial communities from San Francisco Bay, California, USA, that impact long-term carbon sequestration - Muzzi_PWC_D1 (SPAdes) | ecosystem: Environmental > Aquatic > Marine >...
CATTGCGGCAGATCATTTTGAACTTTTCAGGGGCCTACAAGGGTATGAAGCTTTATCCTCCCCAACACCCCGCGGTCAAGAGGCAGGTTCAGGAATTATGGCAGGAGCTTGACCGGCAACTCCGCGACCGCAAATCGATCAAGCTGGGGATCATGGAAGGGACCCTGTTTATTGAGGACCAGCTGCTCGCCGAGGGGACTCCCGCTGCCGTGGAGGTCGAAAGGCTGCTGGAAATCCATGAACTCGAGGGCCTGGAATTCCAGGCCGGCCTGCGGGAGGAGGAGATCCAAGTACTGCTGGAAACTCTCGGTCGGCAGGGGATTGACAGTGACGGGCTGGCGGGAATCTTCAGGAAGAAAAACGTAGACCACATCCGGTTGTCGGCGACGCGCAAGGAGGACGAACCGAAACTGGAAAACCCGCGCAAGATCTATGGCCGGGCACTGAAGGTTGTGGAAAAGATCTTTCAGGACGTCAGGATGGGAAAAATCCCGTCCTCGAATGAAGCCCTTTCGGTGGTGCGGAGCATGGTGCAGATTACCCTGGCCGAACCGCACGCGCTATTCGCACTCTCCATGCTGAAAGATTACGATAATTATACCTTTACCCATTCGGTCAATGTTTCGGTTATTGCCCTCGCCGTGGGTCGGGCCTGCGATCTGTCCGAAGAGAAGTTGCGCACCCTGGGATTCGGCGGACTTCTCCATGATTTGGGCAAATTGAAGATCGACCATGCAATTATCAACAAGCCGGGTCGCCTGACCGACGAGGAGTTCAGTCAGATCAAAACCCATCCCCGGATGGGTGCCGAACTGGTAACCAACATGGAGGGGGTCACCCCCGAAGTGATCGACATCGTTCTGGCCCATCACCTGCGATACGACAGTCAGGGATATCCCGCCGACCTGCAGAACGCCAACGTATCGGAAATGGCCTATATGGCCGCCATCGCCGACACCTACGACGCCATTACCACCCTGCGTTCCTACCAGCGCCCCATGACCCCCCGCAAAGCCGTGGCCAGGTTGCGGGAGCTGGTGGGAACCGTGCTGCACCCGAAGTACACCGAGCCCTTCATCACCTCCCTTGGAACCTTTCCGGTGGGCAGCCTGGTACGTCTGAAATCGAACGAGATCGGCCTGGTCGTCTGGGTCGATACCCGGGATCCCGATTCGGTGCGTCTGAAAATTCTCTTCGACAAAAACGGGAACCGCCTGGACAAACCGGTTCAACTGGACCTGTTCGGGGAGGATGCCAGGCGGATCGTCAGCGAGGTCGATCCGTATACCAAGGGGGTGGAAGTAACCGACTATTTCGAATGGGGGGAAGGGGGCGACCTGAGGGTGGAGAGCGTGGGGGTCGCCGGCTGAAGCTGAGAACAGGGGCGTGTTGGCCCGCTGGAGTTATTCCTCCGGGGTCGCGGTCTCGACGTCCAGAACCCCGAGAGTGGCCGCCGCTTCTGCGCGGACATCGGGGTGGGAATGCTTCAGGAGCGGCAGCAGATGAGGTTCCGCCGCCGCAAAGCCCAGGGAACGAAGGGCCCGAATCGCGTTCAAAACCAGCTGTTCGTCCGGTTCGCCGAGAACTTTGGCCAGATAGGGGACGAGCCGTCGATCAGAGAAACGGCCCAGCGCGTGGGCGGTATGGACTCGCACCGCCGGATGCGGATCCTTGAGGTGTTTTACCAGGTCTCCCAGGGTTTTCGGGTGGTGTTTGCGTCCCAGAACCTGAACGGCCGTGGACCGGATATCGGGATCGGCATCTTTCAGCATGGCCAGCAGGGGGGGGATGGTTCGCGGGTCGTTAATGTGGGCAAGGGTAAAAAGCGCCTGGATCCTCTCGCCCCGATCCCCGGCCTTGAGGGTCTCCATGGTTCGCTGCAACTCACCCAGGGACTCGAGTTTTTCCAGGGCTTCGGACGCCGCTGACCGGACCGATGCTTCTGGGTCGTTCAGCGCATCTCGTAAAGCACTCTTCCGTTTTTCAATCATCCCCCCAAATCCTCCATAAAGTTTGATTGCCGGAGAACCCGGACCCAATCACAAGGCCACCAAAAAAACGGATCGCGGGAAAAATTGCAGCTGGAAGAGCTGCTGTAAAAATTTTTCAATTGGAAAACCCCCTCTGGTAGTCGTGGATAATTAAAAATGTCCGGACACCAGGGGGCCGAATTTCCGACGCATAAGGCGTTCTCAAAAAGTACGTTGTTGACGAGGAATGAAGTCAACGCCGCAGACCATTTTCATCAGCCCGTTAAAATGGAATATCGTCATCCGGATTGAAGGGGGGTTCCAGATCATCCCCCGAGGGGGCGTTGTTTTCCCGGGACTGGTTGGCAAAATCCCCCGAACCGGAAGGCCGCCCGGAAGTTTCGTCCCCGGCCCGGCCCAGCATCTGCATCTGGTCGGCGACAATTTCCGTGATATAGCGGCGATTGCCGTCCCGGTCATCGTAGCTGCGGGTTTGAATACGCCCCTCGATGTAAATCTGTTTTCCCTTATGCAGGTATTTTCCGCAGATTTCCGCCAGATTTCGCCAGACGACAATATTGTGCCATTCGGTTCGTTCCTGCTGCTCCCCGTTCCGGTTCTTGAAACGCTCCGAAGTCGCCAGGGGAAAGCTTGCCACGGCCGCGCCGGAGGGCGTATAGCGAAGCTCGGGATCTTTTCCCAGATTGCCTACCAAAATTACCTTGTTGACCGCCATGAACGTTCTCCTCCTCAAGGGGAAACTTTCCCGAGTTTAACGAATATTGCCGGGGGAGTAAAGCAGTTTCGGGAAAAGATTTGACTCGCCGTCGGCATCTTCGTAGACTGACCTACCTCCCGGGGGACTCCGTCCAGATATGCTCCGAACCGGATTTTTTTTTATTACTTTTTTGCCCTGGACCATCTTCTGCCTGCTGGTCGGTCTGCCTCTGTCATTGCTGAGTCCGGACCGTTATCATGACATCGGCATACTCTGGTCCCGGGTCGGCCTGCGCCTGGCCGGAGTGCGGGTAAAAGTTGAGGGCCTGGAACATCTTGCCGATCCTCGGGCCCTTATTTTCATGCCCAATCATCAGAGCAGTTTCGATATTCTGATTCTCTATCGAGCTCTTTCCCGACAATTCCGCTGGCTGGCCAAGGAGGAGCTGTTCCGCATCCCCCTGTTCGGTCTGGCCATGCGCCGTAGCGGATATATTCCCGTTGATCGGAGCGACCGGAAAAAAGCCATAAGCAGCATGGCCGAAGCCGCCCGGCGAATTGTTTCCGGAACCTCGGTGGTGATTTTCCCGGAGGGGACCCGGACCTCTGACGGGCATTTGCTCCCCTTCAAAAAAGGCGGCTTCATGCTGGCCCTGCAAGCCCAGGTTCCGATCGTTCCCCTGGCGATCATCGGCAGCCGGGACGTTATGCCCAAGCATACCTTCCGTGTTCGCGGAGGGCTGGTCCGCGTGAAGGTTTTTCCACCGGTCAGGACCGCCGGTTTGACGACCAACGACCGGGATGAGCTGATGGAACATATCCGCCGGCCGATTTTCCTGGCTATTGAGGAAAAAAATGAGCTTTAACGATATTGCGCCTCCCGCGCGGAACGCCTTGCGCCTGGTCGCGCTGGGCGGGCTGGGGGAAATCGGCCTGAATATGATGGCATTTGAGTGCCGGGGGAAGATCCTGCTGGTCGATTGCGGGTTGATGTTTCCGGAAGCCTATATGCTCGGCATCGACCTGGTGGTGCCGGACATTTCATTCCTGGCAGGTCGCGAAGACGACATCCTCGGCCTGATACTCACCCACGGCCATGAAGATCATATTGGCGCCGTTCCGTTTCTCCTTGAGGGGTTGGGGAATCCACCGATTTTCGGTTCGCCTTTGACGCTGGGATTGCTGCGGGGGAAACTGGCCGAACACGGGTTGGCGGGCCGGGCGCGGCTGAAGACGGTTCGGCCCGGTGAGAGGGTGGGCCTGGAGCCTTTCGACATCGAATTCTTCCGGGCCGCCCATTCGATTGTCGACGGCATGGGATTGGCCATTCGAACCCCCGCGGGGTTGGTGGTCCACACCGGAGATTTCAAACTCGATCCGACGCCGGTGGATGGTGAAACGACTGACCTGGACCGGCTCGCGTCCTTCGGAAAGGAAGGTGTCCTGCTGCTCCTGTCAGACTCTACCAATGTCGAAAGGGAAGGGCACACGCTGTCGGAAAAGGTGGTCGGAGAGCGGCTGGCGGAAATTCTTCCGACCTGCTCCGGGCTGATCCTGGTCTCCACCTTCTCCAGCAATATCCATCGCATCCAGCAGGTCGCCAATGCCGCGGTCGCCGGCGGTCGTCGCATCGTGGTGCACGGCCGCAGCATGCAGGCCAACATTGCCATCGCCCGCGAGTTGGGATACCTGCGGATTCCCGATGACGCACTCATTGATTTGGGGCAGATGAGAGATTTTCCGCGGGATCGAGTTCTGGTGATCACCACTGGAAGCCAGGGGGAACCGCTGAGCGTGCTGACCCGGATCGCCGTCGACGATCACAAGCAATTGTCGGTCGAACCGGGGGACACGGTCATCCTCTCCTCCAAGTTCATTCCCGGAAACGAGCGGGCGATTACCGACCTGATCAACCACCTTTACCGACGGGGCGCGGAGGTTTTTTACGAAACCACCAGTGAAATACACGTTTCCGGTCATGCCAGCCAGGAAGAGCTGAAACAGGTCCTGACCCTTGTCCGGCCCCGTTATTTCGTGCCGATTCACGGCGAATTCCGGCACCTTGTCAAACACGCCCAACTCGCCCGTAAGACGGGTGTTCCGACCGATCGGGCACTGGTCCTGGAAAACGGCTGCCCGCTCGTTCTGGATGCCGATGGATTCCGTCTCGAGCAACGGGTCGAAACCGGCCGGGTTTTTATCGACGGCAAGGGGGTCGGCGATGTGGGGACCATGGAACTGCGGGACCGGAGGCATCTTGCCAATCACGGCATGGTCGTGGTTCTGCTGGCCCTCAATCAGTCGAGCGGTGAAATTCTTTACGGGCCTGAGTTTTTGTCCCGTGGGTTTGTCCCCGAGGAGGAAGGACGCGATCTCCTCGAGGGAGCCCGTCAGGCGGTCCGGGAGATGCTGGCCGAGCACAGTCTGGAGGCGGTTTCCGACTGGGAGGAGATCCGGGTTGAAGTCAGAAAAACCCTGCGGCGTTTTTTCAACAAGAATATCGAACGGAGGCCGTTGATCCTCCCCGTTATAATGGAACTTTAACGGTCTGGTGAAAAACGCCCATCTTCTGTGTTGCCTTCATTCCTCGTCAACGGCGTACTTTTCGAGTACGCCTTGTTCCTCGGAGTTTCGGCGACCCGGCATCTGGACATTTTTGATCAGCCGGTTTAAAAGGACTTTTAATAACCTGGGCAGGCAGGAGGGCAGACTGATGAAAAAGCCCATCTGGGGCATTTCCCCGAACCTTTTGCCTCCCGTGCTTTATGAGATTGCTTCCCGATGAAAGCTAGACAGCTATGACCGTCTGTCTTAAAATACGAAAGATGTCGGGCGGGCCGGCGGCATGACCCTCCTTCAAGCGCTTTTTCTAGGCCTTTTGCAGGGGATCACCGAGTTTCTGCCCATCTCCTCTTCCGGGCATCTGGCCATCGCCCAGCATTTCCTGCCCGGTTTTCGGCAGCCGGGAGTTCTGTTCGACGTGCTGCTGCATGTCGGCACCCTGATGGCCGTGATCATCTATCTGCGGCGCGAAGTCGGACTGATACTGGCTGCGCCGTTTCGGCGGGAGCCAGGGGATGATCCTTATCGACGGTTTCTGCCGCTGATTATCATCGGCTCGGTCATCGGTTTGACCTTTAAGGATTTCGTCACCCCCCTGTTTGAAAATATCGGGGTGGTGGCGGCGATGCTGGTGATCACCGGGGCCCTGCTGTTTGTCGCCGAGAGATTTCGGGGCGGCCGCCGAAAAGCGGGTGAACTGACCATGGCCGATGCCCTGGCCGCCGGCTTAGCCCAGGGGATGGCCATCCTGCCCGGTCTGTCCCGCTCCGGCGCGACTATTTCCGTTCTGCTGGCCAAGGGAGTAGACGGGGAAACGGCGGCGCGGTTTTCGTTCCTGTTGTCCCTCCCGGCGGTCGCCGGAGCGGCCCTTTTTTCGCTGGGAGATGTGGAGAAGGTCCCCCCGGGGGATTGGCCCCTTTACCTGGCCGGAGCCGGTGTCGCTTTCGTTTCGGGTTTGGCGGCGATTCACATGCTGCTGGCGATCCTTCGCCGCGGCCGCCTTTTGGCCTTTGCCCTGTATTGCTGGCTGGTGGGCGGAACACTGTTCGCCATGGGCTTCCGGCTGCCGTGATTTCTTCCAATCAAACGGTTGTGTTGAACTGATGAGCAAACCGCGCAAAATCCCCTTTCGGGAATATCTGCAAAAAGAAATCGCCGGTGTCTTCTGGCTGGCAGCGGGACTTTATCTGCTGTTGTGCCTGGCCTCCTTCGACAACGTCGACCCGTCCTTCAATAATAATATCGGGGGTGAAACCGTCGGCAATTTCGGCGGCATCGTCGGTGCCCACCTTGCCGACCTGCTTTACCAGCTTCTAGGGCTGGTGGCCTGGCTGCTCCCCTTCGCCTGTTTTCTCTTCGCCTGGCGGCTCCTCAAGTTCCGGGACATTAAAGTCCGGTTTTATAAAGGGGCCGCTTTTCTGATCCTCCTGCTTTCCCTGGCCGGGCTGGTCGCACTCAAAGTTCATTCGGTAAATTTTTTCGGCCAGATCATCAACGAGGCCGGGGGTACCGCCGGGCGGATTCTGGTCGATCTGCTGGCCCGCTATCTCAACACAACCGGGGCGGCGCTCTTCCTGCTCATGATCTTTCTCGTTTCCCTGATGCTGGCCGCGAGATTTTCCATGGTCCTTTTCCTGGAAGGAGTTTTCGGGCGGGTCGCCGATTCCCTGGAGAGGAAAAGGGAGCATAGGGCTCTTCGCCGGCGCGAGCGAAAAGAGAAGAGGGCTTCGGAAAGCCGACTCAAGGCGCCGCGCATCGTCGCCCCGGAGGTGTTGCCCCCGCCCGCCCCCTCTCCGGCTGCGCAGAAAAAGCCGAAAACCGAATCGTCTCAGGAGGCATTTGAATTCCTAGAACCCTCCGGGATCTACCATACGCCCACCTTGTCCCTTCTGGACCACGAAGGGGAACCGACCCGGCCGGTGGATCGGGAAACCCTGACCATGAACGCCCGGCTGCTGGAAAAGAAGCTCAAGGACTTCGGGGTCGAAGGGGAGGTAGTGGAGGTCAAGCCGGGACCGGTGGTGACGATGTACGAATTCGCGCCGGCAGCCGGGGTCAAGGTGAACAAAATCGCCAACCTGGCCGACGACCTGACCATGGCCCTGTCGGCCCTGGCGATCCGGATCGTGGCACCGATCCCCGGTCGGGGGGTGGTGGGGATCGAAATTCCCAACAAGGAACGGGAGACGGTCTGGCTCAAGGATATCTTCGCCTCCGAGGAGTTCCAGAAGTCGAGCAGCAAGCTGCCGCTGGCCCTGGGAAAAGATATCTTCGGCCATACCGTGGTCGCCGACCTGGCCAAGATGCCCCACCTGCTCGTGGCCGGGGCGACCGGCAGCGGCAAGTCGGTGTCCGTCAACACCATGGTGCTGTCATTGCTCTACCGGGCCACCCCGGAAGATGTCCGGATCATCATGGTCGATCCCAAGATGCTGGAACTGTCCATATATGAGGGGATCCCCCACCTGCTCCTGCCGGTGGTGACCAACCCGAAAAAGGCGGCCCTGGCCCTGAACTGGGGGGTGCGGGAGATGGAGCGCCGGTATCGCCTGATGTCGGACAAGGGGGTTCGCAACATCGACGGCTACAATCGGAAACTGGCCAAGGAAGCGAAACAGGTTCAGCCGGTTATGCCGGGAGAGCCGGAGGCCCAGGCAGTAACGGATCAGGACGGGGAGATCCTGGAGCACGGGCACCTGTCCCACATCGTGATCATTGTCGATGAACTGGCCGACCTGATGATGGTCGCCGGGCGGGACATCGAAGAGTCGATCACCCGGCTGGCGCAAATGGCCCGGGCGGCCGGCATTCACCTGATTCTCGCCACCCAGCGGCCGAGTGTCGACGTCATCACCGGACTGATCAAGGCCAACTTTCCGACCCGGCTTTCCTTCAAGGTTTTCTCCCGCACCGATTCCCGCACCATTCTCGACCAGATGGGGGCCGAAACCCTGCTCGGCATGGGGGACATGCTCTTCCTGCCGCCGGGGACCGGGGCGGTACAGCGGGTTCACGGCGCCTTCGTGTCGGAACTGGAAGTTCAGCGGGTGGTCGATTTTCTCAAGAAACAGGGCGAACCCGAATACGACAAGTCGATTCTCCAGGCCCCCCCGGCCGGGGAGAGCGAAAGTGGCGGCGACGACGATTACGACGAGAAATGGGACGAAGCCCTCGCGATCGTCGCCGATACCCGCCAAGCCTCCATTTCCATGCTGCAGCGGCGCTTGCGGCTGGGCTACAACCGGGCGGCTCGTATGATCGAACGGATGGAACGGGAGGGGATCGTCGGGCCTTCGGACGGCACCAGCCGACCCCGGGAAGTTTTCATCAATAACATCCCTTCGGCCTGAAGAAATCTCCCACCCAAGCGGCCGGCACTTCTGCCGGTCGTCTGTCGTCCTTTGATCCGGGTTTCGCGACCCGGAGCCCTGTCCCCTCCGGCCGCCGCCCGGTCTTTTGCCCGCAATCGCTCCCAGGTCCCGGAAAATCCTCCATGAAGCGAAACCAGAAACGGTTTGGATTGCTTGCGTTGCTGGGTGGATTGCTGCTGCTGTCCGCCTGTCAGCCTATGACCATGGGGAACCATGCCCGGGGCCATCGTGGGGTCCTGGCGGAGCGGGCCATGGTTGTCAGCGCCCATCCGGAAGCCACCCGCATCGGGGTCGATATTCTGCGCCACGGCGGCAACGCTTTCGATGCAGCCGTGGCGGTCCATTTCGCCCTGGCCGTTGCCTATCCCGGGGCAGGGAATATCGGCGGCGGCGGATTTGCCGTCTGCCGCCTGCGGGATGGGTCCATCGGCACCTTGGACTTTCGGGAAACGGCGCCGGCCGCCGCGCGGCTGGAACTTTTTCTGAACGAGGCTGGAGAGGTCACCCCAGAGCGCAGCATGGTCGGACCCCTGGCCGCCGGGGTACCCGGGTCGGTGGACGGCATGGTTCGATTGCACGACCGGTACGGCTCTCTCCCCTGGGCGCAACTGCTACAGCCCGCTATCGACCTGGCCCTTTCCGGAGTGGTCCTGACCGGGCGGGAGGCCGCCAAGCTCAATCGGTATCTGCCGGAAATCCGAAAATTCAGCCATAATCCCGAAAGCTTCCTGCCGACGTCAGGAATCTGGCAGGAAGGCGACCGGTTGAAACAGCCGGAGCTGGCGGCGACCCTGGAGAAGATTCGCGACCGGGGCCGGGCCGGATTTTACGAAGGTCCCACCGCCGATCTGATTGTCGGGGAAATGACGCGGGACAGCGGAATCATCAGCCTCGGCGACCTGGCCGGTTATGCTTCGGTCTGGCGGGAGCCGGTGACCGGGCGCTATCGGCAATACCGGATTATCGCGCCACCTCCCCCATCCAGCGGGGGGGTGGCCCTGCTGCAGATGCTCAAGTCCGTGGAGCCGTATCCAATCAGCCAATGGGGTTTTCAACCGGCCACCACGGTTCACCTGATGGTTGAGATCGAGAGGCGGGTGTTCGCCGACCGGGCCTACTGGCTCGGTGATCCCGACTTCGTTTCGGTCCCCGTTCGGGCACTGCTCGACGAAAACTACCTCCGCCAGCGCATGGCGGATTACGACCCCTGCCGCAAAACGGACTCCCGGACCGTTGGACCGGGCGCTCCATCCGGGCGCGAAGGGACCGAAACCACCCATTTTTCCATTGTCGACCCGGGTGGCAACGCCATCGCCGTCACCACCTCACTCAACAGCACCTTCGGCGGCAAGGTGCTGGTGGCGGGCGGCGGATTTTTCCTGAACAACGAAATGAATGACTTCAGTTTCCAGCCGGGAGTGCCGAACCAGTTCGGTCTGATCGGCGGCGTGGCCAATTCCCTGGCTCCCGGAAAGCGGATGCTCAGTTCCATGACCCCCGCCATTTTTGAAAAGAATGGCGAACTGTTTCTGGTGGTCGGTACTCCCGGCGGCCCGACCATCATCACCACCCTGTTCCAGGTTTTCCTGAATCTGGTCGAACATGGCATGACCCTGCAGGACGCCATAAATGCCGGGCGGGTTCACCAACAGTGGCTGCCCGACCGGATTCTGGCAGAAACGAACGCGCTCGACCCATCGATAATCAGGGAGCTGAAGAGAATGGGCCACCGGGTGGAAGAACGAGCCGATTTCGGGCGGGTGAACGGGGTGCTGGTGCTGGATGACGGTCGGCTCGAGGGAGGAGCCGACGTTCGTCGCGGAGATGACAGCGCGGCCGGCTTCTGATTTTATCCGGTTTCCAGTGGCGGCTGCAAACCGATGGTGGCAGTCGGCAGCGGTCGCCCGGTGGCGGTCAGCTACCCGTTAAGGGAGTCATGCTGTTCCAGGCCAGAATCTCCTCCCGGATATTGGCGGGCAGGTCGACAAATTGAATTCCCATGCCGGCCTGAAGGTTGGAGCTTGGATTCCAGTGAGGATGGTTGAGCCAGGCCACCTTGGCCTTCAGTTGCAGAAGCCGCGGCGGGGCGGGAAGGGAAAAGTTCACTTGCAGGAGGGCTCCCGGAGGAAGCAATTTGGCGGTTTCCAGGAAGGCACCCCCGGAGGTCAGATTGCGGATAACCCCGGGATAGGCATGCCCGCCTTCCGGCAGGACTTCAGCCTGAAACCGGGACGCGGAGCGGGGCTCCTTGCGTCGGACAATATTCAGCAGACGGCTGACC